>Ga0070716_100000040_pt1 | contig 51311 bp, 77 predicted proteins | sample LARL112metaG_FD_71395 | JGI IMG/M metagenome (GOLD analysis project Ga0070716, IMG submission 71395) | Corn, switchgrass and miscanthus rhizosphere microbial communities from Kellogg Biological Station, Michigan, USA - LAR L11-2 metaG | ecosystem: Host-associated > Plants > Roots > Rhizosphere... | reverse complement strand
GATCCCTGACCTGAGCCCTGACCTGAGCCCCGACCTGATCCCCGACCCGATCCCCGACCTGATCCCCGACCCGATCCCTGACCTGATCCCCGACCTGATCCCAGACCTGAGCCCCGACCTGATCCCTGACCTGAGCCCAGACCTGAGCCCTGACCTGAGCCCTGACCTGATCCCCGACCTGATCCCCGACCTGATCCCTGACCTGATCCCAGACCTGATCCCTGACCTGATCCCTGACCCGATCCCTGACCTGATCCCTTGCTGGCTCGCTTAACTCACCCATCAATTTCTCGATTACTTTTGTGTAAGTCTCCAGATAGTGAACTGCATATTGGCAAGCCATTGGACTATCAACGTGTACAATTACTGGCTCATTTTTACCAGCAAGTTTATACAGCCAGTCAATTCCAATTTTAGCCGCCTCCTTATTTACTTGGTTTTGGCAGGAGAAGATGTAGTTAAGCCAGAAGTCTTTTACTTGCATCATCTTTTGTTCCTGTTCAAACGATAATATTTCGAGTTTCATTTTTAAATATTATTAGGTTGATAATTGAAATCAGAATGAGAAGAATCAGGTGGCGTTGACTCGGACATTAGTTTATTGTAGTAAATATTGTTTCCTGCACCACCTGATTTTTAGTTACTTGATGAGGCCAATGGTCTCATCCGGATCGTTATAATGCGGGATGTCGCATAGCTGTAGTTCTGCGTAGTTCATACTACTGATTTACTTGTGATACCTGCAGCATTAAATGCGCTACCTTTTTCGTCCTGGTCCGGGTTCCAGGTGCAGGATTTAATCCGGAAGTGTTTCATTTGATATGTCCGTTATTAAAACAACTGGTGGAGGGAGCCTGGGTCGAACAGGCGTCGAGGCATACGATCCTCTACATTCCCCACTCATGTTATACCCCCGTTTTGCCGGCAGACCGTCCGGCGGCAAATACTTATCTTACCGGTTCCTGAATTTGGTAAGTGTTTGTGGCCTGTGTGAAACCTTACATATAATAATCGGCTTTGCGGTTAGCGTATGCCGTCCTCCTATTCTTCGATGTGTTCGAATTTGCCATCGACAAGCCTATAATTTGAGACGTCTTCCGGATTCAATTCAAAGTATATATCATACCCATCCTTTGTCCCCGATTCTGGTTGATAGCACATTGTCACTTCCCCGGCTTTGAAAGATATTCTGCCAGTATTAGAAGAAGTATCTTCATCCGCATATATTAGATCTATTTCTACATCAGGCAATTTGCCAGACAATATTTTTACCAATTTAATTGGGGAGGACCATGCTGTTTGAAAGAATATAGTCCCATTTTTATCTCTGTTATCTGGAGTGCCGTAGGCGTTCCATTTTGTTCCCCAATTTGAAGTGCACCAGCCATACCAGTTCTTATGTCCATATTCTTTTACATTCTTCAGCCCAATGATGTATTTTTCGAAATCCTCATCAGACAATTCTAACGGTGATTTGACTTTTCTTCTGTTTTGTATTTCCAGCATCCCTATTAGAGGATTGCTGTGAACAGGTAAATTCAAAGTAACATCAATTGCGTCCTCTATGCCAGAATGCATATCAGTATTGATAGAAGGTGGCATTTCAACTATTTTGTTGAAATCTATAATAGCATCTCCTTCGTCAGATTTGATTAAGTTTAAGGCATGTTGGATTTGTTCATCCGTACCTTTGAATGTTAATCTGTTTTGAATATGATTTGGCATATACCGTATATTTTAATTATTATTAATGTTTTTTGTAATTACCAGTCCCTAAAGACGGACCGGTGTTTGCCAAATTCCACGTTATGAAAAACAAGGTGATTGCTATGCCACGTTTCACCGCTGCAAAATCTTATACAAAGGCATATGCAATTGGTGTATTTAAGTATGGCTATGTTATCTAACAGGAGGTACAAGCTAGTGCGCTTGACTTTATGCAGGTAGAACCTTAGCCACACAATATGTTGATTCAAAGAACTATTATGAGAAGCCAGGATGTAAAGACAACCTGTATGCTTTCTTTAACCTATTAACTGTAGCTATCTATCCTATAGTTATTTTCTGAAGAGTCTGAGGATAAAAGGAATGACCACAATCACAATAAAAACCACGGCCCCAATTACACGTATGAAAGCATCCTCTTTATTCCTGTTCTTCACCTTCTCGTGAATGTATTCTCTCTTCATATACCCTTGTTCATTATTTCTTCCAAGACTTGATCAATGCTGACACGAGAATTACGAAGCATATAAACGCGCTCATAGTGCTTGTTTTGATAATTGGTTTTTCGTATCTCAGACCTCCTTTTTGCCAGAGCTATTCCAATAATTGCCAGTGAGCAAAATCCGATAAACATTAGTGACAGCATAATTGATTTGTTATCAAATGAATAATTCGTGATCGTCAACATGTACCCACTTACTTCGCTTCTTGAACCTCCTCCGGATTGCCTTCCAGGCTTCTCTCATCCAAAACCACAACGCTATACAGATGATCATTAAAACGGTTAATACACCCTCATATAGTAACTTCCAGTCTAAGGAAATATAAATCACTATACCAATGGCTATCGCTCCTAGTAGCAGCCAGATGACGTCAATAATGTTGTTTATCTGTGGTAGCATTGTGGTGTATTTATTCATTTACTTGTTCGTAAGTCAATTCAAACATGTCCGCTTTGCATGGATAGAACATGCGATCATCTGTGGGGAAGGGTTCCTTGATTAGGTAGTCACCAAAAGCACATAACATCACGCCCTCCTTAGTGGGGATATGCAACCCCGTAAATTCCCCGTTCTCGTAAGCAAAAAGGATTTTCTTATCCGCTGGTTGTATTGTGTTTGCCCAGTCTAACAAATCAATGAAATTTGAGTTAGTAAGTTGATGAGCTATGATTTCTACTGGTTTCTTTCTGAACTTTGCCATTTGTTTATGCGTGCCGCGCCCGGTTGGTTAAAGAGTTTTGAAAATTACCAGGCAATGCGATCAAAGCCCGGATTCGTGTATGTCTTGTTTCTTATTACAGGTTTCTTTGTAAGGCCAAAATGCAATCGTACACCAGGTAAGAGCAATAGACCATATGAGTATAAGTGTTGTCATAACTAATAGAATAAATGGATTAGAGATAGAAAGAGCTTACAGCACGTCTTACCGAATTCTTGAACAGCTATCATCATCATGGCACCAGAGAAAAAGAGCAATACGGCACAGCAAAGCCATGGTACGATTCCCCGGATCACTTACCATGGTTGATAAAGTGACGAATAAGACCTCCCTTTGTCAGGGTATACACTGCGAGAGCCAGAACTACCGGTGCCATAACCAGCATATAATTGGCTATCCCTGGTACGTATGTCTGTGTAAGGAAAGTGTTAATAGTGTTCATGATCGTGGATTATAAAGAGTTAAGGAATGTGCGGAGTGTATAAGCTGTTTCTGGCTTAATCGCCATGCCAGCTTTTGCTTTTGCGATAGTAATTCTCGATATGCCAGTGAGTTCTACCGCTTGCTTCATCTTTCCATGTCCCAAAACAGCCTTCGATAATGCGGTTCTCTCTTTTCTGCTGAGCTTATCAGTAACTGTATTTACATTATCATTTTGTATATTTGCTTCGCTATTCATATCGCTATCGTGTTTGATGAATCAAATTTATGTCGGAAAAATCAGACAATCAAATAAATGTCGGAAAAATCAGAAGTATTCGAAAGTGTCTAATAAAAACCAATTGTATTAAATGGATTTCAAAAAGCAGTTACAGGATTTGGTGAAATCTGTAAAGAATGCTTCTAAACAGAATGGCGTTACTTTAAGAAATGAGGATATAGCTAAGCGATTAGGTGTGAGTAGGACGTATATGTCTGATTTATTAGGCAGTAATGCTGATGTGACAGAAAAGAATATAGCTCTATTTAAAGAGCGGTTTAGAGATGAATTGGCCGGGATAGTTCGGCCATCAGAACCAGGAGATCAAGGGAATAGGGAGCGGGCATTAATCAGGGTGTTAATGCAGCGGGTGGCGAAACTGGAATCTGAGCGTCTGGGGATACCGGTAGAACTGGTAATGAAAGATCTGGAACAAGATACCATGATAGCTTGGCGGGATTTGGAGCAAGATGAGGGTAGCCATTAGCCCTTCTAGGCTTTTTCTTAGTGAACTTCTTCATGTGTGGATTGTTTTGGCTATTGTTTATGATACAGATACAAACGAATAATATATTATTGTCCTTCGTTAAAGATCGGCTACTACACCGCAGCATATCTGCGTTGTGGCAACAAGGTTCGAAATAAACTGAGAATAAACTTCAGTCTAGAGTTTCAAAACACGCCATTACCAAAACATTTCATTAATGAGTACCCCAATCCAGTGCCCAAAATGCAAGTCCACGCAAATAACAGTAGATAGAAAAGGCTTCAGTGGCAAGAAGGCCGTCGCCGGAGCCATATTAACCGGTGGTATCGGCCTTTTAGCTGGTACGATTGGCAGTAACAAAATAATTATTACTTGTCTATCCTGCGGGCACAGATTTCGACCTGGTGAAAAGCAGCTACCTAAACCACAAATACAGATAGGTAACGAAGGTGCAAAAGCCATTACTATAATATTTGGTGTTTTGTTTTCATTGATAGGCATAGTAGCATTGTGTTGTGGAGCATGGGTATTCGGCCCGATATTGATGCTTTTGGGGGTGTTTTTTATATCAGCTTTCATTTCATTAACCAAGACAAATATAAAATAAACCACACATGAAAAGACTTTTACTTGGAGCAATCGCGCTCATGGCGTTTAGCGCAGCCCTTATCATTACCCAAATCAGTTGCCAGAAGGACGCAAGCGCTCAAACATCTGTTTTATCTACTCCTAACTTAATTGTCATGCTGAAGATCTTCAATGCTAACGATGCAAGTACGTTTAGGTCAGAAATATGGATTGCTGGCTTAGACGGTTCAAACCAACATAAGGTAAACGTATCTATACCTTCCGAAGAAAGTATAAAAAATGTCAGGTTGAATAATGACGGTACTAAGGTAGTTTTCAGCACCATCATAAAAGGAGATATACACCAAGCCGGGAATGTATACGTATGTACCACATCCGGTACAGGTTTAACAAAAATCATCGATGGTTCAGCGGGGGAATCAATAATCAACCTGGAAGGGGCGTACTAATAAACCTTTATATGCCCGGCAACCACCGGGCTTTTTCCTGTGATGTACTTTCAAAGTGTATCATATATTCAATATTAACTGTATTTTCAATAATATTTGAAAATACAAAAAGTTCAGTACCTTTGAAGCGAATCGAAGGTAAATGGATAAACTATTGCATGTGACCATCTGTTTCGGTCTTATCTCTATACTGGCTCTTATACTTGTGAAGAAGGTTTACCCTATCTTTCATGCTCCCTACTACCTGACACCTGCCACTTTTGCAATCTCCGTCCTGGTATTCTTAGTTATCACATATTATAAATTGAAAGGTTGATATGGGCGCGCCTAAGATGAATCAATTTTGGAAACGACGTACTAAGCATGGTCGGGACAAGCTGTTTGCTTCTCCTGAATTGCTATGGGCGGCGGCCTGTGATTATTTCCAATGGTGCGATACTCACCCTCACATATCAATTGAATTTAATGGAAAGGATGCGGTAGAATGTGAAGTACCGAAAATGAGGGCCTATACTTGGTCTGGACTTGAATACTACTTGGACATATACTCCCTCAGAGACTATAAAACAAACCCAGAATATAAAGATTTTTCACAAATCGTTACGCGTATAGAGAATGTGATCTATACACAGAAGTTTGAGGGAGCAGCTGCAGGTCTTCTTAATGCGAATATAATAGCCCGTGATCTTGGCCTAGCGGATAAGAAAGATGTAACGGCTGACGTAACCAATAAACAAGTGTTTAAAATCGGAGATAAGGAGATAGAGTTCTGATGGGTACGGAAGTATTATTTGAGCCATCGCCAAAACAAATGGAGTTTTTGGAGGCAGTGTTTAGTGAAGAGTTCTTATACATATTGTTCGGAGGGGCGATCAGAGGAGGTAAGACCTTTGCGGGGTTGGGGGCGCTTTTAATGCTTTGTAAAGCATACCCTGGTAGCCGATGGGCGGTTGTAAGGGACACGCTACCAACGCTTAAAAGAAACACTATACCATCATTCAATAAAATCTGTCCTACTCGATACCGGAAGTCTTACAATCAAGATACTCAGACAGTCACTTTTAATAATGGCTCTCAGATTATCTTCTTTGCCGAAAACTACGATGATGATAAGGAGTTGAACCGGTGGAAAGGTTTAGAAGTAAACGGATTCTTGCTTGAAGAGGTGAATGAATTGCAAGAGGTCTCATTTGATAAGGCCATAGAGCGCGCAGGATCATTTATCCCGCCGAAAGGGAAGAAGCCCCCGCCCTTAATCTTGATGACCTGTAATCCGGCTCAAAACTGGGTTAAAACGAAGTTCTATAAGCCGTGGAAGGAAGGCGTTTTAATTGCGCCGTATAAATACATTCCTTCTAAGATCACTGACAATCCATTCATTATGAATGATCCTGTTTATGTGAATCAGCTTAAAAACATGACCAAGTATAACTACATGGTATTCGTTGAGGGTAACTGGGATGTGTCATTAAAGGTTGGAGGAGAATTCTACAAGTGCTTTGAGTTGGATAAGCATATAGGCCCTGCAGTTTACGATCCATCTCTTTCGCTTCATATTAGTTGGGATGATAACGTAAATCCTTACATCCCTACAGGTATATTCCAGATAGCAACTAAAGATAATATCAGAGAAGTGAGGATGATAGATGAAGTAGTTGGTAAAACACCATTGAACAATGTAGAGAACAACTGCAGGGAGATAATCAGACGTTTCCCGTCTCACACATCAGGAATGTTTGTTTACGGAGATGCCACTGCGAATAAGGAAGACACAAAGTTGGAGAAAGGGATGAATTTCTACAGGTTAGTGCTTAAATACTTGGATCAGTATAGGCCAACGTCTAGGGTAATGCAAAGTAACCCTTCTGTAGTGATGAGAAAGAACTGGATCAATACGGTTTTGGAAAAGGAATTAGGAGAAATAAAAGTGATTATAGATCCTAAGTGCGAAGAGACCATAAACGACTTTGTTGGTTTGAAAGAGGCCGCTGGTGGTGAAAAGCTAAAAGAGTATACAACTGATCCGAAGACACGTGTGAAGTATCAGAAGTTTGGACACTTCACAGACCTGTTTGATTATTTCGTCTGCTCAGCTTTTCAAACTGATTTCATGAAGTATCAGAAAGGCGGAACGACACCGAAACCGTCGTTTGGTCAAAACAAGTCAAATAACTCATATTAATACTTTATTGCGTGTCTGTCCGGTGGACAAATCGCATTATCCGTTTAAAAAACATCATTATGGCAATCTTAAAGATCTGTGATAGTTTTTGTAACGACCGAATAGGGGTTAAGTGCTTTGACCTTCTTTTCGATAAGTACGGAGCTCCGGTGACAATAACGACAGGAGAGGACATAATGAACCACGTATCAAGGCTGAAGTTTACCATACCAGGTATCCAAGATAACGATGAAGTGGATATCAGGTTCACCGAGAGGGCGGATAAAACCGTGGAGATGAGTGAGCCGGTTATCATATCCAGGGGCGACGATTATTCACCGGTTTATTTGAGCTGTAAGTAATGTGCAACAAGCAACACCATACATCGATGATATCTGCCCAAGGTCAGGCGCTAAGCCTTCATAAAGATAAAGGCACACCACTACGAAAGATGAGGATTTATGAGTGCGATAAGTGCGGCTGTTGGCATGTAACCAGAATGAGTATTAACCAATTTAAAAGAAAACACAGATAAGCATGCACAAATACCTCATATACTGGACACTTTTACAATTGATACCCTCGTCTCGCCCGGAAGCGCCGGTGGGCGATGCGTATGGCAATCCACCGTCGAGGGTAGTTGTATGCGATACTATCACATTTACTCTAACAGAGCAGCGTTACTATAAGCCATTCAGCACACTTGATTCTGCAAAGGCATTCAAAGCCGGCGCAGATACAACCAAGAATGTAAAAGGCGTGTGGCTTGATTCTGTACTCATCACTAATGCTACGAACCAATGAGCTATCTGACACTGAACGACTATAAACGAATCATTCAGCCGGGGAACTTGGACCAGGTGATAACATCTGATCAGGATCTCCTAAGTGCAGCCGCTGCAACAGCAGAATCTGAAGCCATCAGCTACCTGGTGCAGAAGTACGATGTGACCGCGGAGTTCACAGATACTTTGCCATGGGACCCCGCCGCAACATATAAAGCCGGTATTCGTGCGACAATCAACTTCCCGGTATATGTAGCTGCCACCTCGTATATCACCGGCAACGTATGTGTACAGAATAACAAAGGCTATTCCTGTACGGCGAGTACGACTGGCAACTTTGACCCGGCCGCATGGGTAGAGATTGGAAATGTGAATGACATCTACTACGCTAAGCTTCCCGATAATCAGTTCGACTTGTACAAGTCCTACCGTGTTGGAGATGTCGTATTCTGGAAGAATAACGTCTACACCTGCAAGATACAGACACCGTCCCTAACACATGAAGCCTCTTTGGAATACGGAACATACGAAAAGATTCCACCACCAAACTTCTTTCCAGATGATCCGGCGAATGGAGCTAAATACTGGGGGAATCCTACTGCCTACTCGGTTACTGCTGGCACATTGCCGACAGACACTGCTTACTGGACCAGGGGAGATAACCGCGATCAGCAGATGCTGATTTACTTGCTGGACATTGCCCTATATCATGCTCATACCAGAATAGCAGCTAAAAACGTCCCGGAAAGGATCATGTTCCGCTACATGGGGCGTCCGGAAGATGCCGCCATTAAGGACGGTAAAACTACTTTCCCGTCTTATAGTGCATTGGGTTGGCTTCAAGCTTGTGCGTTGGGACATGTAACACCAGCATTGCCACTGAAGCAACCGAAACAAGGTAGCCGCCTAAGATGGGGCGGGAATGTTAAACAAACAAATTACTACTAATGGCAGACGAATTCAATCAGCTGAAACACGATACAGAATCCATTCGCCAAATGACGGATGAGTATCTCTTGAGCATTTTCAACGCTGTTCTTGCTGAAATAAACAAAAGGCCAGCTCTTGTAGTGACAGAGTTTGCCCGTGTATTAAAATCAGCCGCAGATGGACAGTAATACTAAAATTATACAGAGGGACGCTTCTACCATTACCCCTGAGATACAGGCAAGGTTTGAGGCTGCATTTGGTGTAGATCAGAACAACCGCACACCTGCTCAATGGAGACAACTTGTCAAGACTTATGGCTTTGACGCTGTAGTGCAACGGGAACAAATGACGATGCCAGAAATTGTTATTCGGTGCACGGAATCATTCAGCAAGTCGCTCGGCCGGTCTCTAAAGAAAATAAGACACTAACATGAACATCATACAACGGGCTAAAAATTTCCTGTTTACACCGAATAACACGCCAGGCAAACGCCCGGAAGACGGGAGACGAAACCTGTCGAATATCATTTCTCCGGTGCAGCTGCAGCGTATGCGGCAAGACATGCAGAGCTGGCGTGAAGCGGTGAATGAAGCGGAGCTGGCATGGTATCCGCAAAGGGTAAAGATGCAGCGGATATTCATCGATACAGTGCTGAATGGACATGTAGAAGCCTGCATGCAACATAGGAAAGATCTGACGCTATTACGTGATTTTAAATTATGTGATATTACTGGCAAGGAGAACGAGAAGGTAGGGATGCTATTTAAGCAGCAGACATGGTTCACAAATTTCATAAGCTATGCGCTGGATGCCCAAGCTTACGGATACACTCTGGTTTCATTAGGGGATCTTGTCAATGACTCATTCCCTCAGTTATCAACCGTTCGCCGCTGGAACGTGTCTCCAGATAGATTTAATGTTACTGTTTTTGTTTATTCATTGACCGGCACTGATTTTAGAAAAGATCCGTTCCGTCTTTGGCATGTATATGTACCCACACCATCAGAAAGTGGCGTTAGCCCATCCGGATATGGATACCTGTATAAAGTTGCTCTCTATGAGATCGTCTGCCGCAATCTGCTGGGGCAGAATGTGACGTTCACAGAATTATACTCACAGCCCTATCGTGTTGGGAAGACACCGAAGACAGAAGAAAGTGAAAGAGATGAAATGGCAAATGCCTTAACCAATATGGGCTCTAATGGTTGGGCAGTGGTTGATGTGGACGAAACGATAGAGTTTATTGAAACCAAACAAAGCGGTACGGGCTGGCAGGGATACGAAAATTTGGAAAAGCGTTGTGAGGCAAAGATTAGTAAAATCATTCTGGGGCATGCTGACGCTCTGGATAGCGTTCCTGGCAAGTTAGGTAATGATGGCGAAGAAAGCCCAGCAGAGAAGGCTAAAAAGGCGAAGCAAGCGCATGATAGCAAGTTCATCGAAACATTGGTAAACGAAGAACTCATTCCACGAATGAGGGAAATGGGGATTAATATCCCGGAAGAACTCCACTTTGAATATAAGAACGACGATGAGAAGGAAGAGGTAAGGCAGAAGGAGGATAAGAGCAATCAGGCTACAGCATTGATTGCAAAGACGATGAAGGATGCTGGCTTAGAGATGGATGCGGAATACTTCACAGAACGTACTGGTATACCAGCAAAGAAGATTGAAACCCAAGTTCCGCCCAGTGGCGATTCGACCGGCGATGATCCTCAGGACGAACCGGACGAAGATGATAACGAGTTGCCCGTAAAGGTAAAATTGACTAAAAAGGTAAAGAACACGTTGGAGGCTCTTTACTCACATAAACGTGCTCAATAATGCCATTATCCGTACATCAGGTAAATAGATTGCTGAAGGGCGTGTATCGTGGGAAGTATTCCAGGAAGATACTGCCGGGCGGGTATTACCTGGATACTGCCGGCGAGATGTTACAGGCGGTTAAAAAAGGTTTTGGCATCCGTAACCTGGCAGCTACCTCGAAGTACTTCGAGGTCATATCTGAGCTTTCGGACAATGTTCACATGTTCTCGGCAGCGAAAACTTATCACATGGTCCGGGAACTGGAAGAAGTGAAGAAGCTGACAACGAACTATAAGGAGTATAAGGAGTATGCTGATCAGGTTTATGACAAATATACAACCACCTGGCAGACAGCTGAGGTTGATACAGCCTTGGCAACTGCCCAGCAGATTAAGAAGTGGGAACAGATACAGAATGACATAGACGTGCTGCCATATCTGCGTTACTCCGCCGTAGCCGGAGCATGTGCTATTTGTGGACCGATGGACGGGATTGTACAGCCAGCTGATAGTGCCTTTGTTGCAAAGTTTTATCCACCTAATCACTATTCATGTCTTTGTATAATGATTCAGGAATCGGGAGACACCAAGTTAACTGCAAGCAAACGGGTCGACCAGGTTGACACAGAGGCGTCTGCAAAAATGTCCCCTGTATTCCTTACGAATGCTGGCCAGACCAGACAGATATTCAACAAGGAGCATCCCTACTTTGAGGTGGCAAGAGGCGACAAGAGACTGGCTAAGCGCAACTTTGATTTACCAATACCTGACCTGAATGCCAAATAAATTCAAACTTGATCTGGTCCTGAAAAACTTCCAACGTAGTGAAGGGGCAATGATCACGGAAATAGCCGGCTATGCAAAAAAGTTCTACCTGCAGTCTTTTGATAGGCAAGGATGGGGCGGGAAACAATGGAAGCAGGTGCGCCGCCGTATACCTGGCACTCCAGAATATATGTATCCAAAGAAAAAGGGAACCGGCAGAAGGCGTAAAGCGATCCTCGTTGGTAAGGGCACCCTTCGCCGGGCCGTGAACAACTCCGTCAGGAGTAAAAGCAACACGATGATCAAGTTTCAGGTAGATGTTCCCTATGCAGACATACACAACAAAGGAGGAATTATGAAGAATGGGAAGAGGATGCCGAAGCGCCAGTTCATGGGCTGGTCCAGGGAGTTAAGTAAGGACATCAAGAAGATAATCGATAAGTGGATGATAAAAGCAGTAAATAAGAAATGATATGGCAGGAATAGTGCAACCAATGAGGGATATTCTGCTCAGGCTTAATGCTATTGAGGACGCTTTTCAGTTTGTTCGGGTTTGGAATAACCAACTTGAAAGGATGGAGAAGAGCGAGGATTATGCCTTCCCGCGTCCGGCGGCTTTCCTTGAAGTTATCAATCCAACGGCTTACGACCTCATAGGTGCCGGATTCAGCGCCTCTGACGTTATATTTAGCGTACATGTCATTCATGAGTTGTACGACTCCCAAGACGACACGATGGATCAGAACCTTAAAGTGTTTGACTTACGGGACAAGGTGCTGGCATCGCTGGCAGGATATGAACCGACGGCATGCAGTAAGCTATTCTTTATAGCAGAGCAACAGGATTATGATCACGATCAGCTATACCACTACATCATCGACTTTAAATGTTCCTTTATCGAGAGCAATACCAGTCCGTACGATCCCAATGCTGGTAGGTTTGTCGATGCTCCACAGCCACTTACACTGGTAGTGGAAGAATCTGCCGCCGGACCGGGCGAAATACCAAGTGCACCATTTAATTCAATTAATCAACCTTATAAAATACCACAATGAGCAAAGTCCCTGAACAGGTAATGGATAAACTGCTTCTTCCTGCTATAAAAACAATGGCAGCACCGTTCAGACAAGATCCTATAGAACTATATTATGATGTGCATAAAAGGATAGAAAAAATAATTGAAGCAGCTTATATGGCTGGCTATGCCCAGCGTGATGCTGAAATTATGATCACAAATATTAATCAGGAATAATGGCCCGTACAGTAGACGAAATACAACAACAAATCATAGACGCAAAGAACGCAGCGCCGGAACTGGTTAACCTGAACAGCACCAGTAAGCGAGCAATATGGCGTGTATGGTCACGAGTAAGCGCAACTGCTACAGCATACCTGGAACAGCTGATGGATGCCCTTAAAGCTGCAATTGAGTTATTAATTAGCAAAAGTGCTGCCGGTACTCCTGCCTGGATTCAGGATAAGGTGTTCAAGTTTCAGTATGACAGTGCTAATCCGCAGGTTATACAACTGGTCAACACAGTACCGCAATACCTTATAGTTGATCCAACGCTGAGAATTATAACCAGGTGTTCAGTCACGACCGATCTTAACAACGTTGTTCAGGTAAAGGTGGCAATTGGCGAACCACCGGCCGCTCCTGATAGTTTACAGATTGCTTCCCTGCAGGGATATCTAAATACGATTGGTACAGCCGGTATTACATATGTTGCCGTCGGGTTGCCAGCGGATAAGTTGTACGTAGATGCAGACATTTACTACAATGGTGGTTACGGTGCTGTAATACAAACGACTGTTATCGCTGCGATAAACAATTACTTGGCGGTTTTTTCACTTAACCAGTTCAATGGATCACTGCTCATCAGCGATTTGGAAGCGGCAATCAAAGCCGTACCGGGTGTGCAGGATGTAGTGCTGAAGAATGTCCGGGCTCGTAGTGATTCAGATGTTTTTGCTGCCGGTACCGATCTAGTATTGAACCAGCAAACCATCTCCCGATTATGGCCGACAGTCGCCGGGTATATTGTGGAGGAAGATACCACCGGACAAACATTCGCAGATAGTCTAAACTTTATTGTTATATAATAAACAAAATATGAAATATCAATCATTGGGAACACTTCTGACACTCTCGTTTATTATATTGAAATTATGCAAGGTCATTACATGGTCTTGGTGGTGGATTCTATCTCCCATATGGTCATCAGTGATAATCGGATTTTCCTGTGTTTATATTCTCTATCGAATTAAGAAAAAGGGTATAAAGGATCAAATAGGTACAGGTCAAAAATCAAAGTGGGAGCAAAAGCTCGAAGAAATGAAGGAACGATTAAAGCAAGGTAATAAATGAGCATCTACGACGTTGACTACAACCGGCAGGGAGTAGAGTTACTCCCACCAGACAAACGATTCCCAAAGCAGATTGCTTGGATATATGCTCTTTTAACGCCCTTACAGTGGTTGCGTGACCTTATATTTACCAGCTACCGCACCGGCAGTACAGCGCCTGCATATGCGCCCGGCACCTATGCTAAATACCAGCAGGTGATCTTCAAGCAGGCAGTGTATGTAAGCCTGATAGATAGTAATACCGCCAGCCCTATCGACACGGCATCTTGGCTAAAGATCCAGGACAACTTCTTGGGAGCGGAGCAGCGCGTCTTGTATGATGGGCAGAAAATCGTGCTGGAATATGCATTAAACCAATGGTTTGGTACATACTTCCGGCAACCACCGAATGTCAGTGACATCTACCTTACCATGCATCCCAAGCCTCCATCTGTTTTCGTAATTGGGGGCGACGAAACCAATTCGTCAAAGGTGTATAGTAATAAATCCTCCGAGTACGTAGTAGACTCATACGCTTTCACTCCATACTACAATATGACCATCAATGTACCTATCGCAGTATGGACTGCACTGGATACGGTGGTTGCCAACAGAGATAAGTTCGTAAGGTCATTTGCCGACCAGTATGTAGTCGCCGGCATTATTTATAACATCGCAACATATTAAAATGAAAAAGTTAGATACATCCCCGATTACCTCATCTATAGCGTTCCCGGTCAAGTCAGGAACATTGGATCATATTCAATCCGCTTACCAGGAAGCACTGGCGCAGACGACAATTTCCCTTATCGGGTCAGCATACGATGCAACGAAGTGTTACATCCTTTACGGACTTGTTAACTCCGGGGCTGGACCTGTTTATAATATTACATCCGGCGCTGTATTTTATGGCGGTGAGGTTTTCATGGTCGATGCCTATAGCGGAACAACATCAGGATCAAACGTCGTTACCGGAGTAGTTAGTACAACATTCTTCGCTGCGTCAAATGCAGACCCTGTTACATTCACAGATGGAGTAATTCGGAATGTCCATCAGATTCGGAAAGTCGTGTTACAACTTGGGCTTTCAGGTTCCGGGATTGCGGATTATAACAATTTCCGAGTGATCAATTCTTCTACCAATATAGGAGTTGGTGAGATGAAGATGTATGTAGGCTCAATTTCCGACTTTGACTCAAACGGCCTGGGCGTTGCCGCTAATGTTCGTGGTTGGGCGATCTGCGACGGTCGAAACGGCACGTATGACATGAAAGGTCGCGGTCCCATGGGATATGACCCCCTGAATGCGAAGTTTAACGCCGTTGGTGCAAGAACAGGGGGAGAGGAAACGCATACTCTTTCGGTAAATGAATTACCGTCGTTTAACCCAGTGGCGGATAATACTGATTCTTCCGTAAATATCGTAACCCGGAAAGTTGGGCGAACAGGAACGTTGGGATTGAACAATACATCTGGTTATGAAGATGTGGTAGCAACACTCGCTACCATTGGAGGTGACCAGCCCCACAACAACCTGCACCCGTACCGTACCGTACTCTTTATCCAGCGTATTTATTAATTAAACCGTATACCTATGTCAGAAGGGGGGAAGAAAAGATCATCTGCATTAGAGAGGGAAGTAAAAGGTTACCTGAAACCTGGTTACCTGGCGCTCTTTCGTGCTTATATAGGCGTTAATGAAATGGGGAAGAGCGAGGGTTTGAATGTGATCATTAAACGCTTCTTTGATACCATGCCACCTGATGAAAAACTAAGGATTCTCAATAAGGACAGAAATTCTTATTGAGAATCCTATTAATCATTTTTTGACAATGTCATATATTGATTCGTATTTAAAGTGAAAAGTATCGATTTCTTTGCAATGTGGACAAATAGTGTAGACGTCCTCATCATCGTTTTCATCTTCAATTATCTCTCTAATTGACACTTTGTTTCCACAATCATTACACGGTATTTGTGTGTCTTCGTATGAAAATAAATATTCCGGTTCCGGTAAATGATAAATCAACTGTGAATTTTTATTGATTTTATAAGAAATACCATCAATCTTTTTGAGTAAACCTATGTCATTCGGATTAAAAAGGAAACCAGAGCAATCATTTTTTGACCATTCAGTAATTATAACATTTCCCCCATCTACAAGGTGATCTGGCAGTTCTCCCCTTATAGTAAATGATACTTCCGCATTCCCATATACCACTGTCTGGGTGTTGCCAGCATTTGGATTCTTTTTTATAGTACTACGATCAATCTTTATAATGGTCATATTATTTCATTTTAAGATCTTTCCCGGTAAGGGCGAAATAAAGATTCTGAAGCTGGTGTACATACTGACAAGGAACGGGAATATTATAGTACTCCGAATTCCCCTCCGCTGGCCAAACAACAGCATGAGTAACTTTAGAAAATCGCACTTCGATTGACCGGCCTTGTTCATCATATTCAAGCGTCTGCCGTATAAATCCGAACCTTTGTAACCATTCCTCTGAAAGTGGAACGGGAGACAATTTGCTCAATGAATCTTTAGAACTGCCATTTGAAGCCCCGTCATAATCCCAATAGACATTTTCATCTTCGTATATGTCAGAAACGGTTCCTTCATAGTAGCTTTCAGGTTCTTGTTTTGAACCTTGACACAAATAGTTCCCTATTCTCAATTCAGCCGCTTTGATCATAGATTTTGATTGTCTTCAAAGATACGAATAGTATCCTACATCTGACCCTTCCCCTTTTCTCAGTTATACATTTGTTTTAATGAATTTTCTCTATACCGTAGATCCGTTTGTCGATGAGCCGATCATGCTCATAAATCGTCACATAGGAATGGACGCAGAAGATGGCATGGGCATCATGGGAGATCTCTTCCAACAGGAATTGTTAGCCCTTGACGGTATGGATAAGAAAAGAATTCAAGTTTGGATTAACTCACCTGGTGGCATCGTAATGGATGGCTACAGTATCTACAACGCAATCCTCAAAAGTAAGACCCCTGTCGATACCTACAATGTAGGAATAGCTGCAAGTATAGCCGGTGTAATCTTTATGGCTGGCCGCAAACGCATTATGAGTGACTACGCATCATTGATGATGCATAACCCATTTGGCGGCACTGATAAGAAGCAACTGGACGCCATGAAAGGCAGTCTGGTTACAATGCTTTCCGCTAAATGCGGAACAACCCCTGAAGAAGTATCCTATCTGATGGATCGCACTACCTGGATGAATGCTGCTGAATGCCTGGAAAAAGGCTTCTGCAATGAAATAGAGGCCACTAGTGATCACAATAAAAAACACATGCCGGCAGTAAGCGCAAAAGCGATGTGGGCTGAATCCAACAACATTCTCAATAACATTTTCAAAGTACAAAACAATATGGACGCTGTTATCTCAAAGAATACAGACCTATCGCTGATTGCGAATTATCTGGGCCTTAATACTGAGGCTACCGGTACATCCATTCTCACCGAAATGAAAAATAAGGTGAACGCTGAAATTCTGAATCGCACCAAAGCCGAAGAAGAACTGGACAAGTTCAAAAAGGAAATGGACAAGATGAAGAATGACATGGAGGAGATGGACAACAAGTACAAAGCGAAATGCAAGGAGTACGACGATATGCAGGCGAAAGCAAAAGCTGAAATGGAAGAAGCTGACAACAAAGCGAAAGCTGCGGAAAAGGAAGCTGCTACCACTAAGGCAAAAGCAATGGTCGAAGGGTTTGTTAAAACCAATAAGATCAAAGCTGATGCTGTTGACAAATGGACCGCTCTTGCAGTGACTGATTTCGACGGTATCAAAAACATGCTGGAAGAACTGCCAACAAATGGTAAATCAGTGCCAATCGATGCTGCCGCACAAAATGGCCTGAAAGACGGTGAGCATCCTACCAGTGCTATGTACTACATGGCCAATATCAAAAACAACATTAAAAAAGCTAAATAAGCATAACCATGTCTTTAGTGATAACCGATACCGCGTATGCGGGTACATTCGCCAGCTACTTCTGGCTTCCTGCCACCTTCGGTATGGATACTATTCAAAAGGGAGCTGTTTACGTTCAGGATGGCATTAAAAAAGCACATACGATAGGTCGCATCGACTTTGCTCAGCCATTGCAGAAACGAGCAGCAACACCTACTACATCGGGGACATTCACGGTATCTGGTCGCGACCTAGTACCGCAGGACCTGATGATATACACCGAATTTAATCCGCGTGACTACGAACAGCATTGGTTGGCTGAACAGCTTAGCCCTACCTTATTGGCCCGTGAGCTTCCTGTTACTGCTGAAAACTACATGATGCAGATTGGCCTGGCTCGTGCGATGGAACAACTGGAAATAGGTATTTGGCAGGGTAGTAAGGATTATACTGCAGAACCAGGAACTCCCGGCAATGGGCAGATTTGCTTCTTTGACGGATTCCTGAAGAAAATGGTAAATGACTCCGCTATTTATCAGGTGCCTTCTCCTCTGCCGTTAACTGCGGCAGCTTCCAGTGGATCTGTGTATAACATCGTAGATGCGATGAACGCTTTGATCAACCTTGCAGCTACCAATAAAAAGGCATTGTTGTCACGGGCTACCAGATATGACCGCCTGAAGTTCTTTGTGTCAATCAACACTGAACAAATCTACCAGACATTCATCACCACCACCCAGACATTCAAAGGCGTTAACACTACTGAGCGTGGTATTAACAAATTCAAAGGTTATGAAATCGTTCCTCTGGCTGGTATGGCAGACGATACGATTTTGTTCTGTGAAGGTCTGCCTGAAACAGATTCCAATCTGTACGTAGGTATGAACTCCACGGAAGACAATAACCTTCAGTTACAGCGCCTGCAAGCAAACTCAGAGCTCTTCTTCCTGAAAGGGTTGATGAAGTACGATGTTGAATATGGATTCTCTGAACAGATCTTCCTTTACACAACTTTGACTGCTGCGTCTTTCACCGTATAACCTGGCAATAGCCATCAATTCTATAAGAAATGAAAAAAGCAATTCTTTTTCTTTTTGTATCGCTGATAGCCCTTGCCGGGTTTTCACAATCGACCACACCACGATTCGGAATCACACCGAATGCTGACAACACAGGCCGTGCGCTTAATTACAAGTACAAGGCATTTGTAGATGCAGCAGGTATCGATAGTGTGAGCATTACCCCCAATGCTTGGGAAACACTTTACAATGTTACGTTGACTGACACTCTATCCATTAAGAGCCCCAACGTTACATTAAGTTACTACGGTGACAATATCGTAGTGATGATCTCAGCAGCCAGCGGAACACCAAGATTGAAATTCGTCGGTGCAAACTGGATCACAGCTGGCCCTATCACCTTATCAACCGGACTACGCGCAAGCATACGATTCAAATTCGACGGCACAAAGTGGGTCGAAACGGGGCGCGTCGTTCTCTAAAATCTGACTCATGAACATAGAAGGTTTGATATCAGTTCTGGAAGCGAATGAGACGATCACGAATGTGTATTTCGACAAAAATGGAGGGTGGCTATTTGTACCAAACAATTTACATCCAACGAAAAAAACAAGAGAAGAAGTGATCAATGCATACCTCCAGGATGCTCCACCGGCAGATAATGTCGAAGAGCCAAACGCGGATTATCAACAGGATGCTCCACCGGCAGATAATGTCGAAGAGCCAAACGCGGATTATCAACAGGATGCTCCACCGGCAGATAATGTCGGGAAGATCTCCAAAAAAAGTAAATAATGGCTGGTCTTAATGACATAGTTTTTATAAAAGGTCAGGGTGGTTTAGGCCGCCCTTTACCAGGTCAGGACTTCGTCAGTGCCTTGATATTTTATTCCTCTACCTTACCTTCTGGGTTTACCACATCTACAAGGATACAGAAATTCTATTCTATTACTGACGCAGAAAAGGCCGGTATCCTGACCAACTACGCTGACGAAACAAAAGCCACCGGTGGCTACACGGTCACGGCAGTAGGCTCTAATGGCGACACTGTTAACCTCTCTGTAATAGAATTGTTTGGCAAGTCTGTAAGCTTGGGTACATACACAAAGGTATCAGGAGACACGACACCAACGGCCGTGGCGACAGCAATAGTTGCTATCATCAATGCTGGCACAATTACCCATGGATATACGGCTGCCGCAGTAGCTGCCGTTATCACTATCACGGCAAAGCCGGGATTGGGAATTTTCCTAAACAGCGGCACCCCACTGGTAGCCACAGTAACTGGAACGATAGCCGGGACTCTGGTTCAGTTCTCCGGGGGAACCGCATCTAAGACAGCCGTACAACATTACCACATCAGTGAGTTCTTCCGGGTTCAACCGCAAGGTGTGCTGTATGTAGGTATTTTCTCTGTACCAGGTTCTTATACCTTTACGGAGATCAACACAATTCAAAACTTCAGTAACGGCATCATCAGACAGGTTGGCGTGTTTAAAGATACCGCCGCTTATGCTGCTGGAGACCTTACTGCAATACATGCGGCTTGCGTAGCCTCTGATACCGTTCACAAGCCCATTTCTGCGCTTTATGCCGCTGATATGAAGTCCGTATCAGATATATCGACCGTATCAGACCTCTCCGTTTTATCTGCCAATAAAGCCAGCTCTATCATTTCACAGGATGGGGCAGCACTCGGCAATACTTTATTCTACACCACTGGTAAATCAGTAACTACCCTGGGGGCTGCCCTTGGCGCTGTGGCTCTTGCAAAGGTAAGTGAAGATATCGCATGGGTAGCTAAGTTCAATATCAGCGATGGCACCGAATGTGATTCGTTAGCCTTCGCCAATGGAACGCTGTTTTCAGATGCAACAGTGACCGACAATCTTCTGGTGTCTTTAAACAACAAAAGGCACATCTTCCTACGCAAGTTTGTTGGAACGGCCGGTAGCTACTTCAATGACAGCCACACCGCAATTACCCCTTCTTCCGATTACGCTTACATCGAGAATAACAGAACTATTGATAAAGCCATCCGCGGCATTTACAGCTCTGTACTACCAAGCCTCAACGGACCAATCCAACTTAATTCTGATGGCACCCTGTCAGACGTGACCATTGAATATTTGACAAGCCAGACTGCAATCAACTTGGACCAGATGGTAAGGGATAGTGAGTTAAGCGCCTACAGTATCACAATCGATCCGACACAAAATGTGCTTTCTACCAGCACCATCATCATTGCAGTTAAACTGCTGAGTAATGGAGTGGCAAGGAACATCCAGGTACCAATCGGATACACAAAATCAATTTCATAACATGGCAACACCTCTTATCAATGGAGTGAATTATAGCTGGGCAAATATCACAGTTGTTCTGTTTGGTGTGCCGGTTGTTGGCATTACATCCATCAGTTACAAAAGGAAGCTGAAGAAGGAGAACAACTACGGCGCAAATAACCAACCAGTCAGTCGTGGATATGGTAACTACGAATATGATGGTGACCTGGAGTTGTATACTGATGAATGGAAACGCATCATTGCAGCCTCCCCGAATCGTGATCCGCTAATTATAGCACCATTTGACATACAAGTGGTATACGGCGGTACAAGAATGAACGCGGACCGGGATATTCTTCGCTCTGTGGAGTTTATGGAAGATCCCCTGGAGGCAAAACAAGGGGACACTAAACTGATGGTAAAAATCCCTCTTATCATAGGGATGATTGACAGATAATAACAACCAAAACAATGACAACCGAAAAACTAAAGAAGCTCAGTAAAGAAGAAATTCAGACGAAAGCAGATTCGCTTTCCAAAGTTCATAATGTTAAGGTTCATCCGCTTGTATTTGAGGAAGAAGAGTCTGGTGAACAAATCATAGGTTTTATTAAAGAACCTGCTCGTCTGGTAAAGATGAGGGTACTTGACAAAGCACTGACTAGTCCTATCTCAGCAGCCAGCGAATTACTTGATATAGCTATCATCAAAGAAGAAAGCGATGCCAGGATACTCAGTGAAAATCCTGAACATGATAAATACTACCTGGGTGCTGTAATGGCCGCTATGGGTATTATCAAATATAGTCAGGACACCTTCAAAAAAAAATAGAGGAATATAAGATTGATGAGAGTAGTAGCGAAATCAGTCGTATAAGCGCATTGATACGCTACTACTCTCATTTTACTATAGATACTGATAGTCTTACTGATGATCAGTTATTCAAGACCTGGGGGCAACTCTGGTATGCTTTGGAAGTAACCGGGCAGACAAAATCAGAATAAGTGCATGGCTGAAAATATCCAATATACACTCTCTCTTAAAGATTTATTCTCGAAAACCATCCACGATGCGGATGGAGAGGCGAATAAGTTCGAGGGAACTATGGGTAAGATTCAGCACACATTGACTGAAATCGGTGCTGCTGTAGGCATTGCCTTTGGTATTCACAAGCTCGTAGAATTCGGCACTGAATTGCTGCACATTAACGCGGAGTTTGAAGGATACCACAACGTCATTAAATATGCTTCCCTCGGCACTCACGACGCAGCTGCAAATACCGAATATCTGGAAGATGCAATCCGCAGGCTTCATCTTCCAATGAGAGAATCATATGAGCAGTTCTCAGAACTGCAGGGAGGGATGTACGGAACTGGTATAGAAGGCCAAAAACTGCGTGATACTTTTGAGGGTATTGCCGAAGCCTCTTTGGTGATGCACATGAGTGGCGATCAGTTCAGCAGAACCGTATATGCATTAAAAGAGGTCGGAGAATTAGGCACATTGCAAACAAGGCAGATGAGAATGCTTGCAATGGCGCTTCCTGGTGCTATGAACTTAGCAGCTGAGTCTATGCATATGAACTCTTCGAAGTTTCATGATGCGATGCATGAAGGTACAATCAAAGCCGGGGAATTCCTGCCAAAGTTTGCAGAGAAACTCAAAGAGCATTTCGGTTCAGGCCTGAAAAATGCAAGTGATAGCCTCATTGCAAAAATGAACGATACGCAATCTGAGTTTATCAGGCTGCAGTTGCAAATGGGAGAAGACCTGCGACCAGTATTTGTGTCCATAATGCAAACCATTATTGACTTGGTAAACAAAATGAAGGAGCTATGGAAATGGTTTATGGAGCACAAGTCAATCTTATACGATATAAAGGAAATTTTAACTGTTTTGATTATAGCTTGGACGACGTATAAAGCCGTACAATTAGCGTCCTTGGCAATAACAAAGATTAATGTAATGTGGGAGGGTATACAGTTCGCCTCCATTACCCTTTTGGGCGATGGGATGCTAACGGCTAGTGCAATGACTAAGCTTTGGGCCGGCGCTCAGGTATTGTTGAATGAGGCTTTGATCGCTAATCCTATTGGAGTGGTTATTATGGCAATTGCGGCTTTAGTTGCGGCTGTTATCCTGGCTTATAATCATTTCTCTTGGTTCAGGGCAGCCGTTTGGAGTACATGGGCTGTTTTAAAGGAATTTGCTTCAATAGTTGCAACAATCTTTGAAGCGCTCTATCATACTCTGCATGGGTTAATAACTTTTGATGTAAAGGAAATGTCCTTGGCCGGTCAAATGGAATTGGATGTTATGAGGAATTCTGCTCATAGACTTGCTGAAGCTGCCAAGAGCGGATGGAGAGATGGCATGGCAGATTTTGCAAAGGATAATCCTACACCTGGGCTAATCAAACCAGTTTCTAAAGATTCAGGTATTGCAGATGCACCTGGACATGCTCCAGATAACAGCAAAGGGGCGACTTCGAAAGTTTCAGGACACAAAACTATCAACATTAGGATCGACATAAAGAACCTTGTTAATAGTCTTAATATAAATACTACGAACCTTAAAGACACCACCGGTAAAATACAAGAACATGTAACCAAAGCTCTTTTGAGCGCTGTTAATGACTCTCAAATTGTGGCTGGACAATGAGCGCCTTAGACAACATAGTAATCCCTACATCATTTGCCATTGGCAGCACAATTATCCGTGGGTTTCAGATCCGGAAGCAATCTGCGCAGAAAACTAATAATCCGTATGAAGACAATATCAATCAAACAGATAATTCTGACAAGGAGTTATACAGGTCTTTATTAAATACTCCCGTAGTTAGTAATCTGACTTTTCGCGGGGATACTTACACGGACAACTCAGGAGTAGTAAAAAACTTTGACAGCATCACTTACGAAGCGGTACTGCTTAATGTGTCACAGGCAAAGAAGATCATAAAAACTGAGATACAGGGTAGAGATGGCACGGTGAAGGAGTATATCGGCATGGACGATTACCAGGTGACTATAAACGGTATTATCACCGGTCCGAATGGTAAATATCCTTACGAAGATGTTAGAGCCTTAAAAGACCTGCTGGATGCCCCGATCCCGATTGTAGTGATATGCCAGTTTCTTCAAAATCTTGATGTGCACACAATCGTGATAGAAAACTATGAATTGCCTCGTCAGGAAGGAGGTTATTCGTACCAGCAATTCAGCATCACCGCAATAAGTGATGTGCCACAAGAATTACGAATCAAGAATAATGTATAGATGCCTCACATATATAACAATTGTACAAGTCCCAACGGAAGATTTTCCGAGCAGGACGAATACTCTGTTTTTTGATTTCGTCAATGAATTTACTTCCAATGACACTTGGGACTCATTAACGAATAAGGCAACATTGATTTTCCCCAAAAACATTTATGTAAGGGATCAGTATAACCGGCTTCTTTCATTGGGAGGAACCAATAAGAATATTGGCGGCTTCTCTACTGATACACCAATATTCCTGCGTGGGGACAAAGTTACTATAGAAGCTGGTTATCGGTATTTCGATAAGGCAAATGGTGAGATATCTGACACGGCGGTTATGTTCCAAGGCTTCATTTCAAAAGTAACCAGTAAGAAGCCTATACAGCTGGAGTGTGAGGATAATATGTGGAAGTTGAAGCAGATACAAGCACCAAATAAAGTATTCCCTGGTAAGACCTACACGTTGGAAACAATGTTACGAGAACTACTCCAAGGGACGGGCTTTACGGTAAATTCTTTGACTGACACCAGTATTGGAGATTTCAGAACACAGAATGAAACAGTGGCCGAGGTTTTGGCCAGACTGAGGAAGGACTTTCACTTTGAAAGCTATTTCCGTGGCACAGAATTACGAACAGGATCATTGGTATATATCGAAGAAGAAGCTATAACAAATACGTTTGCCTTTCAACAGAACATTATATCAGACGAACTTGATTACCAGCGAAAGGACGATGTATCACTCAGCGCGGTAGCTTATTCAATCAACAAGTTTGAACTAGAGGGAACGACAAAGACCGGTCATAAGAGAACAAAGAAAGAGCGCCTTTCCGTGTTAGTGTATTTTCAAAATGGCAAGTTTCAACAGTTCATCAAGCCGCCAGGAGAAAAGGCGGACTTCCCGCCAAATACGGGCGGTGAGCGCAGGACGTTGTACTTCTGGGATGTGAAGAGCACTTCTGAATTGGTTACCCTGGCACATGCTGAATTGCAAAAGTATTACTACACTGGTTTTAAGGGCAAGTTTACAACATTCGGGATTCCCTTCGTTCGTCAGGGAGATAATGTGATACTAAAAGACCCTCTGCTTCCAGAGAGAAATGGAACGTACAAAGTTAAATCCTTGGAATATAAAGGAGGATACAATGAAGGTATAAGGCAAGTAATTACACTCGATTATAAAATAGGATCAGATAATGGGAGATAGGGCAATCATAGAAGCTATTCAGAGAATATCCGGCAGTCAGCTATCTGACAATGTTCACATTGCAGCATGCACCGTGATTAGTGTTGATGTCGCAACAAGAACTTGCGATTGTACGGAAATCACTGGGCAAGCAGGAGTAGATATTCCGAATATCCAATTGCAAGCAGAGGTTAGTGATGGAGTGCTTTTGATCCCAGCAATAGGTTCAACGGTACTTGTGACTTATTCAAAGTATAATCCACCGTACGTCTCTATGTTCAGCGATCTTGATAGAATATTCTTTATTGGCGGCGATGCGGCAATTGATATCAAAGACGATACAGTAATACTTAACGATGGCTCTTTCGGGGGATTGGTTAAGGTCACAGATCTTGTTACAAAGTTGAATAATCTGGAAAACCTATTAAACGATCTGATACTAAAGTATAACCTGCATACCCATCCCGGAGTACAAACGGGAATTGGTACGAGTGCACCAACTATTTCGCAGGAAACAGGGAGCCTGATACCTACTATGACAGATGATCTTGAAAATAAAAAAGTCAAACATGGGATTGAATTATGATATCGCGCTGCTGAACAATGACCTGCTTATCGACAATGGCGACTTTGCGATAGGAGAGTCAGACGAGCAGCACATTGTTGATACAATCAATGCGTTCCCTGGCTGGTGGAAGGAAGATGCTCCAGATGGTGTCGGTTTATTGCAATACATCCGCTCATCCGGAAAACAGCAGGAGATAGCCCGGTCCGTTAAGCTGCAGTTGCAAAGTGACGGGTACCAGGTGAGCAACCCCACGATTACGATTGATCCTGACGGATTGATGATTATAAATCCAAACGCAAAGAAGAACTGATGCAAAACTATATGGCAGTGGAAGGACAGAGTTTGTACGATGTGTGCTTAAACACATACGGCAGTCTTGACTTCCTGTTGAAGTTGCTTCAGGACAACAGGATATCGGACATAAATCAATACCCACATAGCGGGCAGATATTTTCGTTTGACCCTGCACTGGTTGTTGACGAGGGAATATTCCGGCAGCTGATTGTAACAAACACCAGATATGCCACTGCCTATAGCAAGCTGGGATCTGTTTACTATACAGTAGTAGATTCTGGCGTTAAAGGACCGCCTAAAAATAATTATAATCCTCCACCAGATCCAAATGACATGTCATATTCATATCAACAAACAGGCCGGTATGAGTATACCGCATCCGCTAATGGTGAAACAACCATAACATTAACCGACTTGGTTAATAAAGACATTCTTCAAATCGAAAAAGAAATTATGCCATTGAAAGATAATCAGTGGTTGTGGAATAAAAACTCCGCCACCATGACTCTTCAAAACGGAGCGGCCATGTCTGCTGGAGAGACATTATTCATTCTTTGGACGCAAATGATAACAATTACAGCATGAGAAAGATCATAGGGCTTTTACTACTATTAGGAATTTCAATTGCTGGATATGCCCAGTCATACCAGCCAATCAGCACTTACGGATATCAGTGGAAGCGCGGCAAATTTGATGTAGCGCTATTGCTTCCACAGGGTACCGGATCGACACTGCCATCCGATAGTGTGCGGGATGGTGCTATTCGTTATAACCCGTCTACTTCCTCTTTGCAAATTTGGGTGAGTGGCGCGTGGGGTAATATAACTGCCGGTGGATCTATACGCGCATTAGATTCTGCTCGGTTATCAAACGATACCCTGTATTTCCGATATAAGACTGGAGGGGAGCTGGCGGTAAAGCTGAATGACATCAGGACAGCGTCCCATGGTTTAACTAAGACCGGAAATGACGTAGCCTTAGGCGGAACTTTCGGGAGTGACGGTAATGACATCACTATCTTAGGGAAGAACTATAGTGGCCTGTATTTACAGGGGACCAGCGGAACAGATTACAATTCTGATCTGGCCACGACACAGTTGCGCGTTTTTGGTGGCGCGATCCAAATGCAGGCGATAGATAGAACCGCCGGTAATTTAAGTCAGCATTCATTCTCTACTTCTGGTATAACCACAAATAGCACGAAACCTATTAGTTTGCTTTCATACAATGGAGGCCCCAACAATAAGTTGCTTTTATCTCCTGACTCAGTAAATATATATGGTGGGGTAATCAAATTTAGTGGCCCCCTTCAAGCCTACAATTTAAGGAATAATTCCGCTGGGGATAGTGTACTTTATACTGATAGCCTTGGTAGGATTAAACAAAAGTTCGTAATAACAACGGGAGTAGATTCAAATTACGTGAAGAGTGTCATGAATGTAGATACAGTAGCTACTATAGCTGCGATGCAATCCTATAGTGGGAGAGCAAATGTATTGGTGGTGAAAGATACTTTAAGGGGAGGTGTTTTCATGTCCAAAGGATCTGGGATAGTAGATAACGGAATAACCTTTACGGGCGCTGCTGGGTATTGGACACGAGTTGGCGTGAATAACAATGCAGCCAATGTGTTATGGTACGGTGCGATACCAAATGACGGCGTCGCTGACAATACAGCTTTTGCAGCCGCTATCGCAACAGGAAAATCTGTGTATGTGCCGGATGGAAAGTTTTTAATAACAACCAATGTAGTAGTCCTTAAGGATGGACAGATGATATATGGTAACGGCCCGACTAGTATACTATACACTACAGTGCTAAGCCAGATTCGACTTGTAGACATGGGGAATAACTGTATAGTAAGGGATTTGATGTTTTTAGGTACGAATAGTATAAGTCCTACGAATCCTTACTCCACGACTGCTGGGTCGCAAATCGGCGTCAGGCTGACTGCTAAAAACAAAGGGTTAGTTTCTAACTGCTACTTCAAATTAATAGGAGCAGGATTTTACGTCGACAACATTGTTGGGAATTTACATGAAGGCTCAACGGTTATAGGGTGTAAGGCGGACAGTTGTTTTAATGGTTTCTACAGTGGGACAAGGGGTGAGTATATAAACTATATTGGATGTCACGCTTATGGCTGTACCTATGGGTTGCATATTATCGCCGGTAATAACACATTCGCCAGTGGGTCATTGACAAATAACCAGGTAGGAGTTTGGATAAAATCAGACCGGGGTAATGACGCTCACGGTAAAGTGGTAGGAAGTGAGATCAATCACAACGTAGACCACGCCATTATCGTGGACAGCACTTTGAATAGCTTTCTATTCTCGGACAATATGATTTACTTTTCCAATATTTATCTGAAAGATGTAATCAACGGAGTAAGGTTTATTAACAATGATATTTCGAGTGTCGATAGTATTAAGGTTAGAAATTGCACCAACATTCAATTCATTAATAACGCCATCATTAGTACAAAACCACAGATGCTTAAGAATTGGAATGGTGTTGATAATACCGGTACGCTAAGTGACGTTACCATGTTCAATAGCGCTTATCCCAATATAACCTCGTACGCTGATATTACTCAGCCTCAAAATCAGCTTAGGAATGGATTGAATGTGAGTGGTAGTGGTAATTTTTCAAATGGACATGTAAGTGCCGACAGCGGATTGATTGTTAAAAGAACCTTTACTAGCTCTGACCAAAATATATTGAATGCTCAGGATTCTGTAACTTCTGGGGGTATTAAATTAATCAATGGAACTTTAGCTTCCGGTCAATTTGTACCAACAATGATAGGGGATGTAAGGTATGATAGTTTGGGGACATCTACCTATAGGAATTTATACCTTCAAAGTAAATCGTATAATTCTGACACTACAGGTAAAACTTTGTCACAACAACATGTGGCAATGTCGTCAGGGGGACTATTAGCAGTTTCTATAAATTTAAATCAGCCCGTCACCAATAAGGTTTTACCTAGCACATCTCTATTTCAAGTAGGGAGGACTTTATCCCCAACTAATATAAAGATTGGATACCGGATGGGAGGTGATTTTAATGCCCAATTGGCCGGTAAGTTTGCTATAGGATATCCCTTTGCGGTAAATGACCTTACGGACGATAACCTCCCACAATTTGTTAAGGTTTTCCCCAGCGGTAGGGGCCTAATGGTAAATGGTACGGCTTCTGGCGGTGTCGCGGTAAGTGATAGTGATTTTGTTGTGAAAAAACAGTTGGACAGTTTGCGCACTGGCACGGTATTAAATAACGTGCCCCAAAACGCTAACTTTATTCTATCTGGGCCTACGACTGGTACTGCTGCAAATCCTACATTTAGATCACTGGTAGCAGCCGATATCCCCAATATAGACGTTTCCAAAATAACCACTGGTACCTTACCCATTGCAAGGGGTGGAACAGGATTAACATCACTGGGATCGTCATTACAGCAATTAAGGGTAAATGCAGGAGGATCTGCATTGGAGTATTTTACCCCCACAGTGCCAGCGCAACTTGCTGGGGCAGTGAAAGATTTTTACGCTGACGCTACGAGTGCAGACAGTTTATACCCTTATACAATTCCCTCGTCATATTTGGCAAATAATGGTGATAAAATAAAGTTTACTTATGCGGGAACCTTCTCCTCGGTAGCCACCTCGCATATTGTCGGGCTGGCAATTGCTGGGACGTCGGTAGCCAGTATGTCTAACGGTGCTACATTAGGAGGCAATTGGAAAATAGAGGGGTACGTAATACGTGTTAGTAACACTGTAGTGCGATATACTGCTAATCTATTTTTCGATAATTCAGGAGTTACTACCAATGCAACACTCAATTCTGTTGGAGAATTAACAGGTTTGAATCTAAGTGGTAATGGTCTTCGAGTGGTTGTAACCGCAGGAACACCAAATAGTAATGTCACAGCAAATATTGGAAGTCTTATATACATTTCAGCAGCACCATAAATCATAAACCTTATATCATGCCAGAAACAAAATTCGGTTTAAACCAGCTCAATAACAAAACACCCAGATGGGCAAAACAGGGATTTTACTTAGCAACGGCCGCAATTGGTGTCTTTACGTTTATAGTATCTGGTGATCCGGCGATACCATCTCCAACCACTGTTAGAATCATGCTTTATCTGAAGGCATTGGATATGTTCTTATTGGCCCTTTCGAAAATGTTCGGCTCAGAGGAAGCCATTAAGCCGGAGATTGAGTCAACCGATAGCGAGACAGTTTCAGATGTAATTGGCGATGGAACCAGACCACCAAAAGGCCCGAAATGATCAGGCAGGCACACATATTATTATTCCTGCTGGTTGCCGGCCTTATGTGTTTTTACGGCGCACACAAGATGCTTCAGTTGCGCTGGATAGATGATAATATGTACTTCCGCATCTACGGAGTTGGTTTATTGCTGTGGTCCTTCCGGCATAGGATGCAGACGATCTCGCCCGCGGACGCGCTATGTGCAAATATCGTGATGTGGCTGTGTATTTTTAACGTGATGGATGAGGTAATATCCAATACTCCCGCTGCACCTTATAAGCCATACATCGCCTCAATAGTAATTATTATAAGTACCGTCTACATACACAACAAGAAATGCAGGAAGGACATGAAGAGTTCAAGGAATTAGTGTATAAGCTGGCAGTGTATGTGCCTGGCGTAATACTGGGCCTTGCTGCCAAGCTGAGCAGAATAAACCGAGGGAAAAAATTAACCGTGAAAGAAGCATTATTTCAAACAAGCGTTGCCTTCTCCACAGCATGGGTTGTATGGTTTCTTCTGGAGTACTTTGGATATCAAAAGCTAAGTGCTCCCGCTGCGGTGGTTTGTGGACGGTTTGGAGATGAAATGATGATTTTCATCTGGAAGTATATTAAACTGAGCGCGCAAAACGCACTAATCAGTATAGAGAATGTTTTAAAATCAATCAAATGAAAAAGGTAGTTGACATTGTATATTTTCTATTTATGATGTTCCTGGCATATCATATTGTATGTGGGTTATGCGCCTGTGCTACTGTGCATAAGAACAATTCATCTTTTCAAACGGAAGATAAGTATGTGGACACCAGTCGCCAGGAACATCAGTATCAGACGGAAACTGTAACTGAAGAGAAGAGCACAGCAGCGATAACTACCGCTGCTGATAGCGCTCAGACTTCTGGCTATATGTCGTCTGATGATACGGCCGGATATCAACAAGATGTAGAGACGGACGGCGTAAGCCTTACGACAACGGTCTCCCCGAAGATGAAAGACGGTAAGATTACCGGTTACCAGGTAAACAGCAAGGCGGTAGCCAAGCCTAAGACAGTGGATATTCCGATTGATCGAAAGGTCACGGCTAAGACAAACGGCACAGATAAGCAGCAAACGGGCATTACAGCCGCCAACAAAGAAACAACTACTACAAGTACAAAAAGTGTATTTCGGTTCAATCTTGCCGGTGCTGCTGCCATTGTAGGGGGAATAGTAGTGATCCTGCTGTTTCTGTATTTCGGGGGACGTTTTAAAAAGAAGATAGATGAAAAATAGTTATCCGGAAAAACCGGAAGTAAAATATCAGAAGACCACGGTGGAGATGGGGGCTGTTGTTGCTTTTCTACAATCATTGCAAATCCCTGTGGAGATAAAAAGATCAGTATACATCATTTTTCGGAATGAATCTGCCAACGGGTCCAAGGGGTTAAATAATAACTATGCGGGGGTACAGGCCGATTCCGGCAGGTGGCCTGCTAAATGGGATGATGAAATTATAGGAACCGTATCCAAAACGGAAAATGGTACTAGTAAGGTAAGATTATTCGTCGCCTTCCGCGCCTGGCAAGATAGTATCAACTTCCTTATTGACCGGGTCCAGGATCGTGGCTTGTACGTAGGTGGATACGCAAGGTTGGTTGCTAAAATGAACATCACCACGGCGACAGAATTAGCCATTGCTTATAAACGTGACTGGGTAAAAGGGCTGAGAGGTTATAACCCAACAGAAGAGGAAGTGGCAAATTTTCTTTCAATGTATAAGCAAGCTCAAAAAATATTCATATGACTTCAACCAATGTTATCTCTGCACCTTACGATTTGGTTGTACAGCGTAATGCATCCTTTGAGATTTACTTTAAGTTCAAAGATGCCGATGGCGCTTTAATTAACCTGACAACTATCCAGGAGGTAAAGATTGAAGTACGTAATGTATCGGGTTCGTTAATGACCTCTTACTCACTTGGTGATGGCCTCACGGTTGACACTGGCGACAATACAATACTTTATATGGCGAAGATTGACAGTGAAAAGAACTTGCCAGTGGGGTGCTATAAGTGGGACCTGAAGATCACTGCAACGGAAGGCCATAGCCAATATCCATTGAGAGGAAACTATAAATCAGTAAACTATATAACTGAATAACATGACAGATATAGTAACAGTCGTGGTCGGTAATGTGCTCCGTGCCGGCGCAACAGGAGTGCAAATAGTAGATGCGCTTACGTCAAGCTCAACCACCGCTGCACTTTCCGCGAATCAGGGTAGAGTTCTGGCGCAACAGATAGCAGACATCCCTACCGGTGGAGGAGGTGCTGTAGATTCTGTTGCAGGTAAGACTGGTGTAGTTACACTTGTAAAGGCTGACGTGGGGCTGGGCAATGTAGATAATACCTCAGACGCCAACAAACCGGTGAGTACTGCGCAAGCTACCGCAATAGCATTGAAGATTGATGCAAGTAGCAAGGGTGCGGTCAATGGCGTTGCATCCTTGGACGGTACTGGGAAAGTTCCAACCTCACAATTACCCTCATACGTTGATGATGTTGTTGAATTTGCAAATTTAGCGGCTTTCCCAGGAATAGGGGAAGCGGGGAAGATATACGTTGCAGATGATACCAATCTGACGTACAGGTGGAGCGGGTCTGCTTATGTAAGAATTGCAGATGGGGATGTATCATCTGTCGCTGGTAGGAAAGGTGATATTACACTGACTAGTGTTGACGTGGGGTTAGGTAATGTTAATAACACCAGTGATGCTGCTAAACCGATATCAGCCGCCACGCAAACGGCACTAAATGGTAAAGAGCCTACTGTCGCCGGCGGCAATGCCTCTCAATATTACCGTGGAGACAAGACATTTCAAACACTGGATAAGACCGCAGTAGGGCTTTCGAATGTGGACAATACCAGCGATACGAACAAACCAATATCCTCGGCTACCCAAACAGCTCTTAATTTAAAAGTCAATACTGCAGCAATGCCCACGACTTATGTAGGAGCAACATTGCCTTCTGATTTGACACCTTATCCTGATGGCACCTTATTTATAATCGGTTAATGGCAAAGAAACAACTATACATTAAGTCTGGCACCGCTGCATATGATGCAATGCTGAAATCGGTCAGCAAGAAGTCTACCACGGCAATTGGTTTCCGGGAAGGTGATCTGGTGAAGGCTGGTGGAGTGGCCTATCCTATCACCCGGTTTGATACATTGCCATTCTATTTGATTGGATCAGGAGCAAATATGATTGCCACCTACCTGGCAAATGCAAAGACTCTGTTTACCTCACCGGTGGTTGTCGGGATGGGTAGTTCAACTATGTTTGGCCATGGGCTAAGCTCCCCCAACCGGTACTGGGATAAAGTCACTGCATGGTTCACGTCCAACTCTACCAGCCCTACTCTTTACAATATTGCAGTTGAAGGAATTAATTCTGCATCCATGCAGCTGACGTCTGCCGGCGGTACCGCGGGACAAAATCTTGATTCTGCCTTAGCACTTAATCCTACAATGATTATATGGGATGAACCTACAAATTGGGCCACGTCCTATGACGAAAATCAGCAAATTACTTATTGGCTGGCGGCATTTAATGCCTGCCTTGCTCGGGGTATTCTGCTGTTCTTTAACTCTGCTCGTCCCCGAGGTAGCCTGACTACTTCACAGCAAACACGGTTACGAGCATTCAATACATTGCTTGCTGCTCATCCCACCCTAAAATATGTTTCAAATATAGATGGAGACACCTTCTGGGATACTGCTACAACTTATGCTCTCCTTTCAGTATATGACCAAGGAGATGCGACACACCTTACAGCAGCCGGGACTACCATATTGGCAAATGATACGGTGGCAGTTTTGCAAAAAGTTTTTAGACTTGCCACAGCTCATCAAAGCATAGAAGTTCACAGAAGTACAGACAATGTAACCTATACCTTGTTTGACAGCATAACAGATTTCACAAACTATAAAAAGTCGTATTCCCATCTTTCTGGTTATTACAAATCAAGAGGAAAGCTGAAAGACGGGACCTACACGAATTTTGGGACGGCAATACAAGTTACGAATGCTTCGCCGACAGCAAATGCGGGTGGTAGTCAGTCCATTACTCTTCCTACCAGCACTGTAACCTTAACCGGGTCCGGATCGGATACCGATGGAACAATAGCTGCCTATCTGTGGACAAAGATCAGTGGACCATCTGCAGGAACGATCACAAGTCCAACCAGTGCCACGACTACAGTCACCGGCCTGACGATAGCCGGTACATACGTTTACCGGTTGACCGTGACAGACAATGAGGGCGCAACTGGGTTTAACGATGCATCAATTACTGTTAGTGCGGCAGGGAATATATCACCTACAGCAAATGCAGGCGCAGATCAGACATTATCTGCTGGGGCTACGACCGCCACACTTTCTGGGTCAGGTTCAGATAGCGATGGTACAATTGCCGGTTATGCATGGTCCCAGGTGAGCGGGCCGAATACGGCCGGTATTACTTCACCTAGTTCAGCTTCCACTGGTCTAACCGGGTTAATCGCTGGGGTTTATGTTTTCCGTCTTACTGTTACAGATAACCTGGGCGCAACCGGTACAGATGATGTACAAATTACAGCCGTAGCAGCTGTGGGGCAGCGCGTGTTAATTGACCTCGGCGGAGATGGACTAGTCGATAACGGCCAAACGGATGGAGGGGTTATGACTCCAACCAATCCAAGCACAAGTGCTGGTTCTGCTCTTCCTGGGCAAGCCGCAGATGGTAAATGGTGGAATAATATAGTTTGCTGTGTGGCCGGCACAAACAACGGAACTACGCTGGTTGACTATCCAGGCGCCACATATCCTATCACTATTAATAGGAATACGTTAGTTGACATTGCTAATACAGGCGTGACGGGAATGTCATTTACACTTGACAAGCGCCCCAATGGAACCTTTTCTGCTGTAGATTACTCCTTGAATTACAATGGGTATACCGCGGCGGCAATTACCGACTACCCTATATCTGCGGTCAGGGATAATCTATATCTCCACTCAACAGCAGGTGTGGTCACTTTAACATGGGTTATACCAGCCGGTAAAACGGGGAGCATAAAATTTTGGGGTAATAGGACTGAAACGACTACTTCAAACCGGTACATCCAGATAAAGAAGAGCACAGACGCATCATTTACCTTAGAGTATAACGCATCAAATAACACCGATTACAATACTGCGATAACATTTAGTGGGCTCACCGGTACCGTAGCATTCAACATGCAAGTGAAGTCAGGTAGTACATTCGGGCACATCAGCATATTTGATATTACCCTCACATAGTAAGAGTTTAGATTTTGGTTGGTAATTGACGGCCTGGGTTTTCACCCGGGCTTTTATTTTGCCTCCTTCATTATGAATTAGCAAGAGATATTTCAAAAAAGGGGAAAAATCCCCTGCCTGTACAGGTTTTTTCCCATTTCTGCCGGCAGTACCTTTGAATTAAATCAAACATTATGAAACAGTTAGAAGAACTTGAACAGCATGTATTGGAAGCAAATGCACTCCTGATGCATGAAAGTTGGTTACAAATTATTCCGGTAACTGAAGCGAAAGGCGCTTACCGCAGAATGATAGGATTGAGGGCAGCTTTGTTAGATTCTATTTTTCATTTCACCGAAGTTCTGGCAGGGTTACAAATAAAGTTTAACGTGCAACCGGATAAGGGCGACATTCCTAATAATACCATTGACAGAAATGGCAGGTTGTATTCTGCGGAACAACTCTTGGAGATTCGTCTTCAGGCATTAAATCGGGTTGCTCAGCCATCAATTGTTGAAGATGTAGTTAAATATCATCGACTCTATGTCGACGAATTGAGGTTACAAATAGCTAGTTTGATAGTAAGGGGTAAAAATACGATGTAGTGCAGCAATTGGCACTCATTGGTTGTGTATCACAAAAAGGCGAGGCCAGGTATCCACCTGGCTTTTCTTTCTCTTAATATTTGTAAATACTAAATTTTATAGTAATTTACTAAATAATTTAGTATGTCTATGTTTCTTGAAATCAGGTTTGTTACGAACATCCGGTTAACCTCATATGTATTTGGTGGCAGGAAAGGTATTCGATATTTTGCCAGGAAAGCAAAGAGGTGTATATGTTAGATATTACAATATTTGCGGTAACTGGTGATGTGAAATGGATTGTAGTACTATCCTATGTCGGTGTAGGTGGCGGACATTGGCATATAGATATCGATAAAGGGCATCATGGCTCAATATTTAAAAGAAGAGGAGAGTGGACTTTTGCTACGAATCACGACAGTGAACTAACAACAGATGATCTTCAGCTCATTGCGCAAATAATAGACGAGTACATCCGTGTTCTGTGGGAGAGCCATGAGGCTCCGAGAGTAGGCAACAACTGGCGATAAGTAAATCGAACAGTTATTTTGGCGCAATAATGGCGAACATTGCATATAAAACATTGATTATTAATGGCATAAGATTCCTGTTCTGGGCACTTGGGTAATCCCCGTAGGTACTGTTGATGCAGTGTTTACGGGGATTTTTCATTATATTGCCGTTCGAAAAACATCACATTTTACCACCTTTTACCGCCTATTTTGGCGAACAATTGGCGAACGTTATGGCGAACACTATTATTATTTCCACAAAGGATTCGCGAGACGGATCTAAGGTATGGCATTATTTCGAATGGGGGAAAGGTGCCGGCCAGCGCAAAGCTACAGGGGTATACACTTGGGCAAAGCCTAAAACAAATGAACAGAAGGCATATAACAAAGAGGCACTCTCCATTCTGGAAGCCAGAAGATCTCAGCTCGTCATAGAAAAGCAGGCAGTAGCGAGCGGCTACATACCGGCCCACAAAGTTAAGGACAACTTCTTTGACTACTATCAAGAATATGTTACGAAGAACGAACGCCCCGGGAACCGGAGTTTGTCAGCAAGCCTTGCTGCCTTTCGGAAGTTCATAGGGAGGGAGCGTCTGTCAGCTGGAGATATTACAGAGAATCTGTGTGAAAGATTCCGGGCCTACTTGCTGGACAATCTCCAAGGAGAAACTCCAGGTGATTACTTTATGAGATTCAAGCGCATTATGAGGGCTGCTACAAAAGATGGGTACTTTAGGGTTGACCCGGCTGAAGATATAAAGGTTAAAGTGCACCCCAGTGGACAAAAGGATATTTTAGATGCAGAGGAATATATTAAGCTGATGGATTACCCTTGCAGTAATCAAGAGGTTAAAAGGGCCGCTATATTCAGTCTTTATACTGGCCTACGGTGGTGTGATATTGAGCCGCTGGACTGGACTGATATTAAAAAAGATTCGGTGTTGCTGAAAGCTCAAAATAAAACCGGATTTCGAGTTGAGGTACCTTTGCATGATATTGCAAAACAAGTTGTTTCATCCCCGGGTACTGGAAAGGTTTTTAAACTGCCGACACAGGATGGAGCAAACAAAGTTTTGAAAGCATGGGTTAGATCAGCAGGGATTGACAAACATGTCACCTGGCATTCTCTGCGACACTCTATGTCGGTCCTCCTGCAGGATGCTGGGGTTGCTGTAGCGACAGTAGCTGGGCTACTGGGACATACTTCCAGTAAGTATGTGCACAAGACTTACCAGAGATACCGGAAGAACTCAGGAGAGGAGGCGATAAAAAAACTACCAGGGGGCTCATAACTTCATTTTTTTTACTTTCTCTGTGATATTGCTCGGGGCACCGGACATCATTCTGTCCAGTGCTTCCCGGCTATAGTACCCAGCATTGTTCTTGTAGATACCAAATTCATCGCACTTTTGAATAAAACGGGTACGTTCCAAATTGGTATATATATAAGCCTCTTCTGGCTTCAAATAAGGCTTAAAGCATATTGCGATAGCCTTCGTAATTAACTTTTCGTCTTCTTTCATTTTTTCACGGTTAATATGTTATTAACTTCCTCCACCGCCTTATTTTGTTCGGCAGTAACTTCAAATTTGTCAAATACGTATCCACACAGCAATCTTGCATCTACTGTGTCTGCGATATTTGTATTTGCCTGCCAATAGATTGGCTGTCCTTTTGAAACCAGCGTCTTACTACAAGTAATTAAGATGTAGCATTCGCCAAAGTAGATCGTACAAGCCTTAGTAATTAAATATCTTATTATCTTTTTGATAAGACTTTTAAATTAAAAACAAACCTTACCCCAGCCACGGATGTTGAACATACCATTCTCCGATTCCCATGGTTCTCTGACCTCATCCTGAAGTGGCAGAGCCTTCGTCTTAAAAGGAATTGTTATTTCCCCTTTCAGGAATAGTGAGAAGGAGTGATTACGGAACAGATCACCGCTTGCAATGAATTCTTTAAGTTTCCCATATGCAATATGTTCTCCCTTTACCGCCTCAGTCATGCTAGTGTACGAATGCGCCAATTCCCCTTTACTATCGTATTTATATACCGATTTGCAGGAGTTAGGCCGGTAATTGACTTTCTCTTTTATTGCTGTTTGCATTTGAGCAATTGCTTTTGTAGTTTCCTAATTGTGAGTTTGAGCTTCTTAACTTGGCTGATCCTCCGTTTCTTCTTGCCAGTGTCGTAACATGTGCACCAGTCGTCACCATATATTACAGCTGACCAGCAGCCGGGAATGCGATATCGTTTGCCTTTATGAGTCGTCCAGCAGCATCTGTTGTAACCCATCAATTGTTCCTTGGATCAAATGAACTGAACATATATGACATTTCTGACGCATCTACCGTGTCTACTCTATAGGGGAAATCTGTATACCTCTCCCCCGTGAAATTGAGAATAAATTCTACGTCTTTTAATGTTTTAGCCAATATCCGAGTGTCTGACCAAACCACCTTCGGCTCCCCCGGAATATCTCTAAACTCAGTAATAACAGAACATACCAATAATCCGGTTTCTGTACGATCTGGTTTTTCAAATTGTGATTCTTCCATATTATTTATCAGTCTCGCTTCCGGAAGCGTTTAAAAAATGTTAAAATTCAGCGTATATGTCGGTACAATCTAATGCACCGCCTGTTGCGTACTTACCGAATCTGTCATTGAATTGTTCGTAATCATCCTCTTCTGCATTTTCTAAGAGATCATCGAATTCTTCTCTCATTTCAGCAGGAATAACGTACCAGTGTCCGTCGTTGTCTTCTACAGCGTTTGCTAGTTTCAATTTTTGAATGTCCATATTTTTAAATTGCCTTATCGCAGGCGAGCGTTTATTATTTAAATGTGTTTCCAGTTTCTACGCTGCCTCGCGTGAGTTATAGTGCTCTCGCTAACATTAAACCTTGCTGCATAATATTTATCCGTTTCTTTTACAGTTCTTATTAATAAAACTTGATCTTCTGTAAGCTTGCAACTGCTCGAATTAATTCCTTTTTGTTTAATAAGTCCAGTACTATGTGCATGTTTGGTGTTATCAATTAATGAGGCCCATTCCAGGTTGTCTATTGAATTATCAAGCTTATTCCCATTTTTATGATTAACTGTGGCAAGGTTACACGGATTGGGAATAAAAAGTAAAGCAAAAATCCTATGGATGAACATTTTACTTTTCTTCCCGTTTAACCAAAGCTCTACATACTTATATCCATACTCACTTATTCTGACCGTCTTATATTTCTTTTTATTTTTGTTATATACTTTTTCTTCAAAAGAAATAGAATATACGTTTTCAAATCCTGGAATATTCCACATACTATTACTCCGTGTTACGCTGCGGGGCGTTTAGTAGTCTGGCGATGCAGGCCGGTTCTAAATAATCACAATTTTCCCCATCGTAATATCTGGTAGCATCGTCGGAATAATCCACCCTTTCACATTCACAATGCTTACATATTGAGACCATCTTATTTAATTCCTCCCACTCATGTCGCTGAACCGTTTCCATTTTCTGATTTTTTACTGGTTATGCAATCGGGTTCCCTTACCTGCCAGTCTGATTTACCTACAGGCATATAACTCCAATACCCATACTCAAATTTCTTTTTGCATCCACAGTGGTCGCAAAAGACGTATTGTATCTCTGGTGAAGTATTATTATATGGGCCTCCCCAAATGTGTGTTTTTTTCTGTTCCATGTTCTGGTTTTTTACTTATTAAATACCATTTAGCAAAGCGTTCAAGGTTATTTTTATTACACCAATTTTTAGCTGCCTTTTCGGTCATGAATCCGAAAGTAAAATCAGAGTCATTGCTAACCCATTTGCCGGATACAGAAAATTTATAATTAACGTTTTTCTTTCCGTGATACATAACTAAATATCCCGGAGCGCCGGGGCGGTTTAAAGTTTTACACCTCTACCCGGATACTTACCCGGTGATGCCTTTTCGGTTTTAGCCTGTCCTATATTAGGAAACCACGTAGCCGTGTCGTCTACAACTAAGACATAACCTGTTCCACGCTCCTTTCCGCCTTTTAGTATTGCCTTTCTGCTTTCAGGGCAATTTTCATTGTACACTTTAACTGGAAAAATATGTGTCATTTCTGTCGTTTGTGCTCATCGGAGCAGATTAAATAAAATTCGTGAGTTGAGCTGAGTACGGCAAGTATAACGGGTGCCTTGGTTCACCATTAATTGTTAATCCCATATGGTACAAGTTATCCCGCCCTCGTAATAACTTGACTATTTCGTTATATTTTAGGCCAGGCCAGCGATCTTGATCATTGATTGCTGAAATATCAACTCCATTAACACCCCAAGCGCAAACTATTTTACCACACTCTTTAGACAAACTTTCAAGGTGCCTGATATTTTCCATCATCCAATCTGGTACATTTTCGGAATTCCAGCCCTTGTAAAGAATTTGGCCACTTAACCATGCATGAAGCATTTTTGGGCACGTTTCCCTGTAAGGGAATAGATTGCCGACATGAAATCCACCTGCTCCCCAGCGCTCAGCGAACCCTATTAACCGACGAATGGTAGGGTCGTCCTTATTGGCATCCGCAATACTTGGATTAAGCATGATAAAAAGAACCAATGGCTTACTTACATCCCATATACGTGTGAGAGTAAATCGAAAAAATCCATCTGTGGAAATTGTTGCTTTTCTAATGTTTACGCTTTCCATTTCTCTTCGTTTGATGGTGAGTTAATTAACCGTGCCTGTATGATCTTCCGCAGGTCGCGCAGGATGTACCTTCAAATACCATTGGCGTTGTCCCACAGAAAACACATCCAATTTCTTTATCCGGGCTGACTAGCGCTGCATTTGATGGTTGTTCAACGTTAGGTGTCAACGTTGCTTCCGGCACAGGAATAAGGCCGCGTTCAATCCGTAATGTGTCCCCTTTTTTACAATATTCTGAGTACTCTATTTGGTCGCGTTCTCCGTCAAACGCGAGATCCCATGCAGCAGTAAACGACTCAGATTCCCGGCGAACTGCTATGCGGGCAGCCGTATATAGGCCACTGATGATATTATCTGGCATAATCATACCAGCATTTCCATACCCTGGATATTCGGCCTTAGCCATCTCTTCAGCCACTTCGCGGACGTGTTCTTCGTGGGTCATATCTTACCGGCCTCCTGGTCCGGGATTCTTACTACTTGGCAACAACCGTGAACCTTTTCTGGGTGAGCAATACCGCTCATACGGGCTATGTCCTGGCTCGTAATTTGCAGCGCTTGCCCGCCATCGGACAAAACGAAGCTGTTCTCTTCTCCGGCTATCTTCCGGATTAAAACTCCGCTGGGGAGTACTTCTGATTTAAAGTCACTCATATCTTTTTATGATTTTACTTGTTAAGCTCGTTTTCTACCTGACTGCCTGTTTCTTCTTCTCGGCTTACTCTCTTCTAGATTAGGTACCGGTGCCGTTGACCTTGTTACGCATTTAGGTGCTGGATAAAGGAGTTTCCCTTCCATATGATGAGAAGTGTCACGGGTTGCCTGCGATATCCGCTGTTCAAGCGGACAATGAATGCAGCGCCTAACCAGTTGCTTTTTCTCATTTAACCCGACGGATTTAAATTCGTGCTTTGTTATTTGTCCTTTTCTTGCCATGATTAATTATTATATATCAAATAATGTAGCCATAGATCCAATTATTTCAGCCTCTTTGCAATTCTTAACCGCTATATTAAAATAGCTTTGCTTAAGTTCAAATAGTATGGCTTTGCGTTTCATCTTAATCGCCTGAAAAGCTTCACTTCCAATGCCGCCAAATGTTGTTAGCACTGTATCTCCTTCATTCGTCCACAGGTGGATTCCCCTTTCTATAGTAGGCAGTTGTAAAGGGCATATATGCTTCTCGTCATTGTTGTCCCGAGCAGATCTGAAATTCAACGTATTAGAATAGTTAATGTCATGCCATACCGGAGATGCGTATTTTTGCCATAGATCCACCGGCAGATAGTTCGGCTTATTAGAATCGATGTCCTGATGAATGACAGGATGAAGATGCTCCCCTGGCTTTCTAAAAACCATTAAGTAATCAGGCAACCCTACCCGCGACATGGATGCATCTTTCTTAATCTGCTTATGTAATAAGCCCAGCGCTTTCGTACGTTGCATCTCAACAACCGGATCTTTCCATATGGTCACTCTTGAATGATATATGAATCCCGCATCTTCAAATACATCTCTGATCATACCAGAAAAATCCCTCAATCCTATATATCCTTCTTTACCCTTTTGAACTGGAAGGTCCATGCAATGAACAGCTACATTCCGCCCTGCCCACAATACACGATACAGTTCTGGTACTAGATATCCAAAGTGTTGAATAAATTCATCATAGTTTTTGCTATTGCCCATATCTTCAGTGTGGGAACTATAAGTGTATAATTCCGCAAATGGAGGGCTGAATATGGAGAATCCCACGCTTTCATTAGGCAAGTCCCTAATGAGTCGCACACAGTCCCCACGACGGAGGATGTAATTAGCACCCTTTACTTCCTGAATGTCTTGTGCAATTTCAAAATGTGTTTCACTGAATACCTTATTCATTGCCTCCTGCATTTCGTTGTACATATCTTCCTGTTGTTTTTGTTTTTTACGGAAAACCTCAATTACATTTTCCATTGTGTCAGTAGTGATGAGATATGCATTAACGGTAAACTTTTGCCCAAATCTTAAAAATCTCCTTATAGCCTGATATATTGTTTCAAATGAAAAATCAGGCGAAGCAAATATTGTATTGTGGCAATTTTGATAGTTTAATCCAAATTGTGCAATCTTTCCTTTTGTTATTAAAGTTTCAAATTTGTTCTCTGCAAACCCCAATAACATCTTTTCCTTATATTCCGGGGAGTCACTACCTCTTACTTCAATAGCGCCTGGCAGTAGTTTTTTAAGGAGCTCTCCCTCTTCATTTTGTTTGATCCAAATAACAAATTTTTCATTTTCCTGAGATATTATTCTTGCCGCTTCGTCAAGACGTTCGATAATTGTTAATTTTAATTCAGAATTAAAATTAGTTGCGGATACTGCAATTGAATTAAACAACCCACTACCTTCCCGGGCTGATGTCTGGATTCTACATTCGATAAGATTCAGTTTTGGTAAACTATATCCTTCATCTGAAAATCCAATATCAGACGGCTTTGAGAGCATTATGGCCCAACTGCACATCCAGCGATAGAAATCTTTCTTTGCATGTTTCTTAAGTCTCCATTTGGATGTGTCTCCACCATCATGAACGAAGAACATTGCCAACATTTCATTTCTGCTCATCGCCCCAAGAAATTCGGAATGATTACCAAGCTCCATTGGGTCATTTGGGCTTGGAGTAGCAGTGCATGCCAGTTTGTAAGGAGTATCTGCAAATGATTCTATAATCAGATTCCTATAAGCTCCCTCAAAGTTTTTAAGAATGCTACTTTCATCAAGTACAACACCTACAAACAATGCGGCATTAATGTTACTTAGTTGTTCATAGTTAATGATGTATATTTCTGGCGGCAGTTCTTCAAGAGTGTACATCTCAGGAACAAGACGAACGATATTATATGAGAATTTAATAGCTTCCTTGATTGTTTGACCTACTACGGCCAAAGGGCATATGATAAGTACGGGCTGAGATGTGTATGTAACTATGTTGTTAGCCCATTCCAGTTGTTGAATGGTCTTCCCCAATCCACAATCTTCAAACAACGCAAATCGTCCTCTCTTTAATCCCATTCTGACACAAAATCTCTGAAAGGGGAATAATGATTGATTAATTTGAGTATCATCGATTTCAAATCCTGAGTTAACCTTTGAAATGATCTTATTCTCAATGAATTCCTGATAATCCATTTTTTATTTTCTTTTTAAGCGTGATTTTTTAATCCCCATTTCCCTGGCCTGTTTGTCATGTACCTCTACCCAAAGATTACAGTGATTGCAGCATGCCATCATATTATCTTTATCCAGCAATAGTTTAATACTTGATTTCCCTTCCGGATGATGAATGCCCTGAGCCACGCCAGTACAGCCAGGAGCATGTACTGCACATTGCTTACCCACCCATAAAGGCCTGGACTTCTCCGCATATTCCCGATTTGCCCGCTGCCGATTCTTGCTGAACTGGGCGATCTTACGAACCTTCTTCTCCTTTGCTGGTTTACCCTCGTTCTTCAGCTTCAGACGGTATATCATGTAGTCATTCATGTAAGTGGCTTATATTTCCTTAATGGTAATTCCATGCACTTTCTTCATAAGCCGGCGCTTCTTCAAGTAAACGCGGGTCCTAAATCCTTTTACATCCTCAACTACATGTTCTCCAGTTGCTGTGATGATATACTCAAAGTCAGACTGATATATCAGGGAATGAGTACCGCCTGGATTTAGTTCGTATTCTACTTGCATCTTCAGCAACCCGATTACACCGGCCTTTAACAACAAGCGTAATTCTTTATACCTGTTTGCCTCCTTTACACTGTCGAATACAATACCGTCTACTTCCGTCTTGCTGTTGTTGTACTTACTTTTCATCTTCGGCTTCTCCACCTCCTGAAACACATGCTGATTAAGTACGGCGCATGCTGTCTTCTTCAGTTCCTCCAGTGTTGGTAAGCGTGCTTTCATCCGTTGCCTTGGGGAATGCTATAATATGGATAGTTCGTATCTTCCATGTCAGTTCTGAACAATGTATCTAGTGTTACATCAAAGTAATCTGCAATCAAGACCAGGAGCTCACAACCTGGAACTGCTTTCCCGGCTTCCCACATTCTGAATCTTGAAACCTGTACATCCAAATCAACGGAAGTGTCTTGAATACTTAATCCCTTAAGGATGCGCATGTAGCGAAGGTTCCTTGAAAATATTATCCTTGCATTCATCAGTTGAAAATTTTAGTTCGTCCCTCTTCTTTCAGTTTCTTCAGGTAATCGAACAACGCCAGGCGCTTTGCATATGACTTTACTAGTGTTTGTTCTGACATGGGTATTGCGTCATTCATGTAAGAATCCATCAGGGTGAGCAATTCGTTCTTTTCCTGCCGGCTTACTGGCGGTGCTGCTATTTCCTGTTCTCTGATCTTTTGTGCCTGATCGAAATACTCTTTCTTCTTAGCTACTGTTAACTGGATTACTCTCTGTTGGTCCAGAACATCATAGACCATGTAAGCATATTCCACGCTAGCAGATGAAAACTCTCCCGTGAGATACTTCCGGTAATACTCGTTTGCAAACTCACGGTTGCTTTCTTCCTGTTGCTCTTTTGTTGGTACCGGTTCTGGTAATATGTTTCTTGTGCCCTGTTCAACGATCTTACGGGCTAATTTTGCCCTCTTTTGCATGTATCGATACAATACGCCGCCAACATGATCTAGTGTCAGATTCGGACCAAAAAGCTCTATTTTCTCGGTTTGTTGCCCCCGTCCATTATCACCAGGTAGTTGTCCAGCTGCATTGAGCGTAAAAGCCAGTGAGACTTCGCCAGGTGCCAGGAAGTTATAGTAAGTCAGAACAAATCGGTTAAACATCTTGGTAAACTCCAAGGAAGTGCCTTCATCAACCTTTAATCCGGTTGTTAAAAGGATTTCTTTCAAAGAGTTGCCCATTAACGCCACAAGCGATTGAGACGGCAGGTCTTTAATCTTCGTGCTGTTGGCGTGCTGCTGCATCCAGATCTCTGACGAGTTCAGCGCTAGCGGCGTCAATTGCTTCGATGCTACTCGCAGTTGTCTGCTTTCTTCCTGATCCATTTTTCTTTTCGTTGTCTTTGTAATTGGCGATGTAGTTATTTGCAAACGACCGCCAGTTAAAGATTTTTGAATACCCTTGCATCCATCCTAATCCTTCATACTTGTTCCAAAACTTATTTGCCATTTCCTCGGTACCTCCCGCCCCGGTCATGAACTGAATAACAGCGTCAAGCGGCGGCCCTACATTTTGCGGGGGGGGCGGCGCAACGGGGGGGGATTTTTCATTAGAAAAGTTTTCAGGGTCTCCGATCATTTGCTGAACGGGAAGTTCTCCAACTCCTTTCCCTTCCTTTCCCTTCCTTTCCCTTCCTGTGATGCTTGCACCATGCTTGCACTGTGCTGGTATGGTGCTATAAGATTCTTTGACGTTAGGTTGCTGATGTTTCAAGAAGTTAACTATCTGAATGATAGATAGTTGTTCTTCCGGCTGCTCTGGGGATAATACCCTGTCTGTGACATTTACATTAACCTTGTACCGGATCAGAAAGCCTTTTTTTTGTAATTCGTCAAGTCCCTTATTTACATCGTAGTTGTCGTAAGGGAAGATCTCAGCTTTCAACCTTTTGGGACGGTCCATCAACCTACCTTCTCGATCTGATTGAGTCCACAGCCCTATAAAAAGTAACCTTGTCATGGCAGGCATCTCAGCTATATCTTCATTTTTGAAGAATTCAGGTTTTATAGTTCTTATCCTTGCCATAGTATTTTATAAACTACAATGAATATTCTGCAACCCTTTTCCCTGTCTTAGTGGTGATCATCCGTGTGGTGATACCCCAGTCCTGGTTTCTCAGGTCTTTAATGCGGCCGCTCAACCGAAGGCAGCCAAACTTGTGAAGCGCCTGAATAGCATTAAGTGTTCTACCAGACCTTAACCAGGCAAGTATCTTCTCTGTTTGTGATTTCCGATGTGACATAGAATACTAATTATGCTGTGAACAATTGTTTGCTTCCTATCCCTTTACCCTTTGTTCCTTTCTTTTTTATAGAGGTCCTGTGTGTCTTAAACATCCTGTTAAAGATGCCGACATACGCCTCGTGATGCTCGTGTGTCACTGGGTCTAGCAGCTGGTATATAGGATCACCCCTTCTACGAACCAATGCTAATATCTTCCTCGTGATGGACTTCTTACCATAAGAGTAGGTGACTGTTTGACCAATTAAGTTTTGCATGAGGTATAGGTTTAAATGGTAAAGAATTAAAGTTTTATTTTTTCGGATGGCGAATGCAGTTCCCGGAATTTTGATTTATTGTAAGACTTCCTAACTTGACGTTCTCCATATCGTTCGCTGTACTCTAAAAGGTATATATAGTTAGAGTCAATAGGATTTACTCCATCATGTGTTACTATATCCTTATACTTTGGACCGTCATTATGTGGGCCTAAAAGTTGATTGACCCATTTACCAGTTTTTATACATTCAAGAACAGATCCTTGTTGCATAACATTGTGTTATTGATTAAAAGTTGCCATTTCCTGCTTGCGCAGACTAATTAGCGTACGAAGGAGTTCAATTTGATATTTACAGTCTTTATCCTGCTGCTCAATCCAGTTAACCAAGTAATTAAGGTCCCGGCACTCTGCCTTAATAAGCTCATTCATAACTGACGCCGGCAGGCTGCTACGTTTTGCGTCTTTGAGTTGAGTAAGGATACTTTCTTTTACAGCCTTATCTTTCCAGTATTTGGCGTCAGCGAGCATCTTGCCAGTAGTCGCCATAAGGGATGCGATATGAGTAGCGCGGGTTGCTAATGCTTCGGGATCGTCTGACGGGACCTCTGTTTTAATAATTGGCGCAAATTCAGTTGCCATCTTAAAAAGTTCTCCCGGAGATATAATGCCTGATGCCTGGAACATGATTATTTGATTTGTAGGTTTTTACGTTCTACTATGCTTGCCCCAGGTATTTTAATACCTTGCTTGAGAGCGTCTGCAACCTTTTTTTTGCTCACAGAAGATGATACATCGAAAAGCTGCAAGATTTCATCTGTAATTTGCCAGGTATATGTTTTTTCTTTTAACCCAGCATTAATTTTGTCATCAGACAGAGTGATGGTTACATCGCAGAAACGAAGGATATCATCTTCAAACGTTTCGCATAATTCTACAGGATTGGATTTCCTGTACCCGATTTTCAATAACTCGCTTTCCACCTTTTCAATACCAAACTCTTTCATCCCTTCATCCAACATTTGTTTGAAGAGCTTACTTCGTTTGTCAGCCACTTGTTTGAGGCCTTGGAGGCGCTTGATTTCAGCATCAATTACATCGCTTTCTGCATCCAGCTTGCGAATGACGAATCCATAACTGATAGCTTTCTCTTTAAACCCGTCTTCAGTAAGACGAAGTTCTTCCTGCATCTCAGGTGTTAATTCCCCCTCAGCTTCTTCTATCAATGCGAGCAATGTGAGATGATCCTGCCGGATGTTAAACATTGATTTCTTTACTGGAGTGGAGTTTTCTTGAGCCTCCCTTTCTGAAATGAATACTTGTTTGGTAAGTCCCATGTCTAATTAGTTTGCGCCGTATTGGCTTGTGAAGTAATCTGTTTATGCTTTTTCACCCCAGCATCAATTACATCCTTGTCTTTTAAGAAGAATTCTTTGTACATCTCTTTGAGTTGCTTGAGATCGGCTACATGCTTGCTCTTCGAAATGAGATCCAGGCACTCTTCTTTAAGGACTACTTTCGGATCTTTAAGCTCTGGCGTCTCATTTTCGGAATCTTTCTTTTCCTCCGTAGGAATAAGTAGCATTTGCATCAGGGCATATTTTAATGCTGCAGACATCGCTTTGTTGCATCCTTTATCCCCGCTATCCATGGCTTCTCCCACCATTGTACTGTGAATGGCACTCCCGTCCTCAGCTACGAAAGTGAAACAAACATCTACTATCGTCCATATGAGCACCCCGCCGCCTTTGCTTGGTCGTTCTTCTCGTCGATTGTTTTTCACTTCAGAGGTGATGAAAACGCCGTGCTGTGAAAAATGAGTATGTAGCTCATTGTACATATCATCAATCCCTCTGAACGTGTAGTTTTGCTGTGAATTTTTCCTGTCTTTACCTATAGGACAAACACTCCTAAGGATTTCTATAATCTTCTTATAAATCAACTTTTCTTCCATTGGTCTTAGCTTATGCCTGGTGCACGAGCACCAGGCAGTTAATTAGTCGATAACCTTGTCCATCATCTTGGTGTAAGGGTTGTGGGAATTCTGAATCCAGAACTCGTAATTACCTGCAGGAAATTCGTGAGAGTAGTGATCAGCTTTAGTGATCTCTTCCTTCTTTGTCCAAGATGCTTTGGTGAAATCGGACTCGCGAACGTGCTGCAATCTGGCACCATCCTCACCAACCGCGCAGATGATACGACCATCTACCTCAAACATTTGGACATCACCTGTCAGCACATGCATATGGCCAGAGTGTTCGCCTAAAGCGATAGGTTTGTTGGATACCTTCTTTGCGTTAGGAGGTATCGAGTCGATGGACGCAAACTGAACATCGCCCTGATGCCCACGTAGCGGAGTGTTTGTTTTTTTCATGTGATTTAATTGAAAAATTGTTAGTGAATGGCTTCTACGAACGTAAATCAAACGAGTATTCTTCCGGTTTAAAAGGAGATAATGAAGCGATTGCTTCTATAGCATTGGTATGATAAGGTTCAACACCTTGTAGGTATTGAGAACCCGTTGAGGGGCACACCATCTTCACCCAAGCGAATGGGTTGTTCCCAATCTCTTTAAACTTTTCTTCGGTTTTAAGAAGGGTGACGGTTTCCAGGTCTCCGTTCTTGTGCGTGATGGTGCGAGTATCTATTTCTACAGCGCCAAGTAAATCCATCATCTTCTTTTGACCCAATACTTCGTAGATACCACCTTTGATCTCACTATTAGGTTCCTGCAAAAACATTTCTTTAGTGATCTCGCCAGCCGCGGCTTTCTCCCAAATCCATTCAGGTAGTGCACGACCGTTCACGTAGTACTGAGCATAACCGTCTGCGAATTCAATTGCAGGACCAGTCGGATTATGAAGTCTGCCGGTTGCATTGCGAATGATCTTCGTCGGCAGGCTGGAAACAATGCAGTAGCCATTCAATTGGATCATGTCATAAATGCCGGAAAGCAGAATGTTTTTGAACTGATTGAAGCCGGCATGATCAATTACACCAATTTGTGTAAAGAAGTCATAGAAGGACACCCAATAATAATCCGCGATGCTACCTCCTTGTATCCAGGCAAAAGGTTGGAATTCCAAATTCCGAGCCCTGACCTGAGCCCTGACCTGATCCCTGACTTGATCCCAGACCTGATCCCTGACCTGATCCCTGACCCGATCCCTGACCTGATCCC
>Ga0070716_100000039_pt1 | contig 51489 bp, 44 predicted proteins | sample LARL112metaG_FD_71395 | JGI IMG/M metagenome (GOLD analysis project Ga0070716, IMG submission 71395) | Corn, switchgrass and miscanthus rhizosphere microbial communities from Kellogg Biological Station, Michigan, USA - LAR L11-2 metaG | ecosystem: Host-associated > Plants > Roots > Rhizosphere... | reverse complement strand
TAGCGGGACTGGCATAGATCCCGCGATATTGCCTAAGCTTTTCACAAAGTTTGCTTCGAGCTCAGATGGAGGAACTGGATTGGGTTTATTTATATCAAAAAACATTGTTGAAGCTCACGGAGGCAGAATATGGGGTAATAATAATGAAAATGGCAATGGTGCTACCTTTAGCTTCTGGTTACCAGTGACAAAGTAGGACAAGATTATTTCTACTATATTATACCTCCCACTATATGTGGTAATCTTAAATATTGCCATATAAATGTGGTCGGTGACCGGCTGAAAAGAAATTTGCTCCAGCATAATTGGACTCTGCCCTTGCTATAGTATTCATTTATCATATTCTGATATGTTAAAAATTCATTACAAACAATTCTTACTACTAGAACGAACCTCGGATGAGGAGAAGTTACCTAGAATAGGTCTGGAGTAATCTTAGAGTTTAGATAGATTTTTCCAGCTATTTCGTAACTATATAGGATCTTATATTTTGGTATCAAGTCAAATGATCAGAATGGGTAAGTGACACGGTTTCATTACAATATCGGAGTCTTCCTGTCATTCATTCACCGTTGTACTTCTTGCTCAATATTTAGACGATACCAATCATCGCTTCCATCTTTTACAATATTCATTTGGTAGAACAAATTCTGGGAATTCCTTCCGTTTCTTGTGTAATTGCTAAATATTTTAAAGGGTAGACCAACATATACTAATAAAGATACAAGAGTTGAACCTGAACATTGTGAGTTTTGATGCTTTCAAGTCTAACACTCTCAGCTTGACCATAAGCCAGGCAATTATGCCTGTTATAATATGAAATTATCAAATGGATCAATCACGAATTCGCCAACATTACTATCATCCTAATTTTTTTCCAGATATACAGCCTGAGATGATACGAAGCTCAAAAGTGAACAAGTATTCCTAAGACATTTATCATCCTATCATATGGTGTTCATAGAATCAATTACACGGTTTATCATTAGCGTGTGATATGCTATTACTTTTTCAACGCTTTAAGTCTATACGTTATGAGAAAAATCGTCAACATCGTTGCAAACAAAAGTACCCCAGTAGATAAATGAGCAGCAACTAACAAAGGTTCTAGCTTGGAGTCTACTACTAGCATACCTAAGATGATCTGGATTATAATTATGATGACAGATACGACTGAGAGATTCCTTGCAGCTTTAACTCTTTTCACCGCGTAAAGGGCTGTAACAATGACAATAGCGGAGGTAGTAATGGCAAGCATCCTATGGAAATGCTCAAAGAAATATTTTTCTGGTGGAAAGCTGAACCCATTTGGACATAGCGGCCAACCCTCGCAAGACAATCCCTGATGAGAGGCGGCAATGTAAACTCCAAAGAGCATAATAACATAAATTAAACCTAGAGAGATAAATGAGAGACCCAACATTTTGTTATTAACGCTCTCTACTTTAGCCACGAAATTGAGTCACATTTGGTCAATTATTAATCTTAGTTTCTAGGATTTTGTACTTTGGTAGATAGACTAAGTTTCGAAGATATTCTTAATGAATCTTTTAAACCTTGAATTTCAGGCTGATAGATTAGTTTAATACACCAAAATGAATACATGATAAGTTGCTCTTAATATAGGAGGTTCCATGATGCGATGAATACTAACATAATAGCTATTGTTGCCGTATCCTTTATGTCAGTTGGCATAATATGGGCCGTTGGCAATCTAACCCATACGACTATTGAATCGAGAGTAAAGACTGCGAATGGAATACTGCTAATTGCACAAGATAATCGATTTAATGGAACTAATCCCACAATTTATGCAAACACAAATCTTCCAAAAAAACTAATTATACTAAACAAAGATTTTGTAAGACACGACTTCATAGTTGATGGTTTAGGTATTAATACATCTTACCTGTCAGCCGATCAGTCTTTTATAACCGCAATTGCCACAAAAAAGGCCGGAGTGTACGAGTATTATTGCTCTTTGCATCCAGAGACAATGAGAGGAAAAATAGTAGTGAGATCATAGGTAGGAAATATGAATGTGAGGAGGAGGTAACATCCGGCAATTGGCAATCTCGTACTTTGTGCATAGAGACATTGATCTCCATTTTGATTTTCATTTAGTATCCATGTATCTACCATTGCTTTATATCAAAGAAAGTCATCTAGATACAATTTGCACAATGTTACCTAACTTTTGGTGCAAATATATAGTGTTGTCGAGTGTAACAAGTTAAGCATATTAATGAATATTGGAAATGGGAGAGCTTTTGTTCTGAAAATTATCCATTCGTCATTCTCCCACCATATGACTGAAATTATTAGACAGGTCAAAGATCCTCATGATAGTGATTCTCTAGAACTGCCTTTGCAGTTTAGTAGTTATTCATTCAGCTTAACATATAACGATCTTGCCAGATGGTTATTCATTACCCTAGCTTTTATGGGCATCTTAGCGACTGGTTGGTTTGGGATACCACTCGCACCTAGATACTTAGCACTTCATCAGGTCGACATTCAAGCTGAAATTTTTACCTTATTTAGTGCCTTGGGAACAATCTGGGGAGTGATGGCATATCGTGAGCTGACGAAGTCGGCGGACCTAATCACGGATGTAAGAACAATTGCACGTAATCTGGACCCACAGATTGGAACTTACGAGTATCGATCTTATAATCCCGAAACAAAAGAGTATGAAAATGGTTATCTTCCGCTAGGTCCTATCGACTTTTGGGATAAAGAAACTCAGGTGCCCGCATGGCTAGATAAAGGCAAATATTGGCATGTCTTACTAGGGCTCCAGACTGGAGCTAAAGAAATTATTCTTCAGGTTGTGCAGGATAGCGACCTACCTTTTAATGTAGAGAGACGAAATGTTGCTGTTACTTATAAAGAGACGATATCACAATACGGATCTCAGCGTAAAATGCATAAACGCTATAGATACAGGGTAAAGATACCTCAGTGGATAGTCATGAATACTGAAAGGGCCAGGCTTATGAATCAAAGAGCTTTGAAGTCTCAGGATACCAACATTGCTACACATATAGCTGAACTTAACAGAAAGCTAGTTCAGGCCTCGGAGGAAATTATAGAGAGAGAAAGACCGAGGATCAAATATCCATGGAAGTTGACAACACTAGGGATTTACATAAATAAGAGCCTGCCTATTAGGCTTATCTACGACGAAACCATCAGACATTTGCCTGGTGCTAAAAAACGGACTATCGCATATACTAATGAGAACCTAGCGAATATAAAAGATGACGAGTTAATTTCTGCTATAGTTCAGGTTGCTGAACAAAGAGGAGTATCCGATGACAAGATTGCAAGAATTAGAACACTCATAAGGTTCCTTCAAAACGCTTATACATCACAAGGGATTGGCGAGGGATCAAGCGAATATCATAATTTCCATCACACTCTTGAAGTTTCCTATTTAAGTTTACAAATGTTACCCAGGGAATTTCATAATTATAAGTTTAATCCGGTTGACTATGAATTACTTTTAATAGCTGGCCTTTTGCACGATTATGATCCAGCCCAACTGGAGGCCACTCGGAGTCCAGCTGCTAATCCCAAAGGGCCCAGCGTAGTGAGAACTATAAATGAATTACAAAAGACTGGTATCCACGTTGCATATTTTACTATGACTAAATACGAATTTGAAAATTACTTCAGAGAATACAAATCGGCACTCTTACCTCCTATAGAATTTATTACAACCCATCCGGAATATATCAAACCAGAAGACAATACTATAACTGAAGCTAGAATTATTGAAGCGTTGATTTGGAGAACTGATTTTCCATATTTCAAACAGGAGCTTGCTCAGAAAAAATTTGTGGAACACTTAACCTATCTTGAAAACATGGGATCAGATTCAAATAAGATAAAATTAATTGGTGAGATACTATGGCTAGCTGACTTATCTGTTACCTACATGGGTTCGGATCCCATTAGGGCTTGGGACAGAGTTACCAACCTGTATGAAGAACTATATCTTCCTAAGTTTGAAGCGGTGTCGAGAACTGACGAGTTTTTTTCTGACTTTGCCGAAACCGATCTCTTTAAAGAGCTCATTCGGACCCGACAATTTCCGGATATTTTTAGACAAAGATGGAACCTTATATACCAATTTTTTCATGAAGGCAACCCGTCAACTCAGCTCAATAGAACAATTAACAAGGCACGAAGACTATATCTCAAAGTTAATATAGAAATAGAAATGCGAAGAGGAGACATTCTGGAAGAAATCGCAGTAAATAATTGGGCAGAGTATTTCATTGGAATTGGAAAAGATCAGATGGAAGTTTCTAAGGCTAAATCAAGGTTTGCAGATCTGGATCCACCTAATGCCTCGTCATTTTGGGGAGATACTCGCAAACTGGTTCCAAATATTACAAATAGATCCGTCGACAATTTTTTATTGGTTCTGCCTGAACAGCACTTTTCCAAAGGCTTGAACAATAACAAGTCAGAACTAACACAGTTATTCTTCCACATCTCATCAAAATTACGCACAAAGGGTTCCCTCCAGGTTCTAACTGATATTGACAAATCTAATAAATGCTTTACCGAACTCGAATCTATCGGTACCACGTCTGGTTTTCATATAGAATCTGATAGACCTCAGAAAGAATATTTTTCCAGGAACATACGAGAATCGTATTTCATACCTGGTAGCAAGGTTCAGACCTTAATTTTTAGTGTAGACGAATCTAAGAAATAAGGACTTAATTCGACCGGTGTTGACTAATTGTTAATAATGATACTATTGGAAATAGTTACAATGTAATATTTTTATTTGAATTGGCATAAACTAATATCTGATGTGTTCAGAACCTATTTGAGGAACGGAATCAGTATTGATCTTAATGACGATATTAGTTGAGTAATTTTTCCAAAGCATCCTTTAGCTTCGGAACAGTTTTGTATTTGTCCAGATCATGTGGCATTATCCACTTGTATTCGTCATGTTCCCGGTCTATCTTGATTGACAGTGTATTTGATCTGAACAAGAACGGATGTACAATCCACACAATATTAGGAAGCTGGATATCTCTAGCTTCCAATGGTTCTACACGCCTAAGAAGATCTACTTGACTTTCTGAAAGCCCGCTTTCCTCTCGTATTTCCTTCAGAGCCTGAATTAACGGGTCCTCATTCTCTAAATATCCACTTATTCCGGCCCACACACCTTTCATTGTTCTTACATTCGTGCTGCGTTTGAGAAGTAATATCTTTCCATCATGTATCAGAAATATTGTGACAACTTTGATTTTATAATCGCCTACAGTCACGAATGATTCTAATTGAGAGTTACTAATAGATTTTACATAGAGCCATTAAACAAACTGGAAGTAAAATATCCATAATAAATCAAATTGATGTCCGAAATAATAATAGCAATTAACATCCATTACACGGACAGTATCTCAAGACCAAAATGGCTTATTAGGTTCATTATTCGCCTTCTTTCCTTACCCAGCCCTTTTTTGTCGACTACAATATGAGTTACTTTTTCAATGCTTTTTGCGGACATTTGTTTGAGCATGCTATGATCAATAAGATGTAGGTTATGCTTAGCAGCTATAGTAGCAAGACCGTATTCTGACTCCAGCAGCAATTTGTTGAATTTCTCTGGGTAATGGGAGCCACCTAGTCCGACGCCTATTTTAACGCAATTCCTGAATCCTAGTGTGATTACCTCAAGCACTGTATCGCAAACAAGTGAGGCAGCATTAATATCAGTCCACTGATTGTAAGAAGATCCTATTTCCACGAACAAAACTGGGCATAGTAATGATGTTGGTCCGTGATGCGTGGCTTCAATGCTTAATTCGTAACCTGGCACTAAGGATTTCTTATTATTAATCCTGTTCATGAAATTTTTCTGCAGAGACGGATAGCATAAACCAAGTTCCTTCGGGTTCCCTCCATAAGCATTATCCAAAAAATTGCCCGTAGAATGACAAGTAAGAGTCGGAATTTTCTTCGTCGATTCGTGTTTGGATAAAAAAATTATTGCCTTTGATCCGTGAATATCTGCATCAATATCTTCTAGAGAAAGAAGTTCAAGTTCAGAGACATAAAGTTTTACATTTTTGTGGATTTTTGATTCAAAGATACCAGAACTCTTCTCAGTGACTTCAAACCCCTTATTATTAATCAAATAGTTTAACATTGTACTACTTGCCAAATCCGTTTCCGAAGCTATAAGTGTGTAATAACTTTGCACCAAGATGCCTTTAGGTACAGATAACACCAATTAATTCTATCTTCAAAAGTAACTTAAGTCTAGGAGAGTTAGTTTCCGGATATGTGTTGAAATTCAGTAAAGTGTATTCCTATATCTCAAATTTTCTCTAAACGTTACTTATGTAAGTTTGGAATCATGATTTGTTATAATATCAACGGATAGTTGTCTATTTACTTCATAAAAACACCAAGGATTGGACGTTCATTTCCCAAGAAAGTATCATTTGTTGCTGATCTTCCTATTCATAGATTCTTTTGTTCTATTTCTTCGCATCTATCCAATAGTAAATTTAGATATATTACACCCGGTAATTCTATTTGCAGAAGCCGCTCCGAACAGCCTCGTCCGCCTTTGTTCGAGTACGTTATCTAGCTGTACAATAGTACTTTTAATATTATATTTCAGACTCATATGTCTAGAAATTACCAAATAGTCTCTATAATTGCGTATTGTAATATGCTGATTACTACCTCGAAAATATTGCAATGGAGTTATTAATCGTATAAATACATATGGTACTGGCCCTATTCCTAATAGAATATTTAGTGATAAATCTTATTTCCGAACTTATCTAAGTACAAAGAGAATTGCCGTATATTTGAGTCAAATAGCGAATTTGTATGATACAAGTTAAGTAAATTTATAAATTGCGTTAGGACTATTAATTAACGAAATAGGAATTATGAACAATTATCTTGAAAAAAGTAAACATTCTGATGATGAGGTTTTAAGTGATTTATCTGATGTAGGAGATAACAATAAAGAAAATCTGGAAATTATTGAGGATATCCAAACTCCTGAACAACGTGGGCAGTCACATTCACCTATGACTCATGAAGAGGTATCTTCTAACGAAGATTCGAATAGCATCTTACCAGAAGAAAAATTGAAGACAATCGAATCAAAATTTTTTGCTATTAGAACCACCGGAGGACAGGAACGAGTAGTAGCTAATATTCTTCAAAACAAAGTCGCCGCTAAAAAGATTGGGATCTATTCTATACTTGTGCTCGATAGTTTCAAGGGTTATATAATAATCGAAGCTCCTGATTCAATGGTAGCGTTTGAAGCATTGGCAGGTGTTAGACATGTAAGGGGACAAATTCGTGGCGAATTGCCTTTTAAAGATATAGAAGGTTATATTGTCAAGAAACCTGTAGTAGCTGAATTAAGCGTGGACGATACCGTTGAGGTTATCGGAGGGCCTTTCAAATCAATGAAGGCTAAGATAACTAGGGTAGACTATGAAAAACAAGAGGCAACAGTAGTATTGCTCGATTCACCATACCAGATACCTGTTACAGTTGATGCAAATTATTTGAAGAAATCATCACGCTAGTCGTACCCTCAACAATACAGGTTTTTTATAGTGAGAATGAAAGGTACAAATGCAAATGCCCGATAATTGGTGCTACTATTGAGTGTTAAATAGAAGCGATAAGAAGAGACTTTTGATATATGCCGGAATTGCTCTTATCGCTAGCGGCATTATCTTAATGATCCTTCTATACAGTCTTGTATATTGGCATTCCATTGAAATTCTGCATTGGGATAACAAGACAAGAATGGTGCAGGATGCATATACTCTACCGAATACAAGTAATGTGGAAATAGTTAGAGCGGTTAACAGCGATCCTAGTTCGGCTAGTACAAAACCCTGTTATGACGAAATAAAGATCACTATGATTTGCAGAAATGATAACCATCACTAATATGCCAACAACAGGTTCCTGAGTATACAGAGTCCTGTCCAAATGATATTGGGTAGTCTCCATCTTATGGTGTTCTTATTATAAGTACTCGTCCACACTCATTTCTACAGCTTAGATTCCATATGGCTAATTGAGCCGACCCGAATGGGCCAGTTAAAGCCAAGATTCCATGGTTGATTAAATAGAATCCCTACTTTCGGTGATGTTATATCGATTAAGTTTATCGGTGCATCATCAACGAGGATGTCAAATTGATACACTGCTTTTGGTGTCGCATCGTATACGAATATAAGATCATCCGAGAAGATATCATAATAATCCAACCAGTTTGCGACATATGGTACGGTTTCTCTCTCCCGTTTTGTGAGAATAGAAATCCTATACCCCTTTTTGTGAATCTGCTTAACAATATTTGCCAAATTGGGCTCGGTCGGAGGTATCTCCTTCCAGAGATGGGTCCATACGTATATAAAAATCCCAGATATCTCCTCCGCAGATATTGGCAGAATTTTAGTAATATCCCAAGAGGTCATCTCATCCTTTGATATTTGAGTTTTATACATATTGCTATATACAGCCGTCCATATTGTCATAGTGTCCGCCAAGACTGAATCGAGATCTATTGCGAGCGTTTTGGTCACACTCTTTTCAACGAGCGTGCGAGTTACATATATGTGACGATGTCAGCTACGGAAATCAGCTTAATTGACTGGTACCTTTGATCAGACAAATGCCCACAAAAGCTCCTGTGAGTATATGGAAAACAGTCAGATTGAGTGTAGTGTGTTATTTTATTAAATAGACGAAACATCCAGGGGGGCACCTTTGGATTATCAATACATAAAGCCAAGTCCCCCTTTTCCAACTAATAATCCTTGTTAGTATAATCATTATCAAAGACATTTATATCTAGGTATAGGATTCGTGGAAAATATGACGGATAAGAAATCTATAAGTGCGTTAGTAAGTGGAGGGGAGGCAAGCGCTGGACCGCCACTTGGCCCGGCTTTAGGCCCTATTGGGGTGAATGTACTGCAAGTTGTGAATGCGATTAACGAGAAGACCAAGGATTTTCCTGGCATGAAGGTTCCAGTGAAGGTGGAAGTTGATTCAGACACTAAGCAATTTAATGTTGAAGTAGGAATTCCACCCACTGCAGCCTTGATATTAAAAGAGTCTAGTATAACCAAAGGTTCTGGCACTGCAGGTACAGTGAATGCAGGAAACATCACGATGGATAGTATAATCAAAATTGCAAAAATGAAGATTGACAATTCATATGCTAGTAGTCTAAAAAGTGCCGTTAAGGAAGTCATAGGTTCTTGTCTTAGTCTTGGGATCTCAATAGACGACAAAACACCAAAGGAGACCTACGCCGAAATTAAACAGGATAAGTATAAAGAGCTCTTAAGTGATTAATTAATCTGCTACTTTGGTAATAATCCAAACTCCTGGCTGGTCATAATCGTTCATTTTGTTCTGTCATGTGTAATGCGGCATTGATCCTAGATCCCGCTTCTGCCAACTAATTTAGTAAATTTAAAATATCCCAAAGTATGCCATCTAGTCTATTAATTTTAGGTGAATATGTGAAATGTCAAATCAAAATGCGGCTGGTGGAGTACCAGTATTAATACTCAAAGAGGGTGCAACTCAGACTAAGGGTAAGGATGCCCAGAAAAATAACATAACGGCGGCCAAATTAATCGCGGAAGTAGTACGATCGAGTCTAGGTCCGAGGGGAATGGACAAGATGCTAGTAGATTCTTTGGGAGACGTAACTGTTACGAATGACGGCGCAACGATCCTGAAGGAAATTGATGTTCAGCATCCTGCAGCGAAGATGATGGTCGAAGTTGCCAAATCTGTAGACAATGAGGTCGGCGACGGTACAACTTCAGCAGTCGTCCTAGCCGGAGCTCTCATAGAGAAAGCAGAGCAGCTGATATCTAAGGGTGTACATCCAACCATCATAGTAGATGGTTATCGAAAAAGTGCAACCAAGGTTATTGAAATCTTTAACAATATGGCTCAGAAAGTTAGCAATAATGATAAAGAACAATTGATAAAAATTGCAAAGACATCTATGCAGACTAAATTAGTCTCCAAGGACTCCGAGGCTCTTTCCGAATTAGTAGTGAACGCGATTTTACAGGTTTCTGATCAATCCGATTCTGGTTTTAAAGTTGATATTGATGATGTCAAAGTAGAAAAAAAGGCTGGAGGATCGCTTCGAGATACGAGGATGATCAGGGGAATAGTCCTCGATAAAGAGGTCGTTCATGGAGGTATGCCAAAAAGAATAGAAAAAGGAAAAATTGCACTAATCAACTCTGCGCTGGAAATCGAAAAGACCGAATTTGATGCCAAGATCAATATAAGTTCGCCCGATCAAATGAAAATGTTCTTGGATGAAGAGAACAAGATGCTAAAAGGTATGGTAGACAAAATAATCGGGATTGGGGCTAATGTGGTCGTATGTCAGAAAGGGATTGACGATATTGCTCAGCACTATCTAGCTAAGGCAAATATCTTGACCGTGCGAAGAGTGAAGGAAAGTGACATGACCAAGCTATCTAGAGCTACTGGAGCAAGTATTGTGACCAATATCGAAGATCTTACAGCTAAAGACCTGGGGTTTGCTGATCTTGTAGAAGAGCGCAAGGTTGAGACTGACAAATGGGTTTTCATAGAGGGCTGCAAGCATCCAAAATCTGTGACTATACTAATTAGAGGTGGATCACAGAGAGTAGTGGATGAGGCGGATAGATCCATTCATGATGCATTAATGGTTACAAAAGATGTAATTGAAAAACCATTAATAGTTGCAGGAGGCGGAGCTCCCGAAGCGTACGCAGCATCAAAAATACGAGATTGGGTAAGTACATTAACCGGTAGAGAACAAATAGCAGCAGAGAAATACGCTGAGTCACTGGAAATTATCCCACTGACATTAGCTCAAAATGCAGGCATGGATTCAATAGATGCTATGACCGATTTACGAGCTAAACAAAGCAGGGGCTCCAAATGGACTGGAATCGATGTTAGAAGCGCGAAGATTGCGGATATGTCTAAGCTTGAAATTCTGGAACCGCTTAGTGTCAAGGAACAGATAATCAAGTCGGCCACTGAAGCCGCTTCTATGATTCTACGAATTGACGATGTCATAGCATCTAGTAAATCTGCAGGTGGGCCTCCTGGTGGTGGAATGCCTCCAGGTGGAATGGGTGAATATTAAAATACCCCTATCCCCACAGAAACTTTAGGTTATCTAATTATCTCTTTTTTTGAAAGTGTATCATCATGTTAAATTAATGGATCTTATATCATCCTAATTTTATTCATAACATATTGGAATTTCTGTTAAATGGAAACTGTGGGATATTTATGGTCATAAGATACTTCTTTAACAAGATCCTAAGTTGTGAGACTTTCCCCTTTGAGAGATTCTTTATAATAAGACAAGTTTAGTTAAATAATGCACCCAAATGAATAATAGTGTACATGACTAAATATTGCAAATGTACAATTCTAAATAATAGGAATATTTTAGATTCTTCAAAAGAGTTTAATAGTTCCAAGATTATTTAAGAGACATATTATAATGCCAACTGCATATGTTTTGATTAATTGCGACCTTGGTTCTGAAGAAGAAATACTCAGAGAGTTAAAAAAACTACCTGAGATTATCGAGGTAAGTGGAGTTTATGGGGTATATGATATAATATTGAAAATCAGATCTGACACTATGGATAAACTGAGGGAAACGATTACATGGCACGTTAGGAGAATAGATAAAGTTAGATCAACTCTAACGATGATAGTAATTGAAGGTCAAGGAGACAAAGGAAAAAAACCAATGCATGGAATGTCCTAAAACCAGTGCCTCGTCTAGAACCATTCTAGCGGTAGTCATGATGCAAATTCAACTAAAATCAATCAATCTTCTAAGGATCAGATTACAATTCATGCATTTCATTGATTGCATCCATTTGTACCTCCAATCTATGGACTTTGCTTGAAATACTTTCCGAAATTGAATGGCTGCGAAAATGGAATTGTTAAAGACTAATAACTATCTAGACTCAAAATAGGAGACTGCTTGCATCATCATTTCATTTGTGATAATGATTGGAGTTATTTGGGATGGATATATAATATCACGGTGCATACTCCTTCGATTGGATTTCTTATAACATTTGTTGTTGAGCAGCTACTACTATAAAATTACTAACATGAAGTAAACCGGATCAGGCCCTAATGTGTCAGACACAGCAAAGCAGAATTCGATTTATCGAAAAAGAGTTGTTTGAAGACATTTATGTACGATAATCCAAAGCTAAATCATTAAAAACGCAAATCGATAATTCATACTTTGATATCGACTAATCTGAACCCTAAAAGCATAGCAATTCCGATGGTCGCAAAACCAGCTATTAAAAGACCTCCTTGATTTTTTGGACTAATAGAATTTCCAGCTTTATATAACAGGAAAGCGCCTGCCATACCAATAAATAAGATCATTGTCGTTACAACTGTTTCGCCAATAGTCTGAATCGATCGTGTTGGAATGATAAATGTCCTCGTACTTCTCGCGGTGCCCTCAATAACAGAGTTAAACAATCCGGAACCTAATGCGAAAAAGAGAACTAGGTATACAATAGCAACTATCATTATAACCCTTTGAGCATTAAGTAACAATTTTATGCTAACCTGGATGTACGGCGTATAAAAACCTTTGGCAGACAGATTTTATTCTGTTGTTTGACATTTAACCCCTTATCACTTATCACTATTTTAGTAATTAGCATATACGTATTGCTCAGACATACCTGAATGAGACTGAATCTACTTATCTAGCGACATTTTTGAGTAAGCTAGATTAGTATGCTATATTGTAACGTACAGTTTTCTAGAAACGAATACAAATTATTTTGTGTTATTTCAAAATAACACATATCCATTAGTTATTAATTTCTATCTAATATTAATAACATATCAAATCAATAAGTTCATTATTTGTGATAAATCCAATATATGAATATAGAAACTCTTTTGTAGAGCATACTACTGTATTATGATTGGTGTCGTATCCTAAGGACGTGTTTTCTAGGATGTTTGCTGGAACATCTAGTAATAATGTTGCTCAAGATTTACTATATCCAAAAGATGATGAAGAAAAAAATGTGGATATCGAGGAACTGGATGATGCACTAAGAACTAATATATTTAATGTAATGTTGGGAAGAAGATCTCAGAGAAAATTTGATGAGGCTAGACTAGTTGAGGAAGCAAAAGTTGAGATGATATTCGCAGCTGCCGATACAGCCCCCACTGCAGGAGGATTCCAAGGTTTTGAAATCTTTAATGTAAAGAAACCCGAGGTCAAAGTCAAGCTTGTCGAAGCTGCTAACAAACAACCATACGTAAGTGCTCCAGTCGTTCTCGTATTTTGTATGAATCCAGATAGAGTAAGAATGAATTTTCCACACGATATTCTCAGGAAATTTTCATTACAAGACGCCACATTGGCTGCAGCTTATGCGCAGCTGGCTGCGCACGCCCTGGGATTAAGCACTATCTGGATAGGTATGATTGACGAGACCAAAGTCATGGCTGCGCTCAAAACCAAATATACTCCGTCGTCGATCTTATGTATAGGATATCCTCAAAAGATTTTGCAGCCTAAACCCAAAAGAAGTCTAGTTGGCCTAATTCATGAAATTTGATATCTCAAACAGCAATCATCAATCAATTTTACTGGATTAGCTGTACTTTCCAATGTGAGGTAATTGAAAGGATTTTGATAGATAAGAGCTCGTTTGTATAATCTCATATGATCCTATTCTTCGAGACTTGCTACGTATACAGCGCGGATAGACAATAATATATAATCTGGAGATCAGCTTACTTTAACTATTGTTATTCGATCGGCTTTTTCGTGTCTCATCTATGGTTCTTTGCTGCAACTATCTAATGGGATAATCCCTATCAAGTTCTCCGAGAGGAGCCCAAGAAGCGGATCTTTATATATGGTAACATTCTTGTCTAATCATTTAACCGTCTATAATGATAAGAATAGCTTCCAGGAGGGACTAACAAGATTCATCACTAGATCAATTTTTTATATCATGATGATCAAATTAACGATATTCGGTCATTATAAAGTTGCAAGATATTTGAAAGTCTGTGCCGCGCCTTCCACACACATATTCATTTCAACATCAATAGATCTATAGTGCAACGTAAGATAACTGAATGAATGTAAATCCTCTCGTGAGAATAGTGATAAAATTTTGATTTCAGATCAAGCGACATTCATTCTAGCAGTCATTGCAGTGCTTATCTTTTGTTACTTTTGTCGATGCAAGATAGCCCCAAAATTGGTTAACTAAATTAATAAATAGATGGTGCTACGTAATATGCAATGTCTAGAAGCATAATAGGACCGGTGTCGACAATTTTAATAATATTGATGTTCTTTATATTTACCATTAATTCACAAGCTTCGCTGGTACAGATTAATGCAGTTAGGACGTCTCAAGTTATCTCTTCGTTTGTAGATTCCTTCAAAGAACTAATAAATAAGTCAGGCAATTTAACTCAGAGTTACCAAAATGAGGCTCGGAAATTTGCTAGTGGGCAGTATAACAATAAAACAATGATAGCAATTACAAACAATTATCTGCCTATATTTCAAAATCTAGTTAATGAATCCAGAATATTGCAGACGACAGAACAATACCATAGTGCGTCGGCCCTATATACTAAGAGTTTAGAGGCGGAGCTTCAGAGCTATGTGCATTTTCGCAACTTTTTGTCAACGGGCAATCCAAACGAAAGCGAGGCATCTACCAAGTCCCTAGTAGACGCATTTAGTTACGAAAACGAATCATTTAATGCCTTTCGATCTCACAAGTAAGCACAGGCTCTGCGAATGATCAGGACTGATTGTCAAATTCGAATGCTGTGAAATAGACAATTTTACTGTTATCACTTATCGATGACTAATACGCAGAATCCTGTGAATTTATAACACAATAATTAATACTAGAAGTCAGAGCCCACGACAGTATCTACTCATGTATTCAGTTGTACTCCATGTGGAGTGTATGAACGAGAAAAAATATCAGACCGGCTCTGCCTGTGACCCTGACGAATTCAACGTCGTTCGTCACCTTACTGGAACAAAGAATGCTTTAGTAATTAGTACTTCAATGGCATATCACAACCCATTTAGATAGGAAAAAAATTATTGTTTTTCTAGCCCCTATATAATCTCAGTTCTCGATCCATCAGGATTATATCGATATACTTTGCCCTCAAGTTCATCCGCAGTCTTTTTATGAGAGCCATCACAAAATGGTTGATTGCCACTAAGACCGCACATACATATCCACTTACTCATATTGCCTAATTTGACCTCCATTGGACCCTTATCTTCTTTTCTGATTAATCTAGCCACACTAAGACAAATGGCATACTATATTATAAATGGTTAGAGGACATTTTTGGTGAACCTTAAATCGAAGCTTGATTCTCGTTAATACTCATCAATTCATGAGTGACATCTATCTCTATCGTTAGAACACCTTAGTACTAGTTGTAGTAACATGGCCTGCGAAAGTCTAGACTGATCCTCACATGGATTCAGGATCGATAGAGCTTTTATATCGTTAGCAGATGGATTCAGACATTAGATAAAGAATAAAATTTATGAGTGATTATACAATCGTCATCCAATATTCCAAATCGTGTACAACCGACAATACCAATCTTTGTAAATATACCGCTTTGAAATCATGACTTCAATTACCTCTCAGCTAATTAGGACTGATTATCTGCAATATGCTCAAACGCAATTCTCATCATGATGAATTTCTAGAGAGAGTATAAGAGTATATATACAAAACATAAACAAACTAGTATATGTTAAGCAACAACGATGATTTTTGTGAAGTCAATGGTTGTAGCTCGCTTGCAGAAGGGTTTAGAATTTCCGTTAGAGGACTAGGTGGGGGATTTCATGATATGAAGCTTTGTGTTGAGCACAAGCAATTGTTTATTGATGAGCTAGTCAAATGGATAATGACTGAAGGGGTCAATCTTTATAAAAGTAAAGTAGTTATGGAATAAAGTAGAATGATTTGTTAGACTCTTTAAAAAGAGATTTGATGCCGCAGACAAGGAAGAGTCAGTCAAGTCCATCAGCAAAGACCTTCTTACTGAACCAATCAATCATTAGCTAGACCATTGATTTAAATATAAAACATTTTATGATTCTGTCAAGAGTGCTCTCTATTGGACTACTTGAATACTGAGAGCCACAATTTAACTTGTTCTTCGAATTAAACTTATTATTTCGATTTTATAAAGTCTATCTTCTCCGTAAATCTTAACACATTTGTAGTACATTGACATCTATGCCTGGTTACTGTTTGAGTAATGATTTAAATCACCTAGTGATGAAGAGCTTTTTATGGCTGAAGCCGAAAGAGAAGAGATAAAGGACGAAACTCACGCGCTAGAGGACGATGAACAGGATGAGGAACATAGTGATGACGAGGAAGAATCTAGTGATGCAGACACAGATTAGGTGGCTGGCAGACTCCAAAATTATAGTACTATCACTTGTACAGTTAATCAAGATCTCTTTTTATACGTCGCCTACTCTTCGTCTAGTTTATGTCTAGGGGCAATCGAATTTTCTTGTGATGAATTAAATATAATGACTCGTGGTCTAGGGTTCGACGTAATTTTGTGATTCTAACCAAATTATATTCCTAGTAATGAATTTACTAAATCTATCTATCTATCCATCTCCTAATATAAGAGAATATATCAGGTGGTCAAAGAAAAAATTTCGTAATGTAAAGTGCATAAGGAGTTGCTCTATACGAAGCTGCTGGTCCGAGCTGAAACGAATCAAAGTTCGAGAAGACATCCTAAATTGATAATTTAGCAGAACAAACATACCAAATGAGGAAGATACATAATCTACATTTATGAAATTCAACCTGTGAGATCGTATGACTCCTTAGGTAAAGCTCTATTAATTATTGGAGTACTTATGTTGGTTTCAGGTATGATTTTTCTCCTTCAGAGTAAATCCGTTATTGGCCCAAGCTCGTCCTTTATGTACCGTAACCCGGAATGGACAGAAAATGGATCTATCATAATTGTGATGGGCGTAATTGTCTTTGCGATAGGGCTTCTAATGAATTACTCCAGGTCAGACCGCAAAGCCTAAAACAATTAAGAATTCCACTCATGAACTGAGATATTGTAACGTCTTAATCCCCCGTAACGAAATCAGAATAAGTTCGACATGAAAACAAGGAACACAACAAATAACTATAGAGAGAAGATTAATTTGAATCAACAATTCAACCCAATATCTGGTCGGTATAAATCATTCAGTAATGTCCACTTTGTCCTCTGATTCTAACCTGATTTCTTTATACTAGGGTGAAGATTTTAATCAGGGATAGTCACTTTGGAAAATCTGAGAAGAGAATAATGATGATGATGACATCACTAGTAATGTTACATTTGAAATTCAATCTGACCGTAAATCTAGGAGACGGTTACATTTATGGATCTGCATATTTCGGCTCAAAGCCATTCAAAATAAATATTCAAGAAGCATTGGAGAATAAGCTAATTCTTCCAAGTGAATTACAAATAGAATCAAATCTGGGCTATGTCTTGTTTGAGACTGAGAAAAAAAGAAGTAAGGGTGCAATGTAAGATTATAGATGAGGCTACCAATATGATCTTGTTGTATACTGATATTCAAACGCTAATGTACTTGACAAAAGATCTTCCGACTACTATGAGGGTAACCGATGAGGAATAAGCATTTAATATCAAAACATAAGAGAATATCTTGAACTTCATCTAGCCAGACCATCCTATACTTATGACAATCTTCTATTTCTATCGGCATATTATCAAATATAGCACTTGCTGATTTATACGAATCGTTATCGACGTAAGCACTATGAAAGCTGCACGTTCATTTAGGTAACTCGTCTAGCAAGGCAGGGGGTGTATCCCATTACCCCTTAACTTTAATGATATAGAAATGCGTCCTGAATTAACGCACTTTACCATTTTTGTCATCATTATGATCAGTATCAATAATCTCCAATACTTATAGAATATGGTCTTCCACTCGTTTTCAGTTTTATCACTATACTTAACCTAATACTATTGATAATATTGGCTTAAACTGCATGTAATTGGTTAAAATACCCTAAGATTCTCTAGTATCGTACAGTTAATTTGAGCGATAAACAGGGGATTTCGTACATGCTTTGCTGCAATATCAGCTTAGATATCCTTCTCCTAACTAGGTTAAATTCCTTTCACTTTGAGTTATGATGATATATTGAATTATTGATATATGATCGTACTCTAATCGAGGATCAGTTTAGGTATTTGTTACTATTCCTAGATATATGGTGTAAGGTTAATTTAGTTACTTATCTAAAATAGCCAATTCTTAACTCTTGTCTCTTCGAATTCGAGTTTTTTTCTATATGATTCTCTTGAAGGAGGGTGGAGTTGTGTATATGGATCTTCACTATAAAGGTCTACTTCAATATATCCTGCTTCGTTACTACCCACCTCCATAAAACAAAAGCCCTTTCCATCAAATTTAGAATTAGTCTTAGTATTTGTAATTTGATCAATGATTTCTTGAGCCACCACCTTAGCCTGAGCTTCTGCAAATATGCCTGCTTTAGGGATTGTAACCATCCCTCCTAAGACAATTTCTGTTACATCGCCAATAGCAAAGACATTATCATACATGGTTTTTAGAGTAAATTTATCAACTCTAATCCAATCCCAGTCTTTTGTAATCTCACACTTTCTGATCACTGTAGGCACTTTATGTGGTGGAGTCACTATTAGCAAATCAAACTTCTCATTACTTCCATTTTCGAACTTAATCATATCGTTACTCACTTTTTTAACTTTGTGTAATGGATGAAAATTGATATTATTCATATTAAGCAACATAACAAGTCGTTGGCTAACATCAGGTCCTGCTACCGGTAACGTAAGTACAGACGGTGCGTAGAAATCTATATCAATTTGATCTCTTGTTCCATTTTTAACTAACAGATCATTGATTAGCATCGAAGCTTCATATGGCGCAGGAGGGCATTTATAGGGAATATCAGCGATACAGATCGCTATTTTCCCTTTATTTAATGAAAGTATTTTTTGTCGTAGTTCCGGAATTTGCTGAGCGTCATACAGATTAAACCCTCCATGTTCTATGAATCCGTCGATTTTTTCCGGTGCAAGGTCTGATCCGAGGGCTATTATCAAATAGTCATAATCAAATTTGCCACTAAATTTAGTTGAAATGCTACTTTGAGTAAAATTAATTCCAACAATTTCATCATTAATGAATTCGATATCTTTGTTTAACAAGTTCGCTAAAGGAATAAACGAGTCTTGCAATTTTCTAGTACCATACAAAATCCACAAATTCACAAGACCCATCATAAAAGACTTATTTTTATCAATAACTGTGATCTTATGCACATTGGATAGGTTTTTACGCAAAATATTTGCTGCGGTCAAACCTCCAAAACCCGCTCCGAGAATCAAAATCCGTTTAATTTGTTCCATCAAAGATATCCAGATCTCAAATTGAATGTAAATAAGGGTTTATCACGAGAAGTTGTTGTCGTGTTTGCTTTACGCTACTTTACGGCTATATCAATTAATACCGGTTATATTAATTTGAAATAATTCATATCCTCCCTAAATTTTCTTCATTTGTCGAAGGAAATTGCGAAATGTATTTGTGATTGATCCTAAAGAACTTAGACCATTAGATATTGGCTTTTACATTCTTTTCATTCTATACTCATTAAGTTATGCTACTAAATTTGCTACAATGTAATAAAAATCCAGAAGCCTATAGTTCTTTTAAGATTCTGATAAGGTGATCCTATATTCGACGTATTGCGACTTATGCTGAGTATTGAGCCGGAAGAACCTGTGACTACATTATGATGTAGGGATATGTCCTTTATGGTCACCATCTTGGGCCTCGTTAATACAACATTACCAACCGCGGCGCCTCGATACCTCAAGCATTAATTCTTCGAGAAACTACATGATTGACTCTATCTTGATTGGGCCAGGATTTTCTAACGACGTGGATTTTTTATCTATATCTAATGGATGAACAGTTGCATCAACAGGCATCGGATGTTGCGATAGACTGGCTTTGGATATTAGTTTTTTTGATGGTTAATTACAGAATTAGTAGTATAATAAATATTGACCACGAACTCGAACATTTTTTCATTATGCGCATATAGTCTCAACCAGAGTGGGCTGTAGTACAAGACGTAAATGGATAAAAATAACAAGGATATTGAACAGCGATCTTCGTTTAAGGAAACAAACATCCATACTGGAAGCGGCTGCGGTAGCGCACATATTGATGATCCACACAGCGCTATTCTAGTGGATAATTGGTCCGAAATATATAATTCAAAAGCTCTCGCAAAGACCAACGAAGGCAAATTGTGTGGCAACGTCGTAGCTGAGTATAATGATAATATAGTATTGATAGATTTTGCTGCTTCGAATTTGCAAGAATATCTAGTTCCAAAATCAATAATCGAACGGTACGATGGCAAATATTTGTATTTGACTATTTCTTACAATGTATTAATGTCATACGGATATTAGTCTCGAGCAATTTGGCCTAAATCTATGGACATATAGACAAAGAATACCCTTCTTAATTCAAAACTGGTTTTTAGTACATCGGATAGAGGAAATCAGTCACAATGTCCCCCGCTGTTATTTGAAACTAGTATATCAGAGCGGTCTAAGGATCGGTTTGCCTCGTCGTAGAATGATAAGAATGTCTCTGTAGTTGAATTTTGTAAAAGTTATCACACAACCTAGTGGTAAAATATAGAGATGATACCTAATAAAAAATATTAGTATTATTCCAAAGGGCTTGCTTAAGACTCTAATAATCTACGGCGTAGAAAGGGAAATTGAAGTTTGTGATGAATGCGAACAAGATTATCTTTTAGTTGATCGTAGATGTGATTGCGGGAAGATATTGTGTACTGGTTGTTACGTATGGCATAAAGAGAGTATCGGAGGTACTGAATTTAGGTAAAGAGCACTATACTTTTTGTCTGGCTTAAAATTTACTCAACATATCTATTTCAGTTTGTTTGAGGAGCCTAGATAACATTGTATATAATAACCTTATAAGATATTCCTCATCTTCCTAATAGTATGGAACGAGGACATATGAAAAAAAGAAAATCTGTGGCAATATTTCTTGCTGCCCTTCTTGGTATATCGCTAATTCTGTGGAATATACCTGAACATCATTTGGCCAATGCTCAAAGTAATTATCCATTATTAATTCATGGTGGCGGCAGAGGTACGATTGTCTGTGTTGATGGTTCAACCGTACAAGCTGATATCTCATTTGTAATTTCATCATCACAGAACCAAGGCAATGTTACCGGCAATTGGACAATTAACGATTTTAGTGACCCTTTTCTATCTGGTTCAGTTGTAACAGGGGGTTCAATATACAGTGGCAATGCAAATTTATCACAATATAACATAACCGGAGAAACTCATAATCTCATGGAAAAAATAAGGCTCTGTAACCCCGCCCTCTTCGCACCAATATCTATGGTGGGAGTGTGCGGACACAATGTCATAATTGATGTGGGATTAAAGACCGATGAATTATTCGATGTTGTAAATCCATTCTATGGAGATGTGGTTTGCCAACGGTAGTGCTTAGAGTCAAGATTCGATGAATTGTATTGTAAAACTATAATCTAGGTGAGTTTGACTGCACAGACGAATGGGGTATAACATAATCATGCAATATGTCTAGCCAGTAAATTGCAAGTGTGAAGAGGTTGATAACATTCATTGAATAGATTGGTTAGACTGTAAAGCCAATCGGTCGTCAGGACAGGTCAAATAATGCTTCTTCCTCTAGATATAAAGCATATAAATCCTAATGCACTGACTACGAAGAACATGGGACGTCAGTGATCTGTATTCGGTTCTATAGGTTTAAAGTCAATGACACCACTTATATCGAATAAATCAATTTCATTAGCCATCTCCTTTGCTTCGTCAGCCTCTTCGTTATACTTATCCATACATTTGTTATAGAATTTACACCATGGACATTTGCTACCCCTCTTGGATTCAGCAAGTTTTGGTAGGATAGAAACGTCATTTTGTCGCAATGCTTTCAGAAAAAGGTTTTTGCGTCTTACCATTTCGTTTTTAAGAATTTCCCTTGAAATATCTCCGTTGGGGATAAATACAGACCAGCTTTCTATTCCCGGTTCCTTGCCATTGCGCGGTTTGAAGTAATAATCACCCTCAGAATCACTTCTTACCCATCTGAATTCTTTGCTATTATATCTGATTGAGAGTATACCTTTCTCGGTACCTGTTATTACTAAATAATATAGTAGTTGTCTCAAATAGGATCTGAACCTCTCGTCAGTTATATCCAAACGCTTTCCGCTAAGTGTATCTTTTAGCTCAATAATTACTTCGTTGGTAAGCATAACATCTGGATGTGCTATTATTCCATCAGTCTCTATTTCAGGCTGCGCAATCCCAATATTCGCAAGATTGGTAATGACAAATTCGCTGGCCTCTCCACGTACAAAATGATGGACGGAATCACTAGAAATGGGATCCATTTCTGGATATCTTCGTGAATAAAACTGTTTTCTAATACAGGTAGTTGGTATAATATCTGAAACGTGCACTTTTTCATCAACTCGTCGTCTTTCTTCATACCTTAGCCTCAGGTTTGTGTCAAGTAGGTCGGTAAACTCTTTATTTCTTCGAATGGTGATGGTCATATATTTAAAAGCCTTCTTGTACTTTCTATGTTCGAGTGAGATCGTGCCAATTTCGAATCTTTTATTGATACCACAGATATAGTATGCATTATTATTATCTTTCTCTATGCATATTTCTGTGTAAGGTTATCGGATCTTGCCTGATATAGTTTACTGGTGAGGACTGTAGGACATATTAGGCGTCTAAAATTAGATATCCTCTCAAAAAGCCGTAATTAGTGCTAGGTGTCAACATGTAAGATTTTTTAAATTTTAAACAATAAATAGACGATCTGGGTCTATTACAAATAGATACAGAAAGACACTACCAATCCTCTTCTATGAAAAAACATCCACCTTGAATTAAAATGTGGAATTGATTTTGTTCTACTTTGTCATTCATATTTGTACGTGAATCAGTCCATATGGCATAAAAAATGTTATATTAATAGTATTTCGTAAAGCATTATGTCATATGCAATACCATAAAGCTGCTTTTCTTGGTTCAGAAAGGTCAAAAAAAGCCCAAATGAAATTGTTTGATTATACTGGATTCGCCATGTTAACTTATACAATCAAACATACCAACAATGATTTTGAACCAGTGGGCGAAGAAATGTTTATTGGAAAAATGGTCAGGGGAGAGGAGACAATGCTATTTATTTGTGATGGAGATGGCTATGCAAAAGCTCAGTCGAAGCCTTTGCCAACCATTAGAGGAGAAGAAATATATAAAAAAATAATAAAGGATGGAATTTCCGAATTTATTGGTGATATCAAGACTGTCAGTTGAGAACTGTGATTTCCGTACCGACTTCATTTTCAGGTTCGATAGCGTGTCGGATATTAGCGACATCTGCTTTTAAGATTCTGGTCGGAATCTTCGATCGTTCTATTACTTTGAGTGCAACAATGTCCATAAGATCGTATGTACCGGCCATAGAACTCTCGTTCTCAAGAAGCCGCATACATTGCTGAACTGTAATCTTCTTAAGGAGTTTAGCATTGCTCGTTATGTTGGGGTCGGAGTCATAGATCCCATCGACATCGGTAGCATTCAGAAATTTTGAGGCCCTTACAATTTCAGCAATCAATGCTGATGTGGCATTAGTACTTTGTCCTGGGTGCAGACCGCCTGTTATTACTATTTTCCCACTTTCCGCGGCCAAGACAACTTCTCCTAAATCCGTTGGTATCTTTGGATATGCCTTTTCTCGCAGCGCGGTTAATAACAGCCTTGCATTAAGCCTCGAAATGTCGATTCCCATAATATCTAAATTTGCCTCGTCTGAACCCAAGGCCCTTGCGAGATCAATATAATGTCGAGCAATCTTTCCACCTCCAGAAATTACGACTAGTTGAATTTCATTATCAATAGAGCAAAGCATGTCAGCGTATTCTTTAATCACACTTTCACTAGTATTTTGACCAAAAATGCTACCACTCAGTTTAATAACTATTCGGTCCTTGATTTTGGATTTTAGAAAATGGTCATCCATGTTCCGATCTTGCTCTCTCAATTACCCTACTAATACACTTCTCAACTGGATTTCTACTTTCCGCCGTTGTATAGACCCTTAACATATTTAGAAAACCCGTTATGGAGTCAATTATTGGTATCTCAGTAACTGGAATTTCGTACGTCCGTTTTCTATCAGAGAGTATCACAGAGCTGATCTCCTTTTTGTTTGGGGTCAGCGGCATTGATGATGCCCTTGATGAATCTACAAAGACTGAAGACCCGCTAACACCTGCCTCCTCAGCTATTCTTAAGCCTAGGTCGTTCAATGTGTCTCTATTAATTTTTTTGAACGTTGGATCATGTCTATGAAGAAACCTCTCATATACACATTTTAAGAGTCTTCTGGATCTATAGTCGATTGCAAGCTTTGAGGCAATTTCATTCTGATGTTTAAGTGAAATAATTCTCTCAAGTACATTCTCGTCTGTCAGTTCTAAAAAATTCTCCAAAGAAATGTCTGTTAAATTTAGCTGATCATCAGCGAGTAACATTGAATGTAAGAGCATGACTTCTGCAGATCTTACCGTCTTATGAAAATAAACTGCCTTGAACATTTCGTATCTGGAAATTAACATTGATTCAAAGGAATACAGAGCTGACCTATCTAACGCCAAATGGTTCTTAGTCACTACCCGAAATGAGGTAACCAGTCTATGATAATCAATATTCCCATACTCGGTCCCGGTGAACATTCCGTCTCTAGGCAAATAGTCCATTATATCTGCAGATAAGCTTCCTGCGATGATTTCGTTAAGAAATTTTATTTTTGACTGGCCGCATGATAGATTTGAAATCGTTGACGGATCATGACCATATCTAGAGATGATGTCGCTGATTTCACTTTTCAATATGATTTCTTTTCCAATATCTTCATGATTTTTCCTATTTTTTTCATTCAAGACTTCTTCAAATAAATGAGAAAACGGCCCATGACCTATGTCGTGTAGTAATGCGGCTAGTCTGAGTTCTTGTATTTCTTCTTCACTTTCCAGATAACCTTTTGATAAGAGGGTCTCTGCTGCATATCCTGCTATGTGCATCGTTCCAAGAGAGTGCTCGAAGCGAGAGTGTTGTGCACTTGGATATATTAGATGCGCACCAGCAAGTTGTCTAATTCTCCTCAGTCTTTGGAACATCTGGTTATCCAGGATATCGTGTTCTACCTTTGTAAACCGAATATGCTTGTGTATGGGGTCAGTTATTTCTCCAACGAATTTCATGATTATTACGGTAATTAATTTTGTAATACTTCGTTTACGAGTTTCAGCACATCTTCATGGACATGCTTTATACTTCTTTCTCCATTAATTTCCTTCCATTTGAATAATTTTGCGAGCTCATGGTAATTCTCATGTACTCTATATAATAACTCTTGATCTTTCTCAAATAAATCGTGATTGATGACCGGCCTTTCTTGTAATATGAATGGTTTAGCATTGAGAATTATAACTAAATCTTCTCTTGGGATGCCTTGATCCAAGTTTAGTAACCATCTGAGGTCGAGGCCATTAGATATTCCATAAACTAGGTTAGACTGGTAATATCTGTTCATAATCAAAATCGTACCCTTATCTCTGGCGATCTCTATTTCCTTCTTTTTTTCCCAGCGATTAGCAGAAAGTAGCATATGTTTTAATTCATTAGGATAGTCACGTTTGCGATCTAAGAAGGCACGGATTTCCAAGCCTATTGGCGTGCGGTAATCAGGAAAATTTAGTATTGAACAATTCTTACCGGATTGTTTCAGGTGTTTCATGAGCATTTTGGATTGTGTTGTTTTCCCAACTTTATCTGTTCCTTCAATTACTATAATCCTCCCCTCCTTCAATAAGAAATTCCGAAGCAAGCCTGAATAAAAGCCTAATGAGAACAGACATCTAACAATCGCATGAAATTCTTAAAGCATGCAATTACCATGTTAACGTAGAGATGATCAGGCAAGTTACAATAGTAGAGTTGTAGAGGTTATGCATCTTTTAATACTTTGATACTATTGAAGGGAAATTATACTAAATGAACACTTAAATCTTGATGGGATCTATGTTAATTCAGAATGTCTGGATTGTCAGATTTATTACTTCAGGTCGGAGTTGGAGGCTTTGAGTGGGTAATTATTATTGTTATCGTTGTAGTGCTTATTTTCGGCGTAAAGAAAATTCCGGAACTTGCCAGATCTTTTGGCAAAGCATCGTCTGAATATGAAAAGGCGAAGATTGAAGCAAAGAATGAGCTACGCAGGGTAAAAACCAAGAATGTGGAAGATGTAGGAAGAGAAAAACTTGAATCAATAGCTGAAACTCTGGGCATAGACTATACAAACAAGAACGACGAGGAACTAAGGATTGCTATCGATGCTGAAATCAATAGGAGTAAGAACCAACCTTGAAATACATAATTCTGTACTATTCCAGGATTTCGTGCCTTACAATGTAGCTTGAAGTATTAATTTTTAATAAGGACTGGACTGAATCCGATTACGTGAAAAAATTATTTAATAACGCTTCAAGGTATTATAAAAATTATCCCTTTCCAAAGGTTCGTAACCAATTTGCTTTATAGAATTTATGATCTTGTTAGATGTTAGTTCTGTTGATCTTGCCCCGGTTGCACTCACTACTTCTTCTCCAATGAGCGTACCTCCAAAATCATCAGCGCCGTAATATAATGCAAGTTGAGCCATGCCTATTCCGTTTGTCAACCAAGAAGATTGCAAATGATCAATTAAACCGAAATATGCTATTCTTGAAACAGCAATCATCTTTAATAAATTAAGCCCACCTGAGGAATATCGAATATGACCCTCGGATTGCATCTCGGTCGCGTTAGGTTCGAAACTCCAAGGTATAAAGGCCATAAACCCGTTAGTTTTTTCTTGTAAATCTGCAATCTTCATAATATGTCTAGCCTGTTGTTCTTCGTTTTCAACCGTACCGTACATCATCGTTGCTGAAGATTTCAATCCGAGCATATGTGCTTCCTTCATAATTCTCAGCCATTCATCACTCTTGATTTTAAGAGGACTAATATCTGCTTTAACATCATCGTCAAGAATTTCTGCGCCTGCCCCCGGTAACGAATCTAATCCAGATGCCTTGAGTCTAGCAAGAACTTCCTTTGTACTACTTCTTTCGATCTTGGCAATCATATCTATCTCGGACGGTGATAATCCGTGGATAGATATTTTTGAAGATTTCTTTATTGCACTAAAGACACTTTCATAGTACTCTAATCTTAAACTCGGATTATGTCCCCCTTGAATTAGTACCTGAGTAGTACCAAGTGTTCGTGCGGAGGTCAAAACTCTTTTCAGTATTTCTTCTTTAGATAGAGTGTAGGCATCTTTGTGTCCAGGAGGTCTATAAAACGCACAAAATTTACAATAAGTTACACATACATTTGTATAATTTAGTATAATATTATTAATGAAAGAGGCCGTATTTCCAAATAATCTTTGCCTCAACAAATTAGCCACTGCTCCTAACCCGACTGCATCAGTGGATTTAATCAATCGAATGCATTCGTTTGTTCCAATTCTCTGGCCTCGAAGTGTGTTTTCTACGATATCACCGATGTCGGACTTCATGATTAAATCTTGCGCTAGGCCGATATTTCTCAATACTAGTACATTGCTGAATTGGGTCATACTATTTAATCCTTACAAACCGATGAGCACGCCAACGAGTAACATATATGTTGTATTTAGATTGTTAAATCATAGTTTGCTCAGTAATATTCAAGGCGCAACCAATGCGCTGGAAAGAGCCCTAGCGGGGGAAGAGCTATCTTTCCAGGATGGCTTGCAGTTATTAAGAGAAGAGAACCTGTTCTCTCTTGCTGCCGCAGCTGATATGGCCCGCAACAAAACTTGCGGAAACACTGTTACGTTTACTTCTTCGTATTACTTGAATTACACGAATGTTTGTGCTGCAAGCTGTCCACTATGCGCATTCTATCGAAAAGGTGATGAAGATGATGCGTACACCCTAACTATCGAACAGATTGTGACTAGAGCTGGAATAGCAGTCAAACAGATGGGGGCCAAAGAACTTCATATTGTTGGAGGTTTTCATCCTAAGCTCGGACTAGGGTATTACGAAGCCATGATGAAGGCAATTAAAATGAATTATCCTGATGTAACAATCAAGGCGCTAACCCCCGCAGAAATCTTCTTTATTGCAAAATTAACAAGAAATTCGGTTAAGGAAGTACTGTTGAGGCTAAAAGATGCAGGATTAGATACTTTGCCTGGTGGTGGAGCTGAGATTTTCGGCGCTGGATCAAGGGGCAGGATCGTTAGAGGAAAATGTTCAGGCGAAGAATGGCTTAACACAGCTCAGCAAGCACACGAATTAGGATTGACGAGCAACTCTACTATGCTCTTTGGCCATATTGAGAAATTAGAAGATATTGTCGATCATGTCTTGAAAATAAGGGAACTTCATAAGAAAACAAATGGCTTCAATACCTTTATTCCGTTGAAGTTTAGCCTTGACAACACTGAATTGGAACAAAATGGAACCATAACTATGGAGAGTCCATCAACATATGATTTGAGAATTATTGCGGTATCAAGGTTGCTCCTCTCTAATGTACTAAATAACATCTCGATATATTGGGTTGCATTAGGAAAAAAATTGGCCCAGGTTGCGTTATCTTATGGTGGTAACGATCTAGTCGGAACAGCATTTTCTGAAGAAATTTTCAAAGCAAGTGGAAAGGGTGCTGCAACGTCAATAGAGGAACTAATTAATTTGATTAGAGAAGTAAAGAAAGAGCCTGCTCTGAGGGATTCCTACTTTAATATCATAAAGAAATTTGCTTCGTAGTCCTGCATGTCCGATACTTCGAACGAATTTTGTAAGGAAGGGCGATTCTATCTTAAATTTTAAGACATTTTGTAATTATGGTAAATCATAATTCTATATTAATCAATTTCATTATTTTTTATTCTTGGTTTCCTTGTTAGTTGTACCCCAAACCGTAGTAATGGTGTTTTCCAACGGAATCGGAGTGATGTTATCTACGGGTTGCAGGGATAATAGCGATTTATTAGTCTCTTCTAACTGCTTCCTAGTTCTAAGCTTATCCTTATACTTCAAATTTCGTGGCTTTGTTCTCAGTCTATAGCCACAGCAAGGACACCACAATCCAACCCAGTTGATGAATATTTCACAAATTTGGCATCGCCTCTGTCCTAAAGCGTAGCGGCCAGAGCCAACTGGTTTTTGTGCCTTGTGACGTATACATATGCCTTTACAAGTCATTTTACAACATTATTACACCATACTTAATTTTATACTTTTAGTAAATATATTAGAAAATTTCTAATCGAATGCTTATCAGAAATTTTCTTAATTTATGCCATCTTTCCGAATTTTTGGATACTGTTTCATATAGTAGTTCTTACTACACGATTGTATCCAAAAACGGCAATATTATTGATTTGTCCAATACTGAAGCAGGGAATGCTCGGAATACTCTATACAATTTTTATATCAATCCTCGGTTACATCCTCTGGCCTTCTCATGTTTAATTCCAAGCAATCTTATAATAAGATCTCTTACGCCGGTCAATTTGCCTACATTCTCGTTATGTTTTTGCTACCTTGAGCATGTTCATCAGCCTAATTTCCATACCGTATCGATCCTCCTCGTTTTTCATGTGTTTATATATTTTAATAAGTTCAGGCCAGTGCTTTAATATATTAAATTTTCCTAGAATTTTTAGTTGTATAAATCTATAAACAGATGTATAAATACGAAATTTTTTTATAACAGCATTTCTGTAGCCTTGTAAATCGTTAACGTGTCTGAAAAGTAGCTCTGCACACCAGGTAGCAGGAATAATCCCCTCGCCTAAAAGTGCATAGACAGTGCCTATAGATTCACCTACACCAACGGATTTTCTACCGTCCGTAAAAGGTTCACAATACGCAGGAGGACTAATTCGTACGGGCCTTCCAACCTTTTTCAGAACCTCGCATTTGTACTTGCTTAAAAAAAATTCAACAAACTGGTTGCTCTGTTTCCGTTCAAAGTCTCCTGCGCCTATATGGGCATATCCATTACCTAAAGGAAAGAACCAGAAATAACCATTCATGGAAGGAAATGCTTTTAAATAAAAATCATCATATGGTGTCTTGCCTGATTCATATTTTACTTTATACTGAATACATGGGATCCACATTTCCCCTTTTAACTTCGGTAGATAGTTCCGATGAAACCCGGTAGCATCAATAATTAGATCGAAGTCAGACTCCAAATTCTCTTTCCTAGGTACTTTACCAAATTCGATTTTCGTCCCTTTAATCATATCTTGAATTAACTTTAGTTTGTCGTAAACTACCATTCCTTTAAGTTGAATATCAATTGATTTATTATGGCTAAGGTCTCGTCTATTATCGAAATCTACATGCATATGTTTTCCTTTATGCATTACATATGTTTCGAAATTCAACCCGCATTCCTTGGTCATAGTAGACATTACGTTTTGACACGTTGCCCAGGCACATACTGCGTCATGTTGGTTTTCCGGCATCCTCTCGAAACCTGCAACATAATTCCCAGATACATTACTCAGCCTATTCATAAGGTATGCGCCGGCAACCCCTATGCCAACAACGGCAATCTTCATTCGAGTCGTATTAAGATAAACTCCAAATAAAAACATTGCAAGCTTTGAAGTTCAAATAAAAAAGGGATAATCACTCAGATCGCAACAGTAAAAGTAGGAATATGCTATGACCAAGTAAATAACATATTACACAACTATAATTACCAATTTTTATTCCCCTAAAAGTGTTGCACACGATCGGTTTGTACTTATAACCATCCTACCCATACTATATTGACAGGAATTGTCTTCGTCGAACACCAATAAGAAAGTAAAACGGATGCCTGGATCTGCCCGTATGGGCTTGACACTGCTGTTAATAGGAGCAATTTTGGTTGGAGTGGGAACGTACGTAAATAGAGGAGCAATTTCCCTCTATGGTCTGATCCTTGCTATTGTAGGATTTTCTACATATATGATCTCTTCAATAATCGCATCTAGAAGGAAAAGGAACTAATTTAAGCTCACAATACCTTATTCTTGCATATAAATAGCTGGTTTGAAAGGTCTGGCAAATTTGGCTTTTGATTTAGGATCATGTTTTTGTAAATCGATATCATCTTCTGAACATACTTCGATTTCCGTTTGTGCGTTCCCGATTTCAGAACGTATCAAAGTCGCAGCATCCTTAATTGCAGGGATTTCATCAAAACTCTTCAGGCTACTTCGCCTATTCCTGACCTCCAGGGTGTCAGACAAGATGTCACCTATAATCTTCTTTATCAGGTTGGGATCGGTCTTAGCTTTCATCGTAGAAGGATCGTTGACCAACTGTTTCATGACATCTCCGAAGTTTGGCTTGTGTTCAAGAACAATATTTTCTATAATTCTTTGATAGATCGAAGTTTTCCATTGCGCTGCTACATAAATAATAATGGCCGACGGTTTTATTTTCGTAACTTTGATAATGGTTTGAATATCAGAAATAAGATTTATGACTAGATGTTCTGCCTCTTCTGCAACTTGATCTAACTTGTTAGCGTCTACTACTGGCCATCCTCCAAAAATAATTGAGGACGAATTACCAATTTTTTCCCAGATTTCTTCTGAAATGAAGGGAGCAAAGGGGGAAAGCATTCTAATCCGAGCATCCAAGAAACGGAGTACGCAGGGAGAGGTTGAAGTATTCTGTCTTTGTTTGGCACTGGCCCTTTTTTTGTGCCATTGTAAGTCTTGATCTAGTGAATAAAGTAAAATGTGTAGGGCTTCCCTTACCCTTAACTTATCCAAACAGACGCTTATCTCTGAAATGGCCTTTTGTAATCTGCTATCTAGCCATCTGTCCTCTAACTCGTTTGATTTTCCATTCTTCAACCGCGCCACATTGTTGGAAATCGAGGATTCAATCGTCATACGGTACACTTCAATCAATTTGGACTTGATTCCTTCAACTGCATCGAAACTAAAATCAGCATCCTGCAGGAGTTCTGCTGAGATAAGCATTGCAATACGTATGGCATCGGCACCATGCTCCTTAATGGCTGCGCGTAATGGCACAATATTACCCAGCGATTTTGACATTTTCTTTCCCTGCATTAACACAGACCCATTGACGACGATCTGCACAGGCCAATTTACACGTTCAAAAATTGCAACGTGATTAAAGACAAAAAACGAAAGATGATTAGCAACTAGATCTCTACCTGAATGTCTTGTATCTACTGGATAGAAGTAACGAAATTCATCTCTTAGAGCTTCCACTAAATTTGTAGAAACGTTGCAATCCCTAGCTACAATCTCGCTTTTTCCTTTCCCAAGTAAGATATAATCAAAAAAAGAATCGTTGATCTGATTGGGATCAAGCTTATGCATAGTACTAAGGTTTGAATCGTATTTTGCAATTATGTAATATGCCATGTAGATTACTGAATCGGAAAGACTTTCAATAATCCAATTGGGATCCCATGGCAATCTGGTCCCAAGACCTGACTTTCTAGCGCAGGCCCTTTCCCTCAACCAGTCAATCACATGGTTGAATTCTTGCCTTATCTCCTCGGGAAGGATATCCATCTTGTTGATGCATTCATATGCCAGGGTTTTCCATTTTTGATCCCCATAATTGATAAACCATTGATCATCTAAGATCTTAACGACACATTCGGCACCACATCTACATTTAACAGGCCGATTTGTCAACTCAATCATTGTATCGGCAATACCCTTAGTAACTAACTCATTCTTTATCATATCCTTCGCTTCTGCCACGGACATTCCTACGTACTTCCCAGTATTCGACCTCATTTTCCCTTTGTAAAACTCTTGCATATACAATTCGTTGGTCGCATCTTCTAGTTTTTTGTCTGATTGGTTCATTATATGATATTTCCTTATAACTTCTAGTGCTGGTAGTAGTTCAATATCTTGTGAATCACCTGAGCTGATAATAGATATTGGCTCCACTATCTTACCAAGGTTAAAATTATCCAGAACCAAATTATTAGTTTTCAAATCAGCCAACGCCTGATAATCATAGGGAGCATGACCAGGAACCGACATTACAATCCCTGTTCCGTTGTCAGATTCAACGAATGCCGCAGGATAAATTGGCAGTGGCTTATTTGTAACTGGGTTCTGGACATATTTGCCAACTAATTCCTTGCCATTGAATGTAGCATATATCGAGATCTTACGATTTAGAAATTCAAGTTTTCTTGCAGCTTCTGTACTAACGATCCATTTTTCACCGATATCGTCCAGCGATATCAGCAAGTATTTAATTTCTGGATCGAGCCAAAGGTTTGTGACACCGTAGATGGTCTCCGGTCTTAAAGTTGCAGCCGGAAGGAAAAAATAATTGCCGTCAAATTCCAGCCGAAATTTTATTAATATATACTCATTAAAGTCTGGCTCTACGTCGCCTATTGTATCATGTTGACTAACTGGATTCTGATCGTTAGGACACCATCCAACTGGATGTGATCCTTGCACAATTAGTCCCTTGCTCTTCAACAATCGAAATTGCCAAGATATAAACTTTGAATAAAGTTCGTCTACTGTAGTAAACTCACATCTCCAATCAATAGAGTAGCCCATTTCCTCCATTCCCTGTTTGATTTCAGCATGAAAATATCTTGCGATATTGACTGGGTTAACGAAACTTTGTATCACTTCGTCTGAAATATTGTAGACCTTGCGAAAAGTATCTATCAACTCTTTGTCTTGCGAAGCCACTCTACGAGACATTGCAAGTATCGGGGTCCCAGTATAATGGAATCCCATAGGAAATAAAACATTGTACCCCTTCATTCTCATGTACCGCGCGTGAGCATCTGCAAGAGTATATGTTCTTCCATGTCCTATGTGTTGTGGAGAATTTGGATATGGATAAGCGACAGTAACAAAGTATTTTTTTCTTGTCGGATCGATGTTGGCCTGGAATATTTTTTCAATATTCCACTTATCAGACCACTTCTTTTCGAGAATATTCCAATCTATCGTATTAGCCCTGAGATTATTCATCGCGCTTACCCCCGCTTTCCGTGCGACTAAATTCCTTGACCACTAATTCTTGGATTGATTTAAGGGAATCACCTATTTTGTCCCTAAATCTGCCGCCCCCCTGGCCAAATCTTTCATTGCCTCTTCCGGAGCCACCTAGTTCTATCGAAAGCTGTTTGGCAATAATACCTGCATGAATCTTCTTCCTTGCATGCTCTCCTGCAAAGACTATTACGCGTAATCCTTGATCTCTTGATATTAGAGCTACATAGATCAAGTAGGGATCTAACTCAATTGACTTTTCCCCAATTGCGATATGATAATCTTCGTCGAGTTCTTCATCATATATACTATAAATTTTAATATTTCCTTTAGGAATAAGCCTTGCTGAATTTGAAATAGAGGATGCTATATGCGGAGAGATCTTTCGGAGTACAGTCTTAATCTTTTTCTTGGTAGTTTCTGTTTCATAGATCATTTTTTGAAGTGACTCGACGACCTTCTCCCTACTGGAACCCAGAGATTGAGAGATAGAAGTGAGCTGACTATCTTGTCTCTGTATATATTTTAGGGCAGCCTCTCCAGCAACAAATTCCAATCTAATAACTCCATCTTGTATCCTTTCAGATTTCACAATCTTAATGATACCAATATCTCCTGTCTTTCTTACGTGTGTTCCCCCGCAAGCCTCAATATCCCAATTATTAATATTTACTATCCTAACAGAATTTGAAGGCACGACTCCACCTTGATATATTCTAAATGTGTAGTGCTGTTCCGCATTACCTCGACTATATGTATTTATGACAACTGGCAAGTTTTGTCGAACCACAACGTTCGCCTTTCGTTCTATATTCCATATTTCTTCTTTGTTCAAAGCAGAATGGTGCGTAATATCTAGCCTACCATAGTCTTCCTCTTTAAATGCAGAATTTTGCCAAACCCATGATCCAAGAGTGTTTCTGGCTGAGGAATTCAGAATATGAGTTGCTGTATGATGTTTAGTAATCGATTCTCGTCTTCTATTATTAACACGTGCATCAATAGTCTGTCCTTCGACAAAATTGGATCTATTTTGTAATTTGTGAATGATAATATCGGCTTGCTTTATTACTTCGATCACCTCTATGCCGCCCATTACACCTGTATCAGGTTCCTGTCCTCCGCCGCGAGGATAAAACGCGGTTTGATCCAGTATGATGTTCCTACCATCAATTATTCTAATAATCTTAGCACTGAACTCACGCATTGACATATCTTCATAATAAAGAGCCTTAGTAGGAGCAATTCCCGCTAAACTGTATGTTTGCTTATGCGTCTGGGCTATGTTCTGTTCGGTATGAAGATCTGCGAGCCGAGTGTAAAATGTGGATGGAATTCTGTCAATAGCCCCTACTCTTTCTAAAAAATCCGGAGTGATTCCATCTGACTCATACATCCTAATCAGATCATCTACTGATAGCTGTCTATTTGCATTCTTGATAGATGTAGCAATAGCATGCATCCTCTCGTTAGATCCCACATATCTATCAGATTCTATGCGCAAAATTGTTCTTACGTCGTCTGTATGTTCCTCAAGCTCAGGATACATCTGTTTTAAATAATCAATATGTAAATCCGTAACATCTTCAAGCTTAATATTCCATCCCATTTTCTCTAATATTGAAATAGCTCGTCGTAAAATCACTCGTAAATTATATCCACCACCAACATTTGATGGTAGAGCTCCATCGGCTATTGCAAACAGTAACGTACGTGTATGGTCTGCAATCGTGTAAATTGCCTCAAATGGAGACATGATCTTGGAAAGTTCATCTCTCGAGATACCCAAAGATTTTGCGATTAATGGCTTCAATGTGTTAATATCATTAATTTGCTCACTGAGTCTACCTGAAATAGCTGTAAAATACCTTGACATTATTTCTGAATTACTGATAATTCCTAATCTATCGACCAATCGTTGTACGATCGGCCCAAATGCGCAATCGTAGCTCGTAGGTGTTCCCATAGTTATCCACGATAGACGCTCAAGTCCTGCTCCCATATCTATTATCTTGTTATCCATCACATGATAGCTATTCTCATTACCTTCGAATTCTGTGAAAACAGCATTGCCAAGTTCAAGGCCATTTACATAGTATTCCAGTGAATACCCAAACGCACCAGCACCTAGCCATACATCTTCTACAAATACGATCTCATGAGATTGAATACCGAGTCTACTGGTTAACAATTCGTAATCTAACTCTATACATCGATCCTTCCAATATCCACCATCTGCATCCGCATTACATGTCTGTCCGATCATACAGAAGCCAGTATAGTGTCTACCGGTGAGACCTACGTTTTCAATGTCATTGAAACGTAAGCTCATTTGAGGAACTAGAAGTGGATTAGATGGTAGTTCAAAAACAACCTTATTCTCCATAATTCTTTGAAAGTCGACAATAGATGCAATTGTGAAATACAAATCATCGCGCCATCTGCATACTACAGGATACCTCCTAATTATCGAATGGTTATTAGACTTGAAAAAAAATTCAATTTCTTTCCACGTATTGACATAATCGAGTCTCTTGTTCGTAGGAGGCTTACCTATGAAACTGTAATATTCATGATCCGGACAAAAATCACGCTCTTTTAGTGACCAGAAAAATTTAGTACACTTGCCGCATTTCTGGCGCTTGAATCCCTTTTTCTCAAATAGATTAACCTTGTAATATCTTTCGTAATCAGACCCAAATAAAGTGGCAAGTTCCTTTTTTCCCAATACTTGGCATCCCAATCAGAGACAATATTAATGCTTTTACCAATTAATAAGGATGCAGAACAGATTCCATACGATCATGCTTTGATCCTCAAACGTACTTCCTATTATACCATTATTAAGTCAGATCAAATTCAGATATACTTGGCGCATCTAAATCCTGAGAATGGTAATCTTTCATGTGGTTTAAAATAATTTCTATAGCTGTTCCTAATTTGACTAGCAGAGGTGGCAAATGATCCACCTCGAAGCACTTTCTGATTAATGGACCATTTATCGGTATACTCACTGAATTTTGATCGAAATCCCGGATAAAGTGTGTACTCCGAAGATGTCCATTCCCATACATCACCGATCATCTGATGGCAGCCGTAGCAGCTGATGCCTTCAGGATACGAGCCAATATTTGAGGGAGTCCAAACATACGATTCCAAGAGGTTTGCGTGAACATTTGGATCAGGTCTATTATCACCCCACGGATACACTGTCTTCTTCTGCAGATCCTCGTTCCAACATGCTGCTTTCTCCCACTCTGCTTCAGTTGGAAGCCTCTTGCCGGCCCATGTGGCATAGGCATCTGCCTCATAATAACTCACATTCACTACAGGTTCATTTGGCTCAATCTCATGTACGCCACGAAAATCCTTCTTAATCCATCTGTTATCTGTGTTTATACCATGACTTTCATTGTGTTCCCAATACAGAGGAGCCTCCCAGCCATTCTCCTGTACTTTATCCCACCCATCGGCAAGCCAATATTTATAATTATGATATCCATCATCGTTTATAAATTTGATATAGTCCATGTTAGTAACAGGAAATACGTCAATTTTATACTGCTGAAGATATGTTTTATTTTCAGGAAGCTCGTTATCATAACAAAATCCCTTTCCATGAAAGCCCAATTCAAATATTCCTTCATCTATAGTTACCATATCTGAGGCTTCGCTGACGCCAACTTTAGTCTCGGCTTTTTTATTTTCTAGTATAGATCGAGAAAGTGATTTTTGTTGCTTAGATGGCCTGGATTTCACGTTCATTGGCTTATAATTATCCTCAGCGTCTCGAAAGCGTTGGAAATAATGTTGAAAATCATAGATCATTAGTTCCTGATGTTGCATTTCATGCTGATTTCCCAGTTGTATATTATATTTTAGGTCCTCTAGCATCGCTTTTTCAATGCCTTGGCTTAATTGTTTTCGTTCCTCTTCTCTAAGAAATGAGATAATGCTTTCATCTATTAAAGATCTATAATGCAGCGTCTGTTCAACAGTCGGTCTGGGGAACTTGCCGCGCTCGGTTTTCGGGAGAATATTTCCAAATCTCTGATAATAAGAATTCAAGTATTCTAAGTTAATTGGGTGATCAGATGTTTGGGTCAGCGTTCTACCATACCTTTCCAATATTTTGTGAAAAAACCAGCTAACATGGGCTAAATGCCAATTTGGCGGACTGCCAAAAGTATGAGACTGTATAACCGCATCCTCGATTTTTAATGGTTTGAAGATGTCTAAGGTTCTGTTTCTGACTATGATGAAATCTCTAACTAGATCATTTAAGCTAATATTCTCCATCGCATGGGAGGACTCATAGATAGCTTCATTATTTGATCCAATCTGTTTCATTATCCCAATAAATGGATTTGAAGTAAATATAATTCATTAGATGAGGTGGACAAATCTATTTAAGAGAATCCGATGAACCGTATGCACATGCATGATGCACGTTCTGCTTGCTTTGTATACTATGAAATAATAGTTATTTTATTATAATAGTTTAGATATGATAACTAACTAGAGTTTTGATTTTCACCTCATCTCCACAGGTACAACTTACAAATGAATTTGCAGCCCATATCGAGAACACTCTAGGAAGACAAATTGGTGATAGAGTGAAAAGAACTAGTCCGAAATATCTTTATGACAAGTTAGGGTCACAACTCTTCGAACAAATTTGTATGCAACCAGAATATTACCTGACTAGGGTTGAACTCGAAATATTGAATAACTATTCGGCTGAAATTGCAAATTTGTATAAAGATTTTGATAAAATCGCAATGATAGAGCTTGGTAGTGGAAGCTCTACTAAAACTAGGATCCTACTGCAGCAATTTGTGAATATGCAACAAACCGAAAAAATGTATTATTTCCCAGTCGATCTTTCAAGCACGATTTTAGAAGAAACGATCAACAAGCTTCCGAATGAGTTCCCTAGTATAGATATGTTAGCAATTCATTCAGATTATATTCAAGGGATCAGAATGGTTGAAGAGGTCATTTCGAATAAAGAAGATAGCAGAATTGGACCCCTTAACAAGCTCATACTTTTTCTTGGTTCAACCATTGGAAACTTTGAACCAAAAGAAGCATCGGAATTCCTAAAACAGATACGCTCATCAATAGATAATGGCAACAACAATTGCCTCTTGATTGGCTTTGATCTCCATAAAGACTCAAAAATTTTGGAGGCCGCATATAATGACAAGAACGGAATTACAGCAAAATTTAATCTGAATATTTTATCTAGAATAAATAGAGAGCTAGGAGGAGAATTCGACCTGAATAAATTCAGCCATTCAGCATTTTATAATATTAAGAAGAGAAGGATAGAAATGCATTTGATTTCGAAAACAGATCAAAATATTAAGATTAATAGCCTTAGAAAAAGAGTCTCACTTAGGAAAGACGAATCAATCCATACTGAAAATTCATACAAGTATTCAGTTAGTCAAATAAGAGAATTGGCCGAGAGTAGTGGTTTTAAAGTGGAAAAAAATTTCCTCGACAAGAGAAGTTGGTTTGATTTAGTTCTTTTATCAGTAAATTAAATTTGCTTGGTTTATCATGTTTTACTAGCCGAATAATTGGAGCCATAAGTAGTAAAGAGACTCGCCAGATCCAAATTTGCTTTTTGGTGTAGTAAACGAATAAATATTAACTGTTGACCGAATTAGAGGGACATTCTCACGTGGTCACAATATCAAAGTGATGTATTCCACCTAGTATATTTTAGCTCTTCCTTTCAATGCATCTATGACTTAATTGAGTGATTGAGTGTCTTATTCAAAATTAAAATATATAACCATAACAACAATTGATCTGATACATTGGTCGCATCAGCAACAAACCAGAGGCCTGAAATTACCTGTAAAACATCTTGCAACATAGTCCAGAAATAAGGAGGCAGTAATTATCTAAATTCCGAAGGTTAAGCGTTGGTAGCTACCAAACTCCATTTGTTGGAGCGTCCAACCTTCAGAAAAGAGATTCTTATAGAGTCTCTATATGTAGTTTAGAGTATGGATATAAAAAGTTTATCCAATATTTGGCTATTGAATTTTATCATAGAACTCATAGCATTTTGTTAATATGCTCCCGCGTCTTGATGATATCTCTCTATCTGAATTGTTGCATGAGTTATCTTGAATTTCTTTTCCAAGACTGAATTTATCTCTTGCAAAATTAGTTGCGACTTGGCAGGGTCTATTACGACAACATGAGCAGACAGTGCATTCATGCCCGAAGTGATAGTCCATATATGTAGCTCAAATACACCAGTTACACCCCTTATTTGTAGTACGGCCTTTTTTACGTCCTCATGTGACATATTGGCCGGAACACCCTCCATAAGTATATCTACAGCCTGTTTAATGATGGACCATGCCCTTGGAATCATAAATAATGCCAGTCCAATACTTATTAGCGGATCTGCCAAGTAAAAATTTGTAGTTAGCATTATTATGCCAGCAACTAAAACGCCCCCAGAACCAATGGTGTCACTTAGAGTCTCTAAATATACAGCCCGTACATTCAAATCTTGTATTTCTTCTGTCTCGTGATCATTATTATAAGGATAAGAGTTATGAGTATGTGGGCGTCCATCAAAATGTGATAGTAATCGCATTCCAATGAAATTCACCGCCATCCCAACTGAGGCAACTATTATGAGAGGAAACCCCGGAACTTCTGGCGGTTCAAAAATGCGTTTAAAACCTTCATAGAGAATATATATCGAAAGTAGAACCAGGATAAGACTGTTTAAGAGCGATGCGAGTATTTCCATTCTGTAAAAACCGAATGTCCTTTGCGGTGTTGCCGATTTTTGGGTATAGATAATAGCATACATGGCGAGGGCAATTCCTCCGACGTCAACTAGCACGTGTCCCGCTTCAGAAAATAATGCCAAGCTTCCGGTGACTAGGATTGTAAAAGAAGCAGCTACTAAATACGCCGAATTAAGAAAAAGCACGATTCTAAGTCTTGCTATTCTTGTTAGCTGATCTAGCTTCAAGGGACTATTCATTTCTATGATTAGATTAGGTTAGATTAGATTCTACCTAGGTTCTAAATTCGAACATTTTTGTAATTGGACTTAAATTTTGCTATCCTTTTGCTCGTCATCGTTGAGTCGCGATTAGTTATCACATTTTTCTTTATATTATTCAATAATGTGTATTTATCATGTGATTCGTATTTATCCATATATTGATAGATAGACATAAAAAATATATTTGGAAGTATCATTATGGTTCTTCATCTCTTTTTATACTGAAAGTCTACCATGGGATCACGATAGCACAAAAATAAGATAAGAATTGAATATCCAATCAGGACTTTTGTGTGGTAACAAACATAGTAGAAACTCATTTAAAGCTATTGTTATGAGGGCAGTGGCCCATCGATTAACAGTTCAGCCTACGGCTGAACTGTTTGTCCAAGGTTAAGTTTTACATTCAGGGGATTGGAGAAATTTGCACTCTTTGACGAATCTGTAAACATCACTGAGGCAGTAATATTCTTTATTCTACTGTCCGTTAGAGTAGTTGCAAGCTGTGCTTTGCCGCCGGTGGCGTTAATTTTCAGGCCCCCAGGAAATGAAGTAGTCTTCAACAAAGTTCCATTAAGTGCAAAGACCTTCATCATTGCATTTTGCGCCATGTTTATTGTGCTAGCTGACGGCATCACAGAATAAAGTACAATTACCTTCACCTGGTGTGACTTGCTATTGTTGGTCAGCGGCGCGAAATGTGCATAATTCAATTTTATAGATATTGGCTTAGCTTGACCGACGGCAAATACCAGATGGTCGACTGAATTACTGCCTTCAAGTTTCAATGGGTATAACAACAGTGCAGATGAAACGAGAGACATGACCGTCAGTGCTACAATTAGCTTGACAATTATGAGTATTTTCCTATTTCTTACGCCAGCATTTGGATCCATTCTAATTGTTAGATGATCCAGAAATATATTAAATTAGCTAATGATGTCCGGACCGTGTCTTTGCCGAAAAAATAATTCATCATCTGTCCTCTCAGATTTTGACCCATCTTGCATGACATTAAGGCTCACTCGCGTATAACCTAAACCATTGTTCTAGAGATGATTGCGCCTTTAGCTGGTGCTTAACTAATAGTATTTCAAATATTGGTATGTCCTGTTTGTCGTTGTCATGAGGTTTCAGCAAATCTTATTTTCTGATTAAAAAGAATGAGTGAATATTTTACATAAACTGATAAAATAGATAAGCATTCTTTTCGGTCAGAATTGGTAAGAAATACAACTTAAAAACGTAACTAGCTGAAAAGGTAGCGCTAACTGAATATAACATGATACTTTAAGTGACATCATAATTGTCTAATAGACGGTAATCTAATAGCGTATTTTCTATATAATTCGTTATATCTTATAAAAATTCCATAAACGGAAAAAAGTCGTTCATAATTACGTGGCTATCGAATAGGATAGAAAAATATCACATTTCTTATATATGAGATATATGTAGCTATAAACATGTAGCTGAAATCTCTTAAACTAAAAGTTACAGTATTTTTCTATGAAAGCTACTCCTATCTTAATTTACTTTTTATTAGTTATGCCCCCAGGTAGAAGGGAGACGAACGATACCGAGCCTCATGTCGGATACCCTCCAATGTTATCAATAATACTAATCCAGTTCGCCTGACAGATATGGCTACCGAAGCAGATCCTTCTGTAAACCAACGGCTGTACTGAGACCTCTACGTCCGATCTAAAGTCTACCGATGATTGATAGTAATTTAGAGTTTTACGATAAATTTAGAGTATTAGAAACGTATACCCCATTAATATAATGATGAAAAATTGTATATGAATATGACTGAATCAAATCACGATCCCATTTTGAAATTGCTCACAATGAATAATTTGATAAGAAATCAGCTTTGACAAATAATGGAGATGGATCGTAGGAAGAACGATCACTCCAGGTTAGACTGGGACATATCACCGTCTGAAGGCTATAGTAAAAAAGGATCAGTACGTTTAATCAAACTGAATTGTCTTTAAAAGACTATATGCAATCTCCGAACGACTAGAGGAACGTTGAAGAGACAGGCATTGTTAAACACAAGAAAAGGAAGGTGAGAAGAAGGACGATCCTGATGACCTTCCATATATGCAAGAGTTGAAGATCAGGAGACCCCAGACACGGAATGTGGAAAGTCTGCACATAGAGGATAACTGTTATTTAATGGCGATAGTAGATTCACAAAAGAACAGTATTTTGTAAAATATGATTTCCTAGACACGAAAGTGAATGTTACCTCCAACTCTGAAAGACAAATGGATCGGATTCAAGTTTGTTGTGTACAATCTTCCTCATTCAAAAATGGAAGTACATTTGTGAAGATGAAAAACTAGATTAATGAAATCGCTGACAGTATCACTTGAAAAAGCTCGACGAGAAGATAGACAATGGTAGAGTGGGTACCAAATCCAACTTTACGCTGGCTTACATGAGGAGATTCGTAGAATACCAAGAGAGATATTTAGCTAGGACTATTCAAAGGATGCGTCTACAAAAAAAATTAGCGACAGAAAAATTCGAATTGGCTGGCTATTCTGTACGTTAGCAATACTTTTATGAAGATACTTTTATGAAGGCGACATCTCAGTAACTAAGATATGAATAAGCCATATTACAGGTAAGCAAAAATAGACCTCCATTTATTAGAAAAATTTTGGTTTGGAATTGGGATTAGTAGACTGCGGCTGCATGTAGACTACTAAAAGCATCTGGAAATAGAATTATCGTAACTGAATATGAATTCTGTTATGATTTACAAGTAACTCCTTCTCTTCTGCTAAACAAAATTTGAATTATGATCATCTGGATAATTTAAACATACTTCTTTAGGAACGACAATGTTTTTTGCCAAGCGTCCGCAGTTTCCTTGGGGGCATAATTCTGGTTAGAAGGGTTGGCAAAAGCATGACCTAATCCCCTATAAATAAGAATATCGTTGTTTATTTTATTAGCATCTAAAGCCACTTTAAATTTATTTATCAATGGCAGGGGATTTGCTTGATCTTTGTCTCCAAATATTCCTAGTATCGGCCATTTAATTTTTGAAAGTTGCTGAGCGTCAGTAATTAATGGCGTACCATAGTACAAGATCGTAGCGACTAGAGGATGATTTTGACTATTCAATGCCAACTGCAATGATTGCCCTCCACCAAAGCACCATCCTATTGATGCAATTTTAGACGAGTCCACAAATGGAAGAGAGCTAACATATTTTACAGCTGATTGTAAATTAGCGATAGCTTCCGCTGGATTATTTCGGACAGAAGTAGATAAAAGTCTAGCTTGATCATTGTCTGTAGCCATTTGACCTTTGAATAAATCGACAGCTAGCACGACATATCCTTGTCTTGCTAGCGTATTTGCCATATCTTTAATATAGGCATTTAATCCACGATTTTCATGTATCATAATAATTCCAGGGATTTTCTTGTTAGCAAGGTTAACAGAACTAGGGTACGCTAGATATCCGAATGAGCTATTGAAATAATTGACCGATTTCTTCGTTTCCAAACCCTGGTCACTGGTTACATTGGTACTGTTAGAATATAATGCAGATATTGCGGCAGCATTGGTCTGAGCGAAGGCAGAAGGTGGTGCTTTATAACTGACGATTGCAGTAGAGAAAAGAATAGTTGTTAAGAAGACGTAGTAAAGCGTGAACGATATTGGGACACTTTTTATCATTACTCCTTATTACGAGAATTACTATATAACACTATTTCTGGGTTCTTCATAGATTTATTTTTATAGATTTGCAATAGATAAAAGGAGATACAATTCTTCTGACAAATATGCTATAGAAGTTCACATCCTAGATATATAATATCCAGGTAATCTGTTCCTCACGCGTATTGTTGTAGGGACTTGTCTTAAATATTACATGAGATCAGTTATCGGAGCAAGAATTCGTGATTACTAGATCATCTTAAATTTAGGGATTGTTCACTGGTGTATATCCCAGATTGACTATTGAACTATACATTCAGAAAAAGATTCCAAATATGATTAGCAAATTACCAATTTAGAATCGAAAAGAACACCATCAAGAATTTTTATATTAGGTAGAATCAAAGAGGAAGATGACTTATGCTTTTCATACATACGATTGTCATTACCTTCATAATTGCTTCATTTTTTGCAATCTCAATGCCATATTATGATGATCACCTACAGCATTTAATATCACTTCCCCCGTTAGATGTACAATTTGTCTTAGCCGAGGAGAAAATGTCTTCGCCTATTGTGCATATATCTAATAATAGCACTGACAAAACCACAATGGTGGACAAATTTGGTATAAAGGAAATTTATGCTACTAAACAGCATGGTCGAGAATGGTATGTTAACATGACTAATCCCAAGAATGATACTATGCTCTCTTTCACGTTTGACGCTCCGATCAATAAACAGAAAGACGGTTCGTGGCAGATAACTAATCCCAAGGTCAGAATGAACGTTGAAACACCTACAGGAATGCAGCCATGGAAGAATGTGGAGATCACGGGATACGCCAAAGTAATTTCAGTAAAGTCGTCGAAAAACAATAGTGACAATAATAAAAGCAGTTCATCAAATCAAGATTACAGTCAAACTCTAGACGATATTGCTTGGTATGCAAGAAGTGGGAGACACAATAGTGAAACACCATGTGAGGGTACAGCACTTATAGGGGGCATCCATACCGACGGTAGTGTGGGATGGAAAAAGAGCATTTGGTTCACTGGCGGGTACACAGATGAAAGAGCGCTAAATCACGCTGCAAAGCCATTACTAGGTAGATGGATTGGGTGGAAAGTGGTCATATACAATATTGATAATGATACGGCGGTAAAAATGGAGTCTTATCTTGATGATGAAAATAACAATCAATGGAAGAAAGTTACTGGCTTCGTGGACAATGGCGGATGGTATGCCAACACTGATGACGTTACCTTCTTTAGTGCAGGTTGTGGGAAACCGAAAGACTATGTAATTACCAATCCCGGAGACTTCGTAACGTTCAGAACAGATAATATAATTTGGGATTTCAAAAATCTGAGTGTTAGAGAAATAAGATCTCCATATCCAATTTAGCATTAGATGATATGATATTTGTGCGATAGTCTTAATGACCCAATAAGGATATTTTTTTACGATGCAGATGTGATCAATATTGGAGCACGTTGGATTGCGAGAGTTTGTTAGGTTCGCATTCAGCCGATTGATTTCTTTAAATTCTGGAAAATATTTTATGAAGGGTATTATCTAATGTTAGTCATGTCTGCTAGAATTAATGGGTCATACTGTCTAACACGATGACTACCGTACGCAGTTTGATGCCATAATTGGAACAAAACCTATACAACACAACTGCTAACTGTATACAGGTAGATAAATAGCTGTAAAAATAATATAATAAATATTAAAACCAAACCTAGCTTGGTCCGACCCAGGGAATCTAGTATATAGAGATATATTATATGGATCTAACTGTTTTACTGATGGTACTAGTATAAATTGAGAATCATAAGTATTGTAGATATGCTAGATTAAAAAAGGAATCCGATCGTAATAGTTTCGATCAATAGTTCAATACACTATATTTTCTAAAAAATGAATTAGCGGCCCCTATCACACTGAAAATCACGTGACATCTAAGATGCATAAAAATATGCCTACTTCAGATAACTCAATATACATCATATCCGGAATTAAACTATTTCCAACTGAATGACGGTTTGTAAGGGAAATATGGAGTGCATCGAGGCCCTGGCATATTCGAACGATTAGACTAAATTGTACAACAATTCAGGTTAATATTTTAATAGCTTCCTCTAATCAAATATAACAAGAATACAACCAAGTCTCTATGTTTCTTATTTACTCCCTTGAAATATTTATTAAATCATATGCAGATAAGGCTCCACTTACAGGCAATGAACCATGAATAACTACCCAAAATCAAAGGCTAATAGCCAGATTATAAATAACAAATTTATGAAACGAAAATATCTGTATGCGAGATATGCCTATGACTTTGACTACCGGTGGGACCACTATTGCTATGATTGTGATCATGCTCGGTATCAAAGTTTGAATTAGAGGAATCAACACCACTAGCAAATACAATATTATAGCAATTATCAACCTCTTCTCTACTCGGCTCTCCATTAGTTCCACCAGTATGACCGGTCTTCTTAATACATTTAAAAAATTGGTTAACATGATGGTCTAAGTCTCCGTTTCCGGAATTTAATGCTATTAAAGGCACTGCGCCCACGTGGCCTTCTGAGCTCCCTATTACTTCGCTTTTCGCATTCGCTATAAAGTACGCGGCATATGGTGTAAGCACGTATGCATTTGTCCATCCAGCTAGAATTATCGATACAAAGACAAAAGCGACTGAACGGTGTGGCGTAGATCCATAATTACAAGTAATACTACTCATCGTCTAATACGCAATTCTTTAAATAATATTTAAGGTTAAGTTGAAAAATGTTAGTAAAATGGAAAGATAACAATATTCAAGACACATTTAACATAATATTATATATTACAATATTAAATATATTCTTATTGATTATTTTTATGCATTATTAGTCAATATGTACATTAGCTAATTATGATACGACAATTAGATCCGTATTTCATATATGATAATATGTGCACGCTCTTTCGGTGAATGTATTATTTTATTAGAGCAAACCAAAATAACACTACTTGCAATCGGTCTTTTACTGATCACATCCCTTATAGTGGCTTCCAGCTTTAGCTATCCGGCATTTGCATTGACGAGATATTTTAATTGCGTTATAAGAGAAGTAAATAAAAATGGAAAATTTTCCATTGTTGACGCTAATGTTTGTTATGACAAAGAATTCCCTCACAGCGGGAGTAATAGCAATCGATAAGAGATAACAACTAGAAAGTTACTCGTATATTCGCCACCACAGTTTCCTTCTCATTTTTGTATATATTTATCCACTTGAATGTTTTAGACTTGTTTTTCCATATAATTATCAACCATGAAGAAATAAATTTTGATTTGAATCTACTATATTGGTTCTGGGAATTTAAGGTGTAATTCAAAGCATTGATAACAAAAGTAAATGACGGGCAATATAGCTCAATTTATTTCAACTTGAATATCAACATTCAAGATAGATCATAGCATTCTAACAAAAACCAGTGACTACTAAATTTACAACGATCGATGATACTCATAACTGCATATCAAGTACCTAGTAGGAGGTATACTATTACATAGGGCAGTTGTTAACAAGATTATAGATGACTACCTAAAAATGTGGCATTAGATTAGAATGGGATAATAGGTGGATCATCACAATCAAATTATGAGAAGGGTAATCCATAATGATAAATGCAAACCAGATCTATGAGGAAGATTGTCTCACTTTCATGGAGAAGCTGAGCAGTCAGAACACATTTCTAGAACGTTATTGTCACTTCTCCTCCGTATAATATAAACAAAGAATATAGAACATATGACGATAATAAGAAAAAAGATGATTACTTCGCTTGGTTAGAAGAAGTGGGGAAAAAATTAAAGCTGCACTTAAAAACGATGGATCTTTTTTTCTGAACATATCTGGCCGACCCTCGGACCCAACATTACCGTTTGACTTGGCCGCAAGGCTCACCAAAAAATGTAGACTTTAATTTACAAAACACGATTCACTGGATAAAATCAGTGTCAGTCGATCCAGAAGATATTGGTAGGAATAATGGATTTCATAATAGCGATGATATGTCCATTGGTCATTTTAAGCCACTTGTTAGCGACAGGTACCTAAGTGATCTTCATGAATACATCTTTCACTTTACTAAGAAAGGAAATGTAAAATCAGAAAAATTAAAAATTGGCTTAACCTACCAAGATAAAACAAATATAGGTAGATGGAAGACTGCGATTAAAGATAGACGAGACAGAGGCAACGTATGGTTCATACCTTATCCAACAGTTCAGGAAGCTAGACCACATCCGGCAGTCTTTCCAGTTAAGCTATCTGAACGCTGCATACAATTACACGGGATCAAGAAGAATATGCTTGTTTACGATCCCTTCATAGGAATAGGTACTACAGCTTTGGCTTGCATTCATCTTAAGGTTAACTATATTGGTACTGAGATCGACTCACAGTATATCGGAGTACCAGAACAACGAATTTCTGACTATCTGCAAACGAATTTTTCAAAATGAGGCTAACATGAGGAATACAAGATTGCTACAAAGGGTATTAAAATTGCAGCAAATGTAAAATCAATCAACAATATAATAAATAGTCAATTGTAGGTCGTTTCTTAAACTCAAAAGTATTATATTACAACAAAATTTATGGTCGTAAATTTTGCTAAAAATAATTTTTAATGCGGGATCTTCATACAAGACAGGGATCCGAGATCAAAAGAGCTGAGGACAAAATGCATATCTAATTAGTGGACTTGCAAGGACTAGCGATGAAGCCAAGACATCTAAACTAATACGCTATGTATTAGCAGTTAGAAGCTATTCTTAAATCTATTCAATCTCGCTTATGCGCAACCAAAAAAAGAATTACATATCATCACATTTGTAATTCAGATTTGTGCTATTTAAGCGGTAAAGACTTGTTCTAAATTATAAAATGACATTAGGAGAATGATTAGTGCTAGATTACAGCCTTATTCAGTGATGTGAGATAGGGATTTTAATATATGACTGTTGTCGAAAATCTTTCTATGGACGTTCATGGTCACCATAGCATTATTCATGCCGTTGGCCTCATATATGAATTGCAATACTGATTGATCTTACATGTGTAAATTATTATTATTGTTTATGAATGTCAATGGTTGTATGTCCGGCCTTTCTTGATCTTTAGGTTTCGACTTAGCGATAGAGTAGATTGTTACCTATGCGAAAGACATCACTGAGTGCTGTTAGGTGATGAATCATATCTACAGTTAATTATGAAATAAATATGATTGAAAATATTTTATATTTCCGCATGCTGAATTTTGTGTTAATGATCCAAAAGCTGTTTTGCCTGTAGACTGAGAACCAACTAATTAGCCACTGTGGTATTAATAGACTAGGCTTGATTCACCTTTCTTCCAAATTGTTGTTGGAAAATATGCAGTGGTCATATGCATAGGAAGAGTCAACCGTGCAAAAATTGCGCATTGTACTTTTAGTATCATAGCATATTATATATTATATTAAAAGAACAATTGGTCAAAGATGAAGGGGTTAATTCTACTTTTACTAACTTTAGTAGCAATCCTAATTGTCTCTCTGGAGCAACCTATTATCGGCAATGTCCATTCACAGAAAACAAACAAGACAATTTCAAGCAATGGTCTACTTGACCTTTTTGGCAACGGCTTGAATAGTCTGAATAATGAGTTATGGTATTCCATCACTCTAGATGGCAATCAAATATTTCCTAATAGCACTCTTAAAGATAAAATAATAAATGGACATCAGCAGTCTACTTATAATATTTCTAGCTTAAAATACAATCTTCTAGGCTATCAAATTGCAGCACATGATATAAAAATTCGAGTTAATCCTTCAACAATTGACTCAACAAGAACAAGAGTTGACATACCGTCAATGTTGGCAAAAAACGTGACCGTGACTGATGGCATCAATCAAAATTATGATAAAGTGGACTTGGGATCAATATGGGGTATATATGATAAGTCAAATAACAAAATGGTAGTCCATATTCCTGTTGGATTAGCGCTAAAATATTTGCATTTATAGTAACATTGAAATAAAAAGCGCAGTCATACTGATCTGGTATTGATGAATATGATGTCTGTGATTCCTCTCGCTCTCGGACTCATGAACATTTGCCTTCCCAAGTCTAGGTTAGAGTTTAATGCTCCGTTTACAAAGAATTGAAAGTCATAGTTTATTCGTATCTTCATTCATAAATGTCGTCCTGTTCTA
>Ga0070716_100000038_pt1 | contig 52024 bp, 50 predicted proteins | sample LARL112metaG_FD_71395 | JGI IMG/M metagenome (GOLD analysis project Ga0070716, IMG submission 71395) | Corn, switchgrass and miscanthus rhizosphere microbial communities from Kellogg Biological Station, Michigan, USA - LAR L11-2 metaG | ecosystem: Host-associated > Plants > Roots > Rhizosphere... | reverse complement strand
ACGGCGTGTAGAAAATGGCTCGCCGCCGCTGGCGCTCGCAAGTACTGGAATCGGCGGTCTGAGGGGTGCATGAGATGTCGTTCTTCACTAATGCATCGATTCAACAGAAGCTGGTCATGGTTATCTCTTGCACGAGTCTTCTCGGTCTGAGCATCGCTTGTCTGGTATTCGAGTATTACGAGAGGACAAGCTTTCGTGCGTCCATGGTGCATGGGCTCATGGCTGATGCGGACACTCTTGGCTTGCGAACGGCAGCCTCGTTGGCTTTTAACGATCGAAAGTCCGCAGAGGAGTGGCTGGCCACCATTCGTGCCGAAAACAATATTCTCAGCGCGACCCTGTACGGCAAGTATGGGGAGCTCTTTGCCCAATACCGGCGCGCGGGAACTAATGCAGGCTACAAATCACCCGTCTGCAAGAACGAAGGAGCGGCCTTCGAAGCAGACTCTCTGACGCTTTGCCGGAACATTTCTCTGGAAGGCCGGAAGGTCGGTTCCATGATCATCGTTTCGGACCTTTCCGAACTTCGAGCCAGAGCGGCAAAGTACACGGAAATATCCGCTCTTGTCCTGATTGTCTCCTTCCTCGCGACGGTTGTCGTCTCGCGCCGTCTCGTGGGTCTAATCACCGAACCCATCCTGCAGCTTGCCGGTCTGGCCGAGAGAGTGTCTGCCAAGGAAGACTACGCGTTGCGCGCAGTGTCCCCAGGCAAGGATGAATTGGGAAAGCTCTTCGCATCCTTCAACCAGATGCTGGAGCGGATCCAGGACCGCGAAATGGCACTCAAGGGTGCTAGGGATCAGCTCGAGGTTCGCGTTCAGGAGCGAACGGAGGAATTACAGAAAGAAGTCGTCGAGCGTATGCGAGCCGAGAAGCTGCAACGGATTGCGTACGATGCTACGCGCCTTTTGGCCGAGGCGGATAGCATGGAAGAGGCTATGTCGGAGATCCTGAAGGTTATTTGCCAAGGAATGGGGCATGAAGTGGCCGCCATCTGGAAATTAGACGAGGGAACGGACGTGCTCCGATGCAAGCACACTTGGCAGCGGCCAGGGACATCGGTCGAGGAATTCCTGGAAGTAACTCGCAAGACATCGCTGCCTACCTCCAGAGGCTTGCCTGGGCGTGTCTGGATCAACCGGCAGCCGGCGTGGATCGAGGATGTAAGGAAAGACACCGATTTCACTCGGGCAGAGGCGGCCGTTGCCTGTGGGCTGCGCTGCTGTTTGGCTATTCCCATTTTTCAGAATGCTGAACTCGGAGGCTTATTGGAGTTGTTCAGCGGGGAGGTCCAAAAACCAAATCAAGATTTGCTTCGCCTGGGCGTGGCGCTCGGCGGTCAGATTGGGCAATTCATGAGCCGCAGGCAAGCAGAAGCAAATTTGGTGAAGGCCAAGGAAATAGCGGAGGCCGCGAGCCGCGCGAAAAGCGAATTCCTCGCCAACATGAGCCACGAAATCCGCACGCCGCTGAACGGCGTGATGGGCATGACGGATCTGGTGCTCGACACTCGGCTTGAGCCGGAGCAACGCGAGTATCTGGAAACCGTGAAAATGTCCGCGGATTCCTTGCTAACGGTTATCAACGACATTCTGGACTTCTCGAAGATTGAAGCAGGGAAGGTCGATATCGAAGCCGTCGATTTCAACCTGCGCGATTGTCTGGAAACGGCTTTGAAAACGCTGGCGATAAGAGCCGACGAAAAGGGGCTGGAGCTGCTGTGCGAAGTCGCTCCCGAAGTTCCTGAGACCGTGCGAGGAGACCCCGGCAGATTGCGCCAGGTTCTGATGAACCTGGTCGGGAACGCCATCAAATTCACAGACAAGGGCGAAGTGGCGCTGAAAGTTCAAATGGAAGCGACCCATGATGTTGAATTCACGTTGCGGTTCACCGTGACGGACTCGGGGATCGGCATTCCCAGGGAGAAGCAGCAAGTAATCTTCGACCCGTTCGCACAGGCGGATTCTTCGACTACGCGAAAGTACGGAGGAACGGGACTGGGACTGACGATCTCCAGCAGGCTGGTGGAGATGATGGGCGGGAAAGTTTGGGTCGAAAGCGAACCCGGAAAGGGAAGCCAGTTTCACTTTACCTCACGGCTTCGGATGGCTGACACAAAAGTGATCGAAGTCGGGACGATCGCTCCTCCGGAGATTCTACGCGCTGTGAGAGTCCTCATTGTGGACGACAACCGCACGAACCGGCGAATCCTGGAAGGAATGCTGGGGCGTTGGGAGATGAAATCGACTTCGGCGGAAGACGGAGAGGAAGCTCTGACGAAATTGTCCGAAGCGCAGCAGGCCGGAGAACCCTTCGCGCTGATTTTGATGGACATGCACATGCCCAAGATGGACGGGTTCGAATTGATCGGGAGAATCCGGAAAGGAGCAACCTCGTCGACAGCCACGATCATGATGCTCACCTCGGCGGGCCATCGTGGTGACGCGGCACGCTGCCAGGAGCTGGGAGTTGCTGCATATCTGCTGAAGCCGATACGGCAATCGGAATTGCGCGAGGCGATTGCCCGGGTCCTTGGCTCGCGAGAGCAGAAAGGCGCAATCCCCCTGATCACCCGGTACTCGCTGCATGATGCCCGCGAACCCTCCAGCTCATTGCGCGTCCTGCTGGCGGAAGACAATCTGGTCAATCAGCGCCTGGCGTGCCGGCTGCTGGAAAAAAGGGGCCACACCGTGGCTGTGGCGGCGAACGGCCTCGAAGCGCTGCAGGCGGTTGAAAAGGAGAGTTTTGACCTGGTTTTTATGGACGTGCAGATGCCGGTGATGGACGGGTTCGAAGCGACCGCGGCGATTCGAAAGAGAGAAGAACCCGGCGGAATGCGCTTGCCGATCGTCGCGCTGACGGCGCACGCCATGAAGGGCGACCGCGAGAAATGTTTGGCCGCAGGAATGGATGGCTACATCTCAAAGCCGATCCGGCCACAAGAGTTGGACGAGATTCTTCGCAAATATCTGGCGCGGCGAGCAGAAACCGTGGAAGCGCAAGAGAGCACGCTCAGCAAGAACTGAGCGGCTAAGAAAGAGCCGCCCTCTTGCGGGGCGCGAGGGGAAGAAGAAGGCGCTTTGGACCACTGACAAAGGGATTCCCGTGTTCGTAAAAGCGAAGGACCTGATCGGCGGCTCGCGAAATGCCGATGCGTACAGTCTTTCCGATGCGCCCGATAGGATGGCTGGTTTCGCCCAGCCAGAGGGAGCCAGGAGCGCACAGGTCGAGTCCGTCGTGGCGGCGGCCGATTTGAAAAGCCGCTGCCAGGCGTCCGGGGCCGCGGGTGAGATCGAGAAGCCGAGTGGTCTTACGGTGGCGGTGCATGAGTTCGATGCCGTCCAGAGGTTCGAGTGCGCGGATGAGAATCGCCGCGGCGATTCCCGCTGGCTCGCTCACCACATTCAGCATGAAGTGCGCGCCGTAATTGAAAAAAATGTAGGCGTGGCCCGGAGCGAGATACATCGAGCGAATGCGCGGAGTAGGGCCGCGGAAATGATGTCCAGCTGGATCGCCGGGTGGATAAGCTTCCGTTTCCACGATGCGGCCGCTAAGCCGGCCAGTGGGAAGATCGTGGACGACAACTTTTCCAATCAGAAAACGCGCGAGCTTGACGGTGTCCGATGGAAGTTCGGAGCGGCGGAGCCGGCGAATTGGGAGTGTCTCCAAAGAGTTTTTCAAGGCGATGCGAGGCGAAGACATAAGGGCCGTTCATCGGGATAGCAGTTTCTGCAAGTCTTCGGCAGAAACGAGATCCTGATACTCCGTGTGCTTGCGAAGGAAACTGGAAGCGTAGGGACAGAGTGGTACAACCTGGAGGCGCTTCTCGCGCGCGAAGTCGAGCACAAAGCGCGTAAGTTTTGCCGCCAGGCCCCGCGCTTCCAAGGGCTCCGGCACTTCCGTGTGAAGCAAAACGATGCGGTTGGGAGAAAGGCGGTAGGTAAGCAGGGCGCGAAGTCCCTCGATGTATAACTCGAATCGGTGCTCTTCTTCGTTGTGGTAGACGGCGGCGTTATTCAGGTTTACATCCACGGATTCGCTCATGGCGACCTCCAGATGACCGGGAAAGTCTATCAGGGAACATTGAATATTACGGCGTGGGCGAGTCGGAAGGCTCGTTGTTAAACAGGCGCGCAAGCTCCGCGTGGTCGATGACCACCGCCGGGTCGCGCTGGATGGCGTCGAAGTATTTTTTTTGGAAGGCGTCGCCGGACTCCGTGGGAACAAACATTTTCCGCGCAAGGGCAATAGCGCTGCTGGTGTATTCCGGGGTGACCGGCTCCTTGGCCGCCAGCGTCTCGTCGATGCGCACGACGAATTCGGAAATGTTATGAAGCCAGGCGAACTGCGCGTGGTCGATGACCAATTGAAAAAGCTCGCCGGTAGTCACGTGGCCATTCTCGCGCTCATATTCGCGGCGCTCCATATTGAGAAGAGTTTTGTGGAGGCGAAGCAGAGCGAGGCGCAGGGTGAGCAGTTTCTCGCGGGCGGGGGAATCGTTGTTCGTGGGAAACAAATTGGAGTTTGTTGAATCCATTTTTCGAGTAACACCTCTATTCTCCGATAGTCGGCTGGCAATTTCAAAATGAATGCGCGAAGAGAAAGGCTCCAGCTCAGAGTTTACAGAGAAAGAAAAACAGATCGCCGCTCAGTTGTGATAACGCTGCTCGCCGACAGGGAGCGGGATAGGAAGGCGGTTGCCCGGTGGCGGAAGCGGGCACGTCGAATAGGGGGTGTAGGCGCACGGAGGGTTCTCCAAGCGGTTGAAATCGAGTACCAGCTCGCCCGGTTTATCGAGGCCGTTGCTAGGAAAGCCGGTGTAGAGAAACCGGCAGGCCCCATAAGTGGTTGTGGCGCTGGTTTTGTCGCGAAGAATGAAAAAAAGTTTCTCGACGGCAGGATCTTCAAGCACTGGCTCCAGCCGAAAGGTCTTTCCCGCGAGGCTGAATTCCGCGGCGCCGGGAACGGGTTGGTCGTAGCTTGTGCCCACAAGGGTGGCGAGGGTCACGGTCTTGTATGGAGAATAGGGAATCCATCGGGCGATGACTCGAAAAGCGAGATTGGGGGCGTACCACTTGAGCCCGCGGAATCCCGTGATAGCGCGAGAATGAGAATCCTTAATACGAAGTGCAAAACGGGCCTCGCGGCGAATTACGTACATGTTGAGCGTGCCGACAGTGAGATGCGGAGAAAGCTTATCTTTGTTCGCTTCCGCGCGCAGAGTCTGCGGCTTTGCGGGGGCCCCGGAGACGAGGAAGTCCGCCGGGAATCCTCCTGCGGGCGGATTCAGCGTCACGGTTTCGCCTTCGAGGTGAAGGGTGGCTAGATGCGCGGGTCCGGAAGCGAGATGGATTCTGTTGTCAGGTGCGGAGCCGATGGAATTTTCGCCCCGCCCGAGCCATTCCAGGCCGGCGAGAGATAGCCAGCCGTCAGGCTTGAGAAGATCTGCTTTATGTGCTTCGCGCCAGTCGGCGTTCTCTTTTTCCCAAGAATTTCCTTGCGAAGCTGCGCGCGCGGGCAGCAGCGCAAACAGTAGAGCAGTCAAAAAAATCAGGCACGCCGAACGATTCTTGAAGCGCATGAGAAAGTATACCGCGAAAGAAAAAACGCTGAAAATGAAGATAAGGAAGGGACGCGACCGTGCGACAGATTACCTGGACGCGAGGTTTTTGAACTGGAAAGCGGATTGCTGGGCAGCAGAAATATTCGTTCCCGGCACCACTGTTTGCTAGGAAGTACGGCAAACCGTAGAGCACTGCACGTTAGCTAAATCGATTTTCCAATACATTCGTGCATTTCTTTGGTTGCTGGAAATGTAACCTGGGCATCCTCTTCCCTATCAAATAGCAGTAGTCAAATCATGCTTTCCTCAGCGGGAAGGATCGTCTTGATTCGCTTCCGCGGAGCGAAGACAAAAGGAAAATAGACTCTTATGAGAAAGACAAAACTTACCGCAGGACTGCTGGCATTTTCTTTGTTGCTTGCCGCCGGCGCTATCGCCGGTAATTCCAACAAGGGCACATTGAAGGTCGACGAAACCATTACTGTTGCCGGCAAACAGCTCCCGGCTGGTGAGTATCAGGTCGAGTGGGCCGGAAGCGGGCCGAGCGTGGAAGTCAGCATTTCTGGCTACAAGGGCTCAGTTGCAAACGTCCCGGCGCAGCTTGTTCCGCTAAAGAAGGCCGAGCCCGCAGGTGGCTATTCCACCAGCACCGACCAGGCTGGCAACAAGACCCTGACGGGAATTTTGTTCGGCGGGAAGAAGTACCAGTTGTCCATCGGCGAAGCATCAGCGACAACAGGCACGCCTTCCGACAAGACGCAAGCGAGCAACTAACCGCAGCATTTCTTCGCTCAGTCCGTAGTTAAAAAGAGGGGACCGCGGAGCGGTCCCTTTTTTCTTGCCAATCCGTAATTAGGTCATTGGAATTGAAGAGCATAGGTACTAAAAGAGACTCCCACTTCGAAACGCGTGATGTTATCTAACCGAACCAGGTCCCATGAGTGTATGATTTGGAGCGTTTGGCCCTGTGGTGAGATCGCCCTTTATTGAAATGGATAGAGTTGATCGCCTCGACTGAGGGCAATTCCCAACGGCAGTTCTGGTTTTAGCATCGGAGGAAGCTTCATGATTGTAGGTGTGCCCAAGGAGAGCTTTCCCGGAGAGCGGCGCGTGGCGTTGGTGCCTGCGGTCGTTCCAAATTTAACGAAGGCAGGCCTGGAAGTTGTGGTCGAGGCTGGGGCCGGAGCCAGCGCCGGTTATCCGGACGCGGACTACGCCGCGAAAGGCGCAAAGATTGTGTCCGATCGCGCCGATGTGTTTCGCGCGGCGAACATCGTTGTGCAAGTTCTCTGTTACGGATCGAACGACAGAACCGGCGAGGCCGATGTTCCCCTTTTCCGCAGCGGGCAAGTGCTCGTTGGATTCTTGAGGCCGCTGGGGTCCATCGAAACCATTAAAGAAATCGGTTCGAAGGGTGTGACTTCGTTTTCCGTGGAATTGATGCCCAGAACGACGCGCGCCCAGAGCATGGACGTGCTTTCGTCAATGGCCACGATTTGCGGCTACAAGGCTGTCGTGCTCGCCGCGGATACTTCGCCGCGCATTTTTCCAATGCTTACCACGGCAGCGGGAACGATTACTCCTGGGCGTGTTTTCGTGATTGGAGCGGGCGTTGCCGGCTTGCAGGCAATCGCTACGGCGCGGAGGCTCGGCGCCGTGGCTTCCGCTTACGACCTGCGTCCCGCTGCAAAAGAACAAGTGCAGAGCCTCGGCGGACGCTTTGTCGAGCTTCCTATCGAAGCCAAGGACGCCGAGGATGCGCGCGGGTACGCGCGGCCGCAGGACGAAACTTTTTACAAGCGCCAGCGCGAGCTATTGGGAAAAGTTGTGGCGGAAAGCGACGTGGTGATCACCGCGGCGGTCATTCCCGGAAAGAAGCCTCCGATTCTGGTGACCAAGGAAATGGTCGCGAGCATGGCCCCGGGGTCCGTAATCATCGATCTGGCTGGCGAGCGCGGCGGCAATTGCGAACTGACTCGCCCCGGAGAAATCACCGTGGAGCATGGAGTGACCATCATCGGATGGTTCAATCTCGCTAGCACCGTGCCCTATCACGCCAGTCAGATGTTCGCGCGAAACGTCAGCGCCTTCCTGCTGCATCTCGTCAAGGACGGAAAGCTGCAGCTGGATGTGGAGGATGAAATCGTCCGCGAGACGATGCTGACGCGGAGCGGAGAAGTGGTCAATGCGCGTGTGCGGGAATTTTTCTCGCTCCCGCCTTTGCCGGCGCAAGCGAAGGAGATGGCGAAATCATGAAGCTGGATTTACTTACGAGCCTCTACGTTTTCATGCTGGCCGCATTTATCGGATTTGAGGTAATCCGGCGCGTTTCACCTCTTCTCCATACCCCTTTGATGTCCTTGACGAACGCTCTCGATGCTATCGCCGTTGTCGGAGCCATCCTTCTTGCCGGCGAATACCACGCGCATGGAGCGATGCTCGCAAAGATTCTGGGAACCATCGCCATCGTCGCCGCCACGAGCAACATCGTCGGCGGATTCCTGATTACCGACCGCATGCTGAGAATGTTCAAAGCGAGCGGGCCCAAGAAACCATGACCAACCTGCCCGGCATGGAAAACATCATCGAAATCACCTACTTGATCGCCACCGCGCTTTTCATTCTTTCCCTCAAATGGTTGAGCTCTCCGGCGACTGCGCGCCGCGGGGTTTTTGCCGGCGAGCTCGGCATGCTGCTGGCGATTGCTGGCACGCTGCTGCATCACGGCATCGTGGAATACAAGTGGATCGTGATTGCTTTGGTGCTGGGAACGATTATCGGCGTTCCGCTCGGCGAAGTGGCCATGACCGCGGTCCCGCAGCGGACCGCTCTTAGCCATGCATTTGGCGCACTGTGCGTGACTCTGGTCGGTACCGCCGAATTTTATTTGCGCACCCCGGACGTGCCGCCCTTCATGATGGGCGTGCTTTCGCTGGAGGTCATTCTCGGTTCGCTGACGTTTACGGGCAGCTTGATGGCCGCGGGAAAATTGCAGGAAGTTCTGCCGCAGCGGCCCATCACCTATAAAGGTCAGAACATTGTCAACCTTGGACTGCTGGGAGTGGCGATCATTGTTGCGGGCATGCTGGTGGCGCATCCGGAGAAGACGCAGCTTTTTCCGCTGATCGTCGGGATTCCCCTTCTGTTCGGGGTGATGATGATTATTCCCATCGGCGGAGCGGACATGCCGACAGTCATCTCACTTTTGAATTCGTACGCAGGGCTATCCGCCGCGGCGATGGGCTTCGTGCTCGACAGCAAACTGCTAATCATTGCAGGCGCGCTCGACGGCGCCTCCGGGTTCATTCTTTCTGTGAACATGTCGAAAGCGATGAACCGCTCGTTTTCCAACGTGCTTTTTGGGGCGTTTGGACAAGAACAGACCGCGGCAGCAACCAAACAGGAAGCACGGCCGGTGCGCAGCGCGACTCCGGAGGAAGCCGCAGCGATTCTCGCAGCCGCGAATAAGGTAGTCATTGTGCCCGGTTACGGAATGGCCGTGGCGCAGGCGCAACACAAAGTGCGTGAGCTATACGACGCGTTAACGAAGCGCGGCGTCGACGTCAAATTTGGAATTCATCCAGTCGCCGGCCGCATGCCCGGGCACATGAACGTCCTTCTCGCGGAAGCGGACATTCCTTACGACAAGCTTTTGGATATGGACGAGATCAACGGGGAATTTCCGCAAACGGACGTTGCGCTGGTAATTGGCGCGAACGATGTTACCAATCCCGCCGCGCGCACCGACTCCTCAAGCCCCATTTACGGCATGCCGATTCTCGACGTGGACAAGGCGCGCACGGTGATGGTGATCAAGCGCAGCATGGCCGCCGGTTTTGCCGGAATCGACAACCCGCTCTACTACCTCGACAAGACGCTCATGCTTTTCGGTGATGCGAAGTCCTTCGTGGGCTCCATCGTGCGCGAACTCGGCGGCGGCCACGAATAGCTCTGCTTAATTTCAGATACTTTCGCGCTCTGGAAGAAGACTTCGTAATAAACGAACCTGCGTCCCGTCATTCGTAGCGCAGAGCCACGATGGGATCGATCCGTATGGCACGGCGAGCAGGTATGGCGCACGCCGCCAGCGCGACGACAAGCAAGAGGATCGTCACTCCCGAAAACGTCAGCCAATCGCGCGGCGTGACGCCGTAAAGCAGGCTGCTCAATAGACGCGTTAGCCCGAGTCCAGCGATAACGCCGATGGCCAAGCCAACCAGAGTGGCGCGGATTCCCTGACGCAGCACCATGCGCATAATATCGCGCCGCTGCGCCCCAAGAGCTACGCGGATGCCAATTTCCCTGGTGCGCTGCAGCACCATATGCGCAATCAACCCGTACAATCCGACGACAGCGAGAATTACCGCCAGCGTCGCGAAGCAGCCGATCAGGTAAGACGGATATCGCCTGAGAAAGACGGAAGGAGATTGCGCGGCAACCTCTTCCAGCGATTGGGGCTGTATCAGGGGAAGCTGAGGATCCATTTGCTGCAATGCAGCGCGTGCTGCTCCAACGAATGCGGACGGCTGCCCCGCGGTGCGCACCAGGTAACTCAAAAAAGTTGAGGGCCCCTGATCATTCGGCGTGTAGATGATGGCCGGGGGCGGTGCGGCGATATCAATCGATGCGGTGTCTGCTGCCACGCCCACGATTTGGAGATACGGATTTTTCGCGCTGTAAGTGAATCGAATGCGTTTGCCGACCGGATTCTCTCCCTGCAAGTAAGCTTTGACGAACGCGCGGCTTACAACAACGACGCCCTCTGTGTCCTTCTTATCGTTTGCTGCGAAGAACCGGCCCTCGACAAGAGGGATCTTTAGTGTGGAGAAATATCCCGTGCTGACGGTCATGATTTGGCATTCATCTTCCTGTCCCAGGGCGGTGGGGCGGCCTTCGACCAAGAAGCGGATACTGCCGCCTCCTCCACTGGCGGGGATCGCGGACGCCTGGCCAACCTCAACGACTCCCGGCAAACTGCGGAGACGCGCCGTGAATGCATGATCGAAGCGCACCGCGGCCGCGCTGTAGTAAGGAGGCGTCTTGTCGCTCGGATAGCCAGAGTCCGGCAAGTTCACATAGAAAGTCAGCACGTTGTGGACGTTGAAGCCCGGGTCTTGCCCCAGCAGCGCGTGCAGACTCTTGAGCAAAAGCCCGGCGCCGACAAGCAGCACCAGAGAAATTGAAATTTCGGCGACGACCAGCGAATTGCGCAGCCGGGCGTGAGCCGTGCTCGTGCCGGCGCGCGATTCATCTTTCAAAATGTCATTCAACGAACTTCGAGAAGCCTGCAAACCGGGCGCCAGCCCGAAAAGTATTCCAGTTAGCACCGTGACGCCGCAAAGAAATAGAAGGACCGTCGTATTGATGTCCGCGTTCCGGAGAAAAGGCATCGCCTGCAACTGCTGCTCAGGAATCGCGGCCACCAGCAAACTAACGCCCCACTGGGCGCCCAGAAGCCCGACGCCCGCGCCGATACTTGACAGCAACAAGCTTTCCGTAAGGAGCTGGGAGAACAAGCGGACGCGCGTCGCGCCCAGCGCGGAACGCACGGCAAATTCCTTGCGCCGCCCGATCGAGCGCGTCATCACGAGATTGGCCACATTGGCGCAGGTGATCAGCAGCACGAATCCCACCGCTCCCAGAAGGATCAGCAGGATAGGCCGGATCTTGCCCACGATTTGTTGATTGAGAGGTTCCATCACGAAAAACACCGCGGCGTTTTCCCTCGGGTGTTCCTGCGTGAGCTGTGCGCTTATCGCCTGCATTTCCGCGCGAGCTTGGGCGGGAGAGAAGCCCGGAGCGAGCCGCCCCACCACTCTGAGCCAGTGGAGGCTGCGCCGCGTGATGAGATCCCCGGTTTGGTGAATGGGTACCCACAGCGGCGCAGAATTCGCGGGCGCAAACTCAAAGTCGCGCGGAAGCACACCCACGATACTCGCTGGTTTGCCGTCCAGGCGGATGACGCGCCCGATGATGTTCGCATCTCCGCTAAATTCTGTTTGCCAGAATGCGTGCGTCAGAATCACAACGTGCGGTCCATCCGACTGCATTTCGCCTTCGAGGAAGTCCCGCCCGAGCGCCGGTTTCACGCCAAGTGTCGCGAAGAAATTAGGAGTGACTTGTTCAGCGAAGATGTTCTTCGGCTCGCCGTTTCCAGCCAGGGTGAAGGCGTCGCCGCTATAAGCGGCGAAGGATTGCACGCTCCTGGCCGCTTTCTTCCAGTCGAGATAATCCGGATACGAAACTTGCGCGCCGCTCGTGCTGTTGTCAGACTGGCTCCGCGCTTCGCCAAGATGAAAGAGCTTGTCGGGTTCATGGTAGGGCAGCGGCCGCAGCAGGGCCGAATAGACGACGGAGAAGATCGCCGCGTTGGCACCGATGCCGAGAGCCAGCGTCAGCGCAACGACCGTCGCGAACCCGGGGCTGTTCCCCAGGGTGCGAACGGCATAGCGCAGATTTCGCATGAATGTGCCCATCGTCTGCCTCCAAATCCAGTTGAACTGCATGGGCAAGCCGTCGGCCATCGCACGGTTCAGGTACGTTGTTGGGTAAGAACGACTTATGCGGTAACGTTGGACAAAAAGGAGGCTGCCGGTGCCCGTTAATGGGACGGAGAGTGCGGATTCGGACAGCGGGCTGACGCAGCAATCGTCGCGCTTGGCTACTTTGCGTCGTGGAAAATAACGCCGAGCGTGTAGCGCGTGCCGCGATGGACGCGGCTGACGCCGTGCCGCACGTTCACGCGGTAGTAGCCGCGCGAGCCTTTAACTGGCCGATAGCGCGTGGTGAAAATAATCGCCTGGCCCTGGCCGGCAATCACTACCTGCGGCTTGGACTGCGCGCGCGGTTGCTGCTCCACGAGGATGAATTCGCCGCCTTCCCAATCGCGGCTTTGCTGGCCGAGCAGGAAAACCATTTGCAAAGGAAAGCTCACCTCGCCGTAAAGATCCTGATGCAGGCAGTTGTACCCGCCGGCTTCGTAATGCAGCATCAGCGGCGTGGGCTTGGTCTGCCCGGCTTTGTGGCAAATTTTCAGGAAAGCGCCATGTTCGCCAGGATACGGAGGAGTGCTTTCACCAAGAGCGTGCGCCCAGTGATTCGCAACTACGGCGAGATGCGGATAAGCCCTGCTTCTGGCCTCGGCGACCAGTTCCGGAAGCGGGTTCCCAAAATACTTGTAGTCGCCAATCCCGAAACGATAACGCTCCATGATGATGTGGCTGCGAAAACGGCCGGCATCCTTATAAAGGGCGGTAAGCTCGCTGCATTCCGCGGGCGTGAGAACCGGAGGCGTAACCGCATAGCCGCGCTCCGAAAGAGACTGCTCCGGGGCGGTCCAGTCCAATGCGTCGATTCGTTCGGCGATAGAGAGTGTACTGGTAGGATGTGTTGCCGCCTGAACCACGCTACCCCCCAAGTTTCTCTGTGTACGACGTCAAACTAAAGCCTAGAGCAAAACGTCCGCGAAAATCTATCCGATCTTCGCCATCAAATTGTTCGTTGATTGCCATCCAAAATACAGGGGGGAGGCTCGCCCGCCGTCCGTGTTGCAACTGACTCTTAAATCCTCCCTCGATTCGGTGCTATAGTGAGTCGCAAGGCGGATGGACCGCCCGGCGTTTCTGCCGCTAGGTAAGGACCGCAGGACTTATCTCTGAAAAAGACGTGCGCGTTTGAGGAGGCCCGGATGAAAACCAACGAGAAACTTTCCAATGGTTCGCGGAGGACGTTTCTCCAATTGTCGGCTGCGGCCACGGCGGCGGCAGCGTTCCGCATCACCACCGAGGCGTCCCTCGCGGCGGAAGACCGCAAAGTTTTTCATCCCGGTGCTGTGGTGATCGACGCAAACGAAAATCCGCTCGGGCCCTGCGACGCCGCGCGGAGAGCCATTGTGGATATGGCGCCGCAGGGCGGGCGCTATTCCTACTGGCTCGCGGAAGAATTCGTGAAGACTTTCACGGAAATGGAAGGCCTCAAACCGGAATACGTGCGCGTCTTTCCCGGGTCGAGCGAGCCGCTGCATTTCTCCGTTTTGGCGTTCACGTCGCCGGCGAAGAGCTACGTCACTGCCGACCCCGGCTACGAAGCCGGTATGAAGGCGGCAAAAATCTCCGGAGCGCGCATCGTCAAGACTCCTCTGACGAAAACCTACGCGCACGACATCAAGGCCATGCTCGCGGCGGCTCCGGACGCCGGGCTCTTCTATGTGTGTAGTCCGAATAATCCGACCGGAACGTTGACGCCGCATTCCGACGTCGAGCAGCTTTTGGCGGCGAAGCCGAAAGGCTCGGTCGTTCTCGTGGACGAGGCCTACATCCATTTTTCCGACGGCGTCAGCGCCCTTGACCTCGTCAAGGCTGATCGCGACGTGATCGTGCTGCGCACCTTCTCGAAAATTTACGGAATGGCCGGCATCCGCTGCGGAGTGGCCATCGGGCGTCCGGACTTGCTCGCGAAGCTGGAAAACTTCAGCGGCTGGAGTGCCATGCCTATCACCGCATTGGCTGCCGCAACCGCCAGCTTGAAGCACGAGCATCTCGTCGCCGACCGCAAAAAGTTGAACGCCGAAATCCGACAAAAGACGTTTGATTGGCTGTCCAGCCACAGCTATTCCTACGTCCCGTCCGAGTCCAACTGTTTCATGTTGGACACCAAGCGGCCCGCTAAGGAAGTCATCGACGCCATGGCCGCGCGCAATGTGTTCATTGGCCGAATCTGGCCGGTCTGGCCGACTTACACGCGCATCACCGTCGGCACGCAGCAGGAGATGGAAGCCTTCCAATCCGCCTTCGACACCGTGATGAAAGGCTCAACCACCACGGGTTATGCCGCTCCTGCGCCGTCGTTCAGAACGCGCCGCTCCTATCCCGACGGCCAGAACTGGCCGGTAGTTTCTTAAATAGCCGTGGGTTTGTCTTAACTCTAAGACAACACCTGTACCATGCTTCCGAACATCGAAACGGAGCCTGGTGGTCGAATCATGTTTGGGATTCTGTGGAAGTCACGACAATGCGGCCCCCCAAAGCTCAACAAACTGATCGAAGTAATGCAAATCAGAGGAGTAAGAGTATTCGTCCATTGGTCTGTGCTTCTGATCGGCGCCCTGATCATCCTGGGCGCGGTTGAAGATGCCCCGCTGGCATTAACGGTTCTTGGCTCACACTACGGCGTAATCTTGCTCCACGAGTGTGGCCATATGGTCGCCGCGCAACGAAAAGGGTGTAGTGTTCGGCTACACGCGCTTCCGGGCTATGAACGCGGTACTTGCTATCTTCGGGTTCTTCAGTCTGAGCACGATCGCCATTAATTTACTTCCAATTCGACTCCTCGACGGCGCGATTGCTTGGCGCTTCCGGTGTTCTTTAAGCGTTCGCCCGCACGTCAAGATAAACGCGAACCGGCGTGGAGGCCTTGGCGGTAGGCTCTCCTCGTGCGAAATGCACTAGGCGTGTGCTTCCGGTGCATGCCCGTTTGAGGGCGTCAGCGGTACGCTGCCATGGAACTGCTCGGCTTCGGTCGAACCGGCCAGCGCTATGATGGAAGAATTGCCGCTGGAGACCACCTGCGCGATTTCATCAAAGTAGCCTGTGCCGACAAATCGCTGATGGGTGACGGCGCGATAGCCGAGTTCCTGCGAAGCGAATTCTTCCTGCTGAAGTTTCGAGTAAGCCGTCATGCCCGCCTGCGCATAGCCGCGCGCCAGATGGAACATGGACATGTTCAGCGCGTGGAATCCCGCCAGCGTCACGAACTGAAACTTGTACCCCATCTTGCCAAGTTCCTGCTGGAAGTTCGCGATGGTCACATCGTCGAGCTTTTTCTTCCAGTTGAACGAAGGTGAACAGTTATACGCCAGCAGTTTGTCGGGAAATTTCGCGTGAATGGCTTCTGCGAACTTCTTCGCTTCCGCGAGGTCCGGCGTCGAAGTCTCGCACCACAGCATGTCGGCATAAGGCGCATAAGCCAGCCCGCGCGCGATGGCCGCGTCAATGCCCCCGCGATACTGGTAGAAACCTTCGGGCGTGCGTTCACCGTAAATGAACTCGCGGTCGCGCGGGTCGGCGTCGGAAAGCAAAAGGCCGGCAGAGTTGGCATCCGTGCGCGCAATCAGAATCGTCGGCACGCCGCAAACGTCGGCAGCCAGACGAGCCGCAACGAGCTTCTCAATGAACTCCCGCGTCGGCACTACCACTTTGCCACCCAGATGGCCGCATTTCTTCGCCGAAGAAAGTTGATCTTCGAAGTGCACGCCCGCTGCGCCTGCTTCAATCATCGCTTTCATCAGCTCGTAAGCATTCAGCGAGCCGCCAAAGCCGGCTTCCGCGTCCGCGACAATGGGCGCAAACCAATGCGTGGCGGACTTCTTGCCCTCGGCAGATTCGATCTGGTCCGCGCGCATTAGCGCGCGGTTGATGCGCTTCACCAAATTCGGCGCAGAGTCGCACGGGTAGAGACTCTGGTCGGGATACACGTCGCCCGCTGTATTCCCGTCTGCGGCTACCTGCCAGCCGCTGCCATAGATCGCTTTCAATCCGGCCTGCACCATTTCAATTGCTTGATTGCCCGTGATGGCGCCGAGCGCAGGAACGTACGCGTCCGTGTGCATTAAATCCCACAACCGCTCCGCACCAAGCCGCGCCAGCGTGTACTCAATCTGGATCGAGCCGCGCAGCCGTAGCACATCCGAATAAGAGTAAGGACGCGTGATGCCGGACCAGCGGGGATCAGTGCTCCAGTAATTGAGTGGCTGATGTTTGCGCCCGTTCCCCTTGGCCCCATTCGTTCCGTTTGTCGACATTTTGCTATTCCTTACCTTTCCTGCGGTATCCAATCGAAACTCCAAAAATCTCTTCTCACGCCGGATTGAATTCCTCGCGCCGGATCATTTTTTCACTGATTACGCGCGCTTCGCGAAGTGTCGCCTCTATCCGCGGATCGCTATTCTCCGCAGTTTCGCGCAACAGCCGCTCAAGCTCTTCGTCAAACAAATCGCGGATAAATTCCGGCGTATGCCGAACCGGCGCGCCATTCTCATCCACAACTTCGACATGGCCCGAATGCCTCATGCGCTGCGCAATCATCAAGCGGTAGATGCGGTCGGTGGCGAGATCTTCCATGTAGCCGTCCAGCAGGCTCGCGCCCTTGCCGTTCAGAACGCCGTTGCGATAGCGAATCACCGTGCGGACCGCCGCGCGCGTTCCAGCCACCGTGCGCTTGCCGACTCCCTTCGGCAAGGGCCGAAGATCGGGATGGGTGTTGCCAACTACCGGGCGCGTCTGAAGCTGATTCGGGGAAGGGAACTGGCTTACCGCGATTTCATTTTGATCGGGGTGGCCTGTCCACGCGCCGTCCATCAATGAATTGGCTTCGTTCTTTTTGTCTTCCGCAAGGATCTTCAGTGCTCGCGCATTCAACTCTGCATCTTCCCGGCTAGGGTACAGTGCGGTCATTCCGCCGATGGCGAGCATCCCGTGTTTGTGGCAAATGTCCGGCATGAGATTGCGCAAATTTTGGAAGAACGCCACGTTATGCGGAATCGTGTTGCGGTCGGGGAGAACCCACTCCGGATTTTCGAGATTGAAATGGATCAGGCTGGCCATGTAATCCCAGCGCCCCAGATTCAGTCCCAGGATGTGGTCGCGTAGGTTCCAGGCAAACTCTCCCATCTGAAACGCCAGCGGATGCGATTCCACCAGAGCCATGCACTTGACGGCATTCACCGGCAAGCCCTTCAGGCGCGCAATCATTTGGAAAAGATCGCGCCACCACAGCGCCTCGTCGGCGGATTCGGATTTCGGAATGTAAATGCACAGCGGATGCTTCAGCGCGCTGAAGTCCGCCTGATAAGCCACCATCGCGACGTCGAACAGAGCAGCAGGGAGCAATTCCCCAGGCAGAACGCCTGCTTGGTGCAAGTGCAATCCGCGGGGCCGCGTGAAAATGACCGTGGAGCTGGGATTGATGCCGACAGTCTTGTCGCGTTTGCGGTCAAAGTATGTAAGCCGGCCGGCCAGCGCTTCGAGAATATTCTTGATCCCGCGCGAATTGTGCTCCCAAGTATTCGCAGTTGAATCTTCCAGGTCGAGCATCACCCCGGGAGCGCCGGAGTTCAGCATTTTAACCACGAGATCGGCGTCGTCGGCAGGCCCGGTCATCTGGTTTCGCTGATCGGAGCACCATGCGGGAAGCTCAATGCGCCAGTAATTCGTGGTAGCCACCGAAGGGGGAAGGTAATCGGGAAGTTTGCCGGCGAACGCTTCGGCCAGGGCGAAATCACGCCGGGCGACTAGAGCGCGCTGGCGCAAAGTGAGCGCGGCGTGCAGCGGCGCAAGAAATTCGAGGAAGCCCTCGGGCAGATCCCGCGCGGCATCGAAATCCGCCGGAGCGGAGTTGACCAGAACGATGCGATTTGCGAAGGGCCGCTGCTCCATTGACGGATTCGGTTTCGTCGTAGCAGATGCCATGATTTACCTTATCCCTTTCTCCTAACGAAAACAGGCGAAGGCTGGACAGAGGGTAGGGCAATTCGGAGGCCAATTGCCGCGCCAACCGTGTTTCTAAAACCAAGCAGTTCAAATAGATAAAAGCATCGCCGTGTGGCAATCAAGCCGACGTGGAAAATCCCCGTCACTATGGCGAGAAATTTGCACACCAGTGGCGAGTATTTTCTCAGTCGCGGCAGCATGTTCAATATATTGAACACATGTTCAGCCCTCCTATCCATTGATCCCGGCAGCCAGGGAATAGTTGCAAGCAACTGTTCAATTCCCTGAACATGTATTCTATACTGTGGACATATCCGGAATTTATAAGGAGTCCGCCCGTGCCAGCCCCAGATGCCAGTCCCGCAGTCGCCGTCGAGCGCGCCCTGAATATTCTCGAAGCCGCCGCCAACCGCCGCGACGGAATGACCAATTCGGAAATCAGCCGCAAGCTGGCCATCCCCAAGAGTTCCGCCAGCTACATTTTGCGCACCCTCGAAAGACGCGGTTATTTGCGCCGTGAAGCAGAAACGGGACGCTACCGGCTCGGCCTTAAAATTTTGAGTCTAGGCGGAGACGCGCAGGCCAATCTGGACATCGCCGACGTCGCGCTGCCATTTATGCGGTTGCTTAGCGAGAAGATTCGAATGACCGTGCACCTTGCGGTGTTGGACCAGGGGGAAGCGGTCTACATCGAAAAAGTCGAAGCACCGGGGTTTTTCAAGGTGAATACCTGGGTGGGACGCCGTATGTTTTTGCATTCCACCAGCGTTGGAAAATGTTTGCTGGCCTGGCTGCCGAAAGACGACGTGGAGACAATTGTGAGGCAGCAAGGACTGAAAAAAAGAACGCCGAAAACGATTACCTCCATCACAAAACTCCTCGCCGATCTCGAACACGTGAAGGAATCGGCTTACGCCGTGGACGATGAAGAAAACAGTTTGGGCGCGCGGTGCCTTGGCACGCCGATTTTTGATGCAACAGGAAATGTAATCGCGGCGCTCGGCGCCAGCGGCACGCTTACGCAAATGGATGAAGACAGCATGCCGCGAATTATTGACGCGCTCAAAGAAACGGGGCGGCGCATTTCGCGGCAGTTGCAAAGGAGGGGGAGCGCGGGAGCCGCGTAGCGAGCGGTCTCGCACATTCCAAGAACTGCTTGTCTCAGCCGCCGACCACCAAACTATTCGTCACGGAAAAAACGTTGGGGACCGCGCTGGCGCGAAGGTACGCGAGATTTTTGTCGGCTTCACTATCCACCACGCCTTCCAGTCTGACGTGCCCGTTCTTCACGATGATATGGATGGAAGGCACGGCCTGAACGGAATAGCGCGAGAGGCCGGGGTCTCCATAAATCGCTCGATATTCCGCGCGCCGGATCTGGTCATCCATCGGCGAGAGCGGCAGAACCTCGATGTTGTTCACCACAGAGGCGACTCCCTCGATGCTCTTCACGGCCGCTTCGGCGTCGGATTTCAAAGTAGGCCGGATGACCTGGCCGGAGAGAATTACCTTGTCACCTTCCACCTTATACGCAAGATTGTCGAACACCGAGTACCACGGCAGCATGACGAGCTGGTGCCGCACTTCTTTTGCAAGTTTTTCGCGATATTTGCTTTCACTGCGCTTCTTCTTCTCTTCCTGCGGCCAAGCCGCCGGGGAGTTTGCCAAAGCCACCATGGGAATGGTGAAGAGCAGAATTGCAAACAGGGACCGGAGTTGCTTCCTCATGATTTCCTCCTGGACAAAAGTCCTGATAATTTTCGGCCAGTTAGATTCGAGATGCAGGGCGTCCGGGTTGCCCGCTCCTGTTCCGTGGGGAGGTGTTAGCATACTCCCGACAGTGACGGCGGGAAACATGGGATTATTTCGAAGAGCAGGACTTTTTGAGGGCGGCGGTGTTGTAGCCAAATTCATGGTGACGCTGAGAGTGCCATCGTGCTGGTGATTGCACATCGGGGGGCTTCGGGAAACGCGCCGGAAAACACGCTGGCGGCGTTCCGGAAAGCCGTTGCGCTCGGAGCGACGTTCATCGAAACGGATTTGCAGCTTTCTCGCGATGCGCGTTTTGTGGCCATTCACGATGCCACGGTGAACCGCACCACGAACGGACAGGGCGCGGTACACGATATGACGCTTGCCGATTTGCGGCGGCTGGATGCCGGATCTTGGTTCGGGAGCGAATTCGCCGGAGAACGCATCCCCACGCTGGAAGAAATCCTGGAGTTCTCGAAGAAAAACGACGTTGTGTTTTACCTGGAAATAAAACCCGGAAGCGCGTGGGGAGGAGAGCATGCGCTGATTGGCGCGCTGCGCGATTCGGGAGAAATACCGCGGGTCGTGGTGATTTCCTTTGATGCTGCGATCGTGCTCAATGTGCGCAAAATCGAGCCAACGCTGATGACCGGGCTGCTACATGATGGGCAAATCGAAAATCCACTCGACAAAGCCGTCGAAATCGGCGCCCGGCAACTGGTGGTGCGGGGAGACCTGGTGACACCGACGCTGATTGCACAAGCCAAGAAAAGAGATTTGCACGTGGTGTGCTGGACAGTGAACAATCCCGCGCACATGCGAATGCTGATTGCCGCCGGAGTGGACGGAATCATGAGCGACTATCCGGACCGGCTGGTGGCTGCCACGAAGAGAGACTCTCATGGCGCAGAATCCGGGACGGTGAGCAGATAAGAATGAACGGCGGCCAGCTGGGCGACGCGGAGTTGCTCGGCGCGGGAGTCGGGGCGGAGTTTTAGCGAGGCCAGGGCTTCGCGAGTGCGGTCGGGTCTAGCGAGAGAGCGCAAGTTGTTGACGAGCGTTTTGCGTTTCTGCGAGAAACACAATTTCACAAAATCCAGGAAGCGGGAATCGGCGTCGCGGGATGAGTGTGCCTGCTTGGCTGCGGCTGGTACGGAGCCGGAAGCAAGGGAAAGATTTGCGCATTCGCCTGGCAGACGGAGGGTGATGAGGGCGGACGTGACTTCCGGCGGGGGATTGAACGCATCGCGAGGAATTTCAAAGACAAACTCGGGACGTGTATAGAACTGGGTGACGACGGAGAGATAACCGTAATCGCGTGTGCCGGGCTGGGCGGCGAGGCGCAGGGCGACTTCGGTTTGAATAACGACGTGGATTTCGTCGATGAGAGCAGCAAAGGTAAATAGATGATGAAGAATCGGTGAGGTGATGTAGTAGGGAAGATTGCCGTACACGCGGATGCGTCGGCCGGAACTGATGGCGGCGATGTCCGCTTTGAGAATGTCCCCGGGGACGACGTCGAGGCTGGGAAATTGCTTTGCGAGATGGCGCAGGCCCGGCAGGAACGCCGGATCGAGTTCAATAGCGTGGACAGGAGCGCCAGTGAAGAGAAGGTGTTGGGTCATTTCACCATGGCCTGAGCCAATTTCGATCCAACAGTACTGGTCATCCCGGGGAAGCGAGGCTTGACTTCGACCGTCGCCAGCGAGTGGCGCCAGCGAATGCGGCGAGACGCGAATCGCGCGCGCGATTTCTTCGCGCCAATGGAGATCGGCAAGGAAGTGTTGGCCGAGGCGCTGGCGAGCCATGGGTGGAATAGTGTAGCAAGAGGCACAGGAACGCCGCGCGAAGTAACGCAGCAAGGAGCTAACTCGGTAATGAGATAACCTAAAGGAGGAGCAAAGTAATGATGGCGAGTCATAGTAGCGAGCGAGGAGTTCCTGAAGGGACAGCGCTACGACTGAGGGCACGGTCCCGACCGCGTCCCCAAGATGCTCGCGTAAGCGAACGTGGGCAGCCAGGAATTGCTGTCCTGCTAGGCGAAGGAAGAGAATGAAACTGATTTCAGTGAACACAGGAATGCCGCGGGAAACGAAGTGGCACGGGAGGACGGTGACGACGGGGATCTTCAAAGAGCCGGTTAAGGGGCGAGTGGCACTGCGCACGCTGAATCTGGACGGAGACCGCCAGGCAGACCTGACCGTGCATGGGGGCGAGCACAAAGCGGTTTACTGCTACTCGCTGGCGCACTACGACTACTGGAAGAAAGAGCTGCCTGGGCGAGAACTGCCGATGGGCATGTTTGGAGAAAACTTTACACTCGATGACGGCGGGGATGGAGTGCTGGAAGAGTCTGTTTATCTGGGCGACCGGTTTTCCGTCGGCACGGCAGAAGTGACCGTGACGCAGCCAAGGCTGCCTTGCTACAAGCTGGGCGTACGATTCGGTTCCGACGACATGGTGAAGCAGTTTTTAGAGAGCGGGAGAACGGGATTCTACGTGGCGGTCGTACGGGAGGGAGAAGTGGGCGCGGGGGACGAAATCAAGATGCTTGCGCAGGAGGCGAACGCCGTGGCGGTTTCGGAGATCACGCATTTGTATGTTGTGAAGAGGTATGGAGAGGACGAGATTCGCGCTGTGCGGCGGGCATTGCGAGTGGTAGAGCTGCCTGAGAGTTGGAAAGAATATTTCAGGGAGCGGCTGCGGCAGGCAGGAGTGGATTGAGCATTGGTTCGATGGTGCCTATACATTAAGGATTGAGGAGAAAAATCGGACAACCCCTTCGGCTCAGGGTGAACAAGAGTGCCTGCGCTAAGAGTCAAGCAGGTTAGGGGCCGCTGCGGAATCTATTACACAACCCGGTACAACGATTTGAGAAGACGGCGACTGTGTCTGGCGAACGGCGCTAAGATTGGCGGCGACAGGTAGGACGTGGCTACCAGGGGATGCGCCTCCCGTTCGGGGAAGCGGTCTGAGGCCGCGCCTTAAATCGAATTTCCTCCAGCACATGCCTCAAAAAGCAGGTGCGCGAGGAACGCGTTGGTCCAATGTGGGACGTGGATTCATTTGACACAAGTATCCTTCTCTTTCTGAACCAGTTTGCCCACCGATCGTTCACCTGGGATGTGTTCGTTTCCACTGTGGAGGGGATGAACCTCCTGAAGGGCGGAGTCCTGATGGGGTTCTTGCTCTACATCTGGTTTCGTCGCGGCGAAAACAAGACACGTGATCGTGAATTCGTAACCTTCTCGATGGTGATCTCGGCCGCCACGGTGCTGGTGGCAAGGACGTTGGCACTGACGCTGCAGTTTCGTGAGCGGCCACTGCGAGCTCAGGCGCTTCATTTTCAGCTTCCATACGCGATGAACCCGCACACGTTGCAAAACTGGAGTTCCTTTCCCAGCGACCATGCGGCCATTTCTTTCGCGATTGCAACATGTCTTCTTTTCATATCGCGGCGGCTTGGGATAGGCGCGCTCGTCTACAGTTTCTTCGTGATTTGCTTCCCTCGCGTTTATTTAGGCATTCACTATCCGACCGACATCGTTGCCGGTGCGTTGATCGGCATCACGATGGCGTTCTGGATCAAGTTGTCTCCCTTACGCATGGCCTTGGCGCGCCCCTTCTTGCGTTGGGAAGACCTCCATCCGGGTCTGTTCTATCCTCTCTTTTTCCTTGTCGCCTTTGAGGTTTCAGAAATGTTTGGTTCCCTACGGGCGATAGCCAGATTGGGTCTTCTTGCGGCCAAGCGAGGCGCGGGACAATAACCTTGGAATCTTGACGCCAACATAGCGCTCCGGTAGCGTAAACTGGCTACGTAGTTGACGACGGGAAATTCATGAGAATTCTGTTTGTGGCATCGGAGGGGCTGCCGTTTTCGAAGACGGGCGGCCTCGCGGACGTGGTGGAGGCGCTACCGAAGGCGCTGGTGGCGCAGGGCCACGAGGTGGCGGTGGTGTTGCCGCGTTACCGTGGAACGAAGGTGACGGCAGTGGTGATGCCGAGCTTGACGATTCCGATGGGCGGAGCGCGGCTGCGTTTTCCGGCGATTGCGGATGGTGCGATGCTGAACGGCGTGCGGTATTTTTTTGTGGAAGACGCGGCTTACTTTGACCGCGATGGATTGTATGGTGGGAGCACCGGGGATTATCCGGACAATCCGGAAAGGTATGCGGAGTTCTGCCGCGCGGCGATTGAAATTGCAAAACACATCTGGCCGGCGGACGTATTTCATTGCCACGACTGGCAATCGGCCCTGGTGCCGGTGCTGTTGCGTACTTCGTACAGCGATGATCCGCTAGTGAAGGACATTCCGGTGGTTTTCTCGATTCACAACATGGGATATCACGGACAGTTCACGAGAGATGTTCTAGAACGCGTGGGGCTGCCGTCCGCTTTATTTCATCCAGCGGGAATCGAATTCTTCGGGAACGTAAACTTGCTGAAAGGCGGATTGGTTTTTTCGGATTACTTGACGACGGTGAGCAGGAAATACGCGGAAGAAATTCAGACACGGGAATATGGGCACGGATTGGACGGAGTGGCAAGGAGCCGCGCGGACCGGCTGGTGGGAATTTTGAACGGCGTGGATTACACGGCGTGGAATCCGGAAACGGACAAGCTGATCGCGGCGAGCTATTCGGCGAAGGATTTGGGCGGTAAGCAGGTGTGCAAGGCGGATCTGTTGGAAGTTTTTGGATTGCCGCCGGAGCACTTGAGCCGGCCGGTGATTGGAATTGTGTCACGCTTCGCGGATCAAAAGGGATTCGATTTGATTGCAGAGAAAGCGCATGAATTGATGCGCGAAGATTTGATGCTGGCAGTGCTGGGAAGTGGCGACCGTAAGTATGAGGATTTGTTCCTGGCGCTGGCGGAGGCGTATCCGGGGCGTGTGGGCGTGAAGATTGCGTACGACAACGCGCTGGCGCATAAAGTCGAGGCGGGAGCGGACATGTTCCTTATGCCTTCGCGGTACGAACCGTCGGGGTTGAATCAAATGTACAGCTTGAAGTATGGTACGGTGCCGATTGTGAGAGCCACCGGCGGGCTGGACGACAGCATCGAGCCGTTCGACGTGGAGCACGGGACAGGGACCGGCTTCAAGTTTAAGGAGTACACCGGCGAGGCGCTGTTGTTTGCGGTCCGGCAGGCACTGCACCATTACATGGATGAGCGAATCTGGAAGCGCATCCAGTTGAACGGGATGGCGAAAGATTTTTCGTGGAAGCCGGCCGCGGCGGAGTATGCGAAGCTGTATGAGGCCGCACGAGCCGCACGGGGATTTTCGCCAGCGGTGAAGAGTTCGGGAAAGCCGGCTCAGGACAAGGGGAAACCCGCACAAGAAGCGGAGCAAGCCCCTCACAGCTCAGGACAAGCCGAGGGCGAAGCGGAGCAAAGGCCACAAGCTACGGAGCAGGCTCCCAAGAGTTCAGGGCAAGCTCCCAGAAGTTCGGGGCAGGCCGCAAGAAACCAAAAGCGTGCTGGAACATCTAATTAAATCGATTGAGGAGAGATTGGTGGCGCCCTAGTGATGGGAAGTCACTGAGAACAAAGAACATGGCAGACAATACAATTCAGACAGCCGATGACAAGAATTTCGAAGCTGAGGTGCTGACCGCCAGCAATGCGCAGCCGGTGATGGTGGACTTCTGGGCAGAATGGTGCCGACCGTGTCACATGCTCGCGCCGACGGTGGCGGAGATCGCGCACGATTACGCGGGCAAGCTGAAAGTGATGAAATTGAACGTCGATGAAGCGATGAATTCAGCGGGGCGGTATCGCGTGCAGGGCATACCGACGCTGTTGCTGTTCAAGAATGGGCAAGTCGTCGAGCAGATCGTGGGCGCAGTGCCGAAAGAGATGATTACCAAGGCGCTGGAACGGCACATCGGATAATTTGAAGACGAAGTAAGTGAGGGCGTGCCGCGCAGTTGAGTGCGGCGCGCCTTTTTTGTTTGGATTCGACTGCTGCCGGGATGTGAGTCGTGGCATAAGAGCGATGGCGACGAGCAAACCAATTACACAACTGCGCTGTACCTGGGCGGCGAATGAATTGAACATTCCTTATCATGATGAGGAATGGGGCGTGCCCGTTCACGACGAACACAAGTGGTTTGAGTTCTTGATTCTGGAAGGTGCGCAGGCGGGGCTGAGCTGGGATACGATTTTAAGGAAACGCGCGAGGTATCGCGAAGTATTTGCCGGATTCGACCCTGCGAAAGTGGCGCGCTACGACAAGAAAAAAGTCCGCGAACTCCTCCGCGATGCCGGGATTATTCGCAACCGGCTGAAAATCGACTCAGCGATTACGAATGCGCGGGCGTTTCTGGAAGTGCAGAAAGAGTTTGGCGCGTTCGATGCATACGTGTGGCGCTTTGTCGGTGGCCATCCCAAGCAGAACGCGTGGAAAAACCACGCCCGCCTCCCCGCAAAAACGGTAGAGTCGGACGCCCTCAGCAAGGATCTGCAGAAGCGCGGCTTCCGGTTTGTCGGATCGACCATTTGCTACGCACTTATGCAGGCGACGGGAATGGTGAACGACCACCTGGTTTCCTGCTTTCGTTTCGCTCAACTTAAGAAGTAGAATTCGACTTTATGCCCCGGTTTACAGCACGCGCAAAGTGGCTCCCGCTCCTTCTTCCAGGCTGTGTGGTTCTCTGGGACTTCGCTGCATTGCAGTGGGTGTTCGCGAATGAGCCTGGCATCAGCGCGCGTGTCGTATTCTACTTTGACCTCGCGCTACTACCGGGAACACTCTTGTTCTCGCCAATGCCCGCTATGCTATTTAATTGCGCCCTTGCATTTCTGATCGGTTTGGTGATTTGGTTTATGGTGCGAGAGCGTGCGCAGCCGCTCAAGACATGAGGTACGCTAGCTTGCGTTGAGGGCAAGGCGAGCGTACGATTCTAAATTGTTGTTTCCCGCGAGTTCCCGCCAGTAATTTTCCTCTCAGGAAGTGATGGAGAGGGAAGGGTGCGGCCCCGACCCATGGGGCAGGGCCTTGATGAGTCAAGGGGTGTGAAGAGAAAGGCGAAGAATGAAATCCGTCGTGGTGGTGGGCGCGCAGTGGGGCGATGAAGGGAAAGGCAAGGTCGTCGACTATCTTTCCGGCTCGTTTGATTACATTGCGCGAGTGGCCGGCGGGCACAATGCGGGACACACCGTCATCATTGGAAAAGACCGTTACGTGCTTCAGTTGATCCCCTGTGGAATTCTTCGGCCAAAACAGCACGCGGTAATTGGCACGGGAGTGGTCGTCGATCCGGCGGCCCTCGTTGCGGAAATTGAAACGCTTTGCAACGCTGGAGTGAGCGTGGATGGCCGACTGCACGTAAGCAATCGCGCGCACCTGATTTTTCCGTATCACCGGGAGCTGGATAAAGCAGCCGAAGGCGCGCGCGGCGCAAATAAGATTGGCACGACCTCGCGCGGAATCGGACCAGCGTATGAAGACAAGATGGCGCGGCGCGGGCTGCGGATGTGCGACCTGCTGGAGCCCGAGTTGTTTCGAAAGAAAGCCGCGCACGTGGTTGCGGAAAAGAACCGGCTGGCGAAGGGCGCGTATGGAGCGGACATCGATTTCTCGCATGAAGTGGAAGAGACGCTGAAGCTGGGCGAAAAGATTCGCGGGTACATTTGTGATACCGCAGAGCTGTTGAACCGCGCGCTGGACGAAGGGAAGTCCGTGTTATTCGAGGGCGCCCAGGGAACCATGCTGGACATCGACCATGGAACGTATCCGTTCGTGACCTCGTCGAGCGCGACGTCGGGCGGGGCGGCGACGGGTGTGGGCGTGCCGCCGACGAAAATCAAGCACGTGCTTGGGATCTCGAAAGCGTACACGACCAGAGTGGGTGGCGGACCATTTCCGACGGAAATGCCCGACCTCGACGCCAAAGAAGTGCGCGAACGCGGAAAAGAATTTGGCGCTGTGACGGGACGGCCGCGGCGCTGCGGCTGGCTGGACTTGCAAGTGTTGCGCTACGCGAAGATGATCAATGGAATCGATTCGCTGGTGATCACGAAGCTGGATGTTTTTGACACGCAGAAGGATATTCAGGTATGCGTGGGGTACAAGTACAAAGGCACGCCGCTGAAGGAAATGCCGGCGCTGGCGGAGGAGTATGAGCACGTTACCCCCGAATACAAGACACTCGCCGGATGGAATGAGACAACGTATGGCTTGAAGGACGGCGCAAAGCTTCCGAAGGCGGCGGTCGACTATCTGCGATTTATTTCCGATTTTCTGCAGGTGGAGATTGGAATGATTTCGACGGGGCCGGAGCGTGACGCGACGATTGTGCCCACGGGGACGCTTCTGGCGCGGTGGTTGTGAAGCAAGAAGCAAACGCAGTGACACAGAGTTCGCAGAGAAGAACAACGGAAGCCAGAAAGAGCAAAGAAAGACAGCCGGGCTGAAGCCCGCCGCTACGAAACCTCACTCATGCTCAGCTACGAGCAAGCGCGGAAGAAAGTCATCGAACAGGTTGGTAAGAGAAAAGGGCCGCACGCGACTGCGATTGTGGGCGTGTGGGATGCGCTTGGAGCGGTGCTGGCGCAAGAGGTGAAGACGGACCGCGAGTATCCGCCGTTTGACCGCTCGACGCGGGATGGATATGCGGTTCGTTCGAACGAAGCTGTGCCCAGCGCGCAACTGAAATGTGTGGGAGAGATCAAAGCGGGCGACACGGTGAGAGAATCACTTGCGACGGGAACGTGCTGGCAAATCATGACGGGGGCGGCGGTTCCGGCAGGCGCGGATGCCGTCGTAATGATTGAGCACACGAGCCGCGAGGGCGATCTTGTGCGATTCGGGCGCGCTGCACTGCGGGGGCAGAACATTGTGCCAAGAGGAAGCGAGGCCACGGCTGCGCAGACCATATTGAAGCCGGGCATGAGGCTGGGATACGCGGAGCTGGCGCTGGCAGCGCAAGTCGGGGCGGTGCAATTGCAATGCGCGCAGCGGCCGCGCGTGGCGATTCTTTCCACGGGTGACGAGGTCGTTTTGATCGACGAAACGCCGGGCCCGTTTCAGATTCGAAACAGCAACAGTGTCTCGCTTGCCGCGCAGGTTCGTATCGCCGGTGGCGAGCCGGTAGTGTTGGGCAATGCGGCGGACCGCATCGAGGATCTGGGAGAAAAAATCGAGCGAGGGCTGAATGAAGATGCACTGGTGCTGTCGGGCGGGGTGTCCATGGGGAAGTATGACCTGGTCGAAAGCGTGCTGAAAGCCATGGGCACGGAGTTCTTTTTCGATGCTGTAGCGATCCGGCCGGGGAAGCCTGCGGTGTTTGGAATGTGTCAGGGCAAGCCGGTGTTTGGCCTGCCTGGGAATCCGGTATCAACAATGGTGACTTTTGAATTGTTTGTGGTGCCCGCGATTGACTTGCTGTGCGGCGCGGAGGCTCGCGCGTTGCCGCTCCTCGAAGCGCGGCTGGCGGAACCGCTGAACGAGAAATCCGGGCTGACGCATTTCTTGCCAGCACGAGTGGAGTGGCGCGAGAGGATGCCTGAGGCGAAAGCGTTGAAGTGGCAAGGGTCGGGTGATATAGCGGCTCTGGCGAAGGCAAACTGTTTCCTCGTGGTGCCTGCCGACCGGGAAACAATCGAGGTCGGCGAGAGCGTTTCCGTGTTACTGAGGAAGGACGTCGTCTAGTCGAGCGAACATGGCAAGGCTTTCCCATTACGGAAAAAAGGGCGAAGTACAGATGGTGGACGTGTCCGAGAAAGTGGTGACGACGCGAACGGCGAAGGCACGGGGCTTCGTGAAGATGAAGCCTCAAGTCGTGAACGCCGTCCGCAGCCTCAAAAACCCGAAGGGAAACCCGCTGGAAATTGCGCGGATTGCAGGAATTGCGGCTGCCAAGAGGACTGCGGAGTGGATACCTCTTTGTCACCCACTGCCCTTGACGCACATTGATGTGACCGCGCGGCTGTGCCAGAATGGCGTTGAAGTGCATTCCACAGTGACCACAGCTGCCCAGACCGGCGTGGAAATGGAAGCCCTGGTCGCGGTTACCGCAGCGGCCCTCACGGTCTACGACATGTGCAAAGCCCTCGATAAAGGGATGGAAATCACGGACATTGTTCTCGTCGAAAAGACGGGCGGCAAGAGCGGGGACTTCCGTCGGCGGGTGGCGCCTCAGAGGCGCGCACGATGACCACCACAGGGCACAAGACCATTAAACTGCTCCTGGCGGAGGATAACCCGTTGGTGCGGGAGCTGATTGTTAAAGGGCTTGAGCCGTTCTGCCAGGTTGAGGTTTCTACGGACGGAGCGGACGCGCTCCTGAAAGTTGTGGACACGCCTCCCGACGTGATTCTGTGTGATTACAAGATGTCCGGACTGGATGGCAGGCAACTTTTCGAGAAGCTTCGCGCGCGCGAATCGACGCGGCACATTCCCTTCCTGTTCATGGCCAGCCGTCCGGACATCGAAGAGCGACTGAGGCCGCTGGTGGACGGCGTGGAAGACTTCATCCCCAAGCCATTTTTGATTAAGGATTTGGTGCGCATCACCAAAAAAGTAGTCGACCGCCTGCATCTCGAGAAGCTCCAAAAAAAGGCTTCGCGGCCGGGCGTCATCCAGGGACGCCTCGAAGAGATGAGCATGATCGACCTGATGCAGTCACTGGAGATGGGCCAGAAGTCGTGCCGGTTGATCGTGCAGAGCGGCGGCGCGCAAGGTGAACTCTATTTTGCGGGCGGGCAATGCCGCGACGCGAAAATCGGTAAACTCGAAGGTGACGATGCGGTTTACAAAGTAGTGCTGTGGACCGCCGGAGAATTCGAGATCGATTTCAATGCCGCGAACGCCTCGACCAAGACGACCACGACCCGCAATACTACCGGCCTGCTGATGGAAGCCATGCGGCTAATGGATGAAGCCAGCCGCGATACGGTCGAGACGCCGTGAATCCCACGAAGAAACCTTCCTGATGCGCGTTGCAGTCCTAACGATCAGCGACTCGGTGACAAAGGGCGAGCGCGAGGATTTGTCAGGGCCCGCCGTGGTCGCGTTCTGCCGCGGCCTCGGCTGGGAGATCGCCTCGATGCTGCACGTCTCGGACGACCCCGCAAGTATCCGCGAACAGTTGCGTGCCGTCGCGGATTCCGGACGCGTGGATGTGCTTTTGACCACAGGTGGAACGGGGATCGGGCCGCGAGATAACACGCCCGAAGCGACTCAGGCGGTAGCTGACCGCATCGTGCCCGGACTTTCTGAAGAAATGCGACGCAAGGGTCTGGAGAAAACGCCCACGGCGGTTTTATCGCGTGGTACTGCCGCCGTGCGAACGAAGACGCTCATCGTCAATCTGCCCGGAAGCCCCAAGGGTGCAGTGGAGTCCCTCGAAGTCGTAGCTCATCTGTTACCTCACGCGGTGAAGGTTCTCCACGGAGCGCGGCACGACTAGGCAGCGTTTGGGCGCCGGAAAGGCAGAAGCGCGCGCAGACGGTTCTCGCGCAAGTAAAGACCTCCCCACAACAGCACGCCCAAATAAGTTGGGAACAGAACATGGCTGAACAATGGATCGCCGGCGCGTAGGTGCGTAGCAACGGCGCCGCCAAGATAGCCAGTGAGGAGGATCGCGCCAAGAATGGAGGTCATCGGGATGACGTAGAAGGCTGTGCACACCAATAAGATGGTCCCGAGAACAGGCGCGAGGCTGAGGGACCAACCCACGTGCGCGAATGTCTCCACGACGGGGGGCGGAGCGGGCTTGAGGAATTTTATGACCACGTCGATGGCCAGAAACGCGACAACCAATCCGCTCACTATGCGCCCGGCCCAGAGGCCTTTCTTCGATGCCGGAACATTTTGCTGGTCTGAGGGCATAAGTTTTCCTCCGTATGTCTTTCCTGTTGTACCACAACAAATTTGCGAAATCGTCCCAGGTCCTGGAGAAGAGTAGCAGTCTGCAATGCGAAGTGTGTCCTAGCCGCCGGCAATGGCTCCAATAATGAGAAGTGGCTCTGCTCCCGATGCGACAGCATCCGGCAACGGGGTATCCGGCGGCTCGAGAGAATAGTCTTCGGCGCAAGCGAAAAATCGCAAAAACGGCCGGCGTTCCTGCGTGACATGATCGCGGATCGTGCCGCGCAGCATCGGATATTGCGCTTCCAGGGCGTCGAGCACCGAGCGTTGCGTGACCGGGCCCTCGACGTGGAGCTGAATCTCCGGACCGACCCGCGCCAGCGCTCGCAGATGGCCCGGGAGGACAACACGAATCATGGCAGCGTCTGGACCTCGACCGAAAGCACGGCCGGCAGGTGTTCCACAATAGGAGCCCAACTGTCGCCCGCGTCGGAGGAGCCGTACACCTGGCCGCCTGTGGTGCCGAAATACACGCCGCATTTATCGAGCGAGTCGACCGCCATGGCGTCGCGTAACACGTTTACGTAACAGTCTTTTTGCGGCAAGCCCTTAGTCAGCGCTTCCCATTCGTTGCCGCCGGACTTGCTGCGGTAGACGCGCAGCTTGCCGTCGATAGGGAAATGCTCTCCGTCGCTTTTGATAGGCACGACGTAGATAGTTTCCGGTTCGTGGGCGTGAACGTCGATCACGAAGCCAAAGTCCGTTGGCAGATTGCCACTGACTTCTTTCCAGGAGTCGCCGGCGTTGTCGCTCCGCATCACGTCCCAGTGTTTCTGCATGAAGAGGACATTCGGGCGCGAGGGATGCAAGGCGACGTGATGAACACAGTGGCCGACTTCGGCAGTGGGCTCGGGGATGTATTGGGAATAGAGGCCCTTATTGATGGGCTTCCAGGTCTTGCCGCCGTCGTCGGTGCGAAATGCACCCGCGGCTGAAATGGCTATATAAATGCGCTTGGGATCTTTGCGATCCAAAATGATGGTGTGAAGGCACATACCGCCGGCACCGGGCTGCCAGCGCGGGCCTGTGCCGTGGCCTCGCAGTCCGGCGAGTTCTTTCCAATTCTTGCCGCCGTCCTTTGAGAGGAATATGCCAGCGTCTTCCACTCCCGCATAGACGGTGTCCGGATCGGTCGGAGAAGGTTCGAGATGCCAGACGCGCTTGAATTCCCACGGATGCTGCGTGCCGTCGTACCACATATGAGTTGTAAGAGGCTTGCCCGTTTCCGCGGAAGTGTCGTAAACGAATTTATTGCTCTCGCCCTTGGGCGGTCCTGCTGGTTTGGCGTCTTTTTCGCCCGGCGGGGTCCCTGGCTGGATCCAAGTCTTGCCGCCGTCATCGGAGCGCTGAATGATCTGCCCGAACCACCCGCTGGTCTGCGACGCATAGATGCGATTCGGATCGGCGGGCGAGCCCTTGAGGTGATACATCTCCCAGCCCGCGAAGTGTGGGCCGCTGACGTCCCACTTTTGACGCTTGCCGTCCGATGTCAGGACAAATGCACCCTTGCGTGTTCCAACCAGTACCCGTACTCCGTTCATCTCTCACTCCTTCCGATCAGTAGTAAGGCCGCCGCAGGAACGTACCTTTCGTTCCGATACCGCAAAAATTCTTTGGTTCACGTCACGATTTCACTGGTACCCAAACCTCCATGCCACCCACTCCGGTCCGCGGATTAAACTCCTCAGAGTACCGCTCGAAAAAGTCCGGCGCGCCACCGGTCCCGCTGCCGACGTCAAGGCCGGATCCCGGTAGCCACTTGTCGATGGCATCCAGAGTTTCACGGAGTTTGGAAACGTGTTCGCGATGCGGGAAAACAGCGTACTTTTGCGCAGGGATTGTCGCGACGCTGAATTCGGCAGGAAGGTCTGAAGAGCTGGAGACCTCGACGCCCGCCATGTAGTCCATACCGTCCGGGCTTAGCGCATTGAAGCACAAACCATAAGCAACGCGGCCCGCCTGCCCGGGGATATTGCCAATGTGAGGCGCAAAGCGCTGCCACAGCTCGGGCATGTTTTGCATGGTTTGCGAAGTGTAGTGCCCGCGCAATCCGGCAATCAGCAAGGCTTTACTGTGCTCAAATCGCGGCGTTTCCAATTGCATCGCAGACGATTTCTTCATTGTTGCCTGGCTCATTTCTATCTCCCATTTCAATTTGCGCCGAGGATCTCTGGGTTGGGAGAGCCAGTCTGCAACAAGTCACTTGCAGAATGCAAGTTAAAAATGCTAGCGTGGAAATATGCCGATGAAGTTCGGTCCCGAGAGACGATCGGGTTGTCCGCTGAATGCCTCGGTGGAGATCCTGGGTGACCGCTGGTCGTTGTTGATTATTCGCGACATGATGCTGCGGGGATTCCACACCTTTAAAGAGTTCCTGGGCTCTTACGAGGGAATTGCGACGAACATTTTGGCCGACCGTCTGCGAAAGTTGCTTGCTCATGGGATTATCACCACTCAGAGAAACCCGTCAGACGGACGGGAAGTGATTTACTCGCTTACGCCGAAGGGCATCGATCTTGCGCCGGTCCTTACGGAAATGGTGCTATGGGCCGCCGCGCACGAAGACACCGGCAATCAAACGCTTATCCGGCAAATCCAAAAGGACAAGGAAAAATTCTTGAATGCCGCGCGGCAACGCTGGGCCGAAATGAACCGAGCGGCGAGGCGGCCTTAGGTCACTCCGATCGCAGCGCTTCCGTGACGTCCACGCGCGCGGCACGCGCCGCAGGCAGCACTGACGCCACGACCGCGGCGGCCAGTAGCACAACGACCGACACAATTACGGGCAGGCTCCCCGGCATCTTCACGTCCTCGAAAGAACTCCGCGCCAGACGCACCAGCACGTACCCGCACGCGGCTCCCGCCACGACACCTCCTGTCGCCATTACGGCGCCTTCTGCGATGACGCTCGCCAGCAGTTGCCGCGGCTGCGCTCCAATCGCGAGCCGGACGCCGAACTCGCGTGTCCTTGCGCTAACCGAGAATGCCAGCACGCCGGCGACGCCAACCAGTGCAATTGCCAGTGCGACAGCCGCAAAGACGCCGAACACCACGGTGTTGAGGCGATCCGGAGAGAGAACTTCGGCGCGAACGTCTTCGAGGGTAGCGGCGCGTTCAACAGGCTGCTCCACGGACATGTCGCGAATGATGCGAGTCACCGGTGTGACCAGAGAATAAGGATTTGCGCCGGTGTGGATGAAAAGGCGGCCGCCAAACATCGGGCCCTCTTCAAAAGGGTTATAAATGGTGAGGATCGGTCCGGGAACGACGTGTTCGTCGTCAATGTCGGCGGCGACGCCGATGATGCGGTGCGGCGCGACGCTAATCCCGGGAATGAATTTCATCACCGGATCCGTCCAGTAGACGTGGCGGTTGACGGCATCCTGATTGGGAAACATACGCCGCGCGAGAGTTTCGCTGACGATGACGACGGGCTCCTTGCTCTGGCCATCGAGAGCATTGAAATCGCGGCCGGCGATGATCGGAACGCCGAGCGCAGCAAAGAATCCGGGCGAGATGGTCCGCAACTGCGCGCGGGGATCTTCTTCGCCGGGCGCGTGCACATGGCCGTCAGCGGAGAACTGGAGACCAGGACCAAAGCTGCCGGCGTCGCGCCAGGGAACGACGATGCCGAAGGCCGTCTTGTTCACACCCGGCAGCGCTTCAATGCGGCGTATCGATTCCTTATAGAAATCGACCACCTGCTGCGGCGTTTTTCCGTAGGACATAGCGGGAACGTTGATGGCCAGGACGTGTCGTATGTCGAGGCCGGTCTGCGTCGCTTGCAGCGAGAGTAGCGTCTTGACCAATGCGCTGGCGCCGGCTAGCAGCACGAAAGACGCGGCAATTTGCGTCACGGCGAAGATGCGCAGCCGGCGATTCGTACTGCCGGTGATTCGCACGCTGCCGTTCGAGAGACTGATTCCTTGCGAGGAGTCCGCCGACGGTAGACGCGGGACAAATGCCAGCAACACCGCCGCAATCACGGCCAGCGCCGCTCCGACCCAGAGCATACTCGAATCTACTGTCAGGTCGAGCGCGCGGACGGAGAACCGTGAGGCGTACCGCGCCATGATGTCAACCATGGGCCGAGCGCTCAGCACGCCGAGTGTCGCGCCAGCGACGCAGAGCAGTAGGCTCTCCGCCAGCAGTGTCCGGCGAAGCGCCCCGGAACTTGCGCCGAGTGCCGCGCGGATCGACAGCTCACCCTCGCGCCTGACGGTCCGCGAGAGAATCAGGTTGGCGACGTTCGAGCAAGCGATGACGAAGATGAGCGCCGAGGCTGCGAGCAGCACCAGCAGGACAGTCTTTGCGCGCGACGTGATTTGGTCGCGCAATAGTCTCGCCTCGATCCGGAAATCCGCTTGCGCCGGATACTCTGCGGGATGCGCTTTGACCATCGCTCCATGTACGGTCCGGAGTTCAGCGCGCGCCGATTCGAGAGTTGCACCGGGAGTGAGCTTGCCAAAGAGTTCCGTCATGCGATGGACGCGCCCATTCTGCATGGTCGCGGAGAGATGGTGCGGACTGGTGACAATGTTCGCAATGATTTCGGTATTTGTCGGATATTGGACAGAGGGTTCGAGGACGCCGATGATTGTCGCAGATCTATCGCCGAAACCGGTGCCAAGGCGAAGGACCTTCCCGATGACGGAAGGATCGCTCTTGAGAGTGCCCGCCCAGAAATGATAGGTCAAGACGACGACGCCGGCGGCTTTAGGACCATCGTCTTCCGGGCCGATGAGACGGCCGAGGACTGGATGAAGGCCCACCACGTCAAAATAGGAGCCGTCAACGACGCCGGCGCGAACTTCACGCGGCTCGCCGAGGCCGATCATGGTAAAACCTACGACCGAGAACTCCCCGAACGAGCTGAGGGTTTTGACGCTCGCCCGCAGGTCCTGAATTTCCGGCACGGAGAATGGGACCCCTCCGGGGCTGATACCCGGCGCGCTTTGTTGAATAAAAACGAGCCGGTCTTCGTCACGATTGACGAGCGGCCGCAAGAGCACGCCGCGCACCAGCGTGAAAATGGCCGCGTTGGCGCCGATGCCGAGCGCCAGCGTGAGCACCACGGTGATTACCAACCCTTTGCTTCGCCCCAGCGACCGGATTGCGAATTTCAGGTCGTTTACGAAGGTCAGGATGGCCTCGCGAGATGGGGAATCTTTCGTTTGGCTCTCGCTCATCATCGTTACTCCTTTGAGTGTGCCGCCAAGTAGGCTGTGAGGCGCTCCAGGCTCTGCGTCCAGCCCGCTTCCATCCCCGCCAGCTACCTGGGGGGCTTCGACGGTTGACTTTATAACGCGCGTCCGCAAAATTTGTTTCGTTTTACCGCCTTCTTCGGCGAAGGCCACGGTGGTCCGCAGCTCAAACCTGGGGTTGTCGGCCGCGGCCCCCATTGTGCCACATGCCTTGCCTCCGTCCAGAGCCATGGTTGGCGGCTGTCAAGCGTTCTTGTGGCATCCCCAACGGGAGCGCTTTCAGGACCCTGCCGAATTGTCCCGGCGAACTAGCCTTCCAGGGCGGCAGCATGCGAGATTCTTGGGTTGACCGATTGCTGATTCAAGTCAAGAATGCTTGGATTATGGCAAGCACCACAGCACACAAACTATCCGACAAGAAACTGGCGGTCCTGGGCACGGGAAAACTTGGCGGGATTTTGCTCCGAGCTTACCTGAAACAGGGACTCTTCGCACCCAAGCGCGTCACTGCGACAGTAAAGCACGCAGAAAAGGCCGCGGCGCTGGCCAAGGACCTTGGTGTGTCCGTAACGACCGAGAACCGCAAGGCGGTCAAAGGCGCGGATATCGTACTCCTCGGTGTAAAACCGCAAGTCGTGGGCGAGGTCTTGAAAGAGATTGCGCCGGAGCTGGACGAAAAGACGCTCGTCATTTCTGTTGCCGCATCGGTGCCGACCAGCTACATCGAGCAGCGGCTCACAGGAAAAGTCCCCGTGGTCCGCGCCATGCCCAATACGCCTGCTGCCGTGGATTGCGGAATGACGGGCCTTTGCCGCGGCGCGCATGCAGGGCTGGAGCACCTGGAGATGGCGCGCGCGATGTTCAACGCCGTGGGGCGTACGGTGGCCGTGGACGAGAAAAATATGGACGCCGTGACCGGGCTTTCCGCCAGTGGCCCTGCGTTTGCCTACATCATTCTCGAATCCCTCGCGGAAGCCGGCGTGAAAGTCGGTCTGCCGCGCGACGTAGCAACTCTGCTCGCCGCGCAGACCATGAAGGGCGCGGCGAGCGTGGTTCTGGAAACCGGCGATCACCCCGCCCTGTTGAAGGACGCCGTTACCACACCTGCGGGATGCACCATCGATGGAATTATGGAGTTGGAAGAAGGCAAGCTCCGTGTGACGCTCATCAAAGCGGTCGTGAAAGCCACTAGCCGCGCAGGTGAGCTGCTCTTCGAAAAGTAAGCCCGCGCGCGATTGACAGTGGTGATAGGATGCACCATGTGAGGGAGTGATGCAGAGCGCGTACATTCCAGTGTTGATTTATGCGGCCCTGGTGGTCGCGTTCCCTGCAGTGACGCTGATCCTGGCAAAGTTCATCCGGCCCGCCTCCACATCCGTCGGCGCGAAGCTCAAGCCCTATGAGTGCGGGATTCCTCCAGAGAGCGATTCACGCGGACGATACTCGGTTCGGTTTTATATCGTGGCCATGCTGTTCGTGATTTTCGACGTGGAGACGATGTTCCTCATTCCGTGGGCGATCTTGTACCGAGGGTGGGTCGCTGTGCATCAAGGCCTATTCGCGCTGGTCTCGATGGTTCTGTTCCTCGGGATCCTCCTCGTCGGATATTTGTGGCTGTACAAGAAGGGCGCTCTGGAGTGGGTGTAAGCCGCAATTTTCTTCCTCTCCCTCAATCCTGCCATCCCGATCGCAAGTTGTTATGATTGACTCGGTTGGCGGCGTGTGTTAGAAACGCGGCGTTTGAATTTTCGGCTGCTTCTCTGTTGCAGTTTGCGAACCCAAAAGGTTCGTTGCAGCCTGTTGCACCCCGGGTCCATGGCTGACGAGCCCAAGGAACCTAAACCGCCTCAAGTCCCCACGGGCGAAAAGCCCGCCAGCAGTGCGCCCGCTGTGTCGACTCCTCCCGCCAAGCCCGCGGACGCCGGCGCGCCTACTGCTCCGCCAAAGCCGGCGGCTCCCCCTCCAAAACCGCCTGTGGTTCTGCAAACTCCTCTCGACAATGCTTTGGTCAAGCGATTTCGCGCCAAGTTCGGCGCGGGGCTTCTCGAAGCGATAGAGGACCGCAAGCAGGCCATCCTGACCGTGGAGCGCGCTCGTTTGGTGGAAATTTCGCTGTACCTGCGCGACGAAGAAAAATTCGACATGCTTTCTGCCTTGACGGCTGTCGATTGGCCGAAGCGCGAGAAGCGGTTCGACGTGGTTCTCGATCTTTATTCATTCCCGAAGAATGAGCGGCTGAGGCTGAAGGTGCATGCAGCGGACGCTGAGGAAGTGCCCAGCGTCGCGAGTGTCTGGCCCGCGGCGGATTGGCAGGAGCGCGAAGTTTTTGACATGTTTGGAATTGTTTTTTCCGGGCACCCGAATTTGAGGCGCATTTTGCTGCCGGACGAGTGGCAAGGCTATCCCTTGCGCAAAGACTATGACATCTTGCAGCAGGACACCGCGTGGGTCCGGGAAAATCTTGGAATTGAGAGCGGGCAATAGAGCTATTTTGGCGGAAAAGGGAAGACAACTCTGAGCGTCGACACCACAAACGATCAGAAAACGCTGCTGGGCGCGGATGAGCTGGTCATCAACATGGGGCCGCAGCATCCCTCCACGCACGGCGTACTGCGCGTCAAGCTGAAGCTCGACGGCGAGCGCGTGATTGGCTCGGAGTGCATCATCGGCTATTTGCACCGTGGCGTGGAGAAAATCGCGGAGAACCGCACCTATCAGCAATTCGCTCCTTATGTCGACCGCATGGACTATGTCGCGGCCGTCAGCAGCGGGCTGGGATATTGCGAAGCCATTGAAAAGCTGCTGATCGTCGAAGCGCCGCCGCGGTCGCGCGTCATTCGAACCATCTTGACGGAGCTTCAGAGAATCGCCAGCCATCTCTTGTGGCTCGGCACGCATGCCCTGGACATTGGCGCGCTTACGCCGCTTTTCTACTGCTTCCGCGAACGCGAAGAAATCCTGAAAATTTTTGAAAAGTACTGCGGCGCACGGCTTACCACGCACGCTTTTCGCATCGGCGGTCTGCAATACGAGGCCTACGATACTTTCGAAAAGGACGTAGAGCGCTTCTGCAAGGATTTCGAATCGCGCGTCGTGGAATACGAAGATTTGCTCACGCAAAACCGCATCTGGATCGGGCGCACCAAAGGCGTGGGGATTCTGACTGCCGCCGACGCCATCGCGTTTGGCGTGACCGGGCCGGTGCTGCGCGCCAGCGGCGTGAAATGGGATATCCGCAAGGCCGCACCTTACGCGGCGTACGATCAATACAAATTCGAGATTCCCGTCGGCACAACCGGAGACACGTACGATCGCTACCTGGTTCGCATGGAAGAGATGCGGCAATCGCGGCTGATCTGCCTGCAAGCCATCGAAAACATTCCCACCGGGCCCATCATGGCCAAGGTGGGGAAAGTGCTCAAGCCGCCGCCAGGCGAGGTTTATCACGCAATCGAAGCGCCGAAAGGTGAAATCGGCTATTACGTTGTGAGCGACGGAACCGTCATGCCGTATCGCGTGCACATCCGGCCGCCTTCGTTCATCAATTTGCAAGCGTTCGACCGCATGGTGCGTGGTCATTTGGTCGCCGACGTGGTGGCCATCATCGGAACGATCGATATCGTGCTGGGAGAAGTCGACCGATGATGACTTCTATTCTTCAGGCGACCATCGAGTTCTTGAAGGCTTTCTGGGCACCGCTGCTTTGTGGCGTGGCCATCGTCGCCGTTCTGCCACTGATTGTCGGTTACATCGTATTGGTGGAACGCAAACTCATGGCCGACATGCAAGCGCGGCTGGGTCCCATGCGCGTCGGTCCGCACGGTTTGCTGCAACCAATTGCCGACGCCGTGAAATTGCTCATCAAAGAAGACATCATCCCGGACAACGCGGACAAACTCGTTTTCTGGCTTGCGCCAGTGCTCTCTGTTGGCGCGGCGTTGCTTTCGCTGGCTGGCCTGGCGATCGGACCGGCATTCCAAATCGCGCAGGACATCAACATCGGCATTCTTTTCGTCGTTGGCATCAGCGCGATGGGAATTTTCGGCATCGTGCTGGGCGGGTGGGCGTCGAATAGCCACTATTCGTTGATGGGCGCGCTGCGCAGTTCGGCGCAGTTGGTGAGTTACGAGACAGCTGCGGGAATGGCGCTGGTGAGCGCGCTCCTGTTTACCGGCACACTGAACATCAAATCGATCGTAGAAGCGCAAAGCAAAGAGGGAATTTGGTTCGTGATGCTCGCTCCCGTTGCGTTTTTTACGTATCTCGTTGCTTCCATTGCCGAGACCAACCGCGCTCCATTCGATTTGCCCGAGGCGGAGTCCGAGCTTGTCGCCGGTTACATGACGGAGTTCAGCGGATTCCGCTGGTCTCTTTATTTTCTCGCGGAATACGCCAACATGATCGTGGTCGCCTCCGTGGCCACGACTTTGTTTCTCGGAGGCTGGCTCAGGCCCTTCGCCAGCGTACGCTGGCTGAATTTTCTGGATTTTGTCCCGGTCTTTCTAATAGTGGCCGTCGGTGTCTACTGCGTCCAGCGCACGCCAAAGCAGCCCACGCGTGTGCAACAGTTGTTCATGCTGGCCGTGGCAGGATTGTGTTTTGTCCTGGGCCTGGTGCTCCTCGCGCCGGTGGTCCTGCCCGTCGCGAAACCGTTTTACGCCGGCATTCACGGCGGCTTCTGGTTTGTTCTCAAAGTAAGCCTGTACATCTATTTTTTCATGTGGCTGCGATTCACCATACCGCGCTACCGCTTTGACCAGCTGATGCGTCTGGGTTGGCATTTCCTGATCCCGCTATCCATCGTCAACGTTTTGTTGGTCGGCGTGGCCCTGATTGCCGGATCGTATTTGAACTTGCACGGGTGGGGACTGCTTCTGGTCACGACCCCCGCGGCCATCGTTACGCTGATCGTCGCGTTTCTGATTCTGGCGATGGAGAAAGAGCCCGGCGCGCCGCAGGACCAGGCCGCCACTTCGGATTTTTATGCTGGATAAAGTTCTATTCTATTTCTTTGCCGGCATCGCCCTAGCAAGTGCTGTGCTCATGGTGACGCGTCGCAACGTGGTGCACAGCGCCATCTTCCTGATCACCGCGCTGCTCGCCACCGCGGGCATTTTTTTGCAATTACGCGCGGAGTTTTTGTTCATTGTCCAGATCATTCTTTACGTCGGTGGCATCATGGTCCTGTTTGTGTTCGTGATCATGCTCGTCAACCTGGACGTGGCGCTTCAGCAGATCCAGTTCGCGCGGCAGAAGTGGGTAGCTCTCTTCGTCGCGCTGGCCCTCGCTGGCCAAGTCGGCCTGATGTTCTGGACTTCCGGTAAAATGCCCGGGCAAGGTTTGCCGGTGCTGACTGCAGCGGCTGCCGCGAAGTTGCCTCCCAATTCCGAAACCGTGGCGCGCAGCCTGTTCGAATCGTATTTACTGCCGTTTGAGATTGCCTCCGTCTTGTTGCTGGTGGCTATGATTGGGGCCGTCGTCATGGCCAAGAAAAGGGTGTAGCGCAGCGATGCTTCCCATCGGACATTACCTGTTCCTCAGCCTCGCGCTCTTCATCATCGGCGTGGTCGGAGTCGTCACGCGGCGCAATGTCATCGTCGTGCTCATGTCCATCGAGCTGATTCTCAACGCCGTGAACATTAACCTCGTGGCTTTTTCCCGTTTGTACGGCGACGTCGCAGGGCAGGTCTTTGCGCTTTTTATCATTGCAGATGCTGCCGCGGAGGCCGCCGTCGGCCTCGGAATCATCATCGCTTTTTTCCGCAACCGTGAAACAGTTTTGGCGGACGAAATGGATTTGCTGAAGTGGTAGGGTGATTGCATGAAAGAAGAAATGTAAACGGCATGACGCCAACGGGATACTTCCTCGATCATCTCTGGCTCATCCCGCTGTTTCCGCTGGCAACCGCGGCGCTGATGCTTTTTTTCGGCAAGCGGCTCCCAAATGCCGGCGTCAGCGTGTTCTGCGTCGGCAGCGTTGGTTTGTCTTTCCTGTACGCGATGGGTGCGGTGTTTCAATTGCTGGCCGCCGATCCAGAGCATCGCGTCTTCCAGAAAGTCTTGTTTGAATGGCTGACGCCCGGCCCCATGCAAATGACCGGCGGCCACACCATTCGCTTTGTTGCCGACTGGGGATACCTTCTCGACCCACTTTCCTGCGTCATGGTTCTGGTCGTCACCGGCGTCGGATTCTTGATCCACGTTTATTCCATCGGCTACATGGGGCACGAAGGCGGCTACTACCGTTTCTTCGGTTACATGAACCTCTTCATGTTCGCTATGCTCACCCTCGTCCTGGCGAACAACCTGCTCCTCATGTTTGTTGGCTGGGAAGGCGTCGGCCTTTGCAGCTATCTGCTGATCGGTTTCTATTTCCTGAAAAAATCAGCTTCCGACGCGGGCAAAAAAGCATTCATCGTCAATCGCATCGGCGACGCCGGATTTATCCTCGGGATTCTCCTGACCGCAGTGACGCTCGGTACTATCCGGTTCACGTTGCAGAGTTTGCCGGATGCGGAAAGCGCCTCCGGAATTCTCCAGGCGCTGAAGTCGGCCGTGGGCGCTCACGCATTAACCTTCGGCGCTCCGGTCCTGACGGCCATCGCTCTTTTGCTCTTCATCGGAGCGATGGGCAAATCCGCTCAGATTCCACTCTACGTCTGGCTCCCCGACGCCATGGAAGGCCCGACGCCAGTAAGCGCGCTGATTCATGCGGCCACTATGGTCACTGCCGGCGTCTACATGGTCGCCCGCATGAATGCCATTTACCAACTTGCGCCTTTCGCAATGGATGTCGTGGCCGTGGTGGGAGCCACAACTGCGATTTTCGCTGCGTCCATGGCGCTCGTCCAAAATGACATCAAGAAAGTCCTCGCCTATTCCACCATCAGTCAGCTTGGCTACATGTTCCTTGCCCTCGGCGTAGGCGCGTTCGCGGCGGGAATTTTTCACCTGATGACCCACGCCTTTTTCAAAGCGCTCTTGTTCCTCGGCGCAGGCAGCGTGATCCACGCGATGTCCGGCGAACAGGACATACGCAAGATGGGCGGCTTGTGGCAAAAGATTCCGATTACCGCAAGAACGTTTGGGGTCGCGACGCTGGCCATCGCGGGGATTTTTCCGTTCGCCGGATTTTTCAGCAAAGATGAGATTCTCGGCCAGGCGTTCGACCGCTTTTTCCTGTTGTGGATTATCGGCTTTATCACCGCGGGCATGACGGCCTTCTACATGTTCCGGCTGTTTTTTCTTACATTCATTGGATATTGCCGCGCTGACGAGCACGTTGTGAAGCATATCCATGAATCGCCTCAGGCCATGGTCCTTCCGCTCATGATTCTCGCCGGATTCTCAGTCATTGGCGGTTGGGTTGGGTGGCCGGAGGTCTTCGGAGGAGAAAATCGTTTTGAGCGCTTTCTTGATCCCGTCCTGATTGGCGTAATGCCGGAGACGGGAACGGTCAAGATCGCGCACCATGCTTACGCCAAAGAGATTCTCTTGATGGTGGCGTCGCTTGCGATCGTCGGTGCAGGATTTTGGCTCGCGTACGAATTCTATTGTACCAAGCGCGTCGCGCCGGAGCTGCTCGCCCGCAGGCGGCCGGCATTGTACCGGTTGCTCCTCCACAAGTATTACGTCGACGAAATCTATGACGCCGCCGTCGTCGAGCGCACCAAAGACCTCGGCACGCTGCTCGGCCGTTTCGACGCCAACGTAATCGACGGTGTAGGCGTCAACGGCGCCGGCTGGCTCGCGCGTTTCACCTCGACCCTGTCGATGTGGTGGGACAAGTGGATCATCGACGGGCTGCTGAATTTCGGCGCTAAACTGATGCAGCTTTTCAGCTATCCGGTGCGCTTGCTGCAAACGGGACTCTTTTCCAGTTACGCAATGCTGATTTTGCTCGGGCTCGTCGTTCTTCTGGCGTATTACGGGCACCATGTGCAGGTGTTGCTGCGCAGCGTGCGCTGAGAGGCGATAAGAATGGACTTTTTTGCACATCACATCTTGAGCGTCGTTCTGTTCACTCCGCTCGTGGGCGCCTTGTTGATGCTCTTCATTCCCCGCAAAAACGAGCTGGCGCATAAGATCGCTGGAAATATTTTTGGCGTGCTCGGTTTCCTGGTCTCGCTTCCGCTCGTTCGCTGGTTCAAGCCAGAGTGGGGCGGCTTCACGTTTCAGGAAACCGCCGACTGGATTCCCTCCATCGGCGCGAAATATCATCTCGGACTTGACGGCATCAGCCTGCTGCTCGTCATGCTCACGACGGTTCTGGGGATGATCGCCATCCTCTCGTCCTGGAGCGCCATTCACCAGCGCACCAAGGAATACTACATTCTGCTTCTACTGCTCCAGACCGGCATGATCGGCGTTTTCGTTTCCCTGGATTTCTTCCTCTTTTACGTTTTCTGGGAAGTGATGCTCGTCCCCATGTACTTCCTCATCGGCGTTTGGGGCAGCGACCGCCGCCTCTACGCGGCCATCAAGTTTTTCCTGTATACCCTGGCAGGATCGGTGGTCATGCTTATCGCAATCCTAGCGCTCTATTTCTACGCGCCAGTTCCCGCAGGTGGGACGCGCACCTTCGATGTCCCCACGCTTCTAGCCGCCGCGCAGCAGTTCTCCGATCCGCTAAGAGTGTGGCTCTTCTGGGGATTCTTCTTCGCGTTTGCCATCAAAGTGCCCATGTTCCCGTTCCACACCTGGCTCCCCGATGCGCACACCGAAGCGCCCACCGCAGGTTCCGTCATCCTCGCCGGGGTTCTGCTGAAGATGGGCACGTACGGCTTCATCCGCTTCTCGCTTCCATTGCTTCCAAGCGATCAGCTCCTCCGCCACAAGATCATTCAAATCGTCATCGTGCTCTCTATCATCGGCATCATTTACGGTGCGCTCGTTTGCCTCATGCAGAAAGACATGAAGCGCCTGATCGCCTACAGTTCGGTCAGCCATCTTGGCTTCTGCACGCTGGGAATTTTCGCGCTCACTCCGAATGGATTGTCCGGCAGCGTGCTCCAGCAGATCAACCATGGCATTTCCACCGGCGCGCTCTTCCTGATTGTTGGCGTGCTCTACGAGCGGCGCCACACGCGCATGATTTCGGAGTTCGGTGGGCTCGCCACGCCCATGCCCAATTTCGCCGCCATCTATCTGATCATTAGCCTCAGCTCGCTCGGAATGCCGCTTCTTAATGGCTTCATCGGAGAGTTCACCATTCTCCAGGGCGCTTTTCAGGTCAGCAAAGCCTGGGCTGCCTGGGGCTCGCTGGGGGTCGTGCTAGGCGCGGCGTACTTGCTCTGGCTCTACCAACGCGTGATGTTCGGCCCGGTCACGCAATTTGCCAATGAGGATTTGCCGGACTTGAATCTGCGCGAGTACGCAACGCTCGTGCCGCTCGTGATTCTCGCCTTCTGGATCGGCATCTACCCGAAGCCGTTCTTCGCCCTCATCGAAAAGCCCGTGCAGAAAATTGTCGAGCAGGTGAATCCGGGTTTCTACCAGGCGGAGCACGCAAAATTGCCTCCGGCGGACCTTCCCGCCGCTGCGGCGGAGACGAAATAGCCCGCCGCATGAACATTCCGTTCATCAACGCGATTGTCAGCTATCTCCGGGGCGACGGCGCTGTCATCCTTCCGGAGATCGAGCTCGTCCTCTTCGGACTCGGCATTCTGGTGATCGATTTCTGGATCGAGGAGAAGGAAAAATATATGAACGCCGGCCTCGCGCTGGCGGGCACTTTGTTTAGTGCTTTCACGCTCTGGAGGCTCCGCGCCGCGGTTGTCGCCCGGGGCGAGTTCGCCGGATTCCACGATACCGTCGTGGTCGATCCCTTCTTCCTTTTCTTCTCCATTCTTTTTCTGGCCGCCACCGCGCTGGTAATTTTGCTGTCCGTGAAATTCCTGGAAATCGAAAGGGAGCAGGAGGGCGAATACTACGCGCTCCTTCTCTTTGCCTGCGTCGGCATGATGCTGATGGCTTCCGGGATCGACCTGATCGTCCTGTTCCTCGGCTTGGAGACGATGGCGCTCAGCTTCTATGTGCTGACCGGTTTCTTGCGCCGCGAAAAGCGTTCGAACGAAGCCGCCTTGAAATATGTCTTGCTCGGCGCCTTCAGCTCCGGAATCCTGGCCTACGGCTTTTCGATTTTATACGGACTGAGCGGCGCCACGAACATTGGCGGCATCACCTCGGCGCTGGCGCGGCGCGAGAATTTGGTCCACGTCGTGGCGCTGAGCCGTCTCCCAAGCGCGCAGGGCCAGCAGATGCACGACCTCTTGGCAAGGCAGCTCCCCATTGCCTTGAACTTCGATCCTCTCACTCTCCAGCTTCTTCCAGTACTCGCGTTCGTTCTCGTCGCCGTCGGGTTGTTTTTCAAAATAGCCGCCGTCCCATTTCATCAGTGGGCCCCGGACGTTTATGAGGGCGCGCCCACTCCTGTTTCTGCCTATGTCAGCATCGCTTCGAAGACGGCGAGTTTTGCGCTGCTCCTGCGCCTGTTCATTTCCGTCTTTACTCCTTCGCAGAAAACTTCCCAGGAACAATGGATGTACCTTATCGCCGGCGTCGCCGTGGCTTCGCTCACCTGGGGCAATCTTGCAGCGTTGACGCAGACAAACGTCAAGCGTCTGCTCGCGTACTCGTCGATCTCTCACGTCGGCTACATTTTGCTCGGCCTCGTCGCCTGGAACAAAACCGCTTTTACGGGGATTGCTTTCTACTTGCTGTCTTATGTGTTTATGACCGCAGGCGCTTTCGCGGTGATCATCGTTCTCCGCCAGAAAGGTATCATCGGCGAAGAACTCGAAGACCTGAACGGCCTTTACCAGCGCAGCCCCGCCGCTGCAGTTCTGCTGCTGATCTTCATGCTCTCGCTCGCGGGCATCCCGCCCACGGCGGGTTTCATGGGCAAGTATTTTATCTTCCTTTCGCTGATCGAAACGCATCATCCAGTGCTCGCGGTCTTCGCCGTTCTGTATATCGTCCCCGCGCTCTACTACTATTTTCGCATCGTCGTCCACGCCTGGCTTAAGCAGCCCGGCGAAGCTCCCCGTCCCATCATGACCAGCGCGCAGATCGTGGCGCTCACCGTCGCTGTGTTTGTCACCCTCGCCGCGGGGTTGTATCCTGAGCCGTTCACAAAGCTCGCCCAATATGCCTTCGGACAATAAGCAAGACGAGACCTCCTCTTCAGCATCGGGATCAAAGAAGTCTGCGGATTTTGCATCGCAACCGGCTCTAGCTCTCGAATTGCCATTCACTTTCGTTGGAGCGATCGTCGTCGGCGGCGCGATTGGATTCTTTCTGGACCGCTGGCTGCACACGAGTCCCTGGCTGATGCTGGTTTTTGGCGGGCTTGGCTTCTACGCTGGCATCCGTGAAGTCATCCGCCGCCTGCCCGGCAACGGCAAGGATAGTCAACGTGGCTGAGGAAGTTGCTGGCGCAGTGACCGAGCGGCGCATCGCCTGGCTGACGCTCATGTTTGGCTTCATCGCCGCTCCGATTCTGGCGTTAGCACACCAGCGGCCCTGGGCCACCGGTCTCGCAATTGGCACTGTTCTCGCCTGGCTGAATTTCCGGTGGCTGAAGCGCGGTCTTGACGCACTGGTGCGCGCTTCCGAAGCCCAGCAAGGCCGTGAAAAAGCTCAAGTCCCTCTCGCAACCCACTTCACCGCCCTCTTTCGCTACGGGTTGCTCGCCCTCGCCGTCTATGTTATTTTTAATTATCTACACGTTCCCATTGGCAGCATGGTTGTAGGTTTGTGCGCCTTAGCAGCCGCGACGATTGCGGCGAGTGTGTGGGAAATCCTGCATCCCGTGGAATAGAGAATGGAAGAACACGTACTCGGCATAACCAGGCTGCTCAATCACCTTCTGGGGCCGCTGGTCCTGTCCCTGCTTCACTCGCTGCACATCACCCCGGAAAACCCAGAGTTGCCGATTCCTCAGCATGTCGTGATGGGTCTGGTCGTGCTCCTGATTGGAACGCTCGTCGCGCTCTTTCTCCGTTCCCGCTTATCGGTTGAAAAGCCCGGCGCCAGCCAGCAAATCGCCGAGATGTTTCTCACCAACCCGCTCGGCATTGGGATTCGCGATCTGCTCGAGGAAAACACCGGACATCACGCCCCGCAATACATCGCGTTTGTCGGCGCGATTTCGATTTTTGTGCTTCTCAGCAATCTGCTCGGAGCTTTTCCGTTCTTTGCCTCGCCGACTGGAAACGTCAGCGTTCCATTGGCTTGCGCCATCCTCACTTTTCTCTATTTCAACTGGCAGGGCATCCGCCACCATGGCATCGGCGGATACCTCAAGCATTTCGCCGGGCCGGTCTGGTGGCTCTCTCCGCTGATTTTCCCCGTGGAAATCATCAGCACCACGGCGCGCCTGCTTTCTCTCACCGTACGTCTTTGGGCCAACATTTTCGCCAGCGACATGATTTACGGCATTTTTCTCAGCCTGCTCGCGGGACCGGCCCTCTGGGGTTGGACCAAGACTCCCGTGCTGGGCGTCGTACTGGGAGTGTTTCCCGCCATCCTGCCGCTGGCTTTCATCGGCTTGCACATCTTTGTTTCGATTATTCAGGCGTATGTCTTCACCATTCTGCCGTCGGTCTATATCGGCATGGCCACTGCTGAAGAGCACTAACGCCGTAAGAAGGTTTTTGTCGCTGTCCAGTGTGAGCCCGGCTGCACGGTGTTCGGGAACCACCCCCTGGCGGCAATTTCATGAGGAGGAAGCTATGAAGAAAACTGCGGTACTGGTTGTTGCATTGATTGCCATTCTCGCGATCGCGCCGTCGGCGTTTGCGCAGGGTGGCGCGCCGGAGAAGGCCCCGATCAATACCACGACGCTTGCTCTGGCCGTCGGTTTCGGCCTGGCCATCGCGGCGTTTGGCGGAGCGCTCGGCCAAGGCCGTATTGCTTCTGCTGCTTGCGAAGGGATCGCGCGCAACCCCGGTGCTGCGGGAAACATCCGCGCTGCGATGCTTCTGGGTCTCGTCTTTGTGGAGACGCTCTCGCTTTTCACCTTTGTGTTGGGCATCCTCCTCTACTTCAAGTTTTAAGTCCCAACCATCGCAATCCCAACGGCCCGGCGCAAGCGTTCGGGCCGTTTTCATTCTGCCGCAGGCACCACTCCCCAGACCCCTCACGCCCACCAATTTGCATGAATGTCAAAGGAAAGGACTTACAAAATTCGCATTTCGTATGCTGTTGATTCTAAAGGGTGCGACTTTGATTGTTTAGGGACTTGCAAATGCAGAAATGAATGACGGAAAAAGAAAAAGCGGGAGGGAAGCTCCCGCAGCGTATGCGCAGTTATCTACAAGGCTAAGTATATCACAATTACCGAAAAAATCAAAGGAAAAGTTGCGAACAGATGGATTTTAAGTGACTTGAAGGCCGAATTGGCTGCCCTGGAAAAGAAAAGCGGGAGGCTTTCCGGCAAGGCCGGAATCTTCGATCGGCTCCGTTCAGGGCAAACAAGATGCCACACGCCAAACGCGCGGCGGAGCGTTGCAGACTACCGTCCGAGAAGCGTCGGCTGAAGAATGAAATTCAATACCTTGTTGGGGAATAACCCGAAATAGAGAGTGCCCGCCACTGTGAACGCCAAAACAAAACTCACTGTAAGCGGGAATCCCACAGGAGGAGCCGACGCCGCTTCCGGGCTGGACTCGCGCATGTACATCACCACGATCACCCGCAGGTAGTAGTAAGCACCGATTATGCTGTTAACGGCCATCAGCACCGCGAGCCAAAGAAGGTGCGAATTCACCGCCGCCTTGAAGATGTAGAACTTTCCGAAAAACCCCGCCGTAACGGGCAGCCCGAGCAGCGAAAGCAGGTAAACGCTGAGCGCCGCAGCAATCCACGGCTGGCGCTGTGAAAGCCCCGCGTAGTCGTCGAGGGACAGGTTCTTTTCGCCCAAGCCGCCCAGTTGCGAAACGATGGTGAACGCACCCAGCTTCACCAGCGCGTAACTGAGCAAATAAAAAAGCACCGCCGCATAAGCGGGCGCCGCTTCCGCGGCTCCGTTGCGCGTCATGTACGTAACCGCGGCAAACGCCACCAGGATGTAGCCGGCATGCGCAATCGAGCTGTACGCCAGCAGCCGCTTGATGTTCGTCTGCAGCAGCGCGCCCAGATTCCCGGCGAACATCGTCAGCGCCGCAAGCGCCCAGAAAGCCCAGAACCAGAAATGCGTCGCCGCCGGAACCGTCGCAAAGATGCGCAACAGCAAAGCAAACGCCGCAGCCTTCGGTCCCGCGGAAAATAGCGCCGTCACCGGCGTTGGCGCGCCTTCATAAACATCCGGCGTCCATACCTGGAACGGCGCCGCGGCCACCTTGAAGCCCAGGCCGACCAGGATCATCGCCAGCCCAAGCTCGAAATAGGTGCTATGGAAAAGCTTTTCGGAACCCATCCCGGTCAACTTGGTCGTGCCGCTCGCGCCGTACACCAGCGCGATTCCGTAGAGAAAAAACGCTGTCGCAAACGAGCCCAGCAGAAAATACTTCATCGCCGACTCGCTGGACTTCAACGAATCCCGCCGATACCCCGCCAGGATGTAGCTGGAGATCGAACTCATCTCGAGCCCGATGAATGCGGTCAGCAGCTCCTGCGCCGAGGCCAGCACGCCCATCCCGGCGGTGGCAAACAGCAGCAGCGCGTAAAACTCCGCGAAGGGAAGCCGTTCGCGTTCCAGGTATGGCCCCGATGCCAGCACTACCAGAAATGCCACAGTCCCGACCAGCAGCCGGAAAAAGAAACTGAACGAATCGGACTGCACCAGCCCGTCAAAACCGGGGCCCGCATGCATTGCCGAAGTAACGGACGCGGCCGTGCCTGCCAGCGTGCCGAGCAGCGCAAGAAACGTAAAGAATTGGCGGCTGCGCACGAAGGGCTGCATCAGCATCGCCAGCACGGCGAAGCCGCACCACACCAGTTCGGGAAGCACTCGATACGCGTCGATAGCTCGCGGCAGCATCTAGCGAACTCCCAGCCTTTCCTTTACAACGACGTTCGCCGCCGCACTTGCAGAATCTCGGCTGGCTTGTGGTGCGGTCTCCTTCGGCGCGGCCGCCTCGTACGGCCTTTGTGGTTCAACCTGATCAATCACGTCTTGCGCAGCAGCCGCTGTGCGCCGCGT
>Ga0070716_100000037_pt1 | contig 55670 bp, 57 predicted proteins | sample LARL112metaG_FD_71395 | JGI IMG/M metagenome (GOLD analysis project Ga0070716, IMG submission 71395) | Corn, switchgrass and miscanthus rhizosphere microbial communities from Kellogg Biological Station, Michigan, USA - LAR L11-2 metaG | ecosystem: Host-associated > Plants > Roots > Rhizosphere... | reverse complement strand
TGCCATCCAGCTAAAGCGCCAACCCGGAGCAGGACCTCGGCGCTAGTCGTTTCATCAAGATCCTCGACCTTCGGTGGTCCGTTGCGCTCAGGCCAAAACTCATTTAGTGCTTCGCACGCTGCGTCATATTCGCCAGCCTTCTCTAACTGTTTAGCTACTCGGCAGCAGAGCATGGCCCGTTCGACTGGGTTGAGACCTCGAGTCTGCTCTGCAAGCGTTCTTAACTGGGACGCTATTTTCATGTGAGGTCTGCCTTTCTATAAGAGTGATAAAATCTTTGCATAGCCGAGGCGCAGCCGAATCATTGGCCCCGTCGATGACTTCTAACTGTGAAACATGCTTCGTCTTGTTCGTTTCAAGGAAAAACCGCATTCCCAACTCACGAACCTAAGGAGAAAACATGAAGAACCTTAAAAGACTAGGTGCTGCTATCGCTTTGACGTGTGTCTTGGGCCTTTCCGCTTTCGGCCAGATGTGTGTGCCGGGACAAGCGCAAACGCCGCCGTGCGCCGCTGCTCAACCGGTTCCGGGTGACGCGGCACCACCAGGACAAGCATCAACTCCGCCGGCTGCAAACGCCTTGGACATACTTTCAGTTGCCGAGGCGGCGATGAACCTGCTGCTGACTTTCTAGCAGCCGCTTGATTCCCAAAAATTTTTCAGTTGCCACTGACAACTCACTGGCAACACAGTATTAGTGTGCTTACGTCTTGAGAGTCCCCGGATTGGCCCGAGCCCGACGAGGAGGCCCTCACGGCGACGCAGCATAAACTGGACTGGCACTTAACGCAACCACCTTGTGCTTGCTGTGAGAGTCAAGCGTTTGAGCAGAAGTATCTTAGTTCCAATAGCAACGACGAAAGCAAGGGACAATCCGCTTACAAGCGGACGTTGAAAGCTTCTCTGTTATGGAAAAAAATGCGCCCAACATGGGCGTTGTGCTCGTGGGTGAGGAGAGAGTAAGGAGGCTGAAAGTCTCGCCCAAATACACAACCCAAAAGGTGTGAAGGAGAAGGCCGGGCTTATGGAAGGGCTCGCCTTTTTCTACACTATCTTCCACTGAGTGCCTTCAAGCGTTCGAGCTCTACGATTTAGACGAGGACGTCTCAGTCCGTTTACACGGCATGGTCGCAATGTCGGCCGACATCGCTGGGTAGATGCGTCCAGCAAAAGAGCTTGACATGTCAGATAGGTGCGATGAATCATGAAAGGCGGATGCTCTGAATTACCCGCCCGCTATCGCAGGCGGTGCTGACTTCATGCCTGACATTCTTCTCGTCGAAGACAAAGACAATCTGCGTCGCGTTTTGCGGCTGACGCTGGAAAATGCCGGCTACTCGGTAACCGAAGCCGCCGACGCACGTGAGGCGATCAATGAGATTGAGCGCGTGCCGCATCGCGTTGTGCTGACCGATCTGCGGATGCCCAACGGTTCGGGGCTCGACGTGTTGCGCGCCGCGCGCGCTGTCGACGGCGACGCGCCGGTGATCGTCATGACCGCATACGGCTCCATCGACGAAGCGGTCCAGGCGATGAAAGACGGTGCGCACGATTTTCTGCAAAAGCCCGTCGATTCAAATCATCTTTTGTTACTGGTCGAGCGCGCGCTGGAACAGGCGCGCCTGCGCACCGAGAATCTTTTACTGCGCGAGGAGTGGTCACGGCGTTATGGCTTTCCGCGCATCATCGGCGAGTCGGAAGCGATCAAGCGGGCCGTGGCTGAGACCCAACGCGTAGCGCAAACCGAAGCTACTGTCTTATTGCTGGGCGAATCAGGCACAGGAAAGGAGCTGTTCGCGCGCGCAGTCCATCATCTATCAAAACGTCGCGACAAACCCTTCGTGGCGATCAACTGCGCGGCAATTCCCGAGACACTGATCGAAAACGAGCTGTTTGGCCACGAACGCGGTGCCTTCACGGGAGCTGCCGATCGCAGACTCGGAAAGTTCGAGCTGGCATCCGGCGGAACCGTTTTTTTGGACGAGATTGGGGAGATGCCTCTCGCGATGCAGGGAAAGCTGCTACGCGCGATCGAAGAGAAAGTCGTTGACCGCATCGGCGGTCGCGCGCCGGTTCCGGTCGATGTGCGCATCGTCGCGGCAACCAACAAAGACTTGCGCGCCGCCGTCGATAGCGGCGAGTTTCGCGGCGATTTATTCTTTCGCCTGGCCGTTTTTCCGATTCAGATTCCGCCTTTGCGCGAGCGCGGAGACGACATCTCCCTGCTGGCGCGCCATTTTGCCGCTCAACTGGGAAAAGAATTGCGTGGCCGCGAAGGGGCGCTGAACGACGCAAGTATCGCCGCCTTGCGCGCACATTCGTGGCCGGGCAACGTTCGCGAACTCGAGAACGCGATCGAGCGCGCTTGTATTCTGGCCGACAAACAAACGCTTGAGCCAAGAGATCTTGGTTTAGGTCCGACAGCGAACGCGCCCGAATCCCTGGGGTTGGACATTTCAGGTACGCTGGGCGCAGCGACCGAGCGGACCGTGCGGATTGTCGAGCGGCAAAAGATCGCCGAAACTCTGGCAGCGCACGAAGGAAACAAGACTCGCGCAGCGGAAACCCTGGGAGTCAGTTACAAGACGCTCTTAACCAAAGTCAAAGAATACGGCCTGTAACCTCGAAATGACCGACGAGCCAGATCCAAGTTCCCAATCTCAAGTCTCAAGTCTCAAGTCTCAAGAGGAAGATCACAAGTCTCAAGACCCTGATCTCAAGGCTCAAGACTCAAGTCTCAGGGCTCATCAAAAATCCGGACATGCCCGTCATAACGCGTCCGAAATTGCCGGTGAGACCGTCGCGGTAGTGGGTGAGAGCACGGGCCGCTTTCCCCGCGCCGCGGCGATCGAGAGTGGCGATGGCGAGAACACCGGCAAGTCTGCTTTCTTGGTCGGCGCGGGCATTCTAATCAGTCGCATCCTCGGGGTGGCGCGGCAACGCGTCTTCGCTTATTACTTTGGCAAGTCAGCCGCTGCCGACGCGTTCAACGCCGCCTTTCGAATTCCAAACTTTCTCCAAAATGTTTTTGGTGAGGGCGCCTTATCGGCTTCGTTCATTCCAGTCTATGCAAATCTGCTAGCGCGCAAAGACGAGCACGAAGCCAGGCGCGTCGCCAGCGCAGTGCTGACGCTGTTGGCTTTGGCGGTGTCGATTATCGTGCTGGCCGGCGTGCTCGGTGCTCAATACCTGAGCTCGCTGATCGCGTTTGGCTTTACGGACGAGCGGCGCGATCTGGTGATTCACCTGGTCAAAATTCTTTTTCCCGGAGCGGGACTTTTGGTTTTGTCGGCCTGGTGCCTGGGCGTGCTGAACAGCCACCGCAAGTTTTTTCTTTCCTACACGGCGCCGGTCGTTTGGAATTTGGCGATTATTGCGTCGCTGATCGCGTTCGGCAAACATCCGGGAAATTTGGATGAGATTCAGCTCGGCAAATTTCAATTTCATCTCGCCGAGATGGTCGCGTGGGGGTCCGTTGCCGGCAGCGCGCTTCAGTTTCTGGTTCAATTACCCACTGTTATTTGGCTGGTCAGAGAACTGCGTCCCGTGTTTGACGTGTTCAGCGCGAATGTGCGCGAAGTGATCAGAAATTTCTTCCCGGTCTTTATGAGCCGCGGCGTCGTTCAAATCAGCGCGTTCATCGACGTGGCGCTCGCGAGTTTATTGCCGACCGGCGCCGTGGCAGCGATTACCTATGCTCAAAGCCTCTACACTCTTCCGGTAAGTTTGTTCGGCATGTCAGTGTCCGCCGCGGAATTGCCGGCGATGTCGAGCGCTTTGGGCACCACCGACGAAATCGCTTCACAGTTGCGGGATCGTCTGGACGACGGCTTGGCGCGGATCGCATTTTTCATAGTGCCATCAGCGATGGCAATGCTGGCGTTGGGCGACGTGATGACGGCGGTGCTCTATCAAACCGGCGAGTTCAGACGAGATGCGACGCTTTATGTTTGGGGAATCCTGGCCGGCTCGACAGTTGGGCTACTCGCTTCCACGCTCGGACGGCTATACGCTTCGACTTACTATGCGCTTCACGACACGCGCACGCCTCTGCGCTATGCAATTCTGCGCGTGACTCTGACAGGGGTGCTTGGTTATATCTGTGCGATTCCGTTGCCTGCGGCGATTGGTATCAATCCGAAGTGGGGCGCGGCGGGATTGACGGCATCCGCCGGCATCGCGGGATGGATCGAGTTCGCTTTGCTGCGACGAACGTTGAACCGGAGGATCGGCCGCACCGGTTTGTCGCTTGGCTATGTGGCGAAGCTTTGGATCGCCTCCGCCGCCGGCGCTGGTGTCGGCTGGGCGATCAAGCTGGCGCTCGGCGAACGGCATCCGGTAATTCTAGCGGCGCTAGTGCTCGTTCCGTATGGTTTGATCTACTTTGCGGGAGCATCCGCTCTCAAGGTAAATGAAGCTCGCGCGGTTATTCGGCGAATACTTGGTTTCGCAAGGCTTGGAAAACGTTAAGACAAAAATGGGCAACCGGACTTTCCCTCCTCGAAAAGAAAAGCCCCGCGCTTTTTAGCGCGAGGCCTTTAAGCCTGAAAACCTGACGCGGTCAATTCATTCGATCGGCACTTCTGTTTGCCAGGGTCTTAAAACTAATCGCCGAATAATACGCCGTCGCCGAACAATACGCCGTCGCCGAATAACACGCCATCACCAAACAGCACGCCATCGCCGACCAGCACGCCATCGCCAAGCAGCACACCATCGCCGAGCAACGCTCCGTTGCTCATCAGCACTGTGCCGTCGCTCAGCGTAAGGCCGTTGCTGATCATGATGTTGTCGCTTACCAATACTCCGGTGGAAAGTTTGCTCAGGTCACAAACCAGGACTCCGTCGGTTATCAGGACACCATCGCTGATGAGTACTCCGCTGCCGTAGACGGCCTGATACTTCGAGATCAAATCGGTGCCGGTGGCGAAGTCATACTTGAAGATGACACCCTGCGACCATTTGAAAGTCTGACCTGCGATTGTGGTTTGCGCCGCCGGACGCAAAGAAGTAAGGAGTCCAGCTCCGACCAGGGTCAACGCAGAAAGATCGGTACGTACAACCTTGGCAAGTCGGATTGCACCTTCGACGTTCACCTCGCCGGCGCCCTGCTCGAGCGTATTGAATCCCGCCAGCGGTTGAGCGGTGTATTCGAGAATCATCTTAACCAGATTTGGCGACAGGCTCGGATTCGCTTCCAACAACACGGCGGCAGTGCCGGCCACGATTGGAGATGCCGCTGAGGTGCCACTTAGTCGCATCTCTGATTTGTCAGTTCCAAAGGCAACCTGAATACTGGGATTTGAAACGATTAAAGAGTTGTTGTTCGCCGCGGCGCTGACCAGCTTGTTGCCTGGGGCAACCAGATCCGGCTTCATGAGATTGTCGTAATGCTTGACTCCGAACGAATCTGTCCAGTAACTGCGCGTTGGCCCACGTGAACTATACGTCGTCACGCCGTCGTCGCCGCGAGCATCGGTGCCGAAGGTATTCGCGGCGCCCACCGTAATGGCGGAAGGCTCGTTACCCGGCGAATGAATCCGGCCATAGAGCTTTGTCTGAGTTGCATCCTTGCCGTCGTTTCCGGCCGCGGCCACAACTACAATTCCGGCGTCAACCAATTGTCGAACGGCGCGACACACCGCATCGTTCTTGTAGGAATCAACCGCCGGCATACCCAGGCTCATGTTGACGACGCGAATGTTGTAGGTGCTGCGTTTGGCCAATACTGCGTTCAGAGCGTTGAGTACGGCTGAGACAGTTCCCGTGCCGTTTGAGTTGAGCACCCGAAGATTGATCAGCTTCGCGGCCGTAGCGACACCGCTGTAAGCGCCGGCGTAATCGGTATCCTTGCCGGCGGCCAGCGCGGCTACATAAGTTCCGTGACCCCAGGGATCGTCGGTGCGATTCTCACCGGTAAAGTCCTGGCTGTAGGATACCCGCCCATAGACTGCATGATGCGTCTTGGAGATTCCTGAGTCGAGGATCGCAATGCCGACGCCACTGCCATCGAAGCCCGAATTTCCGGTCTGGGCCAACATGGCGGTCTCGCCGGTTGTTACCTGTACGTGGCCCAGGGACTTAACCTGACGATCGAGCGAGAGATAACGAGTCTGGCTAAGAGTCGATATTTCTTCGACGGCCTTGACCGGCATGTCGACGGCTAGAGTTCCAAAGCGCGGCATTCGATCGTTGATCGTCACTCCATAGTGAGCCAGTTGTGAGCGCAGCGCAGCACTGTTGGTGTTGCTAACCTGCAGAATCGCCTTTACTCGAGCCGGAGCGTTACCGCTGTCGATCAGCTCCCGCAAATCAGACGAAACTTTGTTGCCTACAAATTCTTCTGAGGATGAATTGCCTGCTTCGCTGGAAGCGTCGTCATCGCTTGGCCGGGCCTTGGCTTCCGCGACCTCTTTCATCTCGACTCCGGAAAACACCGATACGAGAGTTTCATCACTTACGATGTCGCGGTGGAACACTGCATCTGAGGTTGCGCCCAGGCATTGGACCTGGTTGCTCTTGATTGCCTCGCGGAGCAAAGCCGAAGAGGCGCCGTCAAAAGCCGCTGAGCGGCCCATCAAAGACTGGATCGGATCGATGAAGAGAATAACTTTGAGATCCGACTGCTGAACTTCCGCCAGCACCTGGTTGAGTCTGTTTGATACTTCCGCTCCATCGCTGGTTTCCTTGAAGAGCGCGCTCAGATCAAACTTGAGTAAGCGCTTCCCTTTTAAACTCTCGGGAACATCACCAGCGACGATGCGCCGGGCAATCCCGATGGCCACCAGATCGCGAACTGCTTGAGAGTCGGTTAAAACGACAGGATTGTTCTTGTCGTTGCCGGCGAGAATTCGAACCGCCCGATCAACCTCATATTTTCTCTCGATGATTGAATTAAAGCGGCCTTCTTCGGCGGCGGCGGTAAGGTCGCGGGTGTACTTGCTGATGGCGTTGTCCCTTGAGGTCTTGAATTTTTCGGCGACGGCTTGGGAATTCCTGGTTGATTGTGCACTGGCATTGTCGCTGGTCAATATTCCGGCCATCAGCGAAAGCGCTATTCCGAGCGCGGTGAGGCATCGCCATGCCAATCGTTTCTGGTGAGTTTTGGTTCGAATCATCCTTAGCTCCTGGGAATTGCTCATCAAGTCTTTGTCGCCCCACCACAAATAGGGGTGGTCGGGCAATCACTAAACAACGCTTGTGCCAGATACACCCTGGCGAAACTCGGCCGTTTTTCCTGGAGTTTTTTCGTTCGCCAAGTTTGAAGGTAAGTGCGCCTTAGTCAGATTGAAGGGAATCAGTCGGTCACAATGATGAGCAAGTTGAAAGTGAAAAACGCCCGCGGTTTTTTGGAAGTCATCAAAACCGTTTCCAGAAAAAAGAAAGACAGAGGCCTTGGTTTCGTCCGCAAGATCTTCAGATTATTTTTCTGGAGATCGCGCGACATTAGGAGTTTGCTCCAATATCCCGAAAAGACGGTTTGGCAAACGCAGCGGCAGGACGGCGGGGAGCCCTCCAGGCCGCCATTTTTATTTGCGGCTCAGGTGCCTGAAACACGGACAGTCCAACACCGGGCCACCGCATCCACGCTGATCGCTTCCGCTCTCAATTGACCCGCTCGTGAAATTCTCCTTATCATCCGGGGGTGCAGCCTGTAATTTCATCCGCGCAAATGCGCGAAATCGACCGGCTGACGACTGAGCGTTACGGAATTCCTTCGCTTCAATTGATGAAGAACGCGGCGGCGTCGGTAGCTCGAGTCCTGGCCGAACTTCTTTCCGGAAATCTATCCGGTAAATCTGTCCTGGTACTGTGTGGCGGTGGTAATAATGGCGGCGACGGGGCCGCCACAGCACGATTGCTTGCGGACGCAGGCGCGAGAGTCGATGTCGTGCTGTTGGGAAAAATGGAAAATACCAAGGGCGATGCGCGAACCAATTTTGAAAGGCTGAACTCCTGGCAGGAGAACCAGATTTCGCGAAACGCCTCGATGTTCGGTGAACTTCACTTCTATGAATGCGATGCAGAAAAAGAATGGAATCATCTCGTTAGCAGCCTCTTGAATCTTCAGCATGAGGCGATTGTCGATGCGCTCTTTGGAACAGGCCTCAGCCGGCCCATCGAAGGCCTTCACAAAGAAGCTGTCGAATATCTGGGCCAGCTCCGTGAGCAATCCGTTGACGGAAAAACTCCGCGCACGCTCGTCGTCTCGATTGATATTCCATCCGGGCTTGACTCCGATTCTGCCGAATTGATCGGCGAAGCGGTCCACGCTGATGCCACGGTTACAATGACGGCGCCAAAGCCCGCGAACGTTTTGCCGCCTGCCGCAAATTACAACGGCAAACTGATCGTCGCGGACATCGGATCGCCCGTTGAGTTGATCGACGACGCGAGCTCCGAGTTGTTTCTTATCGAACCGGCAGACGCTCGCAGTTGGCTGATTCAGACTCGGTACACTCCCGATTCCTACAAGAACATGCACGGCCACGCTCTCGTCATCGCCGGATCGCGGGGCTTTACCGGCGCAGCCGCGCTGTGCGGGAACGCGGCGATGCGCGCGGGAGCCGGACTGGTCACGGTCGCGACCCCGGCATCGATGCAAACCCTGATTGCGGCGCAAGTGATGCCGGAAGTCATGACCACGGCATTAGCCGAGACGGATCGCGGCGCCGCGAGTGACGAAGCAATTGATTATGTTTTGAAGTTTTCCGCGCGCGCCGATGTGATCGCCATCGGTCCGGGTCTTTCTTCGGAAGACGAGCGCACGCGCAACTTTGTGCGCGCCGTTGTCCAAGGTCGACGAACTCCGGTTGTGATTGACGCCGACGGGCTAAATTGCTTATCGCCCTGGCCCACGGACTTAAATGGCTCTTACGATCTTCCGATCACGTTAACGCCGCATCCCGGAGAGATGCTCCGACTGATGGGCGCTGATGAGAAGTCTGCGTTACGCGATCGCGTTGCCGCGGCGCGCGACTTTGCGAAAACTCATCAGGTCATTTTGGTGCTGAAAGGGACACAAGCTTTGATCGCCGCGCCTGACGGACGCGTGTTCATCAATCCCACAGGGAATGCAGGTTTAGGAACCGCGGGAGCGGGCGACACGTTGACCGGAATCATCACGGGATTTCTGGCGCAGGCATACGGAACTCTGCGCAAGGACGCCGACGCTCTTGCGGCGGTAGTCGCCGCGCTTTACCTCGCCGGCTTGGCCGGTGACATAGCCGCGCGCGAGATTGGCATGCGCGCGATGGTCGCCTCCGACGTCCGTGAGCATCTCAGCGCGGCGATTTGGGCGTTGGATCCTGAAGGCGAAATGCCATAAGCAATTCGTCATTTAGACGCACGCGCCGTGAGTTTAGCCAAGTGCTGACTCTGAGGGCAGCCAATTCCATGCAAATGATTCCACAACCTCTCACGACGGGCGAATGGATTTCGGAAAACGAACGCGAGACATTCGATTTCGGCGTCCGGATTGGCGAACAACTCGCCGGCGGCGAAATTCTTTTGCTTAGTGGTCCACTGGGAGCAGGCAAGACGGTTCTGGTAAAAGGCGTTGCTCATGCGCTCGGCGTGGATGAAGCGGAAGTAACGAGTCCGTCATTTACTCTGGTTAATCCTCATCGTGGACGCCTGTTGCTCTATCACATCGACTTGTACCGCCTCGACGACGGCGCCCGGGCGGCGCATGCCGTCGACCTGGATGAAATTCTCACCGATGAAAGTGCGGTTGTGATTATCGAATGGGCGGACCGAATGGGAGCTTATCCGCTGCCGTCCAATACGACGCGAATCTCGATTGCGGGGGATGGCGACGAACTTCGCAAGATCTCGATTGCCGCCTCAGGTCGTTGAGATCATGTTACACTCGGTCACATTCAAACCAATAGCAAGGAGAATTTTAAGCCATGAGATATCCGGAGGATGCGATTCGGCCGATGCGCGAAGAGCTAACGCGGCTGGGCGTTGAGGAATTGAGGACCGCCGAAGCAGTCGAGGAAGCAATAAAGAATTCGCAAGGCACTATCATGGTCGTGGTAAATTCGATCTGCGGTTGCGCTGCGGGCAAGGCGCGGCCAGGCATTGCTCTGGCGCTGCAGCACGATGTCCGTCCCGACAGGGTCGCGACCGTGTTCGCGGGAGCTGACCTCGAAGCGACAGAAAGAGCGCGCAGCTATTTCACCGGGTATCGGCCGTCGTCACCTTCAATCGGACTCTTGAAAGACGGCAAACTCGTCTTCATGATGGAGCGTCATCAGATCGAAGGCAAAGGACCCGCCGAGATCGCTGAGGAATTGAAGCGCGCGTTTGAGCATTGCTGCGCGACGGCGAGTCAGGCGACAAACTAGCGGATACGATCGCTCATCGTCATTTGCTTTCAGAAATTCGCTCAATCTCGCGTTCGGCATCGATTAACTTTCGCTGAAAAGCGACCGCCGGAGCTTTCAGGTTCCATGCGTTGATTCTGCGATTCAGGTCTTCCACTTGTTCCCGAAAAGAATCCCGTTTCTGCTTCCATCGAACTCTTGCACCCTCTTCATTTTCAGTATTGCGCGCCTCGCTTAAAACCAACAGGGCGCGGGCCAAAGCGATTCTGGCCGCTGCGAGTTCAGCATCGATGTCTTTTCGCTCTTCGATCCACGCCGGAGCAAAGCCGGCATTCCGCAGCATGCGGTGGGCCATGCGCCATTCAGGATCCTCGAATGGATTCTCAGACAGATCGATGGGCTCGCCTTTGCCGGGCAAATTTTCGAATTCCCCCTGCTCCGTGGCTTCGCGGATCTTCTTATCAATGAGTGATTCCCAGCGTCCCATCATTCTATCAACGTAAGTGCAGGCGTCTTTGTTCGCGAGCAGCCTCACAATCTCTCTGTTTATTCTCTGTGCTCTTCGTGCCTCGGTGGTGACTTTCCTGATCAAATACCGACCACTGAGATACGAAGTGCAGGGAAGTGCCCTATGCTATGATCGCTCGATGCCGTCTCAGGTTTCCATCTCCCTCGACACGCGCATTCTGGATCTGCCGGGTCGCGGGGTCGCGCGCTTTGGCCCATTGACCGCGCGCAAATTGGCCCTGGCGCTGGCCGGCGTTTCATCTGCAAAAGACATCAACAGCGTCACGGTCGAAGATCTGCTTCACTATCTCCCGATGCGCTATGAAGATCGTTCGAACCTCATGCGCATACGCGATCTCAACGATGGCACGGAGGCTTCGCTTGAGCTTTACGTAAAGCTTGCCGGTGGTTATCAGGTTCGCAGCAAACGTTCGTCCAAACAGCGGCTATTCATTTTCGAGATCTCCGCGACTGATCGAGAGCGCACTGGAAAAGACGTCGTAGTCTGGACGTTTTTATCAGGCCAGCACGCGCGCCAAATTATCGAGAATTACACGAAACGATTTACTCGCGGCGCACGCTTTGTCGCTTTCGGGAGATGGGAGTGGGACCAGCGCCGCCAGACTTACGCGCTGCGTTTGAATAAGCCTGATGAGATAGAAATCCTGCCGAGTTCTGAATCAAACGAGGACGAGAGCACCGAGCTTGATCAATCTGACGTCGAAACTGATCCAACCTTCGCGGCGATTCACGTGGGCCGGCGCGTGCCTGTCTATCGCAAGCTCGCCGATCTGCGTCCAAAGCAGTTGCGCGAGATGATCCACGCCGTGTTGAAATCGCTTCCGGATAAGACGATCAGCGAAACTCTGCCCGCCGATTTGAGGCAACGACAGAATCTTTTGGCGCGCGCGAACGCGTTGCAGCAGATTCATTTTCCGCCAGAGGATGCGGCACTGGCTGATTACGAACGCGCTCGCAGTTCTGCGCATCGTCGTCTGATATTCGAGGAATTGTTCTGGCTGGCGCTTGGGCTGCTGGTGAAGCGCGGGCAGCGAATCAAAGAAAGCAAGGGCGCGCCGATCAAAATCGATGCTACGATCAAACAAAGAATCGCGTCCGTCTTGCCATTCAAACTCACCGAAGCACAGCGCAAAGTCGTCAAGGAAATTTTCCGGGACGTACGTTCCGACGCGCCGATGAATCGTCTGCTGCAGGGTGACGTAGGCAGCGGCAAAACGATCGTCGCGCTGATCACTATGCTCGCGGCCATGGAAAATGGTTACCAAACCGCTCTGATGGCGCCCACCGAGATTCTCGCCGAGCAGCACGCTCGCAACATCAAACGCATTCTGGCGAAGGCGCCTTACCGCGTCGAGTTGCTGGTCGGTTCGCTGAAGCCGGCTGACAAGCGACGCCTGCGGGAAGCGATCGCGGCCGGCGAAGTTGACGCCTGCATCGGCACCAACGCCCTGATTCAGCAGAGTGTGGCGTTCAAGAAACTCGGCCTGGTTGTCATTGACGAGCAGCATCGCTTTGGTGTGATGCAACGCGCTGAGTTGCGCGCGCGTGGGTTGAATCCTGAAGTACTGGTTATGACGGCAACGCCGATTCCGCGCTCGCTGGCGATGACGGTTTACGGCGACCTTGACGTTTCGATCATTGACGAGATGCCTCCCGGACGCACGCCGGTTGAAACGCGGGTTTTTGGCGAAGATGCACGGCAGCAAGTGAAGCAATTGATCGCGCGCGAAGTGCGGGCTGGCCGGCAGGTCTATGTGGTTTATCCGCTCGTCGAGGAATCCGAGAAGATGGATTTGCGAGATGCGACGCGCCGGTACGAATACCTGCGCGATCGAGTTTTTCCAAAATTCTCAGTCGGATTGCTGCACGGTCGCATGAAGCCGGAAGAAAAAGATGATGTGATGCGGCGCTTTATCGCCGGTAAAATTCAGATTCTGGTTTCGACCACCGTCATCGAAGTCGGTGTTGACGTTTCGAATGCTTCGGTGATGGTCGTCGAGCACGCTGAACGATTTGGTTTGTCTCAGCTTCATCAACTGCGCGGACGAGTCGGTCGCGGCGCGGAACAGAGTTATTGCGTGCTCCTGGCTTCCGACAAACAAACCAGCGTGGCCCGCGAACGGCTCGGCATCATGGAAGAAACCAACGACGGTTTTCGTATCGCGGAAAAAGATTTAGAGCTGCGTGGCCCCGGCGAAATCATGGGCACGCGCCAGGCGGGGCTGCCTGAATTTCGCGTCGCCAATCTCGTGCGCGACCTGGATATTCTGCAAGCCGCTCGCAAAGAAGCCGAGTTCTACATCAACCAACGCCGAGCATCGGCCGAAGCCGCGAAGTTGATCAAGCGCGTTCAGGCCGAACCGAAATTTGGATTGGCCGCAGTTGGGTAAGGCGCATGCGAATAATCGCTGGCAAATATCGTGGACGAAAGTTGAAGAGTCCGCCGTCATTGCAAACGCGGCCGACTTCGGATCGTTTGCGCGAGACGCTCTTTAATATTCTCGCGCCCCGCATCGAGAGCGCGCGATTTCTCGATCTTTGTGCCGGGTCAGGGGCCGTTGGAATTGAAGCCCTGTCGCGTGGCGCGGAGCATGTGACCTTCGTCGATCAATCAAGAAAAATGTGCGCGCTGATTGAAGCGAATCTCGACGCGTTGGGAATTGACGAAGGCGAAGTCGATGTTGTTAAAAGCGAAGCTCAGGCGTTCCTGGACAAGTGCGCTAAGAAACAAACGAAGCCCTCCCTCACGGTCGGGCTACTGCCCCGACTCACGCCATTCGATATCATCTTTTTCGATCCGCCGTATGGGATGGATTATGAAAGTGTCTTGGGCTACGTCGGCGAACATTCCGGGAGATTGTTTAGCAAGCATGGCGTGGTGATTGTCGAGCATCACAAGAAGAATGAGTTGAAGGAAGAATTCAGCACGTTGCGGCGTGATCGCGAATTAAAGCAGGGCGATTCGATGTTGAGTTTTTATATGATACCAGCCGCGTAGCGGCGGGATGTCTATAGTCAGCGTCTCCCAAGAGGACCGCTAAGCGAAATATTCTGTTACCCATAAATGGGCTGGGCAAGCTTTAGGTTCTTGCGGAGCCTATAAACATTTCGTTCCTGGCGGAACGAAAACGCGAACTAGTCCGAAACTAGTCAGACATATCCATTGAATCCTGAGTTGCGCGGCGGAAATAACCGGCGTTATCGTTACAACTGACCACCGACAACTGATCACTGACCACCGTTCTTATGCTCGTTCTGGGAATCGAAACCTCCTGCGATGAAACCGCCGCGGCGATTGTGCGCGATGGCCGCGCGATCGTTTCTTCTGTGATCGCTTCGCAAATCGCGACGCATAAGCGCTTCGGCGGCGTAGTGCCGGAATTGGCATCGCGCGAACATCTCGACAAAATCGTTCCCATTGTCGAAGAAGCCTTCACGCGCGCAGGAGTGGCCAGAGAAGAGATCGATGGGATTGCGGTGACGATCGGTCCGGGCCTGATTGGATCTTTGCTGGTCGGCGTCTCGTATGCAAAGGCGATGGCCTTCGCGCTGAACAAATTTCTCGTAGGCGTCAATCACATCGAAGGTCATATTTATTCTGTCTGCTTTGAGAATCCGCCGGTGGAATATCCCGCGCTGGCGCTGATAGTTTCCGGCGGGCACACGAATCTTTTCTTTGTTCCCGGGCCCGGCAAATACAAAGTTGTCGCGCGCACGCGAGACGATGCTGCAGGTGAGGCATTCGACAAAGTTGCGAAGCTGCTCGGTCTCGGCTATCCGGGTGGGCCAATTATCGAAAAGCTCGCGCGGGAAGGGAACCCGGCAGCGGTTAAGTTTACGCTCCCACGCATGGGTGATAATCGTCCTGATTTTAGTTTCAGTGGATTAAAGACCGCGGTAACGAAGTATGTGCGCGAGTCCGGCCTGCAACCGGTGACCAATGGCGAAGAACCCTCGCAACCGATCAAGGACCTCGCGGCGAGTTTTCAAAGCACCGTGGTGCGTTCACTGGTGACAACGATGGAACGCGTGGCTGAAGATTATTATCCGAGGACTTTGATTGTCGCCGGCGGCGTCGCGTGCAATGGCGCGTTGCGCGATGCGTCGCGCGAAGCGGCGTCGCGTTTGGGCGTGCCCGTGTATTTTCCGTCACCGCATCTCTCCACGGACAACGCCGCGATGATCGCTGCTGCCGGCACCGTGAAATTGCAAGCCGGTGAACGCGCCGGCCCGGACTTGAATGCCGATGTGATGTTGCGTTTGCAGAACATTGATGTCGAGGACGAAGAGTTACGAAAACGGGTGCGGTACCGGCTTTGACGTTTGGTCGCGAGCACGCAACTGCTACTACTCTGCGGCGTTCCAGGAATGTTACAGTTGAAAACTCGGCCGTGGGATCAGGTTTGAGGGCCAAGTCTGGAGTATTCGTTAAATGTTCGACTTAAAATTAATCTTAGTCGCGATGCTTTCAGCATTTCTGCTGAACGGAGGTGGTGGATCGGGTTGTCGCGCGAAACAGAATTCTAATTCGCAAACTCAAAAACCTGTGCAAGGCCCTACTGAAAAACAGACCTCCAGCTCAGGTGAGCTGAAGGTTCTCTCTGAAGGATTTCATTCTTCGATTAACGAGCCCTTCATCGCCGTCATACGCGATGCCGAGCCTTATGCGGCGTTGACGAAGCTCGATGCGAATCTGCCGAACCTTGATTCAAGTTTCTTTGATTCGAATGCATTGATCGCGGCATTTCTCGGTGAGCGCAATACAGGCGGCTACGCAGTTGAGATAACTCGGGAGGGAGAAGGTGGAATACGGTTAGTCGAAAAGAAACCGGGAAAGGGAATGATGGTCCCGCAGATGATTACATCTCCGTTCAAAGTCGTCAGCGTTGAACGAGGCGCGAGCTCGGCGGTCACGCTTTCAATTGATGACGCATGGCGGCGGCGGATGCGGACTTACCGCGTTACCAGCGGGAACTTCAGTTTGGGCGGAGGCTTTGCTGGAAAAACCGAAAAGTTTGAACTTGAAGGCGAAGTGAACGTGATGCGCGTGGACAGGCTGGTTACTCTTGCTTTTGATATTCGCAGCTCGAATTCATTGAAGAGGCGTTTGTTGGTGGAGTCTGCAACCGGCGTTGCGGACAGCGATAGTCAAGTCACATTGCAACGATTCAGCGCGGGTACGCTCGTCGATCAGCCAAACCCTGGACTGCAAGCGACGGTGACGTTTGCGGACAAGGAAAAGAAACTTTCAATTCAAATCGGCTCACGTCCGTCCACGATCGCCGACGGTTATATCGGTAGCGGACGCATCGAGGGTGAAACGTCGTCACCAAAGTCAGCACCGTAACACTTCCCTCTATTCGGATTCTTTAATCGTCTCGCCGACTCGAATCATTCCTTCACTCAGGATCTGCGCGCGCAAGCCACCGCGATGAATCAGGCCCGGCAGAACTTTCTCATGCGATAGTTTTTGCAAGTGCGAGCAGGGCTCGCAAAGTTTCAGGCCGTGAGCTTTCACGTCGCCAATCCAAAAATCTTTGCCGACGAGATGATTCAAAGGGACGCCTCGGGTAACGACGTTCCGACGGCTGTCGCCGAGGCCATAATCGACGTTCAACTCGCGCTTCATCGCTTCAATTGCTTCCACTTCGATCAGAGTAAGCTCGCAATCCGGTTGTGGTTTATAAAAACTGCCCTGCCGAAAAAAATATCGGTCACCCTCGAGTCCCCGGCCGGGAACCGCGCGCGCTTCGCTGACGGAGTGCATCGGGGCCCTGGCTGCCGGCGCAATGTTGATTGAAACTACGGTGCCTTCAAACATGAAGATGAAACACCTCCCTCTTCTCCCTCTCACCTTCGGAGAGTGTCAGGGGAGGTGGTTACGTCATGCCTAAGCTCCCCTTAGTCCCCTCCCCGCGGGAAGGGGAATTTCGAAGCCTCAGATCGAAGCTGCAATTGCCTGGTCAAAAATTTCCAGCGCGACGTCGACATGCTCCCGAGTCAGTATCAGGGGCGGAGACCAGCGGATTGCATTTGCGCCTGCGCCCAGCAGAATTAACCCACGCTCGAAACTGGCCACTTCAACGCGGTCGCGCAATTCGACGTCGGGCTCTTTCGTGACGCGGTCTTTGACGAATTCCACGCCGAGCATAAATCCCATGCCGCGCACGTCGCCGATGCATTCATGCTTCGTCATCAAGTTCTCAAGACCCGTTTTTAAGTAGGCCCCGACCGATGCGGCGTTAGCTACCAATTCAGTTTCAAGCAACTCGATGGTCTTCAAAGCGGCGGCGATGGCTACCGGATTGCCGCCAAAAGTAGAAGCGTGCGCGCCGGGTTTCCAATCCATCAAGGCGGCCCGCGAGACGCACGCTCCCAGGGGCAGTCCCGACGCGATGCCTTTCGCGATACAAACAATATCGGGTTTCAAATCGTAATGATCGGACGCGAACATTTTGCCCGTGCGGCCCATGCCGCTCTGCACTTCGTCGACAATCAAAAGGATGCCGTACTCGTCGCAAATCCGGCGCAGACCTTGCAAAAATCCTTTTGGCGAGGGAACGTAGCCGCCTTCACCTTGCACCGGTTCGACAACTATCGCGGCGACTTCTTCGGGCGGCGTCGTCGTGTTGAATAAACGGTTCTCGATCCAATTTAGAGCGCCCTGACCCGCGCCGCCATCGCCGCAGTCTTCAGCGCGAAAGGGATTGCGATACTCGTTCGGGTAAGGAACATGAACGACGTCGAGAGCCTGGCGTTTAAAGCCGAGTCGCTGAGCGACTTTTGATGAAGTCAGCGAAAGCGATCCCAGCGTCCGTCCATGAAAACTGTTGAAGAACGCGATGAACTTTTCGCGCCCGGTTGCGTGCATTGCCAATTTCAACGCAGTCTCGACTGCTTCAGTGCCGCTGTTGGCAAAGTGCGTGCGCGTCGGCGAAGGCACCGGCACGATCTGGTCGAGCTTCTCGGCCAGCGCGGGCATGTGCCGATAGTAAAAATCGGTGCCACACATGTGGATCAATTGCGCGGCCTGTTCCTGGATCGCGCGGACGACTTCAGGATGGCAATGACCGGTGGAACAAACCGCAACGCCGGCGTTGCAATCAAGAAAAATGTTGCCATCAACATCTTCGACCCAGACACCCTGCGCGCGTTCGGCGACCAGTTTGAAAGACGGCCTCGGATATGCGGGATTAACAAACTGGGCGTCGGCTTCGATGATTGCCCGGCCTTTGGGCCCGGGCAGTGCTGTTTTGATTTCCGGTCTTCTCAATGCGACAGCAGTTGACATGATTCCCTCCTTAAAAAACTCAGTTCGACACTGATCGTGTCATTCAAACGAAAGCGAGCTTGATTGAGAGAGAAGGGCTAGTCCGCGAAAAGATTAGCGCGGTCGTCGAGAGGCCTGAGATGTAAAGGTCGGTGGTTCGACATGACGTGCGCAAGAATCATATCACCACAACTAAGCCGAATACCAAAGCACCGCAAAGAAATGGCACGTCGTGCCGGCGATAACGGACAAATGCCACGCCAGATGGCTGTAGCGCACTCTGTGCGCGGCGAAAAAAGCGACTCCACCGGTATAAGCAATGCCACCGGCGAGCAGCCAAATTATTCCCGCCAGCGGGACGTGCGTCAGAACAGGTTTCGCCGCGATCACAACGCTCCAGCCCATCGCGATGTAAAGCGCGACCGATAGAAAAGGATACTTTGCACCGGCCAGGGCTTTCATTGTTATGCCGACGAGGGCCAGCGTCCACACCAGGCCAAAGAGTGTCCATCCCCATGGACCGCGCATCACCCCAAGCGTGAACGGCGTGTAGGTGCCGGCGATAAGGAGAAAGATTGCGCCATGGTCAAGAACGCGAAAAATCTGTTTGGCCTTGTGATGCGTTATCGAGTGGTAAAGAGTTGAAGCGAGGTACAAGAGCACCACAGTTGTGGCGAAAACGGACGCGCCAACCGCGTTCCAGGCGTTTCCTGCGCGCGCGGCCATGATAATCAGAATCGGGGCCGCGGCAATCGCCAGCGCCAGACCTATTCCATGACTGATACTGTTCGCGATCTCTTCACCAAGGGTCGGTGCCCGCTCAAATGTCATATTAACTTCACTCACAACACACCATTGTACATGATTTGCCATAAGTTGTTGCGAACGAATTACGGGTTCCCGCATGTCGTTCTTAACTCCACCTACGATCGTCACTCATGCAATCTACCGACAAAGACATGATTATTTGGTGATGATTCGCCCAGCCGGAAAACAGGTAAATGTGCCTGCGGCATCATGTATTTAGCTCTCTCCTAATAGTTTCTTCGTATCGCGCTCTCCGGTTGAATTGGTATGGATGTTGACTATTCAAGCTTGGATGGATTCATGCGCATAGAGAGCAGGAGGAGGGTTATATGAATCGAATAAAAATATGGCCGCATGCCGCGGTAATTATCTTAGCGTGCGCCGTCGTAGCTGGGGCGGCGGTGTTTCTTTGGAATAAATACGAGCGTTCTGCGAGCGCGAAAGAACTGCCGGCCGCAGCTCGGATTGATAAAGTCGAAGGCCAGGTTGGACTGAATCGGAGTCTGGACGCGAGCGCTTCGAATAAAGATTGGATCGCCGCATCACCAAATACTCCAATTTCGGTGGGTGATCGAATTTTCACTCGCGCCAATTCGCGAACTCAGATCGATTTTACCGGACGAAACTCTGCCACCATAGACCCGAACACATCGCTGGATGTGTTGCAGCTTTCGCAGGAGACAACTCAAGTGGCGCTTCGTGATGGCTCGGCCTTGTTCGATGTAGGCGCGTTGCCGTCCGGTGGCTCATTCGAAGTGGCCACTCCGTGTGGCGCAGTTGATCCGCAACAGCCCGGCGTCTACCAAATTGGCCTTGACGAGAATGGCAACGCGGTGGCGACCGCTTTTAGCGGGCGCGCACAAATCGTCGGACAAAATGGAAATGGAGTGATCGAAAAAGGCGAGACCCTAAGGTTTTCTTGCCAGGGTGGTAACAACGCCGTGATTTCGCGAGTAGACGCCGGACAAGCCGGCTCGATCATCGATAGTTATTATCACTACCGGTATCCGCGAACGTATGACGGGCGTTATCGCAACTACTACACCTATCTCGAAGACCCTTATTACTACGATCCTTACCGTCGCGATATTAGTTACCAATATGTCGACGACTATGTGCCCGGAGTTGAGGACCTTGATGATTATGGGAACTGGCAATACCTCGACAACTATGGTTACTGCTGGCATCCATACGCCGATGCAGCGTGGGCGCCTTATCAGTCCGGGTACTGGACCACGGATTATCCGTTCGGGTTGACCTGGGTTTCGAACGAGCCGTGGGGCTACGCTCCATACCACTATGGCCGTTGGACGTACTTTTCGAATCAATGGTTCTGGGTACCGGCAGCAGTGAACACTTATCCGGTCTATTCACCGGCCTTGGTTGCGTTCCTGCCGTTTAGTAACTCGAGTGTGGCCTGGGTACCGCTGGGTCCGGGCGATCCGTACGCGCCTCTGTATTACGATCCGAACTGGCAGCCGGTGTATTACACCCAAACGACTGTTATTGAGCAGCCGATCGTTAACCTGGTGGTGCCGGGAGCGGTCACGGTAGTGCCGGTGCAGGACTTTACTCGCGTAATCGATCGCAGAGTTATCACCACGGTAGATCCGCAAACCCTGGCGAGTGTTCGGCCGGTTCTGGATCCTTTGACGGTCGATCCATTGCGGCGAGCCGCGTTCCAAACGCGCGAGGCGCGACCGAGGATCGACATGCCGCCGACAATCGCCCAGCGCATCAACACGCCAGTGCTAACAAGAGAAGCGCCGGCAACGCCGCCATTCAAAAAAGATTTGGCTCGCGCGCTGCGAGTTGAGCCGCTTCCGGATCGGGCTAAGAACCAGAAGCTGCAACTTAGGGATGAACGTTCGGCGATGACAGACCAGCAACCCGGAAGGCCGGTCGCGGGTCAAGCGCCGAATCTTGCGGCTGAGCAAGCACGCGAACAGCAAATGGCGGACTTAGCTAAGCAGGCATCGCGTGGCGATCGATCTGCGCGACAGCAGATGCAGGAGCTGCGTAGACAACAAGTCGAGGAGCAAAGGGCGGTGCGCGCACCGCGCGTTGTGGCTCCACCTCTACGTGAAGCTCAGGGTCGGGCCCAGGGAGAACGAGTTGGAAATCCTGTGCGGCCTGTGCCGCCAAGGATGAATCCGCGTGCGCAACCAGAGATGCGCCCGATGCCACAGCCGCGGGTGCAGCAGCAATCCCGGCCGCAACCGCCCGTTACCATGCAACCGCAAAGACCTCCGCAGGCTCAGCCGCAGCCGCGAGCTGTTCCGCGAATAGAGGCCAGACCGCAGCCGAGGCCTCAGCCTCCGCCAGCACGGCCACAGGCACAGCCGCAGCCGCGAGCTGTTCCGCGAATAGAGGCCAAACCGCAGCCGAGGCCTCAGCCTCCGGCAGCACGGCCACAGGCACAGCCACAACCGCGGCCGCAGCCACAACCACAAGCGCATCCGCAACAGCAGCAACAGCGAGCGCAACCGCCGGGACAGAAGAAGAAGCCACCGGAGGGAAAACAGTGAACAGGAGGCAGTAGGCAGAAAGCAGGAGTCTGAGCCGGCAGCGCTCCCGCTGCCGGCTCGAACTTTAGGAGCTATTTTCGGTTTAGGACCTTCGCTGTGAAAGAACCTTTAATTGCGGTGTCGCCGCTGGTGAGATCGACTTCACAACTCATCTGATCGCCTGGAGCGGAAGTGACCTTCACGTCTCCGGCCAACGTAGCGCGCTCGAGCCACATTCTGTTGTCCGAACCGCCTCTGCGCGTCACGATGGCCACGTCTTCCACCTTCATGAATTTGTCTGCTTTGGCTGAATAGATCCCCGCTTTCAGTGGCGACTTGTCGTTGCTGCCTTCGTCGCCCACTAAGCTGAATACAACGCGCATCTGATCGTCCGAGGTCAAAGGCTTGTCCAACGTCATGGAGAAATTCTTCGCGTCGAGATCGTAACTGGCTGCATAGACTCGATAGCTGGCGGCGGTTGTCATCTTGCCGGCGATATCGGTGAACGTCTTGGTGACGGCAAATGCGTAACTCGATTTGACCGGCACATCTTTCTCGCCAGGGGCCGGCGATTTCACATGCAGGCTGTTCGGGCTACCACCGTTACAGGCCATCAGCAGTACCAATGCTGGAAGCGAACAGAGAGCGAACGCGGTTTTCCCTGAATTTCCGTTGAGAGGCATTCGACTGGAGAGATTCTCTTTCCCCAAGAGCATATTCGTTTTCCTGTCTAGAAACTGTTCCGCTAACCAGAGTCAAAGCCAATGAAGGTGCGTCGAAGCGCTATGCTTTTACGAGAAACTGAATGACTAGTCAAGGCTTCGCACTCAGCCGCTTAATCGGATGCGCTTCGGTGTTGAAGATGACTTTATCGAAATCCAGAGTCTTTGGCGGAGCGAAGAGCAGATAGAAATATTTGAAGGTCTCAGCGAACAGAAAGCTTTGCATCGAATCAGACTTTTCTTTTGTCACCACGCTCTTGAGCGCGGCGTAGCCTTCGTCGGTGCGGCAGTACTTCACAAAGTCTCTCCACATCGACTCTCCCATCCTTAAGTATTCCGGACTCTTTGTGTATTGATAGAGATAGTAAGTTGATTCGATAATCTCGGGCCTGAGAGGATATCCGGCCTCGACCACTTCAATTTTCTTATAATCAAACTCTTCAGGTTCGATCTCATACTTGTTCCACATCGCGAACGAAGATTGTTGTAGCCAGCGGGCCCGAAAAATATCACCTGAGAGAGCCAGCACCGCCGGAAAGAAAGCATCAAGTGCGCCGTAGGTTGTCGCGGTGCGCTGGCCGGTATTCATGTTAGAGTGACCGTACCAGAGCTCTCGCGAGTACGGTCGCGAGACGCGTTCAAATTGATCATCGAGATATTTATTGATTGCCGCGATGCTCTCATCCCACATGCGCTTGCAGTCTTTGTCGCCGAAAAGAATCCAGCACTTCAAAAGATATTCGTAATAACTATCGATGGCCCCGCTGATGTGGCTGTCGGTATCGGTCCACTTGCCCGTTTCGACATTGATCCAGGTCCCGACTAATCCAATTGCAGAGCGACGATTGTAGATTTCCACCAGCGCGCGTTTGGCTTGGTCGTAGAAAATCGGTTTGTGCGTAAGTTTGCTAAGCGTGCCAAACTCAATTAGCAGAGTACCTGCCTCTGCCGGATTTGTTACATTGCCGCGCACTTTGCCGGTTTTGAGATTGACGTAGCGATAAGGCAAACCGGTGGGCGATTCAAACACAGGCAACAGGCGGTTTCCCAAATCTTCGGCCAGATTCAACAGTCGTTTGTCGCCGGTGAGTTGATAGCTGGAAAGCAAGCCTCCCAACAATCTGATCGTAACTTCGAAGTTTTGAACTTCGATATCTTTATCAAACGAAAGATTCCTGGCGATGTATTCGCGCGTGCGCGTCGCTTCGTCATTCAGCCCCATGATGATCATCGTGTCGAGCGCATCAACGGGCGTCATTAAGAGAGGCTCGGCATACCAATCGTGATAGCTCTTGCTCAGCGGCTTAAGATCGTCATGTCCCCAGGCGTACTTCTTGTATCCATTCCAGGCGTGTAGAAACTCGATGCGGACCTGTTCAGCCAATTCTTCTTTGTTTACGCGCACCTGGGCATTAGCGATCGGCGCGCAGAGACAACCAATCAACGCAAGTGTGATGAATCTGATCGTTAACATTTTTTAAGTGTTTCTGAGGTCGTCGAGCCGCCACAGTCCAAGACACTTGCCGGTGTCTGTGTTCTCGACGATCACGTCGATTGGTTGAGGCAAACTGAAAGGCGGAATCATTAGATTTACCGAGCGCCAGCCTCCCGTCGCGATATCGCGATTCTTCTTGACCGAGACATGTGTCGTCGCGATTAGAAATTTGCATTCGCTCCTCTTGAAGTTAGCGAGCGCGTCGTGAATATGCGCATTCGAGAGATGGATGAAACAGTCGCGGCAAAGGACCAGGTCGCTGGCCGGCAGCTCGTCATGAGCAATATCTAATAACACAAATTTTCTGGATTCACTTTCATATCTCCTGCGATTCAGCTCAACGATCTCCGGCACCACTTCTGCGCCCAGGTAGCGCGCTCCTTCAAGGTCTACGTGCTGTATCCAGTTAAAGTCTCCGCAAGCCGCATCGAGCAGGGACTCTGCCCCGATTTTCCGAATCAACGCGGGTAGTTTCTCTCTGATGACCTGCGTGCGCGCGAGTGTCGAACCAGGACCTGAAACAGACTCATCTTCTCCCCAACCCTTGTTCCGATAAATCTTCGTGAAGATGGATTCAATGCCGTCCGTCTCGCGCCGAAACATCCGGCGCACTGCGCGAACCTGGCAGGCAAGTACGTTACCAATTAAGAGTTTAGGCATATTCTTCCGAAGGCTCGAGACGCGAAGCCGCGCTCTCGATGCTCAGCGCAAGGACTCTATCTTCAAATGTCAAAACCAGTTCCTGAATTGCTGAGCAGGCAAATTTCCGCGCCGGGAAAAGCCTTCTCGGCGGGTATTCTTCTTACCCAAAACATGATCGTGTAAATGCCGGGCTCAGTTTTGAATGTCTTCACCGGAACGCGAAAGGTTCCTTTCCGGCTCCACTCGTAATCGCCGGTGGATCCATCTTGATAAGCAGTTCCTCCCGGCGCCTTGGGACGCAGAGTTAAGCGGTCATCCGGCATCGAGTAAGGCCGCGGTTTACGCAGCCATTCAATCCCGGGAGGCTTTGCCATCGCTTCATAAAACACATCGACTCCATGCAGGAAGTGTCTCGCATCGAGTAGCTTTCCCGAAAGGTGCAGCGGCGCATTGGCTTTTGCGGTGCGTGGAATCGGATCAAGTTGCAAGTATCTGGCGAGGAACAATTCGACTAGTCTCAGACTATTGCCGCTGAGCGCGATGCCGATGCCGAGGTGAGTATGCTGCGGAGCAAGAATGGACTGCCGGTGACCGTCATCCGGCGGCGTTTCGTCATACATCGCCAGGTGCATGTCTCTCAAATCTTCGCCGATTGCATTTGGTGTAACCGAGGAAAGGTAATCAGCGCGCGAAACATTCTCTTGCACCGCGTCCGTGCCGCCCGCAAAAGAGTAGCGGTGATAAGGCTTGCGTCCATCGCTGCCCCAGTGACCCAGAAACTGATGAGCCGCCATGTCAAAGGCATGTGCGCCGGCGACTTTGCAACCGAGTTCATCAAGGTTGAGCTGGTTCAGTCCTGCGTCCGCACGCTCAGTATTGATGAATTGAAGAACTCGTTCGCGAACCAGCGGAACATCGTCGCTGGTGAATCGGCCGCGCTCGATCGGCGTCTGACCCGAAGCGACTGCTCCCGCTCCCAGAGCCAGGCCGGGCCCTGCTGCTATCAGAAATGAACGTCGCGAAATCAGCACCGGCTTTGTCCCTCAAGTATTTCTTTTAAGAACGCTCTGCGGGAATACGTCAATCGTAAGCCTTGATCTTGTGCCGATCGGGATCGGGAAAGAAATCAATCACGCGGCAGTGAGTCGGAAACCGCGCCGAGTGCACGACGCCGGCGGGAATGTGATAACTGTCGCCTTTGCGATAGACGCGCGTCACACCATCGATCGTGAATTCCAGTTCACCGTCCACCACGATGCCCCATTGTTCGCCGTGCGAATGCGGCGGCACATTTCCGGCCGCTTCAATATCAAAGAATACAATCTGGGTTGTATTGCCCTGGGCTACCCATCCGCGCACGCCGTTAAAGCCGGCATCAACTTCCGGAAGTGAAGTTATGCATGACGGAAAAATTCCATCCATCGTTCACAATCATCCTTTCGTGGCCGGGCTGGTCCTTAACTTGCGACGGTTGACGGCTGCCGCTACACTCATCGCGCTTCATAATACCCTCTGGGTCAAGGATCGGTCGATGAAGATACACGAGTATCAGGCAAAGGAATTGCTAAGAAAGTTTGGTGTCCCGGTGCCGCGCGGCATCGTCGCGCATTCGCCCGATGAAGCCTATCAGGCGGCGAAAGAGTTGGCCTGTACACCTGTTGTTGTCAAGGCACAGATTCACGCGGGCGGTCGCGGCAAAGGCGGCGGCGTGAAGCTGGCCAGGAGCGCTGACGAAGCGCGCGAACTCGCGCGACAAATGCTCGGTATGAAACTAGTCACGCATCAGACCGGACCAGAGGGCAGGGAAGTGCGCGTGCTCCTGATCGAAGAAGGTCTGCCGATCGACAAAGAGTTTTACCTGGGTATCGTGCTGGACCGCGCAAGTGGCCGGCCGGTGTTTATGGCTTCCGCGGCGGGCGGCATGGACATCGAACAAGTCGCGGCTAACACTCCGGAAAAGATTTTCAAAGAGACGATCGATCCGGCGGTTGGCTTTCGACCGTTTCAGGCGCGCAAGCTCGCCTTTGCGTTGGAACTTCCCGGCGCACTGGTGTCGCAGGCGGCCAAATTCATGCAATCGCTTTACGCGGCCTACGAAAAGATGGACGCGTCACTGATGGAGATCAATCCATTCCTGTTGACGAAAGACAATCGATTAATCGCCCTCGATGCCAAGGTCAACTTTGACGACAACGCGCTCTTTCGACACCCCGATTTTCGCGACTTGCGCGATCTCAACGAAGAAGAACCACTGGAGATCGAAGCTTCGAAGTTCGATCTCAACTACATCAAGCTCGACGGCAACATTGCCTGCATGGTGAACGGCGCGGGCCTGGCGATGGCCACGATGGATATCATCAAACTTGCCGGGGGCGAACCGGCGAACTTTCTCGACGTCGGTGGTGGAGCTTCTCAGGAACGGGTTGAAGCCGCGTTTCGTATCCTGCTCGCCGATCCGAACGTGCTGGCCGTGCTCATCAATATTTTCGGCGGCATTGTGCGCTGCGATATGGTGGCTCGCGGCGTGGTCGGCGCCGCGAAAAACCTTGACGTAAAGGTCCCAGTGGTTGTTCGTTTGGAAGGAACGAATGTCGAAGAAGGCCAGCGCGTGATTCGTGAATCAGGTTTGAACTTCACGGTCGCCAGCGGGATGAAGGACGCGGCGGAAAAAGTCGTGAGCCTCGCGGCCTGAACAACTTAGAGTATGCCTGTAATCAGTCGCTTTTACGGAATTGTGATCTTCATGAATTACAATGATCATCTGCCACCTCACTTTCATGCTCGTTACCAGGATCAGGAAGTCAGCGTAGAGATTGAAACAGGCTTGGTACAGGGCCGGATGTCTCGCCGAGAGTTGCGTATGGTATTAGAATGGTCGGAGAGATATCAGGAGGAACTCTTGAATAATTGGGATCGGGCACGAGCGAGAAAGGCGTTACGTCAGATCACACCGCTCGGATAAAGGAGCAGAATGTTTTTGCACGTGAAAGCAGTTCGCAACGTTAGTGATTTCGAGTTGCAGCTCGAATTCAGCGATGGCGTGGTCAAGCAGGTAGATCTCAAAAATGAGCTTTACGGCGAGGTTTTTGAACCATTGAAGAATCCCGAATACTTCAAACGCGTCGCTCTCAATCCAGAGACAGGAACAATTGAATGGCCCAACGGCGCAGACTTTGCGCCCGAGTTTTTATACGATATCGGAGTAGAGGTCAAGCAGGTTGCCTGAGTCATGAGCGCGCGCCGCGTGATGCGATACTTGACTTTGATCAGTCGGTTCGGGCTCGCGGCCCTCTTCCTTTTCACGGCCGGAGCAAAACTTTTCATCCTCAAAGCATTTGCGACAAACGTCGCGTCGTTGTTGAGCGCTTCGGGTGTCAATTACGAGCGCTGGCAATGGCCGGCTACGATTGGCGTGATCTGCGCGGAAGTGATCGCGGCAACTTTGCTGATCATACCCCGCACGGTAAAGCTGGGCGCGATCTTGTCAGCAGCGTTGCTAATCGGGTTCAGCGCGTTTGCGCTTTACTATGTTTACGCTTTGCACGGTGAGCCGTTGGAGTGCGGTTGCTTTGGCCGGATCATTGGCAGCGAGTTGGGTGTGAAGACTGCGCTGCGGAACCTGGCATTATTAATACCGGCCCTGATCGTCCTCTTCGGACCTCGGCGAGAAACGAATTCAGGAAGAAAACTTGAAACTTGAAACTCATCTCCTCTTCATCCGGGCGATTTCGTATCGCGTATTTTCAATTCGCTCCTGCATGTCAGGATGATCGGAAAAGAACGAGCCCAGCAAATCCGATTCCTGACCGCTGATCTTTTGCAGCTTTTGAAACATCGCGATCATTGCTTGCGGATTAATTCCGGCCCGCGACATCGTGTGCACTCCCAGATAGTCAGCTTCGCGTTCTTCGTCACGCGTGTGCAGGGTCAGAAATCCTTCGCCTACTATTCGCCCGAGCGCGGTGCCCAGGTCTCGCGCGGTGTCGCCGGCGATTCCCGTGATCGAACCGAGGGTCTTCGCGATATCGTCGTATTCCCGGGATTTTTTGAGCGATTTCAAACTGTGACGCGCGACCAGGTGACCGACTTCATGGGCCAGCACCGACGCCAATTCGTCATCGTTGGCTATTTTGAGCAGGCCGGTAGTGATGTAAACGTGTCCGCCCGGTATCGAGAAGCCGTTGATCTCTCGGCTTTCGACGACGTGGAATTTGTAAACCAGATTAGGGCGCTGGCTCACGCTGGCTACGCGCTGTCCGATGCGATCTACGCGCGCCAGGCCGGCATCCGTGAGACGGAAACGCTTTGTGGCTTCGCGATGAAGTTGTGCGCCGAGTCTTAATTCATCGCGCTCGCTCAAGAGGCCGGCGTTTGAATATCGCGCGTTGCGAAACTCAGAGTATGGATCTCCAAATTGGGACGGTGTGTGCGCTTCAACGCCTGAAACGCCGGCTGCCGAGTCAGCCGAGACGATCCAGTGCAGATTCATTCGCTGAAATAAAAGGAATCCAACTATAGCAGGGATTGCCAGGAGCGCGATCAGTAGTTGGAGCCTGAGAGTCTTCATCGGCATCATGGCAACGATCGGCGATGATGATAAGCTAACGAGCCAGAATTTTGAAGGGAACAAACGGATGGGCCAAAAACTTTTCACTGGTGGATTGTTGAAGGATCAGGTTGCCTTTATTACCGGCGGCGGCACCGGAATCACCGGCGGTGTGGCGCGCGCGCTCGCGGAAGTCGGCGCAAACGTAGCGCTGGTCAGCCGCAACATTGAACATCTGGAGCCGGCGGCGAGAGCGATCAATGCTGCAGGGAGCGGCGGAAACCCGACCGTTAGGGAGGGTGGCAAAACGGAAAACGCAAGCATCGGCGAAGCGTTCGCCGTCGCCGCCGACGTGCGCAATCCTGAAGAAGTTGAAAAAGCAATCGCAGCCACTGTCGATCGTTTCGGAAAGATCGATATCGTCGTCAACGGCGCTGCCGGAAATTTTCTCTGTACCGCGGAAGAGCTTTCACCGAACGGCTTCGGCGCAGTTATCGATATCGATCTAAAAGGCAGCTTCAATGTCTGTCGCGCGGCCTTCGCGGAATTAAAAAAGAACCGCGGGCAGGTTCTGAATATCAGCGCGACGCTCCATTATCTGGGCACGCCGATGCAGCTCCACGTTTCTGCCGCCAAGGCCGGCGTCGATGCCTTGACCAGAAACCTCGCGGTTGAATGGGGTCGCTATGGTGTGCGCGTGAACGCGATCGCGCCGGGTCCGATCGCCGACACTGAGGGAATGAAGCGTTTGGTTCCCGAAGCGATAAAAGAAAAACTTTTGAAACGAATTCCGCTGGGACGTTTTGGATTGATCAGAGACATTGAGAACGCCGCCGTGTTTCTGTGTTCAGACGCCGCAAGCTTTATCAATGGCGCGGTGCTGGTAGTCGACGGCGGCCATTGGCTGGCGGCGAACAGACTGTTGTGAACAGAAAAGGTAAAGGACCTAAGGCTCCAAGCGCGTCTTTTCTTCAAGGATCAATTCCAACTCAGCAATCGCCTCAAAATCTTTTGGCCGTCCCGCGGCGCGTCTCACTTTAATCAGATGTTCAAGTTCAAGGCAGGTGCGCCTCTCAGGTACGGTTGAAATGATGCGAGAGCCTCAACAATGCGTGAGATGTTCTTGTCAGTACGTCGATAGACCACATCCAGATCGCTTGTCAGGCGTGCCGATCCGTGCGCGGTGGCCGCAGCGCCTCCCACAATAATAAACTCGACCTTAGCCTCAGCCAGTACTCGGATAAGACTCTGAAAATTAGTCTCCACGATGGAGTTTCTCTTTGCTGGCACGCCGTAGTTCGTCAGCAAACTTTTGCAGCCGTTCCAGATTTTCGAATCGCTGCTCCACTGTCAGACGCAGGTTCTCGCGAATCAACGTTCGATCGACATCCTTCTTATACGCTTCGATCACGGGATCCGGCTCTATCTCTTTGTTGCTCTTGGTCATGTCGCTTTTATTATAGGTTGGTTCGTTGGCATTACAAGGCTTGGAGAGTCAGCTCTGTAAGATGCCGTGGATTCGAAGGTCCATTGTGTTGCTCCTTTTCTCCGGTTTAGCATTCGCTAGGCAACCAACTTTTTCATTTCAAACAAATTTAGAAGAAATAACCCGGTGTGAATGCGCGGGCTTTTACGATCCGCGGTCAATTCCAGATTAGTTCGCTCGCATCCTGCCACCATGTTATAAAGATCGAGCGTTGATTAAGGATATGCTCGATCTTAAACCGGCGAGTTTCGAAGAATTTGAACGCGAAGCGCGACGCGGCAATGTTGTGCCGGTGGTGCGCAGCGTGCTCGCCGATCTGCAAACGCCGTTGGGAGCGTTTCTTCGCATTGCTGACGATGCGCCGTATGCGTTTTTGCTCGAGTCGATCGAAGGCGGCGAACGCGTCGCTCGTTATTCGTTTCTGGGCGCGAATCCATGGATGGTCGCACGCGGGCGTGGTCCTCAAACGATTATCGAAACGGACGGCAAGCGCGAAATACGCGATCAGAACGCGGTCGATTTTCTGCGCGATTATTTCCGTAAAAAAAAACTTGCAGACCGTCGCGGACTCGCGCCTTTATCAGGTGGCGCGGTTGGTTATCTCGCCTACGAGGCAGTGCGCTGGTTCGAGCCGGTGCTCGATGTTAACGGCAGCGCGTTGGGCGATGGATATGACGCCGTGTGGATGTTCTTTCGCACCATCGTCGCTTTTGATCGCGTTCAGCAGCAAATGGAAATTACGTCGGTGGTCTTCACTGACGAAGCTGAAAGCGATCGTAATCGGCTGCGTGAACTATACGAGAGAGCGGTCACCGCGACTGAGGGAATTGAGAAACAATTGCACCAGGATCCAAACCCGGCGGCTCAAGTACCATCGCGCACTAATGATTCCGCAATTCAATTTCAATCGAACTGGCCGCGAAAGGACTTTGAAGCCGCGGTCAACGCGGTCAAGGAGCATATTGCTGCCGGTGATTGTTATCAGGTCGTAATCGCACAACAGTTCAGAAAATCTACTTCGGCCCACCCGCTGGCGATTTATCGCGCCCTGCGCGCCACGAATCCATCGCCGTACATGTATTTTCTCCGCATGGGCAAAGAAGCGATCATCGGCGCGTCGCCGGAGATGCTGGTGCGATGTCACGATCGGCGGCTCGATTACCGGCCCATCGCGGGCACGCGCAAACGTGGCGCGACCGAAGCGGAAGACCGGATGCTGGGCGAAGAAATGCGCAACGATGAAAAGGAAGTCGCCGAGCATACGATGTTGGTGGATCTCGGCCGCAACGATCTCGGCAGAGTTTCGGACTATGGATCGGTAGAAGTAGAGGAATTGATGACCATTGAACGTTATTCGCACGTGCAACATCTGGTGACCAGTTTGCGCGCGCGCCTGCGCGATGACCTGGATCGATTTGATGCGCTGGCGTCATGTTTTCCCGCGGGCACGGTCACCGGCGCCCCAAAAATCCGCGCCATGGAAATCATTCGCGAAATCGAACCAGCGCCTCGCGGCGTTTATGCCGGGGCCGTGCTTTACGTCGATTACAGCGATAATCTGGATTCGTGCATTGCGATTCGCACGATTGACCTGCGCGATGGAGTGGCGGTTGTGCAGGCCGGCGCCGGCATCGTCGCTGATTCTGTTCCCGAGAGTGAATACGAAGAGTGTGTCAACAAAGCGCGAGCACTTTTTCGAGCGATCGAATTGGCGGAGAAGGGATTGTGAAGCTATTACCCAAGCATCTCGCGATCCTAATGGCGTGCTTACTGACATCATTGAGCGGATGTGTTGACTCAGGCGCCGACAAGCCGACGCCGGAAGCCGCGCAAAAATTTCTCAAGCTGCGTGGCTATAATTTTGATGAACAGTCTTTTCTTTCCGCCGCGGCGGCGGGCGATGAAATGGCAGTCAATGGTTTTCTCGCCGCTGGAATTAATCCGAACGCGAAGGATGAAAAAGACGGCGACACCGCCTTGACCGCGGCTGCTTCGCGCGGAGATTTGAAGATCGTCAATGTGCTTTTGCAGGGCGGGGCGGACGTGAATGCAAAAAACAAGAATGGTTGGACGGCGCTCCTGTTGGCTTTTCAGCATGATCGAAACGAGGTTGCCGACGCCCTGGTTGGCCAGCAGAATCTCGACATCAACGCCGAAACTCCGAATGGAATGACCGCGTTAATGCTTGCCGTGTGGCATCATCGCGAACAGGCTGAGCAGACTCTTTTGCAACGTGGCGCAGACCTGAATCACCAGGATCAGGACGGCGACACCGCGCTTCATGGCGCCGCGTTTCAGAACGACATGGCGAGTTTGGAATTACTTCTCGCCAAAGGCGCGAACCCGAATATCAAGAATAAACTCGGAGGCACGCCGTTGATGTGGGCCGCGTCTTACGGACATGATGAAGTGGTGAGAGAGCTGCTGGCGAAAGGGGCCGACGCTAGAATCAAGGATGTAGACGGCGTCACCGCATCCGGCTGGGCCGCCAAAAACGGACGGGGCAATTTGGTAATGCTTTTGCGCGAAGCGGAGAAAAAACGGTAGGCAGAAGGCAGAAGGCAGGAGATCCCAAATTTGAGATTTCAGATTCAAGATTCAAGATTCAAGATTCAAGATTCAAGATTTGAGATTTGAGATTTGAGATTCAGAATTCACGACGGAAAAATAGCAACAGACAATGGAAACTAACAAGTAACAACTAGGCCCTAAGCCCTAAAGACCCAAGACGACATGTTACTTGTCATCGACAATTACGATTCGTTCACTTACAACCTCGTACAGTATCTCGGCGAGTTAGGTGAGGACATCGCGGTGCGCCGCAACGACGAAGTCACGGTCGCGGAAATCGACTCATCGTTGCGCCCGCACCGCATCGTGATTTCACCCGGCCCCGGCACGCCTGATGACGCCGGCGTTTCGATGAAGGTGATCGATACCTTCGCCGGTCGCATTCCGATGCTGGGTGTTTGCCTGGGTCATCAGGCGATCGGGCAGGTGTTTGGCGGCCGCATCGTGCGTGCGCCGAAAATTTTTCATGGAAAATCGTCCGAGATTCAACACGACGGCAAGACAATCTTCGCCGGACTTGCCGATTCGCTTAAAGCGGGCCGATATCATTCGCTCATCGTTGATTCTGAAGGACTGCCGTCATGCCTCGAAGTCTCAGCGACCACGAGCGATGGCATAATCATGGGATTGCGGCACAAAGAAATGAAGATCGAAGGAGTTCAATTTCATCCCGAGTCGATCATGACAACCGAAGGGAAGAAGCTGCTGGCGAATTTTTTGAAGTTGTAAGCAATCGTCCGGAGTTCGGAGTTCGGAGTTCGAAGTCCGGAGTTCGGTGTTCCGAGCCAGGGTATCGAAGATGCGGTTGAAGAATTCAAACGCTATGTCAGACCCGCAACGTAAATCACAGATCAATTCACAACTCCGGACTCCAGACTCCGAACTCCGGACTTTTCTGCCGCGGCTCATGCGCGGAGAAAATCTTTCGCGCGCGGAGGCCGGCCGCCTGCTGGAAGCATTATTGGACGGCGCCGCGACGGATGGGCAAATTGCTTCCACATTGATAGCGCTGAAAATGAAAGGCGAGACCGTCGAGGAGTTGGCCGGACTCGCTGAGACAATGCGCAATCGCGCCACGCGCATTAACTCGCGTCACAGTTGTTTCATCGATACCGCCGGAACTGGATCCAGTCGCGCCAAGACTTTCAACGTCTCGACCGCCGCGGCGTTTGTGATCGCCGGCGCTGGTTTGCCGGTCGCTAAACATGGTAACCGCGCAGCCAGCAGCCGCTGTGGCAGCGCCGATGTCCTGGGCGCGCTCGGAGTAAACGTATCTTCGTCGGTGGACTGTTCCGAAAAGTGTCTGAACGAGATCGGAATCTGTTTCATGTTTGCGCCGTTATACCACGGAGCGACCGCGCGGGTGGCGAGCATTCGGCGCGAGTTAGGGGTGCAGACGACTTTCAATCTACTTGGCCCGTTGACGAATCCGGCGCGCGCGCCGCGGCAAATCATCGGCGTTTGGAGCCATGATTTACTCGAGCCAATGGCCCATGCTCTGTCGTTGCTTGGTATCGAGCGCGCCTGGGTGGTTCACGGAGCGGACGGCCTCGATGAAATCACGATCGCGGATAAAACATTTGTCGCCGAAGCTGAAGACGGAAAAGTGAGAACCTTCGAAATTCAGCCACAGGATTTTGGTTTACAAACCGTCGCGCTCGACGAGATTCGCGGCGGCGATGCGGACGCCAACGCGCAAATAATTCGCGACGTCCTGTCAGGCACGCGTCGTGATCAAGCCCGAGACCTGGTCATAGCGAACGCTGCCGCGGCGTTATTCCTTGGTGGCGCCGCCAATAATCTTCTGAATGCGGCCGAGCTCGCGCGAACCAGCATTGATGGCGGCGCGGCGAATGAAAAACTCGAGCAGTTGATTCAAGCCACAAATCAAACGTAAGCGTTTCGCTGCGAATAACAAGTGGATGTTCTGCAAAAAATCATCGAGGTCAAAAAAGCGCGCGTAACCGAAGCGAAGCTGATCGCACCGCCGGCAGAGATACGCCTGCGAGCGCTTGCGCTGCGATCGAAGGCGAGCCCACACAAGTTTGCGGAAGCGCTTTCGGATGAAGCTCGAGTAAACGTGATCGCCGAAATTAAGCGTGCGTCTCCATCAAAGGGTGTGATTCGTGATGATGTGGACCCGGCGCAGCTCGCTCGTTCGTACGAAGCAAGTGGCGCCTCGGCAATTTCGGTTTTGACGGAAGCAGATCACTTTCGCGGCTCGCTTGACGATTTGCGAGCTGTCGGCGCGGCAGTTTCGCTTCCGCTGTTGCGCAAGGATTTCATTTTCGACGATTATCAAATTTATGAATCAGCACTGGCCGGCGCCGATGCGATTCTGCTGATCGTTGCGGCGCTTGATGACGGAGAACTTCAACGTTTGCGTATCATTGCAGAAGGCGAGCTGGGCATGGATGCGTTAATCGAGGTTCACACCCGCGACGAACTGAGCCGAGCCCTGGATTGCGGCGCGCGATTAATTGGCATTAACAATCGTGACCTGCGCACGTTTGTAGTTTCACTGGACACCTCGGCGCAACTCGCGAAGCATGCGCCTTCAGGTGTAACTCTTGTCAGTGAGAGTGGCATTGAATCGGCTGATAATATTCGCAGTTTGAGGGCCCTTGGGTACAAAGCATTCCTGATCGGCGAATTATTAATGCGCGCGAACGAGCCGGAAAAGCTGTTGCGCGATTTGATTGACAACGCCGGATGAAATTCCCTCAGAACGCAAAGGCGCGGGAAAAGAAACTGCAACGCCAATGGTGAAGATCAAAATCTGTGGAATCACGAATCTCGACGATGCTCGCGCGTCGATCGAGGCGGGTGCGGACATGCTCGGCTTTAACTTCTATCGCCCAAGTCCAAGGTTTATCGAACCCAAAAGCGCTCGCGCGATAATCGAACGGCTACGAGCCGAAAACGAAAGATTCTCACGAGAAATAACTACGGTCGGTGTCTTCGTGAACGAATCGTCGCCGGCGGCGTTGATTAGCACAGTTGATGAGGCGGGCGTGGATGCCGTGCAATTGCATGGTGACGAATCCAACGAGTTTTGCGGAGCTCTGAAGCGGCTTTCTCCGGACAAACTTCTAATCAAGGTTTTCCGAGTTGGCGAAGAATTTCAGACGGACCACGCGACTTCCTACAACGCAGACGCGATCATGCTCGATGCGTACGACAGGAATCTGTACGGCGGCACGGGCCAGGTAATCGATTGGCCGATCGCGCGGAAAATGCGCGAGCTGGCACCGCGCCTGTTTATTTCAGGCGGACTCTCGGCGAAGAATGTTTCGGCGGCAATCGCCGCGATCAGGCCTGATGGCGTCGATGCTTGCAGCGCGCTCGAATCGTCGCCCGGCCACAAAGATAAGGAACGCGTGAAAGCATTTGTCCGCGCCGCGCGTGGCGAGTAGACTCTGATAAATATTTAGGGAGGCAGCCGGAAAAGTATTGGCCCAGGCGCTCGAAGAACAAGCGAACGCTCGAAGCTCTGAGCCGAGCGTGATTTCCAAGCCTATCGCCGACTCAGTGGAGCCTTCGGCGCGGGCCCTGTCTGCCTCGAACCTGCAAAAGTCATACGGCCGACGGCGCGTGGTTGACGGCGTGACTCTGCGCGTCGAACCGGGCGAAGTTGTCGGACTGCTGGGAGCGAACGGAGCGGGCAAGACGACGACGTTCTACATGATCGTCGGCCTGGAAACGCCAGAAGCCGGCTCAGTGCGTTTAGCCGGCCGTGATGTCACCAGGCTTCCAATGTACCTGCGCGCGCGTTTGGGACTCGGCTATCTGCCACAAGAGCCATCCGTCTTTCGCAAGCTGACCGCGGCTGAAAATATTCTGGCGGTGCTGGAAACCATGGGCTTGCGGCGGCGTGAGCAATTGAAAAGAGTTGAAGAGCTCTTGCAGGAGTTTGGCATCGATCATGTCAGAAACACGCGCGGCGATGCGCTCTCTGGCGGCGAGCGGCGGCGGACTGAGATCGCGCGCGCGCTGGCGACTGAGCCGCAATACATTCTTCTGGACGAACCGTTCGCGGGAATCGATCCTAAGGCAGTGGATGATTTGCAGACCGTGATCTTGTATCTCCGTAATCGGGGCATCGGAATTCTCGTGACCGATCACAATGTGCGCGAGACTCTTGGCGTCACGGATCGCGCTTATATCATGGCCGAGGGAAGGATCTTTAGATCCGGGCCTCCGAAAGACTTGACAGAAGACCCCGAAGTTCGAAGACTTTATCTAGGCGAGAAATTTCGCATGTGATCGATACGCGCACTCCGTGCACAGATAGGTTATAATTTCCCCAGCGCGGGTCCGCGCGGAATCCCGACAGTTTGATTGAGTGTGTTTGGTTTTCAAATGTCCGTTAGGCTCACTACAAGTCTTTCACAACGTCTCGTGTTGACGCCACAGTTGCGCCAGCGCATCGAGATGCTGCAGATGACCACGTTGGAACTCAGTGAATTGATTCAGCAACAACTCACTGAAAATCCGGTGCTCGAAGAAGTGGCAACGCAGGAAGAGGCCCGCGAATTTGCCGAGAAAATTCTCGATCACATGGCTAATGGCGGCGACCTTGAGAGCTTTGAGGCTCCTACGGTGGAAGGAACCGCGCCAGGGCTCGGTGAACCTTCTTCGAATGGGTCGGGAGAGGTTGAAGCGGCGGCGTCCACTTTTGGTGAAGCGGACGCGGAAGCCGCGGGCGCAGTCGATGCGTCGGGAGAGACCGGCGATGAAACCGGCACCGAGGCGACGCGCGACGCATTCGAAGAAGTAGATTTCGGACGAGAGTTTCAGGACTATCTGGATCCGGGTTATAAGACGCAGGAATTCGAATACAAAGAAGACACCCCGACCTTCGAGCAGTTCCTTACCAAAGCGCAGTCTCTGGCCGAGCACCTGGAATGGCAACTTCACATCGATTGCGGTGAAGGCGCGGTCTGCAAAGCCGCGGAGTGCGTGATTGGAAATCTGGACGAAGACGGCCGACTAACGGCCACCAATGAAGAGATTGCGGCGCTGGGTGGCTGGTCGGAAGAAACGATCGATCGAGCGCGCGCAATCGTGATGAAGCTGGAGCCGGTGGGTTGCGGCGCACGCGACGTGCGCGAATGTTTGCTGGTGCAGCTCGAGACCCGCGGTGAATTGGATCGTCTGGCCACGCAACTGATTCGCGATCACTTTGAAGATTTGCAGCAGCATAAGCTTCCGCACCTGGCCAAGAAAATGGCGGTGGCCATCGAGACGCTGGCTGCTGAGGTGCAATTCATTCGCACGCTCGATCCCTATCCCGGCCGGCGTTATTCATCCGAAGAGCCGGTGCTGATCGCCCCGGAAATTTATATCGAGAAACTCGACGAGAATGGGGACTATGTGATCTATTTTGCCGACGACGGCAGCCCGCGTTTGCGCATCAGTCCCAATTATCAACAGATGCTGTCGCAACCGGGGACCACGAAAGAGACGCGCGATTTCATCAAAGAGAAAGTCCGCTCAGCCGTCGATCTGTTGCGCAACATCGAGCACCGGCGCCAGACTATTTATCGAGTGGTGGAGTCGATCGTTAATCGTCAGCGCGAATTTCTCGATAAGGGCGTGGAATATATCAAGCCGATGATGCTCAAAGACATCGCTGAAGACATCGGCATGCATTTGTCCACGGTTTCACGCGTCGTCAATCGAAAATATGCGCACACTCCGCAAGGCGTGATAGAGCTGCGGCGCTTTTTTACCGAAGGCATGCTGAACGAAGAAGGCGAAGAAGTATCAACCAGGATAATCAAGCTAAAGATAAAAAAATTGATAGAAGAAGAAGATTCTCACAACCCGATCACCGACGATCAAGTGGTAAAGATATTAGTGAAAGACGGAATTAAGTTATCGCGCAGAACGGTGGCGAAGTATCGCGACCAAATGAATATTCCAGGCTCGCGCGAGCGCCGCGCCGTTGTCTAGTTGGCGCTTGAGCCCGGAAGCGAAGAATTTTTAGCTCTTATAAATCATGCTCGGATTTGGGTCGCCGGCGAACGAATCGCTGTCGGCGTCGAACCCTGAGCCCAACCCGGAGGGTGCTGGATGGTATTTGAATACACGGGTCGTCATGTCGAAGTCACCCCGGCAATTCGACGCCACGTCGAGGATCATTTCAAAAAGCTCGATCACATATTTAACGATTCCAGCGCTCGCACTCACGTCGTCATCGAAGTTGAAAAAGGCCGCCAAACCGGCGAAGTGATCGTGCATTGGCGAGATCACACGCTGACCGCCAGCGCCACGAACGCCGACATGTATATGGCGCTGACGCGGGCCATCGGCAAAATTGAAAAGCAGGCGCTGAAGCTGAAAAAGAGAATCATCGATCGAAAGCATAACGCCAGGAAAACCTCGGAAGTTGCGCCCGCGCCGGACGGCCAGGTCGAAGCTAGTCCGAGACCAACTCGAATAATCTCGGCCCGACGTTATAGTGTGAAACCGATGACCGCGGAAGAGGCAGCGCTGAGCCTTTCTTCGAAACCGGACCACTTCGTTGTCTTCCGCGATGCCGATACCGATCGGATCGGCGTACTATACAAACGGCAGGATGGGAATTTTGGCCTGATTGAACCTTAGTTATTACGAATGGATTTGATTATGACAGGCGGAGCGGCATACTTTTGAGGTGTCGCTCCTTTTTTTACTTTTCCGGAACCCGCTGATGCCCGGTCGAATAAGGAAACGAAAATCCAAAACCAAGGGCCCGCCCGACATTGTCATGATCACCGGATTGAGCGGATCCGGAATGACTTCAGCTACTAACGCATTCGAGGACCTTGGTTATTTCTGCGTCGACAATATGCCGCTCACCCTATTGCCGACCTTCGCGCGGCTGGTCCAGGCGCGCGATGAGGAAAAGGGAAGCATTCAGCGCGCGGCGCTGGTAATTAGTTTTCGCGAAGGACAATTTCTTTCTGACTTTGCGAAACAATTGCGGGCGCTTGTGCGCACCGGTCTGACAGTCTCGGTCCTGTTTTTCGAGGCCGGTGACGAAATTCTCGCGCGCCGTTTCAGCGAGACGCGCCGCCCACATCCCGCGGACAACGGACGGGGTCTCGCTGAAGCGATTCGCGCTGAACGCAAAGCCATGGAAGGCATTCGCGCAATGGCGGACGAAGTGGTTGACACTTCCGACCACACGGTCCATTCGTTGCGCAAGCTCTTGATCGAACGATTCAGTCTTACGAGCGAAGGTGCGCCCATGCGCGTCCAGGTCCTGAGCTTTGGACACAAATTCGGCGCTCCCCGCGACATCGAGTTACTTTTTGACGTGCGACATTTGCCCAACCCTTTTTTTGTTGACGGCTTGCGAGCCCTCACAGGTAATGATCGCCGCGTCGTTAAGTTTCTAAAGTCCCAGCCGGAAGTGGAAGAGACGCTGCGACGCTTTACGGACTTGCTCGGCTACTTGTTACCATTGTACAAGCGCGAAGGTAAGTCGTACGTTACCGTCGGAATTGGCTGCACCGGCGGACGTCATCGTTCAGTAATGATTGCGAGCGAGCTGGCGACGCGCCTGCGCGAAGCGGGTTTTGACGCCCAGGCTTCGCATCGTGACGTGCGGAAGGGAACAGCGCAGACAAGCTAGCAATTGGGCGACGCGATGAAAAAAATAAATGAAAATCCGGCAGCGCTCGAGTCAACGCCCAAAATCGCGGCCGTAATAATTGCTCATGGTCACCTGGCGGCTGAGCTGTTAGCGGCGGCGGAGATGATCGTGGGCCACATGCCTTACGTCACCTCAGCTTCAATCAGTTGGCATGACGATGTCGATGTTGCTCGGGAAGAAATCGAGCAAGCTATCGCGCGCATCAATCAGGGGCGCGGGGTGCTGCTGATGACTGACATGTTCGGCGGCGCGCCGATGGACATCGCTTCGATGTTTCTGGACGACAACGGAATCGAGATTGTCAGCGGCGTAAATCTGCCGATGGTCATCAAGCTTGCCGACCAGACTTCTCAAGAGTCGCTCTCGGATTTAGCTCGCCGAGCAGGTGACGTGGGCCGGGAAGCAATTCATTTGGCGAGCGACATTCTCACGCCGGCCGCGAAATCTTAATTGGATCAAGTTCCTCTCAAATTCATTTTCTCCATAAAAATCAGTCAGTTTCTGAAAAGTCAGGTCTTTCGTCCTTTTATCAGGAATGGAAGGCCCATTGCATCTGCGCTGGGCCAGCTTTTTACGGCGGTCCGCAGGCTTTTGCCCGGCAAGCAGACCGCCCGACAGAACGGAGCTGAGTGCCAGAATGAAGACTCTCTTTCTTCCGCTTTTTCTTCTCGCTATCGTCTGTAGCCCTGCCTTCGCGCAAAATCAAACCGGGAATCGAAGAGTGGACGCCCGCGATTCGGTCCTTCGTAACGATTCCGCAAGCAGCCCTTCGGTCACCAGAGCAAAGGAATCTAATCATTTCGCGAAGAAGGACGGAACGGATAAAGAATCAAGGGATTCTGGCGGCACTGGTTCGACATCGGGAGGCACTTCGGTTCTTGCGAATCGAGCCGCAATCACTCCAGCGGAAGAGTACCGCGTCGGCGTTGGTGACGTGCTCGACATTCGTGTCGCCGAAGTTCCGACTCGCGAATCGACGTTATTCACGATCCTCGCCGATGGAGCGATTGAATATCCCTTGCTGAGTCAGCCAATCACGGTCGCAGGTCTGACCCTGGACGAAATCTCCGCCAGATTGGCCGGTGAAATAAAAGTGATCAAGGGTCCGCGAATTCTCGTGAACATACGGGACTACTCGAGCCACGGCGTGATAGTTACCGGGTTGGTGGATAGTCCGGGACGAAAAGCGTTGCGGCGTGAAGCAGTGCCGCTTTACACGGTTCTGGCGGAAGCTTTGCCGAGGGCCGAGGCTTCGAATGCGACAATTGTTCGACGCGGACAGTCGGGGCAGTTACTAAAGTTGAGCGTTCAAAAGGACATGGCGACGCTCGTGCTGCCGGGCGACACAATTCGAATTACCGGAAATAGTGAGCCTGCCAGCCAATTCTTTTACGTGGGAGGGCGAGTAATTTCTCCCGGAGAAAAAGAATTTCACGCGGGCATGACGCTCACTCAGGCGCTGCTTGCGTGCGGCGGCACGACCCGCGAGGCCGGCAACGCCGCTAAGATATTCCGTCGGAATTCAACGGGGTTTCTGACATCGAGCGATTATGATCTGCGCGCGATTCAAGAAGGCAGGACGCCGGATCCATTATTGCAGCCCGGAGATCGAATCGAGGTCGGGCAAACAACGTGGTAAGGTGAACATTCGTGAGATTGTGCGAAGATAGGGTGGCCATCGGGTCGCCCTTTTATTTTGGCTGACCTTGCTCGCTCAAAATTTCAGCATAAACTTAACGATTATTGAATGGATGCTCGAGCAAAATCTTTACTGGTTCATCTTCTGATCGCCAAGTCGATCGTCGAAGGATTGCTGATAGTCGGGCTCACTGTGGGCTTCGTTTTTGATGTTGTTCCGCCTTATTTCGAGGGATGGGGAGAAGCAGCGCCTCACGCTATCGAAGGATGGGTCATTAACAAACACGATCAATCGCAACGCGTCGAAGTCCAGCTTTTCATCGACGACAAGTTTTTTGCCACGATGAGCGCCGATCGATCCAGGCCTGACGTCGCCGCCGCCGGCTTTGCCGCGGACGATCTTCACGGGTACAGTTTTCAGATTCCTTCGCTGAGCCAGGGAAACCATATCGCTCGAGTCTACGCAATACATTCCAGCGGTGGGGGCGCCAGAAAGACTTTGCAACTTGCCGGCGATCCAATTCCTTTTGCCGTCGACGCCGATGGCTTGTTGCATTCGATTCCTCAGCCGTCCAGGGCCAGGTGAGAAAGAAAGGAGAAGCGCATGGCTGAAACAGCCTCGGACCGCACGATCAGTGACCGATCGATTGCCGCGTGGGAAATCGTCTCGGTGACGTCGTCATTTTTGATTGCTGAATGGCTGGCGGGTGCGCTCTTTGGGACCAAGCTCGTCTTAGCGATTCCGGTCGCTCTTGCTTTTGTGCTGATGATTGTTTCGCATCGTCTGCGGGCCGAAACGCTTCGTCACCTTGGCTTCCGGCTGGACAATCTGGGCGGCGCCGCATTTGTGGTGGCGATGCCAACGCTTGTTGCGGCAATTTTGATCCTGTTTGCGGGATGGATGCTCGGCAGTCTGCGACTTGATCTTATTGGTTCAAGGCCGCGATATTTGCTGTTACCAATCTGGGCGCTTGCTCAACAATATGTCATGCAAGGTTTCATCAATCGTCGGGCCCAAATTGTCTGCGCTAAAGGTTGGCAGAGTGTTCTGATCGTGGCGGTCTTGTTTGGCTTGCTGCACCTGCCGAACATTAACCTCGTATTATTTACCTTCTTCGGGGGCGCGTTGTGGGCGGCGATCTACCGGCGAATTCCGAATCTTTTCGCCCTGGCTATCTCCCAGAGTATTCTGGCGGGGCTTCTGGCAGTGTCGCTTCCCGTCGGCTGGCTGACCGGTCTTAGGGTCGGCTTCAAATACTTTGGCTAGAAAATCTTGCATTTTGGCCGCTTTTTTTCATTAAGCAGGCGCGGCTAAATCGTACTGTACCGGTTGAACATTGATTTGCTATAATCAGTCGCCTTGCAAAGGGGAACAGGTCGGGCGGTCGCTGCTTCGCATTTCAATATTTCAGATCTCAGATTTGAAATTTGAAACCACAGCGAAGGAGAGGAAAGTCCGAACACCAAAGGGCGGCGAGCCCGCTAACGGCGGGGCGTCCGAGTGAATCGAATCTCAAATTTCAAATTTGAAATTTCAGATGAAGAGAAGCTCGGACGACGACAAGTGCAACAGAAAAGAGACCAGCCGACCGCGATTCAGATTCTAAGATCTGGGATCTGAACGCGGGGTGATGGGTGAAATGGTGCGGCCCGTACGGGCTTAATGTAAGAGCGCACCGGCGCGTGTGGCGACATGCGCGGCCAGGCAAACTCCTCGCGGTGCAAGACCAAATAGGGAGGCGTCAGAAGGGCTGCCCGCCCAAAGTGGCTATTGATTTTCGAATTTCAAATTTTAAATTTGAGATTCGCGACTTCAAAGCTGCTACGACCTCCGGGTAGGTCGCTCGATCCAACTGGCAACAGTTGGGCTAGATGAATGATCGCTATCCGATTTCAGAGTTGAGATCTCAGATTTGTTATCTCAGGTTCTGGAATTTGAAATTTCAAGTCTGGAATCGGAGACAGAATTCGGCTTACAGACCTGTTCTCGCTTTGCAGGGCACATTTGGCGCCAGGAGTGATTCAGTTCTGATCTCACCTTTCAAAGAAGGAGACTAAATAAACAGAATGGCAAACCGGAAAGGGGTTTTCATCGGGGCTTATGTGCCGAATGAGCTGAAGGAATCTCTGCGGCGTCGCGCCGCCGCCGAGCATCGCACGCTGTCGCAAGAGATCACCCGCATTCTGACGGAAGCGATTCATGGCCGGACGTTGCCTCCGGGCAGCATCGACCGGCGCAACACCGCGAAATCCCCGCCACGTCGTCGCGCCACCGATCAGTTTCCGCGCCGTCGGGTCGGAGATTTACCCTATGCTCCCGAAGGCCGGCGCGGTGATGATCAGTAACTGATGTTTGCTTTAGCTGCTTAAGTAAAAGCGGCGCTCTTCTGCGAGGCCGTGACCGTAGTTTGAAACTTTTATTTGTCTTTGTCCTCGTAGTCCTCCTGCTGGTGCTTATCTACCGGCGGCTGCGGCCTTACCTCAAACTTTTCAAAAACATTCTTCGCGCCGTGCGCAAGTTTTCGGTCGACGGCATAGCTCCGGACGACAATAAATTCTCGCGCGGCGATCGCAAGCGCGAGAACCTAATTCGATGCTCCAGTTGCGGTACCTGGGTTCCGGCCGCGCGGGCCCTGACGCAACCGGACTCTGAGGCGATGTTCTGTTCGGAAGACTGTTCCCAGCGGCGTAGTGCAAGTACTCAACGCGAATCAAGACGCGGCCCCTGAGTGACGCCGGCTTATGATCGATGCCTTAGTTCGACCGCCCCAAAAGAAAAAGAATGCCGACACCAGTAGACCTGCCGGAACTACGAGCAAGGCGGCGGTTAGATGCTCGCGCCTGGCGTCGATTCCCAAAGTCGCGGCGAGATTTGCCAGCATAGGCAATCGTCCTGAGCCCACTGAGTCAGAAAGCACCCCCACGCCAAAGCGAGAGATCAGATCCCCGCACATATGGATGGCTACGATGTTAAGCGCCATTGCCGTGGCGCGAATCGCCGGCGGCACGCTGCCAACCAGGATGGCATGAAACGGCGCATTGTTGATGAAGAGAAAAAAGACCGTGAGAAAAACTGCGGGAAGAAAAAAAAGCGGTTCATGCCAGGCGAGGGCCAGCACTGCGGGCACGATCCCCAGCAAACTACTCAACGCACAAACCACAAAATAACCGTTCCGTCTCTTTGCCTTCACTCGATCCGCAATCCATCCACCGCCGAAGCTGCCGGCGAATCCTGCCAGCAGCGTGATCACGCCGAGCGCGATGCCCGCGCTAAGCTTTCCCATCTGCTTATCTTCTTCTAAAAGTTTCTTGGCCCAGGTAGCAAACGCCCCCAGCACGAACGTCAAGGCCGCGTAGCCGGCGGTCGACAGCAGCCAGTCGCGCGTGGTGACGATACGCCAGCACGTTTGTAACCAGGGTTCGCGATTGACGCTTTCTTCCCCGCCGGGGGGCAACTCATGGTGGAGTTCGGTGGTACCACGTTTTGGCTCGCGCAGTTTCCAGACGAACAGGGCCGTTATCAGGCCCGGCAAACCAACGATCATGAAAGCCATTCGCCATCCAAAAAAACGTTCCAGAATCACTCCGATCACATAGCCCAAGGCGAAGCCCATCGGAATCGCGATCTGAAAAACTCCCAAAGCCGTTGCGCGACGCAGCGGCGGAAAGTAATCGGCGATCAAGGTAGGCGTGATCGTCGAGTAGGACGACTCTCCAACGCCAACGACGGCGCGAACGATGCACATCGTCACCGCGAGGCCCGAAAGAGCTACCGGCAGACCGGCGAGGGGAATGTGCGTGGTGAATCCCGGCAGAAAAAACGGCGAGTGGTCCGCGATCGCTGTCAGCCCCGTGGCAACGCTCCAAACGACCGCCGCGGTTGCCATCAATGTCGTCCGCGAAAATCGATCGCCAAGCCATCCGAAAACCGGCGCCAGCACGGTGAACGAGATCAGCAGCGCGCCCTCCATCGCGCCATACTCGGTGTCTGAAAGATGCAGGTCGTGTTGAATCGACGTGGCAACGGTGGGAAGAATCTGCCGGTCGATGTAGTTAAGAAAGTTTACGACTGTCAGTACTGAAAGCGCATAGTAGGAATAACGCGGAACGGTCAGTTCACTTAGCTGCGCATGCGACGCAGTTTGGTTACTATTCATTGGCGGGGCGCGTTTCCTTTCTGAGCGTTTCCACGATCGTTGGCGTGATGTCGGTTAGTGATTGAATACGTCGGGCAATGCGCTCGCGATCTTTGCCCCAAACAATTGTCGGCACAGGGTTCAAGGTGTGATTCCGGATTGAAAGATCTTCGATGTTCCCGTGATCGCTGGTAATAATCATCGTGGTTGCGTCGAGATCTACGCTTCCGAGCAGCGTTTGGATGAACGCCGCCAGAGACCGCAGCACCCGGCGAGCAGCATCCATGTCCTGTGCATGACCAATCTTGTCCGTGATGAAGTATTCGTAAAGAGTGAAGTAGTTCTTTGAAACAATGTCGGCCAGCACTTCGCCGGCTTGCTCGGCTGTTCGCAGCGAAATTTTCTCGCCCCGCTCAATCAACATCGCGTTAGTAAAGTCCTGATAAACTGCCTGTCCGGCGTTCAAATCTTCGACGGTGTTAAAGCGCATTCCGGCCGCTTCGACTGCGGCGGTCGTCGCCGAAACCCAACGCGGTCGGTTCTCAAAGAATCGCATCGTATAAGTGTTCGCAAACGTAATTGGATCGACCCCTGCGCGTTTGAGTTGAAGAAAAATCGAATGCTCGCGAATGATATCCAGCAGTGGCTGATTCGGAAAGCCCTGTTTGTGATAACCAATCGCCGCGGGCGCGTTGATCCCGGTAAGAATTGTGGTTTGACCGGAAGCGCTTTGCGGCCGGCCTTCGATACCCAGACGGGCGTCAGTCGCAACCACGATTCCGTTGCACGGCACTGTCGGTTCTTCGTCCTGAAACACGGTCAACGGCGCGGCATCTTCCAATCCGGCAAATGGATTGTGCGGTCCGCGCGTACCGATCCCAAGACCATCGATGAAGAACAGAAGCACCGACACAGCAGCGATGAATAACATTCTCGGTGCAAACCGCGCAAGCAAGTTCGATAAACATAAATCCCCGGGGCGTTAGATCAGGCGCAGCCGGTTGCTTTCGGTTGCAGCATCAAACCTGCGCTTCGCGTTCTCGCGAAGCGCTTGACGGCGCCGAATGAAAGTTGTTCTGTTATGTTCTACTAAGGGGTACAGTCCTTGCCGGTGAGTCTCATGGCGTTTCGCTACTGTGGCATGTCAATCAGGTTGCCGATCCGGATCATAAGGCAGGCGATTGCACTTTTGTGCCTGGGCGGCGTGTTGCTCGTTTGCCCGAGTGGCTCGACGGCCTTCGAAACGGATCAGTACGACTTGCCCTCGAAACCTCTCGCGGACATCGGCGACGAAGTCTCAGAACACGTTGAGCTGAAGTTACGCAAAGCGATTGAAAAACTGAATTCGGAGATCGCAAGTCGCGAGAAATGCGTCACGAAGCCGGTTGCACGCGAAAACAAAAGCGATTGTGATTCGATAAGAGAGGAACGCGCAAAACTCGAATACCTGCGCTCGAACGACGCGGTGGTGCATGAGGCGTATAAACAGCTTGGCGCGGGCATTCCGCCGTTCACCAGCATGGGCACGTGGATGAACTCGCATCATTTCCGCGGACATCCCGCGCGCTACCGGACGAATTACTGGAAATCTATTTTTCTCTTTCTTCCTCACATCTATTTCACGATCAGTCCCACGGTGAATCTCTACGGCTCGGAATTCGGCACCGACAAGATCGCCCATTTCTTTCAGCAGGGCTACACTTACTACAAGATTTATCGTCATGGCATCGCCGGCGGCCTGACACCCGACGAGGCTGAGCGGAAAGCGATAAGCTGGGGGCAGAGATCGGAAAACACTTTCTATGGGACACTGGTTTCCGGCGTTTACTCGAACGGCGATCTGTTTGCCAACTACGCGGGCATGAAATTCTACCTGGGACTGACGAGCGAAATCAGGATCGGCGCAACCAGGAGAGTGCCGAGGCTGGTCCTGAAAGATGGATTCTGGGCGTTCAATGATCGCGAGGATCTCAGCGGAACTCTTCTCAAGCCTTTCATTTCTGATCATCTCAATGAAGCGCTAAACCCTTCTATTTTCACAGAATTTCTCGGCTTGCGTTCATTTTTGCGCCGAACGGTGAGAAAGCGAAGCTGCAATCAATGGTTCGAAAGATATCCCAATCTTTCTCCGGCGCAGTTGAATGAGAAATCACAATCGCTCAAGACCTGGTACGGCGAGGATTACGGCTTCACCGATAGCCTGCACTTCGTCACGATTGCGAACGTTTGCTTCGGGGATACGACCCATGACGACGCTGGGGCCGTAGCCCGACCGTGAGGGAGGGCTTAGAAACAGGCTTCGTTCGAAGACCTCCCTCACGCCCGGGCTACCGCCTCGTTCCGCGATCGTCTGGAATCAAACCCTGCTTCCGGTAAGCATTCAGCTTGTTGTGCATGGTCTTTAAACTAATTTGAAGCAGCTCCGCGGCCTTGGTTTTATTGTTCCCGGTCTTGGCCAGAGTACGCAGGATCATCTGCCGTTCGATTGTCTCGAGCGGCGTCCCGACGGGAAACGCGATCGTGTCTTCTGCGCGCACGCGTTCGCGCTGGTCGAAAGGATACGGCGCGAAATGATGCCGCTCGATCTGCTCGCTCGAACTGATGATTACCGCGCGTTCGATCACGTTGCGCAACTCGCGCACGTTACCCGGCCACGCGTGAAAGCGCAGCGCGTCCAACGCCCCAGCGCTGACAAAACGTGCCGGCCGATCGTGTTTGGCCGCGAGTTGAGTCACCAGATGCTGGGCCAACAACGGCAAGTCTTCTTTGCGCTCAGCCAGAGTTGGCAACTTGATGGTGATGACATCGAGCCGGTAAAGCAGATCTTCGCGCAGCTTTCCCCGGCGCGCGGCTTCATGAGGTTCTTTGTTCGTGGCCGCGAGTATGCGGACGTCAATGGGAATTTCATTTCGACTTCCCAACGGACGAACCTTTCGCTCTTCGATCACGCGTAACAATTTTGCCTGCAACAACTCAGGCATGTCGGCGATTTCATCAAGCAGCAAGGTCCCCGTGTCGGCCAGCTCAAAACATCCCTGGCGGCGCGCGGCCGCTCCCGTGAAAGCGCCTTTCTCGTGGCCGAACAATTCCGATTCCATCAGCGTTTCGGGAATCGCCGAACAGTTGATCGCCACAAACGGAGCGTTGCGCCGCGGACTGAGATTATGAATCGTGCGCGCCACCAATTCTTTTCCGGTGCCCGACTCGCCGGTGATCAGAACTGAAGCCGATGAAGGCGCGCATTGTTCGATGACCGCGTAAACTTTTTGCATCGACTCTGATCGACCGACCAGCTCGCCGAAGGCGCCGCGATCGCGCAGTTGACGTCTCAAGAGTTCGTTTTCACGCCGCGCCTCGGCGAATTCCACGGCGCGTTTAAGGACGATGTGAAAGCGATCGAAGTTGACCGGCTTTTCGAAATAGTAGTACGCGCCTTCTTCCTGGATCGCGTGCACCGCCGTGTCCGCGGAACTGTTGTCAGCGATCAAAATGACTGGCGTGTTAGGCTGGCGCTCGCGCAACTCGCGCAGCAGAGCAAACTGGTGCGGGCTCGGCTGCAAGGCGTCGGTGATAATGACCAGAGGTTGAAAAGTTTCCATCGCTTCGAGGCCGCTCAGGTCGCCGAACTCGACGGCAGTTTCGTAGCCAAACTCGTTCAGCCGCTCGCGCACAAAGTTGGCGTGATCCTGATCGCTGTCGATGATGAGAATGCGGCCCTTCATCGAATTCAGTTTAGCATAGGGAAAGGGAGGTATTCGGAGCAGAACGCCGGAAAGAGAATAAAAGTTGTGAAGGAAAAACAGCCGCTTAGCGGCGAAATGTTTATGGCCCCGCTGGCAGTGGACCCAATGATATTGGAGCCGAGCGAACTAGTTCGACATTTCGCTCGGCTCTGAAGAGATTATAGTCCGCACTACGGCCCTGGCGGCAGGATCAACTGATTCAATAACGCCGTATCAATATCGTCGATCTCCGGGTTCGTTTGATCGAGATCGATCCGTCCATTAAGACACTCCTCGTCATACTGCCAAATCAGAACATCGAACGGCAGTTGGACTGATGGGATGGCAAAGTTCGGATCAAAGTCTCGTATGACGCAAGAGCGATCGTGCGGATAACGCGCTACCCACGCGCCGTGACAGGGGACGCCGTTGCCGGTCGCAGCCACCAACGCGTGCCATGTAGTCGTGTTTAGCTGTGGAGCGTACACGCACGGGAGCAGTGTGACCCCGTTATTGCTTTCGCTGCCGCTGAAATCAATTAAGGTTTGGGCCCAGCCTGTGTAGTAATCAACCGACAAAGGAGGATTGCCTTCGACGTCAAGGAACATGAAAAACTGACCGCCTTGCTCAACCAGGTGATCTTGCGGGAACGTGAGCAGAAAGTCGCTGACGTTCAACTTTGCATCAGCCGCGCCTTGAGCGCGATCGCGATTCACGTGATTGGTTTGTTGAGCGATGGGCAGGACTTTAATACCGGCTCCCGCCAGTATTGGGTCTTCAACCTTGTGACGGTATTCGGCGGAACTCCCGCCAGTCGGGCTCTTAAAATAGCGTCCCCAAAACTTCGGAGTCTCTCCAAAGAAATTTATTGCCGCTTGCACCAATTGAGCAGTTACTTGAATGGAGCTGTCAGTCCCCGGTAAACCTCTAGCCATTTCTTTTTTCCTCCTTCAATTCAAAGCAATCAACTTATTTGTAATGGCTCAAACATCGGAAACATTTCCGACGTGAAACTCATCATTTGGATCGATCTCGACTTCCGGCATCGGCTCGAACTTTGATTCGTCAAACGGCGATATCTCCGGTTCCGGCGCGCCGAGTTCCTTCAGATGCTGCTTCGCTTTCTCCAATCCACATTGGTAAGAAAACGGCGGTCCATCACACCACGCCAGCCGATACGCCTTCAGGCATGGTGGAAGAATTCCGTTGATGTCTGAGAATTCGCGATTCTCCACGAGCTCTCACAAGTAAGGCAAACGAATCGGCGTGAGTATAACAACGCACCGCGCGCGTGTCAGTAGCTGGAAACGTGTTGCGGAACCGCCTGCGGAGGCAGCCGTTAGTCGATTGGGATCCATGAATATGCGTGCCTCCCCCTGCTACTGCAAGCGGATCTGTACCGTTACCCGCTTGCTATCGCAAGCGGTTCTGTACCGTTGCGCGCTTGCTATCGCAAGCGGTTCTGTAACAGAAGCGGAGCCCTTCCTGACGGTCGGGCTAATGCCTCGTGCCGCCAAGATGCGCTGTTAGGGAAGCGACCAGCGCCGTTGCTGTCGTCTGACTCGAAATTACGTCCGCGTGCAAACCGAATTGTGTGGCCGTCTGCGCAGTAGCATCATCGATGCAGGCCACGGCGACACCTCTGAGAAGTAGAGACAGATCGCTGGTGTCGAATAACTGCGCGAAGCGTTCGATCGAATGTGCGCTGGTGAAGACCACACAATCGATGCCGCCACCGACGAGCAATGTATCTATGCGAGCGAGTTCCTGATTATCGCCGCGCACGGTCCGATAGGCGACGACGAGATCGACTCGCGCGCCGGCATCTTCCAACAGAGCAGCTAAACGATCGCGCCCAATCGCCGCGCGAGGCATCAGAAAATTAAGACGGCGAAGGACGGTGAATCCGCCGGCATAATTTTCCAAAGCCGCAAGAATCCCTTCGGATGTTCCTGGCTCGGGAATGACGTCGACGTGGATATGCGACTCCTCAAGTTTGCGCGCCGTCGCTGCGCCAGTTCCGCAGACGCGGAGCGAGTCGAGCTCGTCGATTTCGTGACCGAGATGCTGCACCCTCCGCAGAAAGTATTCGACGCCATACACGCTTGTGAAGATCAGCCAATCGTAGCCGTAGAGGTTCTCGATTGCTTCATCAAGGCTCGCATGGCTTTCGGGTTCGGCAGGTTCGGACTCAGGACAAGCAATGACGCGAGCGCCGGAGCGTTCAAGTTCAGCGCCAAAATCGGCGCGAGCGCCGGCGGGCGCGATCAAAATGGTGCGAGAGTTAAGCGGTCGGGCAGAATCCATGGTCGAGATCCAAAATCGATCATTTGCTCTTTCGATATCGCTGCACGCGCCAAATGATCACGCCAATAACGAGCACGGCGATTAATAGAATCGTTCCGCTCCGGCCCACCCATTTGATCAGGAGCGGCAGGCTCTGCCCGAACAGGTATCCTAAAGTGGTAATCACAACTGACCACAGAATCGCGCCGGCCACATTGTAAAAAGCGAACACCCGCCAGGGCATTTTTGACGCGCCGGCCAGCAGCGCCGCAAAAACCCGCAACCCGGTTATGAAACGCGCGACCAGGATTGTCTTGTTACCGTGGCGGGCAAAATATTTCTCCATGTACTCGAGGCGTTTCGGCGTCAAGAAAAAGAAACGGCCGAAGCGGAGCAGAATTCCACGGCCGTAATGGTGACCAATAGCGAAGCCAATGTTGTCGCCCACCACGGCGCCCGTGGCTGCTATGAGCATCACGAAACCAAGGTGAAATTCACCGGTAGCGGCAAAATATCCCGCGATCAGAAGAATGGTTTCGCCCGGCACTGGGACCCCTGCGTTCTCCAACATTACGCCAAAGAAGACGGCCCAGTACCCATAGACGAGCATGTAGTGCTCGATCAATTGCAGAGAGTTGTGAAAAAATTCCATTCGACGACGATTAGCGTAACATCGCTGGCGTCTCCGGCAAACGTTATTCTTCCCGTCAACATCTCAGGCGCACGAACACGTCTCGTCAAACTGATCAGCGCACGAGGCTGCGCGATCAGCCGAAGATGAACTAGAATTCCTCGGGCGAAAGGAAGGCATCATGCGAAGTCGATTTGCCTGCGCATACTTTGCGTCGATCATTTGCGTCGTGGTCGCGATCGCGGCTTTCGCGCAGACTCCGCAGAAGAGAAACGCGCCTCACGGCATGGCGCCGTCGGCAGAACCAACTCCACCTGACTCTCAAGAAGTTGAGACGGTTAAGATTGATACTAATTTGGTCACGGTTCCGGTGATCGCGACCGACGTTGGCGGGCTGTTTCTCTCAGACCTGCGCCAGGAAGACTTCAACATTTTCGAAGACGGCGTGAAGCAGAACATCGCGTTCTTTGCGACGGTCAGCGCGCCTTTTCACGTGGTCCTGATGCTCGACACCAGCGCCAGCACCGAAGCAGACCTTGGACAGATTCAGCGCGCGGCGCTCGCGTTCGTGCAGCAGTTGCAGTCGAAGGACCAAGTCAAAATCATTTCGTTCGATGATGAGTTACGCGACCTCTGTGAATTCACCAACGACCGGAACGAGTTAAAGGCGGCAATCGCCAAAACTCAATCGGGTAAAGGGACCAGGCTTTACGATGCTTTCGATCTGGCCCTCGCGTCGATTCGAAATATTCAGGGCCGGAAAGCGATCGTGCTGTTTACGGATGGCGTGGATTTTCACAGCGTCGAGTCGACATTTGACGGCACGCTGCGCGGCCTGGATGAAGAAGGCGTAATCGTCTATCCAATTCGCTATGACACGCGCGCGGAAACTGAGCGCATCGCCCGCCAAAGCATGGGCGAGCCGGTTTCGCAACTGCCGACGATCGGCGTCATTCGTCCACCCGCACAGGGAACCACGCCACAGACTTTTCCGAGCGATGATCCGAACTCAGGTCCCCCCACCCGGACACGGCCAGGCTCTGGCAACCTGGGATGGCCACTGCCTGATATTTTCCGGCGGGGTATGCCGAATGATCCGAATCGAGGAACCTTGCCGCCTTCTTCGGGGCCAAATGGTCCGATTCCCGATCCGCGCAATGGCCCTCGCAGAACGACGCCACCCGGTCGAACGGAAGGAGATTCGATCACCGGAATGTTGGATCTGCTTTATTTGAAAGCCGACAGTTATCTGAAGGCTTTGGCTGAGAAGTCCGGTGGCCGCTTGATGCGAGCAGACAAACTTGATTCATTGCCGACGGCGTTTGCTAATATTGCCGCCGAGCTGCGAACTCAATATTTGCTGGGCTATTATCCGGTCAACGCAACGCACGACGGTCGTTATCGACGGATTAAGGTCAGCACCAGCCGCAAGAATGTCATCGTTCGTGCCCGTCCCGGTTATTCCCCGGGGAACTCGAGATAACTCTTTGGACGCACTCCAAATCAACGCTTGTTCCTTCCGATTCATCCGTGTTAGTTTCTGAAACCCGATCGAGAAGAACTTTTCGGGTAGATTGATCATGCCTGATCGAAACGACGCGTGGGAGCTCTTGTGCGAATACACCAAGGGCGACAGTCTGCGCAAGCACGCGCTCGCCGTCGAGACCGCGATGCGCGCCTGCGCGAAACATTATGGCGGCCCCGACGCCGACGAAGATGAATGGGGCCTGGTTGGCCTGTTGCATGATTTTGACTACGAGATGTTTCCCTCGGCCGATCAACATCCGTTCACCGGCGCGAACATTTTGTGCGGGCGCGGCTATCCCGATCGGATTATCAAAGCGATCATGGGCCACGCGACGTACACTGGAGTTCCGCGCGATACTGACATGGCCAGGGCTTTGTTTGCTGCCGATGAGCTGTGCGGTTTTCTGGTAGCCTGCGCGCTGGTGCGCCCTTCGCGCAGCCTCGATGATTTGGAAGTCTCGTCAGTCAAAAAGAAACTGAAAGACAAAGCATTCGCGCGCTCAGTCAATCGCGAAGACATTCATCAGGGCGTCGAGGAGCTGGGAGTTACGCTCGACGAGCACGTGCGGTTTGTGATCGATGCTTTGAAGCCGATGCAGAAAGAGATTGGATTGGGGCCGAAGGAGAAAGAAGTCGCTGGCATCTAATCATTATATACAGGGCGGCCTTGCACAAGGACGAGGAATACTGATCGTTCGCGAAGACAATCCTGAGCCCACGATATAGATTCCCACAGCGAGAATCAGGGTTAATAACGCCGTTATTGCAGCCTGCGTCTTACGTCTGCGTGACGTATGACGATAGACGAAAATGGCGGCTAAAGCCGCAAGGATCAACGGAAGAAGCGCGCTAAGGAGCAGGAGCCAGTCGTGGCGTTGCACGGGTCTCACGCCGAATATTAAGTGAATCGTCACTTCCCAGATGCAGAAAGCAGCGAGCGCAACCGTGAACGAAACAATGATGAGTAATTTCCAACGCATCGCAACTCGATCGCTAGCAAAGCTTCAATGTCTTTCGGAGGCGCAAGGATATCACAGCAGCGATGACTGACAACAAAACGAGGAAAGGTCATAAGTCGCAACCGGCGGGCAGTCTTCAAGAAGGAAACCAGCTTCTTCTTGTCACCCGTCACTTGTCACTGTTCTAATATGCTAACGCGAAGCGCGCTGCTGTACCTTTC
>Ga0070716_100000034_pt1 | contig 56620 bp, 50 predicted proteins | sample LARL112metaG_FD_71395 | JGI IMG/M metagenome (GOLD analysis project Ga0070716, IMG submission 71395) | Corn, switchgrass and miscanthus rhizosphere microbial communities from Kellogg Biological Station, Michigan, USA - LAR L11-2 metaG | ecosystem: Host-associated > Plants > Roots > Rhizosphere... | reverse complement strand
GGCGATGGCCAGAAGCGTCAGGCGATGGCCAAGCTTTATTTCGACGGCGGCGAATACAATCTTCCTTTGCAGGAAATGGACGCGGGACAAACCGTGGAAGTCGATATCAAGAAGCTGCGTGACGATCAGGTGAAGGATGTGCTCGGCAATGTGATTCCTTTAACCGTCACGGGCGGCCAGCTTGATTGGAACGTCAGAGCGAACAAGGGCCAGTTCATCGGCAGGCTGATCGAATACAACCCGGTGACTGGAGTTGCCGCCAGCTTCAGTTGCGTGGGCGACTGCCCATGCAACAGCACTTTTCGCAACGGCTCGATCAATCCCGGAGTGATCCAGGGTTTTTTTGCCGACACGTTTGGGCTGGCATCGACTGAGACAGACATCGACTGCAACGGACAAAATACCTTCACGTTTGATGTGGGGCCCTCAGAGGGCTTGCAGTACTTTTCCAGCAATGAGAGCGTAGTCACGGTGAGTGGAAACACTGCCACGTTGGTGGGCGCAGGTTCTGCTAGCATAACTGCAAACTGGGACGCGTTGAATGTCACCACGCACTGTTTCTTCACCGCGGAAGGCGATTGTAATGAAGCGAGATGTGACACGAGCCCGGTTCCGAATCCAATTGTGGATTCTACGGTTAGTGTGAAGCCGACGATTACAGGACCTACAACCCTATGGTGGTTTCATGGAGAGACGCCCACTGGCTACGCTACGCAGATCACCCTTACAACGTCATGCAGCGGTACGTCATGGCAGTGGAATGTGACTTCAGGTTCTAGCAAAGTTACTCTAGGCACGAACGGAAGTTGCAGTATTACTGTAACCAGCGCGGCGTCAAGCGGAACCGAGGGTGATGTGGCCATCACGGCGACGGTCGCAGGTATTACTTCAGATGCCCATCACTTGACCGTTCGTGCTCCTTACGATCTTTTGCCAGACACTCTGAACCATCAGGTGGATCCGGATTTTGCTTATATCACCCATATTAACTACACGATTCGAGACCAATTCACTACTCAACTCCCTTCTGGAGTGCCAGTCAATGAACAGTGGACCACCGGCATAGTAAGCGACTACAGCGGCATGAATTGGACCAGGGGTAATCCAACCGGCTTTACACCTTCTATAGCTTATTTCGCTGACATAATTCAAGGAGAAATATCCTCGCGTACTCCGACGCCAAGCGCTCCGACTTCACCGCTCGGGACGACAAAGGTCTACCACTGGGGACAGGACTGGTATATAGGCAGCACCAGTCCAGGTTCTGGGCGCCGCGTGCAATCGAATACGTTGCAGAAATACACTGATCATGCCACTCACGAGAATATCGTCTCGCCAAACCCTTGAGTGCGGGGTGGCGCTTGGAAGGGAGAGAGTAAATGCGTAGCAAGTCAAAGATCGTAATTGGTCTCCTAATCGCGATGTTTTTTAGTGGGGAATATTTATTCACCCGTCAGCCAGAAAGAACGTCGCTGGCTGTTGGCCAAGTGTTCCGCAACCAACCGCTTCAACCTGCCTTTGCCTCAGAGCAATGGCCGAGGGAAGGGCCAGGACCAGTTCTGGATTTAACCTCAATGATTGAACACGCGGATCTCATCGTAGTAGGTCAAGTAGTCTCGGTTCGAGACAACGGGCGCAAAGTGGTTCCTGATAAAGAGCGAGGGTATGAAGGTCAGCAAATGACTGCTGCGTTGAATGTAACGCGAACATTAAAAGGGCCTGAAAAGATCGGGCCGCTTGAATTTGAGATATTTGCTCCTGCCTTCGGCTCGGGATACGCGGTCGTGAGCCCGAAACAGTTTGGGATGTTTTTTCTCAAAACTGAAAAAGGGAAGTACGCCGTTCTCGATCCATATTATCCCTTTGTAATTGCGCCCCGTCAGCATCATGCCTTAGTCGGAGCCGATACTGATCGGGTGGTTGGTGAGATAGTTTACATTCTGGCAGACCGCACCTCATCAGAAGAGGACAGAAGGAAAGCTGTTTATGTCCTTGATGGTGCCCACGTTGCGTCAGCGACTGAGGCGTTACGCTTAGCTACGCACGATGCCGATACAGTGGTGCGCTTGCAAGCTTTGGCAGCCCTCTTGAAGCGTAACGATATTTCACAATTGAACATTGCAGAGGATATTTTGCTGCGTCAACCACCGAATATAGAGCAATACTTGAAGAGTAACTTGGCAGCCGCGCTGGGTGGGATTAAAGATTCGCGAGCAATTCCTGTTCTCACCCATTTGCTGGCCGCTTCTGAAGTTCGAGTTCGTCGAAGAGCCGCTGCCGCGCTACGCCAAATGGGTGGAACTGATTCCATTCCAGCCCTTGTGATTGCCCTCAACGACAGCGACGCAGGGGTCCGTTACGAAGGTGTCGTTGGGCTTGCCGAGATAACGAGTCAATACGAGTGGGCGCCATCCGTCGAAGTTTTTCAAAAAGATGAACAACGGTATCTAACCCATTGGAGAGAGTGGGCGCGAACTCGATAAGGAGATTCGTGACGAACCCACGCCCCTGTCAGACGTATGGATACATTGCACCGACTCACCGACTAAGAACCAACAGCGTAAAACTCCCCGGGACCATCGGGGGTCGCGGCCGCGGTTGCTCCGTGGTGGGCGCCGGCGCCGCGCCGAATTCCGCAGTCACGGTGTAGACCTGATGCGTTTTTCCGTCGAGGGCCATCGTGCGGGCTCGTCTGATCGTCGGCACATTCTCGACGACGCTAAACTTGTCCGGCGAATCTTCGTGAACCACCGTCAAGGTGCCGTCGCCGTTGGAGCTGAACGCGTAACCGGTCTCAGGATCGAAACCCGCGGCATCAGTGCCGGCGCCGGTGAGAACCGTGGTGACGACCGCGCCGGTGTCGGCATTGACGACCACCATCAACTTGTTCGAGCACACAGAAAAGAGGCGCCGGTGCTTACGATCCATTGCCAGTCCGCTGGGTTCCTCGCCGGGCGCGATCGACCAGTGATTCTCCACCGCGAGTTTATTCGAATCGAATTGAATGATCTCGCTCTTGTCTTCAATGTTGACAAAGACGTGGCCCTTATCATCAGCCGCGGCGAATTCCGGTTTGCCGCCGAGCGGAATCGTGCCGACCACGGCGCCGGTCTTTGCATCGATGGCCGTGGCGTCGTGGCTGGCGCCATTCAAAGTGAAGACGCGCTTTGAAGCGGGGTCATAGATGATTGCGTCCGGGTTCTTGCCGACCGGAACTCGACCGGTCTCTTTCAGAGTCTTCATGTCAAAGATCGTGACCGTGTTCTCGCGACCGTTGCTGGTGAAGCCTTTGTTCAGATCGGGAGCCAGCGCGATTCCGTGAACGCCCGGCGTGTTGGCAATGTCACCGATGACTGCGGCTGTGTCAGCATCGACCACCATTACGTGTGTGCCCCGCGAGATGTACACACGCCGGGCCTGACTGTCGACCGTCAGATAATCCCAGCCGCCTTCGCCGCCAAGCTTTACTTGTTTGGAAATGTGATAGCCGGAGGGGCCAGCGATTAAAGCAGCGGCGCCGAGCAATAAAAACAAACAGACGGAAGAGAGATAAAAACCAGGGTTCCTCATAATGCCTCCAGGATATTCGAGTTGTACGAAACACGGGGAAACTACTCTCGTTTATAGCGCCCGGTCAAGTTTCTGTGCGCACGCCTCATTGTCCCAATGTGGGTCAACGACTGCCGCCGGTTAAAATATCCTCAGCACGTTTCCAATGACAAGTAATCGCGTTCGATAGCGCAAAGATAGATTTTTCTTGGGACTTTATTGCCGAGCAGTTACAAAAGTATCGGAAGCGCGAACTCGGAATAGCCGTTGCTCACAATCCTCACTGAGATTTATCTCAGTTTTTCGATTCGCATTCCAGGTCATCTGAGCAAAGGAGAAGAAATCATGGCTTATGAAGAAGAACAGGCAAAGAGGAGCCGAGTTGTAGTAAACACCCCCACGTCCAGAAGGGAAGTTGTTCATACAGAGGCGGTGCGAAATCCCGAGCGGAGTAGCAGCGTGTCTGGCGCGATGCTCGCCATCGTCATCATTGGAGCCATAGCGTTGGCGACGGTCATCATTCTGTTTGCGATGAATCAGCAGCAGGAAAATTCAAACGGCAATACTGCGTCGCAAGCTGCGCCACCGCAGACAATTGTGCAGCAACCTGCGCAACAACCGCCGGTAATCGTTCAAGAACCAGCACCGGCGGCACAGCCGGCGCCCGTGATCATTAATCAACCACCGGCGCCCGCGGCAGGCGGCGCCACCGCCAATGGTCGCGACGATTCCACAATTCAAGCAGCGCTTGACAGAAAGTTAAGTCATGACCCGGCCCTTTCCGCGCTGGGTATTACCGCGACCGTGATGGATGGGAGAGTTACGCTGTTGGGCACAGTTAAGAGCGAAGCGCAGAAGGCACAAGTCGAAAGGGCGGTGCGGAATGTCAAAGGAGTGAAATCAGTCGATAATCAAATCATTGTTGGATAGATCATTTGTCAGAAAATGGAAAACGACCGTTAAGGTTTAACTGACTCGTTTTGTCCGCGGCGTCCCGCTGGTTTCATTCAGCCCGCTATCACCCCAGCATGAGAGCGCGCCGGAGTTGGAAAATCACTCCGGCGCGTTTTTTGTAAACTGAAGCCGGTCTCGCGCTTGTGCGAGAGGCGAGGCCTCGATTAATCTCAAGAGAAAATTTCGAGACACGAATGAGGATCGATGAACGATTTTCCCCAAACCAAACGGACTGCTCTCAAGCGCTTGCCAAAACGAGGAGCCTTCGATCGAGAGTCGATTAATCAAATTCTCGACGAAGGCTTTATCTGTCACGTCGGTTTCGTCGTCGATGGCCAGCCGTTTGTGATTCCGACCGGCTACGCGCGCGTCGAAGACAGACTTTTCATTCATGGCTCACAAGCCAGCCGCATGCTGCGCACACTGAGTAAAGGAATCGAAGTATGCGTAACGGTTACCTTGATCGACGGCCTCGTGCTCGCTCGTTCGGCGTTTCATCATTCGATGAATTATCGCTCAGTCGTAGTTTTTGGCCGCGCAAATGTTGTCGACGACAGGGAAGAGAAGCTCGCGGCGTTGCGCTCTTTATCGGAACACATGGTTCCCGGGCGTTGGGACGATGTGCGCGAACCGAATGAAGAAGAGCTGACTCTGACGACTGTGCTGGCGTTGTCGCTTACCGAGGCTTCGGCGAAAGTGCGCACTGGCCCACCGCTCGATGACGAGAAAGACTATGAGCTGCCGGTCTGGGCCGGAGTAATTCCGCTACGTTTGGTGGCGGGCGCGCCGATCGCCGATCCGCGTTTGCCTGGGAATACTGGCCCGCCTCTGTACGCCCGTGAATACGCACGGCCGGCTGTTTCCAGGCGCTGAGAGCAAACCTCGGAATCCTATGTCAGAGACGCGGCGGCTTTCATCTCAACGATCGACAATTTGGCCGTGGCTTGGAATCGTCGCCGTTCTGGCGGCAACGACATTTTTGCTGCGCGGTGAAGGACGTTTGTGGATTTGCGCCTGCGGCCAATTCTCAATTTGGGCCGGCAAAGTTTGCAGCTCAAACAACTCTCAACAGTTCCTCGATCCCTACAGCTTCACGCATGTGCTTCACGGCGTTCTCTATTTCTGGCTGATGATTTGGATTGTTCCACGGCTGACAAAATCCTGGCGGCTGTGGTTGTCAGTTTTCATCGCGTCAATCTGGGAAGTTTTCGAAAATTCCAACTTCATTATTAATCGATACCGCGAAGATACGGCGGCGCTCGGCTATACGGGAGACACGATCGTCAATTCTTTCGGCGACATCCTCTGCGCTGTCGCCGGATTCATGATCGCGCAGCAACTTGGCTTCAAGCGTTCGCTGGTCCTGTTCCTGTTAGCTGAATTGGTACTTCTCTTATGGATTAGGGACAGTTTGCTGCTCGAGATTGTGATGCTTGTGCATCCGGTTGACGGCATAAAAGCGTGGCAGATGTGTCGATGATATGATTAGCATCGAGACGAAAAATGAAGTGGGCCAGACAATCACGGATCCGATTTCTGTTTGCGTTTTTGGCGTTAGCCCTGGCGATCGCAACGCTCGTAGCTCGACTCAGCAGAGTGTCGCGCGGCGGGAAACAAAACGAACTGACCTGGTCCAGGACTCGGTCTCAAAATAATCGCGCATCAACAGAGCAAAGTCCCGCAGAAAAGCAAAACAGTTCCGCAAATCCCTTGTTGCCGGACACACCATTACCGGCGGGGACAACTACTCCACTGCCAAACAACCAGTCATCTCCAGCCGGTACTCCGACGAATCTAGTTATTCCCGTGGCCGGCGTAAAAGCGGATCAATTGCGCGATACTTTTTCTGAAGCGCGTTCGGAGGGGAGAGTACACGATGCGATCGACATTCCCGCGCCCCAAGGCACGCCGGTGCTCGCCGCCGCAGACGGGACCATCCTGAAATTATTTCACAGCAATCGTGGCGGCAATACTATTTATCAATTAAGCACCGACAGCAAATTCGTCTATTACTATGCGCACCTGGATCGATATGCGGAAGGTTTAACTGCGGGCCATTTTGCCAGGCAGGGCGAAACGATCGCCTACGTTGGCGATTCCGGAAACGCCGGCGCGAGAAACTATCACTTGCACTTTTCTATCGCGCTGATCTCAGATCCCAAACGCTATTGGGATGGCGTGAACATCAATCCGTATCCACTTCTTAAAAAGTAGCGCGATCAATATTTTTCTGCACCAGTCCTCAGTCTCACATAGTTTATGATTTAGTCGTTATCCGATTGCAAGCGTCCGCTTATCGTGCAAGCCGCTGAATCCTTTTCATGACGCACATCTTGATATTGTGGCTACTCGCAAGCTCTGATCGTGGGAATGCCCGTTGCAGGTACAGGCCGCAAGATTAAGATTCAAATTATCGTGAAGGTTCTTTGTCGAGGAGTAAAGCCGATGAAAACGTATCCAGGTTACTTGCTTTCAATCTCAGTTTGTCTGTTGGCGATGGGATGCGTTGTGGCGCCGACTAATCAGTCCAACAAAAATGCAGGCTCGCCAATTCCTTCCGCGGCGCCCTCGCCATCGCCGGGCAATGAAAGGGCCAAGACCGCACAACCGCTGACTTTGCCGGTGCTTGATGCGTTTTTTGCGAACGAAAACTTTTCCGGATTGCTAAGAACTCGTTTGCAGCTCACCGATGAGCAAATTGCCAGGCTCAAGGAATTGGCGCACACCGAGACGGCGAAACTCAATGAAGCCAGTGCCGGCAAAACGGAAGGAGAGACTGCCGCCGCGCGCACCACAGCCGAGGAAAAGATCAGCTCGGTGATCGGAAATGAGAAAGCGCAACAGCTCGCCGCCCTGGTACGAGAGCAGTGGAACGGCGCGAATGAAAACGTTGCCGAAACAAGATCCACCGGCACCACGAACCCGTCCACCGCTGAAGAGTTTGCGGCCAACGCACCGAACGCGGTGCCGACCGACTCGCGCATCGTGGTTAACGCTCCGGCTTACCGGATGGATGTCTTTGACGGCGGCAGGCTGATCAAGTCTTACAAGATTGGGATCGGCTATCCTGAGTTTCCATTGCCTACGGGCCTGCGCAAAGCGACCACCATCATTTTCAATCCCACGTGGACGCCGCCTGACGAACCCTGGGTGGCGAGAATGAAAGACGTGAGCGCAGGCGAAAAAGTTGAGGCCGGCAGCAAGTTGAATCCGCTGGGCCCGATCAAAATTCCCATCGGTGGACCATCCTTGATTCACGGCGGCAAGTCTCCGGCAAAACTCGGCACGTTTGCGTCGCATGGTTGCGTGGGACTGACTACGCCGCAAGTGCAGGACTTTGCAAAGTTGCTGGCGCAGATCGGCGGCGCGCGCTTAAGCGATGCCGACCTGGCCAGGTATGCGCGCGACAAGACTCAAACGAAACAATTGAAGCTCAGTAATCCAGTGCGCGTCGAATTGCGCTACGAAACCATCGTTGTTGAAGACGGAAAGCTTCACATCTATCGCGACGTTTACGATCAGGACACGAACACGGAAGAAAATCTGCGCGACGTTCTGCAAGCGGCCGGCGTTAAGTTTGAAGATCTAACTCATGAGGAACAAGCACAAGTGCTGGACGCTTTAGCGCAACTGTCAGGCAAATCGAGCGCGAAGATTGCCCGGCCGGCTGCGCTCGCAAAAGAGAGTCCATCACCTTCGGCGTCGTCCAATCCTTCGAAATTCGGAACCGAAAAGAAATCCAGCGCGGCCAGGAAAGCGGCGCGCGTAAATAAGAATCAGAAAGAAATTGTAATTGAAATCGCGGCCTTGAAAGGCAAAGGTTATCCGGTGCCGGTCGATCTGGATACGGGCAGCGCCAAAACGAAAAGGGTTAATTAAACTGTGACCGTTTCATCCTTGAGTTTCGCGGCTTGATAATGGGTCGTGAGTCCCTCGATGATCTGGTCGAGCGCGCCGTCCATTACTTGATCCAATTGATGCAGGGTGAGGCCGATGCGGTGATCGGTGACGCGATTTTCTTTGAAGTTGTAAGTGCGAATTTTTTCTGAGCGATCGCCGCTGCCCACCATCGAGCGGCGCTCGGTGGCTTCGGCTTCGTGCTGCTTCTGCTCTTCAAGCTCCTGCAAGCGCGAGCGCAACACTCGCATCGCTTTTTCACGATTCTTGATTTGCGATTTTTCGTCCTGCATCGAGACGACGACATTTGTCGGCAGGTGGGTAATGCGCACTGCCGAATAAGTTGTGTTCACGGATTGTCCACCCGGGCCGGACGAACAGAAAGTGTCGATGCGCAAGTCTTTCGGATCGATCTTCACGTCCACCTCTTCGGCTTCGGGAAGCACGGCCACTGTGATCGCGGAAGTATGAATGCGGCCGCTCGCTTCCGTTTGCGGTACGCGCTGCACGCGATGCACGCCGGATTCGTGCTTCATCTTGGAATAAACTTTATCGCCTTCGATCAAGACGACGGCTTCCTTGATGCCGCCGATACCGGTTTCCGACACGTCGAGAACCTCAAACCGCCAGCGCTGGCGCTCAGCATAACGACTGTACATGCGCAGGACGTCCGCAGCGAACAGGGACGCTTCATCGCCGCCCGTACCCGCGCGAATCTCCAGAATGACATTCTTTTCGTCGTTAGGATCGCGCGGAATCAATAGCAGTTTGAGTTCGTTTTCTGTCTGTTCCAGACGAGCCTGCAAACTTTCGATCTCGATCCGCGCAAGTTCGCGCATGTCGGCGTCTTCGGCATGCTCCAGCAGATCACGCGCGCCGGCGAGCTCTTCGTTCAGCGATTTCCACACGCGATATTTCTCGACCACTTCGCCAAGGCTGCGATGCTGCTTGGCTGTCTTGCCGTAGGCGGAAGGATTTGCCAGCAACTCCGGCGAAGAGAGCTCGTTCGTCAACTCTTCGTAGCGGGCTTCGATTTGTGCAAGTTTGTCGAGCATGTGCTTAGCTTTTAGCTATCAGCTTTCAGCAAATCCAATCGAGATAATGGGCCACTGTTTTTCATCCGCCGACTTGCTGACTGCTGACTGCTGAGAGCTGATGGCTTCTCAGGACAACGGCACCAGCTCCGCTTCAGCGGACTTTGGCTCCAGCTTCAGACTCTCCTTCAATGCTTCGATGGCCACCTCGAGTTGCGAATCGTCAGGCTCCTTGGTGGTAATGTTCTGCAGCCAGACGCCCGGCCGGGTAATCGTTTTGAAGAACGCGCCGCTCTCTTTTTTGGCCGACAGGCGAATGATTTCGTACGAGACTCCCGCGACGACGGGAATCAGCGCGATGCGCACCAAAAAATTGAACAGCAGCGAATCAAACTTGATTACCGAAAAAAGCAGAATCGAAACCAGCATTACTACCATCAGAAAACTTGTGCCGCAGCGTGGATGTTGCCGAGGCTGCGGCCGCGCATTATCGACTGTCAGCGCCAAACCTTTCTCCCAGGTGAACACAGTCTTGTGTTCGGCGCCGTGATATTCAAAGACGCGGCGAATGTCCTTCAGCATGGAGAAGCTAAAGATCATGATCAGAAAAAATGTCATGCGAATCAGCCCGTCGATCAAATTGAAAGTCACCGACGGTCTCACCGGACGAAGATAGCCACGAACCGATCGCACGGCGCTCGAGTACCACGGAGGGTTCTCTGCCGAGTCGCCGCCGGTTGAATTTCGATTTCGATCTTCGGCGCTTGTGGCGCGAGCTTCCGCTGCGGGCGTAGAGTTTGTGCTGGAACTCGCGGCCGGAACCGCCCAGCCTGCGCCGATGAACAAAGCGTTGGTCAGCAGCAAGGGCGCGGCAATGAAGAGCAGCACATTGAAAATCAGAGCAAATACAATTGAGCCCGCTGCCGCGGCGGTCCCACCTTTCTTTAATTCATCCTGCGCGCGTTTCCTGGTTGGCACCGGGAATAAACCCGGAATCGCGCCGGTCAAACCTGCGAAGTCTCCTTCACCCTCGATCACCGCGGGAGTTAAGGCGACCTCAACTTCCGCGCTTTCGGCTTCCCGAGCTTCGGCAAACGCCTCGCTCGCTGAATAATTCAGCGCTTTGATGCCGAGTCCCATCGACTGCAAAAGTACCGCGCCGCCGCGCAGGACGGGCAACTTCAGCAAAGGATATTTGTCGCTCCACTTCGGCAAGGATGCCGCGGTGTTGACGATGCTGCCGTCGGCTTTGCGCACCGCGATCGCATACGCGTTGGGTGTGCGCATCATGACGCCTTCGATGACGGCCTGGCCGCCCACTATTAAATCTCGCTCGTTGGTGCTCATCTATCTTTGTTCTCAAAATTTCGTTTAGACGCCGGACTTGTCCGGCGATGGCGGGACAAGTCCCGCTTCTAAACATCACAGAAATAAATCCACACTGCTTACAACAATGCCGGCGAGTGCTACGGGCCGCTTTCAGTTGCGTACATTTTTAGCGGCCAGCAAAGAACGCCGGCATCCTGCATCTTTGTGAATTGCTAATGTTGACTTTGCATCATGCTCTTGGGCTTAAAACGAAAGCTCACGGCGCGGGCGCCACCTCCGGAGCAGGCTTCTTGCCATAGCGCCGGTTAAATCGATCCACGCGTCCGGCGGTATCGACCAGCTTTTGCTTGCCGGTGAAAAACGGATGACAGGCTGAGCAAATCTCGACGTGCAGATCATCTTTTCGCGTCGAGCGCGTTTTAAAGGTTTCGCCGCACGCGCAGGTGACTGTTATTTCTTTATATTCGGGGTGAATTCCTGGTTTCATTTCTCGTACTTGCCTCTGATAGTCGTCGTTAGTCGGTCTGAATCAACAGTCAATGATACGGCCCGTGCCACGGATCGTCAAGCTCGTTTGATTCATCGCAAACGAACATCTTTGTGGCGCACAAATCATCAGCAAGTGATAAGCTTAACAACTTTGTAAAGTAAATTGACAACGACTTAAATCGCGTGCTAAAAGTCAATGTCCGACCTAATCTTACTTAGCATTAACACGTGAGCGTGGCGTTTGATATATCGCGCGCCCGTGGCCGGCAGCCAGAGCGTACTAACTCAGAGTGTATTAACTGAGTTCTATGGCACAGGAAGATAAACCGACCGAGCCGGGTCCAGAGCCGAACGTAAAATCAGAGCAGCAAGCGCCAGACAAGAATGAAGCGCGCGCTGCCAGCCCTCCTTTACCCTCAGCGGACGCGGAAAAAGATGCGAAAGTAGAAGAGGCAAAAGCGCGCGTCGCTGCCGCGAAGGCCGCGGCGCAACAAGCCGCGCCAGCCGGTGCGCCTGGCCCGCCAAAAGCTCCCGTCAAGAAAAAAGAAGAAGGGCCAAAGCCTGTAGATGCCTCTGGTCATGCGTTGATGAAGAAGCTGCGGGCGAAGTTCGACGGAGCTGTGAGCGAGGCTTCCGAGTTTCTGGGCCAGCTTTCGATCCGAATCGATCCTGCCCGGATCGTGGATGTTTGTGAAAATCTCAGGGACGACGCGGATACTCCGTTCAACTATTTGTCAGACTTAACCTGCGTCCATTATCCGGATCGCAAAGAAGCGCCGTTCGAAGTTGTTTACAATCTGTATTCAATCCCGGCCAACGAGCGCGTGAGGCTGAAAGTTTTGGTGAACGAGGCCGATGGTGTTAGTAGCGTCACGGGTGTGTGGCCCTCGGCCGATTGGCCAGAGCGCGAAGTGTACGATCTGTTCGGCGTTCCATTTCACAATCATCCTGATTTGCGACGCATCCTCCTGCCGCCGGATTGGGAAGGACATCCGCTGCGCAAAGATTATCCGCTGGAGTTTGTCGAAAACGCCTGGACGGAAAAGCATCTGCCGGAATTCACCGACGTACAGCGCGAACAGCTGGAGCAGCGCCGCGCTTACGGGCTGGAGATTCTCTCAGTGCCGCAAGAGCGGGAAGTGAGAGAATTGTTCCGTACCGGAAAAGAAGTGATGCCGAAAGACAAGTAGGCAGTGAGTGATGAGCAGTGAGCAGTATGGTTTTGAGCTTAGAGTTTAGAGCTTAGTGCTTCAAGAGGGCGGTCGTCGCGGATCCAAAGAACTAAGCCCTAAGCTCCGAAGAACTAAGATCGATGAGTCCAAAAGAGATCGCTGCGCGTTACGAGGCCAAAGTTTTTGAGACGCCGGATGCGGCCAGGGTCGCCGGCTTTGTAATCACCGAAACTCTGGCGCCCAGAAACGTGTGGAACAAAGCCAGCGCGGCGCAGTCTTTGGTTTTGAAGCTGGCAAAGAAAAAAGAACAAGGTGAGGCGAAGGAAATTGGTCTGGTGATTGAACCGTGGAGCGTTACCGGCTGTTATCTTCCATCCGAGCCGGGCGAAACGGCTGCATGACAAGAGCCTTTTGCGGTAGAAACGTGGGACTTGATACCTGAAACTTGAGACTGACCTAATGCATCAAGTAGAGATCGCGACAACTAACGAGACGGTACTCGATAACCCCGAGATGACGCTCAACATGGGGCCCCAGCATCCGTCCACGCACGGCGTGCTGCGCGTGATTCTCAAACTGGACGGCGAGACGGTGATCGATCTTGACTGCGATATCGGCTACCTGCACCGCGGCATGGAAAAGATTGCCGAGAATCGCATGTATTCGATGATCGCGCCTTACTGGGATCGGCTCGACTACATCGCCGCCGTTTCGAATGGCCTGGTTTGGGTGGAAACGGTCGAACAGATGATGGGTCTCGAAGTGCCAAGGCGGGCGCACTACATTCGTACGATCCTGACTGAGCTAAATCGCATTGCGTCGCATTTGCTTTGGCTGGGAACCCACGCGTTGGACATTGGCGCGGTGACGATTTTGTTGTGGGCGTTTCGCGAACGCGAAGAGATTCTGAAAATTTTCGAGCGGCAATTCGGCGCGCGCCTTACTTGCCACGCCTGGCGCGTCGGCGGCATGCCCAACGATGCGTACGATGACTTTGAAAAAGATGTTCGTCAGTTCATCGGCAACATTGGAGAGCGGCTTGATGAATACGAAACGGTCCTTTCCGAGAATCGAATCTGGTTAAGCCGCACCGTAGGCATTGGCGTGATTTCCGGCGAGGACGCAATCGCGATCGGACTGTCCGGCCCCGCCTTGCGCGGATCGGGCGTGGCCTGGGACATTCGCAAAGCTCGGCCATACGCGGCATATGCCGACATGGATTTTGAAGTGCCGTTGGGCGAAAACGGCGACACCTACGATCGCTACCTCGTGCGCGTGGAAGAAATGCGACAGTCGCGCCGCATCGTTCAGCAGGCGATCGACAACTTGCCCGATGGCCCGGTAAACGCCAGGGTGCCGAAACTGATCAAGCCGCCCGTCGGCGATTACTATCATTCAATTGAAGGACCGAAAGGCGAGATTGGTTGCTATCTGGTTTCCGACGGCACGCAGCAACCCTGGCGCGTGCGGGTGCGTCCGCCTTGCTTCATGAATCTGCAAGCGTTGAAGCGACTTTGCATCGGTCATTTAGTTGCTGATGTGGTCGCGATCATTGGAACGCTGGATATCGTTTTGGGGGAAATCGACAGGTAGTTCGGCGATTATGAAGAAGAATCCTAAGAAAACAGTCATCGTGGGCCGGTTGGACAAAGGCGACATGAATAAAGCGACTCCAGGTACGACGCGCTACTTGGTTTTTTGTGACGCACTTCATAATGGTGAGCCGGTGCTGCTTGAGCGAGCGTGGCGGACGAGGACACCGGAAGAGGCAATCGCAAATGTAACGGCTAATACCTCGGGATTTCACGCGTTCAAGAATTGCACTGCGCAAGCGATTCCAGGCAGTTTGAAAAAGTGAGTCGTTCGCCACTTGAATGTCTCGAAGCGAAATCAGACGGGTGTTGATTTTCTTTGCCGACAAGGCCCGAAAATCCCGGAGGGATGAAATGTTTATAGAAGGGCGCAGCTTAATTGAATTGAGCGAGCCCATTCATGGGCGAAAGAAATGCGTTTCGCTTCTAAAGGAGCTTTCATTTTCTAAACTTCTGACATTCTATAAACATTTGGCCGCTACGCGGCTCGTACCTGTTGGCCCTTAGCGAACAAAGACCATGGAATTGGCATTCTTTGCACCAATCAACATCATCGACAGCTTGCTGCTCAAGTTTTTCAGCGAGCAGACGGTGAACTATGTCGTCTGGCCGTTTATTCAAGTCGGCGCCGTGGTCACGATCACTGCGCTCTGGGTCGCCTATGCAACTTATCTCGAGCGAAAGATTTCCGCGTTTATCCAGGCGCGACTGGGGCCGATGCGCGTTGGACCGTGGGGACTTTTACAGCCGATTGCCGATGGTTTGAAGTTACTGACGAAGGAAGATTTCATTCCCGAAAACGCCGACCGTTGGATCTTTTTCGTGGCGCCTTACATTGCCGTTGTCGCTGCGTTTGTGGTGCTGGCGGTGGTTCCATTCGGGCCCGACTGGGCTGTGATTACTGACGTCAATATCGGAATTCTTTTCGTGCTCGCGGTTTCCAGTGTCGGCGTGCTCGCGACGATTCTGGCCGGCTGGTCGTCGAATTCGAAATACGCGTTGCTAGGCGCGCTGCGCTCGAGCGCCCAGATGGTTTCGTACGAAGTCTCGATGGGGCTCTCGATCATCGGGGCTTTAATGTTTGCGCGCACGCTCTCATTGTCGGGCATCGTCGCCGCGCAAGCCTCTGAGTCGATCTGGTTCTTATTCTATCAGCCGATTGGTTTCGTGATCTTCGTCATCAGCGGGATCGCCGAAAACAACCGCGCCCCATTCGATCTGCCGGAAGCTGAATCCGAATTGGTTGCCGGCTTTCACACTGAATATTCCGGCTTTCGCTGGTCGCTGTTTTTCATGGCTGAATACGCCGCCATGGTCGTGGTTACCGCGGTCGCGACCACGCTCTATCTTGGCGGTTGGTATTTTCCGTTCGTCTTTCGCCTGACCGAGGCCAGGGGTTATCACAACGCCTACGTTGTGATCAGTCTGATCGTGTTTCTGACGAAATCAGGCCTGCTGCTTTATCTTTATTTCTGGCTGCGCTGGACGCTGCCGCGTTTCCGCTACGATCAGTTGATGGATATCGGCTGGAAGTGGCTGCTGCCGGCTGCGCTAATCAATATTGTCGTAAGCGCAATCGGCATCGGCACGATCCAGGGGCTTGACGGGTTGGGGGGCAGGCACACGATCGTCTCGATTACCCCGGGTTTTGGCCTGACTGCGAGCGGTAAAACGATCGCGATCATATTCGGCTTTGGTAATCTGTTTTTGACGGCGGCAATTCTGTCGTTGATTAATTGGCGCTCGCGCGATTTCAATTTGAAGAAACAACGACGCAAGATTCGTTTGGTGGATTTGCCGAAAGGTAAACCGGCGATTGCGCCAAGTGCGACCGTAGATGTTTAGAAGCGGGCTACCGCCCGCCGTGTGGCGGAAGAGTTTTGTCGGGCAGTTGCCCGACTCTAAACAAATGATTCCGGGCACGGCGAATTGCAAATTCAAAATTTGAAATCTAAGATCACAGTATGCCATTAGTTCCTGTTCCCAAGCCTACGTTCGCGCAGAAGCTGAAACGCTTCTTCATGGTCGATCTATTGAAAGGACTCGGCCTGACGCTGAAGTTCAACATCGGCGCCTTGACTGACAAGGACGCAGTCGCCGGAAAGGGAATCTACACCGAGCAATATCCAAAGGTGCGCCCCGACGTGGCCCCGCGCTTTCACGGAGCGCCGCGGCTTAACATGGATCCGGAGACGCACGATACGCTCTGCATTGCCTGCAACCTGTGCGCGCTCGCCTGTCCCGAAGACTGCATCGACGTGATTCCGATGGACGTCGAGATCGTCGTGGCCGGCAAACCGCGCCGCAAGAAAGTGCTCGATGAATTCATCTTTGATACTTCGCGGTGCATGTTCTGCGCGCTCTGTCAGGAAGCGTGTCCAACTTACTGCCTTGAATTGACGCAGGACTTTGAATTGGCGACCTATTCGCGCGCCGGTTTCGTCTGGAATCGCGAGATGCTTGAGCAGGGCCGCGAAACGGTTAAATATGAAAGCTAACAGATTGCCGATTTCGAATTGCGAATTGCGAATTTCGCTAAGTCAATCCGCAATCCGAAATTCGCAATCCGAAATTCAATGATTCTTTCCGGCTGGGAAACAGTCTTTTTCTGGATATTTTCGCTCGCGGCGATTCTGGCGGGACTCTTGACCGTGATGGCGCGCAACGCGGTCCACTCCGCATTGTTTCTGATCTCGTCGCTGGTTTCCGTTGCGGCGCTCTTCATTCTGCTGGGCGCGGAATTCATCGCCGGCGTGCAGATTCTGGTTTACGTTGGCGGCGTGATGGTTTTGTTTTTGTTCGTCATCATGCTCGTCAATGTGGGCGCGGAAGAAGAAGGCCGCGCCGCGATTTTCAATCGCACGCCGCAAGTTGCGGCCGCTTTGATCTTCTCGTTGCTGCTCATCATCGGCCTCCTCTACGCGATCAACTCTGGATATCAGGGCCTGCAAAAGCGGGATTCAATCAGTGCGGAAAAGGCCGCCGCGGCAAGCACCGCGAGAGAGCAGACCCTGACCACCGGAGCGACTGGCGTCAGCCGGCTCACGAGAGAGACTGAGCGCGTCGGCGCCAGCCTCTACACTTACGCATCGTTGCCATTTGAAATTGCGAGTTTGCTTCTGCTCGTGGCCATCATCGGATCGGTGATGTTGGCGCGAACCGTGAAGCAGGAAATTGCGGCCGACGACGTTGATTCTGAGATCCTGAAACAGACAGGCTCTGATGAAGGTGAGGTCAGCGCTAATCGATGAGCCATTTTGTTCCAGTTCTGCTTCTCATCCTGCAGGAAACTTCAGGCGACAGATTTTCAGCCGCGTGGGAAAGCACGAAACATCCGGATCTCTCCAAGTTCCTGGTCATTGCCGCGATTCTCTTTATCATCGGAGTCGCCGGCGTACTGACCCGGCGGAACATCATAGTCATTTTCATGTCGATCGAATTGATCCTGAACGCGGCGAATCTTAACTTCATCGCGTTCTCGCGCTATTTACAGGACACCGGCGGCGCGAATCCAATCGCGGGCCAGGTGTTCACAGTTTTTATTATCGTGGTGGCTGCCGCTGAAGCGGCGATCGGACTTGGCATCGTGATCGCGCTTTATCGCAATCGCGAGACGATCTGGGTCGATGAGATTGATCTGATGAAGTGGTAGAACGAATGAGAAGTCAGAAGTCAGAAGTCAGAAGTCAGAAGGACGAAAAGCTGGAAGAGCCCGGTTCTGACTCCTGACTCCTGTATTCTGTCTCCTTTGTTTATGTATCGATACATCTGGCTTGTTCCATTGCTTCCGCTTATCGGCGCCGCCATCAACGGCCTCTTCGGCCGTTGGTTTCGGTTTTCCGAGAAGTTGATCGGCGGTATTGCCGTCGGCTCGGTTGCCCTTTCGTTTTTGATTAGCATCGCCGCGATCTCTTCATACGGTTTCAGCAGTAACTCTCTCTGGCCAAATCCTTATGTAACAACCCAGGGAACTTTTACCTGGATTCCCGGCGGAGCAGTGCGGACGACATTGGGATCAGAACAACGTATTGCTCTGGCTCAACGAAAAGAGATCGAGCGCAGGCTACGTGAATTACCGCCGGGCTCTCCTGTACCACCAACGATAAATATTGGAGTTGGCGACCAATCCCAAACCTCATTGCTAAATATCGAATGGAGCTATCAGCTCGATCCATTATCAGCAGTGTTCATGCTGATCGTCACCGGCGTGGGCCTGTGCATCTTTGTTTTTGCCACCGGCTACATGCACGGCGACGCGGGCTTCTATCGTTTTTTCGCCTACATGGGCCTCTTTATGTTTTCGATGCTGGTACTGGTGATGGGGTCGAACTTCGTGATGATGTTTGTTGGCTGGGAAGGTGTCGGCCTCTGCTCTTACTTACTGATCGGTTACTACTTCAATCGTGACGAAGCCGCAAATGCGTCACGCAAGGCGTTCATCACAAACCGCGTCGGCGACTTTGGTTTCATGCTGGCCGTATTTGCGATCATCGCGACATTTGGCTCAGCGCAGTACACCAGAGTTATTCCGCAAGCAGCGCTCTATCCGGTTGAAATCCTGGGTCATTGGGGTTTGATGTCCTGGATCGCACTCGGCTTGATGATCGGCGCCTGCGGTAAGTCTGCACAGTTTCCCCTTCATGTCTGGCTGCCGGATGCGATGGCCGGTCCCACGCCGGTTTCAGCGTTGATCCACGCGGCGACGATGGTTACCGCCGGTTTGTACATGGTCACGCGCACCAACGTCATCTTTCAGCATTCGCAGACGATGATGCTCGTCGTCGCGGCCGTCGGCGCCTTCACCGCGATCTTTGCGGCGACGATCGGCATCACGCAAAACGACATCAAAAAAGTTCTGGCGTACTCAACTGTCTCGCAACTCGGGTTCATGTTTCTCGCGTGTGGCGTGGGCGCATTTGTGATTGGCATCTTTCATGTGATGACGCATGCGTTCTTCAAAGCCCTGATGTTCCTGAGTGCGGGCAGCGTCATTCACGGCATGCATCACGAACAGGACATGCGACGGATGGGCAATCTCAGGAAGTATATGCCCTATACATACCTGACGTTTCTCGCCGGCTGGTTGGCAATCTGCGGCATCATTCCATTCAGCGGTTTCTGGTCGAAAGATGAAATTCTCTGGCGTACAGCTTCGACGAATCATATTCCGATGGGCTGGCTGCTATGGATTGTCGGCACGATCGCCGCAACGTGTACGGCGTTTTATATGACCCGGCTGGTAGCGATGACTTTTTGGGGAAAGGAAAGATTCGGAAAGCACGAACACACACCTGGGCACGAGGTCCACGAGGATCACCCCACGCCGGAGGAGCACGCGCACGTGCCGCATGAGTCACCAAAATCGATGTGGGTGCCTTTGGTTGTCCTGGCGATCTTCGCAACGATTGGTGGATTTGTCGGCATCAGCACGGCATTCACGGGTGGCAAGGAAGTAGGCGGGCGGATGAACATCGTCAATTGGATGAATCCGATTATCTGGAATCCGGCGACGCGTTCGTTTCGCACCGGACTCGCCGGCGACGTAGCGGAAACAAAGCCGGGACCTGCTGCTAATTCAGAGCTGACCAGCGAAGCCGCTTTACCGTACGGTCCCGCGGGATTCAATCTTGCGGAGGCGGCGGAGAAAAAACTCGGCAGCGAAACTGCGTCTGAATGGCTCTTCATCGTCATTTCTCTCGCGGTCGCCGGTCTCGGCATCGGTCTTGGCTTTCTGTTTTATGTGAAGGACACGCGCTTGCCGGATGCATGGGCCGCGCGTCTCGGACCTTTGTATCGCGCGAGCTTGAATAAATATTGGATTGACGAAATCTACGGATGGGCGTTCACCCGACGGACGATGGATCTGGCCCGAGCAGTGTTTGCGTTTGACTCGAAAGTCGTCGACGGCGGGGTGAACGGTTCGGCCTGGCTCACGCGCCTGTCGAGTTTAATCACCGGCGGCACTGACAAGTATTTCGTCGATGGTCTGGTCAACGCTATCGCCGGTTTCGTTGTTCGTTTAATGTCTCCGATCGTGCGCGCGACGCAGACGGGGTTCACGCAGAACTACGCGCTGGTGATGGTGATCGGATTACTGGTGGCCGTGGCGCTGTATTTGGTTAAGATCTTTTAGGCTTTCTCTGCGTCCTTTGTGGTCGTGATCAAGTCTTGATCACAGAGGACACAGGGGAACACTGAGACTGCACGAGGACTGACGTGCTATCACATAACATTCTCTCAATCATTACGTGGCTGCCGGCGCTCGGAGCAATTTTGATCCTCGGACTGTTCAAGAAAGAGCAGAACGATCTGATCAAAAAGTTCGCGACCGTTTGGTTGGCGCTCGATTTTGTCGCCTCGCTTTGGCTGTTCGGTTATGACCGCGGCATAGCCGGCATGCAGTTTACGGAAGACCATCTATGGATTCCGGTAATCGGCGCGCGCTACCAGATGGGCGCTGACGGCGTGGCGGTGCTGTTGATTGTGCTGACCACCTTTCTCGGCGTGCTGGCCGCATTGTCGTCATGGAAATACATTCAGAAGCGCGAGAAGGAATACTACATTCTGCTGCTTTTGTTGCAGACGATGGTGCTTGGCGTGTTTGCTTCGATGGATCTGTTTTTGTTTTATCTGTTCTTCGAAGTCTCGCTGGTGCCGATGTATTTCCTGATCGGAATTTGGGGCGGCGAGAATCGCCTGTATGCCGCGATCAAATTTTTCCTTTATACCCTGGTTGGATCGGTGGTGATGTTGCTCGGTGTTTTGAAGATTTATTTTTTGACGCAAGATCCAGGTCTCGCCGCCAAGATAACCAGTGCCACCTTGACGAATATCGCGCCAAATGGTGAGGCATACGCGATGCTGAACAATGCAGTCGCGGCCGCGAAGAGCGGGGCCGGCACCTTCAACATCATGTATATGCAGGCCATCGGGTCTGTGCTGTCCACGGGAGCGGCGAGCACGCTCGAAGTTTTGCTGTTCTTTGCTTTTGCCCTCGGCTTTGCGATCAAGGTCCCAATGTTTCCGTTTCACACCTGGCTGCCCGACGCGCACGTCGAAGCACCCACGGCCGGTTCGGTGATCCTTGCGGGAATTTTGCTCAAGCTGGGAACTTACGGTTTCTATCGTTTCAATTTGCCGATGTTTCCCAAAGCTTCCGCCGACGAAGTCTATTTCAAAACTTTCGGCGTGCGCAGTGTGATGATCTTTCTGGCGCTGGTTTCGATCATTTACGGTGCGCTGGCCGCAATGTATTTCGTCGTCAAGAAGGACGGCGACATCAAGAAACTGGTGGCTTACTCGTCCGTCTCTTCGATGGGCGTAGTGATGCTCGGATTGTTCGCGCTGAATCCGAACGGCGTGAATGGCGCGGTGATGCAGATGGTCAGCCACGGCATTTATTCGGGCGCGTTATTTCTTCTGGTCGGCATCATCTACGAGCGCCGCCACACGAGAAGTGTCGCCGAGTTTGGCGGCTTGTCGCACGTGATGCCTGGTTACGCAGCAGTCTTTCTGGCGATGGCGATGACGGCGATCGGATTGCCTCTGCTCGCAGTCTTCATCTCGGAGTTTCTGGCGATGCGCGGCGCGTTCGAAGCGAACCCGGTCTGGGCAGGTTGGGCCGGGCTGGGAATTATTCTCAACGCCGGATACATGCTTTGGCTTTACCAGAGAATGTTCTTTGGCGAAATCACGAACGAAAAGAATAAGCTGCTGCCAGACTTGAACGCGCGCGAGTGGGCGTACATGCTGCCGCTGGTAATCATGTCGTTGTGGATTGGCATGTACCCCGGGCCTTTTCTGCGTTACATCGAGAAACCGGTAAACGCGTTGGTGAGACAGGTGCGGCCGAATTATCAAATGCCGGGACAGCCGGCAACCAGTACTCCCGTTCAAATTCGCGTCCAGAAATAGACGGAACATGCTGTTACTGTTTCAATCCACCGCGCTCTTCAACCTTCACGATCTGCAATTGATCGCGCCGGAATTGATCCTGACCGCCGTCGCATGTGTGGCGCTGGTGATGGAAGTAATTCTGCCTTACAAGCTGAGCAAATGGACGGCGTGGTTTTCGCTCGTGGGAATCCTGCTGGCGTCGATCTCGCTGGTGTCGATGTACGTCAACCTGGGCGGCACGTTCAAGCCCGGCACGATGGGAAGCCTGTCGGCGGTTGACGGCTTCTACGGCATGATTCGCATCGACGGCTTCGCGCTTATTTTCAAGGCAATCTTTCTCGTTGCCGCCGCGCTCGCGATTGCCATCTCGACGCGCTTTCTGGATATCGAAGGCGAACAGCACGGCGAATACTACGCGCTGGTTTTGTTTGCAACCGTCGGGATGATGTTTCTCGGCAGCGGCTACGATCTGATTTCGCTTTACATCAGTCTCGAGTTGATGGCCGTGACGTTTTACGTGCTCGTGGCTTTTACCAAGCGCCAGCGACGTTCGAACGAAGCCGGTATGAAATATTTTTTGCTGGGCGCTTTTTCATCTGGCATTCTGCTCTACGGCATGTCTTTGCTTTACGGCGTCGCCGGTTCGACCAACTTGGGAGTGCTTGGCAAAAACATCGCGTCGGCAGGGCCGGAGCTGCGCCCAATGCTCTTGCTCGGCATGATTGCACTCGCCGCCGGATTATTTTTCAAAGTTGCCGCGGTGCCGTTTCACATGTGGGCGCCGGACGCGTACGAGGGCGCGCCGACATCGGTCACCGCGTTCCTTTCGACTGGATCAAAGGCCGCAAGCTTTGCGCTCTATGCGCGCATTTTCTTTGTCGCGCTGGCCCCGATGCGGATCGATTGGGCGCCGCTGTTGGGTCTGGTGGCCGCGCTCACGATTGTTGTCGGTAACTGGGCCGCCGTCACGCAGGAAAACTCAAAACGTCTGCTTGCCTACTCTTCGATATCGAATGCGGGCTATTTGCTGCTCGGAGTTATTGCTAACAACGCCTACGGAAACATCGGACTGATAATTTATTTGCTGGTGTACACGCTGATGAACATGGGGGCGTTCGGAATCGTGATCAGCCTGCGGCGGCGTGGCATCATCGGTGACAACGTTGACGACATGACGGGTCTGGCGCAGAAGGCGCCGGGGATGGCGGCGATGATGGCGATCTTCATGTTGTCTTTGGGTGGAATGCCCGCCACCGGCGGATTCATCGGCAAATGGTATTTGCTTTGGGGGCTGTTCGATCGCGCGAAGACTGATCACAAGAACTGGTATTACTGGCTGGCCGGCTGGGCCGTCATCAACATCGTCGTTTCCTTTTACTACTATATTCGCTTCATCAAAGTGATGTATCTCGGTGAACGAGTTGCCGACGAGCAGCCATTGTCAGTTTCACCGGCATTGCGCACTGCCCTGGTCGCATCACTCGTCGGGGTCGTCTTCATCGGCATCTATCCGCAACCGCTCATTGTGCTGGCACAGAAACTCGGCTCGATGGTCCTGAAGTGAGCGTGCAAGGCATCGGCTATTTAACAGGCTCCCTCAGAGATCTGTTCCACATTACTGATCCATTCGAGCTCAGACAAAGCAGAGAAAGACAGGGAACAGCTCTAAGCGCCATCCGGTAGTACGCTCTGTTCTTTTCAAGCCCAATGCTTCTAAACCCGAGAGATGTTGCTGCTGCGATTGTTGAGCCCGAACCCATGAATGGGTCTAGGATTATTCCGTCACCGAGTGGCAGGGCAGCTCGCACCACTTGACGCAAGAAAGCTTGTGGTTTGAGGGACGGATGAGGTGCAAGGGATTTCTCAAGGCCTCTGGCCGGCCTCGAATTAATAAGATCCTGAAAGGGAATATTCTTATCGGGCCGACGTAGACCGCCGGTTTTCCAGTTTTTGAGATTATCTTTGACTCTACCTTCGCATGGTTTTCGGAATATGAGCCACGGTTCCCAACAAGATCGCGGGACGACTGAAACATTCGCGTACTTAAGGTGAGCCCCTTTGGGCCTATCTCCGCCTCGAAGAGTCTTCACTATTCGAGCAATTTGTCCTCGCATCTCGAATCCCGCGCCAGAAAACCCAGAGGCGACAATATAGGAGAGTATCGTCTGAGAAGAGACAATTACATGTCCGCCAGGCACCAGCACCTTAAGAAGTAGGGCAGCTAATTGCTCATGAAACTCCTCGACGCGTTTGAGATCGGTTCGAGTTAAGACTGTAAACCGCGGGGTTGGACTGCGCTCGTGTCCATCATAGTTGTGTGGCAGTCGCCAGATTCCCCCATTTCCGTTCCTTCTTTTTTTTAGCTGATCAACGGTGTACTCGACGATACCATATGGCGGATCAGTAACAATTGCGTGAATGCTATTAGACCTACGCTTCTTCAGCCACTCGAAGGCATCCACGTTAAAGAGTGAATACTTGACAGGCGTCGTGCTTGCTCTCATTTCTGCACCTTTCTAAAGTCGAGCACGCGCCTGCCACCAATCCTTGCCGAGAAGAATTCCGATATGACATTGAGCAGGGCCCGATGCCGGTCGGCGCGTCTTGCCTTATCGTTCGCGCCTTTCTCTACAGCTCGAACATAGGACACAGCGTCTTCGCTGACCTTGGCTCGTTCGTTCGACAGTCGAAGATTGATCTCCTCAGCGAACTGATTCAAGGCCAACGCAACGCGCGGATAATTTCTTGAGGGAAGATCATGAGACTTCAGTAATGTGGCCAAGCCTACAAACAGGGTGTAGAAATCAGTTTTATTACCCCATCGGGTCTCTTTGATATTCGGAAACACATTTCTAATTATTTCTAAAGTCCTCTCAAACGATTTCCTTGCTCGTCTTTGCTCCGGAAACTCATCATCGTAATCCTCGTAAGTAGAATAGTATTGATCTATGACCGCAGCACTTCCCGCCTGTGGACCGTGCAAGACCCCGATCAGCAACTCGCTAATGAACTCGAAATCTCCCATTCGCCTGATCAGCTGCGGCGAAACGATTCGGTTTTCCGCCCAGTACTCATCATTAGCAAGAACTTCAACCATCCTCACCAATGGTCCTGAAAATCTGGCATTGCGTAATTCTTGAGGCTTCGCTGGGGTTAGGTATTTATTCAAACGCTCGAACATGTCTCGCAGTTCTACCTCGCTCTCAGTCTGCAAGAGCCTTACTGCGAGCTGATAACCATAAAAACTCGACTTCTCTGAAGTTGTTAGATCAGCGAACGATTTGTCTTTCCATGGAGAGCTCATTGGGAGTTTGTCTAGGACGAATTTGTTGAATTCTTCTTCTTGAGCGTCACTCTCAACACCAATGAACTGAAGAATCGCTCGTATTCGCTGCTGGCCATCGACGATTGCAAAACTGGTACTGCCCTCCGCAGTCGTTGTGCTCTGCACATAGATCTCCGGTATGGGGAAGCCGAGAAGGATCGATTCAATCAGATAGCACTTCTGTTTCATCGCCCACACGGGACGTCTCTGATAGGGCGGCTTAATCGTAAGTGAACGGTCGAGATACCGATCGCGAAACCAACTGATCAATTGAGGTGAAGGTCCAAACTTCATTTTGTCTCTCCCTCAGCAAGCCGTACTTGAATTTGCCGGAGCCCAGCAGCCTGATACAAAAGCGCATGCTCCCATGTTCTATACAGCCTTCCGTTAACGTCCCTTCCCAAGAACTCCTCATATAGAGACAAGCTCTGGAAAGAGTCAAACCATTTTGTTTTGAGATCTCGCAGCGGCTTTAGCACGTCAGGGAATGTCAGTCCTCCGTAGCCTATCTGGTCTGGATGGAACCAGCCCCAATAAAGATCGTGTCGTCGCGCCAATACCCATTGCCAATCGGATTGCGGCAGGTGCTCCAAGCGACGAGGATAATGCCACCTAAGCATCGTGTGCCAATAAATATCGAACAACGGTTCACTCACGACAAGAACATCGATATCGCGATTGTTCGTAAACCGACGTGGAAACGTATTCGGATCGAGACTGAATCCGATCTTGGCGCTTCCGATTATGATTACATTTTCTTGTTCGAGTCCGAGTCGCGGGCACAAATGTCTACGAAGCGTATTGAGCACGCGCGGGAACATTTGAGCTAGATAGATATCACCTCCGAAAACATGATCTCCGGCGATCTTCTCGACCGACTCCCGGTGCAATAGCTCTTTGAACTCCTCAACCGACGGACACGCCATGTTGTTGTAAGTTAATACTGGGAATTGTCGCTATGCATTGTACCTTAATTCTCTTTCAGGCCCATTCGAGAGCGGAGCATTTATCCTAATCTACTGACAACAAAAAGAAACGTGCGTCTTGCAAGTCGCGATCACAGAGATTACGATACAGCCCGTGCCCTACAAAGCCGACCAAATCGCTCAAATTCTCACGAAAGAAGACTGGAAATACGAAGCCAGCACTGCAGGAACCGCTGGTGGTGGCAGGACCCATACGTTCGGTCTTCGGAACGCCGCGACAAAACTAAAGAATGCGGCCGTCTATCAACGTCAGGACGTAAAGATAATCGGCGGCAAAGCTGTACCGGCGAACGGAGACTGAGAGTGTCTTCGGCAACGCAACCCACACTTCTCCTTTTCTATTTTTTTGCCGCGATCGCGATCTGGCTTGGATTGGCTTCGCTCCGTGGTGGAGTTCGCTTCGCTCGTTATATAAAGGCCGAGCTCGTACGCGAATATCTAGAGTTCACGCCCTTCGTCACCGTCTTCGTTCCCTGTCGTGGTCTTGACGCCGGATTGAAGGAGAACCTCACGGCGGTGTTTTTTCAGGATTATCCGGCGTTCGAAATCATTGTTGTGTCCGACTCTGCCGAAGATCCAGCGCTTACAGTTGTCGAAGAAGTGCGCACGATGCTGGATGAACATATCAGTCCGTCTGTTCGCATCGTGATTGCCGGACCCGCCACTGACAGCGGGCAGAAAGTTCACAATCTGCGCGCGGCGGTCAGCGCGGCCGGCTCACACACTGAAGTGTTAGCCTTCGTCGATACCGATGCGCGACCAGAGCGTACCTGGCTGCGATCATTGGTTCGGCCACTGGTCGATACGAGCATCGGAGCGACGACCGGCTACCGTTGGTTCGTTCCCGCGCGGGGCGGCCTTTCTTCGCACTTGCGTTCAGTGTGGAACGCCTCGATCGCCTCGGCGTTGGGCGGACAAAGTGATAAGAATTTCTGCTGGGGCGGCTCGACTGCAATCCGGCGTGCAACGTTTGATAAGTTGAGCATCCGTGAAAAATGGCGAGGCACCGTGTCTGACGACTTTACGATGACGCGCGTTCTGCACGAAGCAGAATTGCCGATTAAGTTCGTGCCGCAATGCTTAATCCCGGCATTTGAAGATTGTGGTCTTCGCGAGTTGCTGGAATTCACAATTCGTCAATTGAAAATCACGCGCGCGTACGCCGCGTATTTGTGGAAGGCGGTGCTGACCGGAAGTCTGCTTTTCGTTCTGGTCTTCTTTGGCGGAATTGCTCTGGTTATCGCGCGTGCAAGCATGGACTTAAGTTACGCCACGGCCCTCGTCCTGCTTCTCGTGATTTTTGTGCTGGGAGCGGCGAAGTCATATCTTCGATTGCGAGCAGTCAGGCTCGTGATCGCCGATCGCCGCCTGAGTTCATTCGGAGTGACCCTGGCACACATAACCCTATGGCCGCTGGCATCGCTCCTGTTTCTCTGCAACGCTCTCGCGGCCGCATTCTCGCGCCGCATCACCTGGCGCGGAATTACGTATGAATTGAAATCACCGGCTGAAGCTGTCATCATTCATCGCGACGATTAAAGCGTGACAAATAAAGCCGTACAGTTCGTGCAACTACTGCGTTCGACGAAACGGGAAAAACGTCTGGGCACGGTCATCCTGTTTGTGACCTCGCGCTGCAATTCGTTCTGTCAAACCTGTTTTTATCATGAAGAACTAAATCATCCCGGCGATATGACCTTTGACCAAATCGAAAAAGTTTCGCACACGATGCCACCGATTACGGACTTGTGGCTGTCCGGCGGCGAACCCACTCTTCGCCACGACGTTTCGGACATCATAGACATTTTTGTTCGTAACAACGGCGTATGTCGCTTGATCATTCCGACGAATGGGCTGGTGAAATCTCGCGTCTGCGAAATTGTTGATCGGGCGTTGGGCTCACATGACGAACTCGATTTGTATTTGAACATAGCGCTTGACGGGCAGGGCGAAACGCACGATCGCATTCGCGGCGTGCCGGGTCATTGGGAGAAAACCCTCGATTGCATCGACGAGCTCTATCCACTAAAGGAGAAATATGGCGCGCGGCTGCGCTTGAACGCAAACACCGTGGTGTGCGCTGAAAACTACCCTGAAATAGAAACGCTGGCTGAGTTCATGTGGAACGGTTTCCGGCTCGACGGTCACTACTTCAACATCGTCCGCGGCGAAACTCTGGTCGGTGAGAAAATCAAGCAGGTGCCGCCGGAAGTTTTGCCACGCATGTATTCGTACGTTTCGCGGCTCACCAAGCGCTATGGTGATCGCATGTTCGCCGATGACGACACGGCCAGGCGGTTCGCGAAGAACGTTGCCTACGTGGGCGCGATCACAACGCACTACCGAACGCAGCACGCAAACTTTTTGAAATCAACCGCCTGGCCGTTTCCATGCACTGCCGGCCAGACGATTGCGGTGATTGATTACAACGGAGACGTGCGCGCGTGCGAGCTGCGTGAAAAGTTTGGTACCCTCGCGGATTACGACTACGATTTTGGCGCGCTGTGGGCGGCAGAGGGACGGCAAATTGAGCTCAACGCGATTGACGGTGGCAAGGCTTGTTGGTGCACACACGTATGTTTCATTCACGACTCGATGCGCCATTCGCGACGATCGCTGTTGCTGGAAGTGCCAAAGAATTATCTGACGCGCGAGAATTGGTAGACTCCTACTTTATGCCCGCGGAAGATCAAGAGGAAATCAATCGAAAATCCGGCATCGCTTACGCCGCAGCTTTTTCTCTGTTCGCCTGCGTCGTGTCGGGCCTGGCCATCGGTTGGTTGCTCGATCGCTGGTTAGGCACGAAGCCATGGCTGCTGGTGATTGGACTAACGCTGGGCGCGGCCGCGGGCTTTTACGAACTAGTCAGAACCACGTCTAAACTTTCCTGAACAAGTCTCGAATCAGAAAACGATTCTCAACTCGACACCGCGCTCTCGCGCAGGTAAAATCGTGCGCTTAATCAATGAGCGAGATCGCTGACAATGTGAATAAGGGTGCGCTTGCGAAGGGCGAAGGTTCCGGTCTCGAACTTCGAATTTTGCGCAACATGATAATCGCCGTCTCGCTCGCGGTTATCGTCAGCACTGTATTTGCGCCGTGGCGCGTGGCTAATGGGTTGCTGCTTGGCGGCGCGCTGGCGCTGTTCAATCATCACTGGCTGCGAACTTCAATTGCCGCCGCCTTCAAAAGCGAGACTGGGAAACGCCCGCGCGTGAGAGTCTGGCGCTACGTCGTCCGATATCTGGTGATCGGCGCGATTGTATTCGCAGCTTACAAGCTGAATCTTATTTCTCTGCCGGCGACGGTTGCCGGTCTGTCCGCATTCGTTGCGGCCGTGTTTGCGGAAGCTTTCCGATCATTTTATTTCATCATGTTTCATCGAGAGGAATACTGATAAATGTTCTTTCTGCTCCAAAACGCGGAGACTGCCGGTAAAGCGGCGGAACAAGTTCAAGAGCAAGCCGAACAAGTGCCGATTGTCGTTCGTCTCGTTAATCATTACTTTGGCGAGTGGGCGTACAACTTTGAAATGAAGTACACCTATCCGAAATGGAAATGGTTTCTCGCGAAGTTTGGCTCAACACCGGAAGCGGCGTTTGGCGTTTACACACCCGAGAATGCGATTCCCTGGTATACGGTGATGTTCGTACTGGCTTGCATACTGAGCATCGCCGTGATTTGGATTTTGAAAGGCCAGCTTTCGGAAGACAAACCCGGGGCCGGACAACAGACTCTGGAAGTTGGGGTGCTCGCTGTCCGCGATCTGCTCGAAGACATAGTTGGACCTCATGGGTTGCAGTATTTCCCGATCGTTATGACTTTCGCGGTGCTAATTCTAATTTCGAACCTGATGGGATTCTTTCCGCTGTTCGTAACACCCACATCCGCGACCAGCGTGACCTTTGCGTTGGGTCTCTCATCATTCCTGTACTACAACTGGATCGGCATTCGTGAGAATGGATTACTTGGACATCTAAAGCATTTCGCCGGGCCAATCTGGTACGTTGCTTGGCTCATTTTCCCGATTGAACTTGTTAGTAACTTGATCCGGCCGTTTTCGCTCGGCATTCGTCTCTTTGGCAATATGTTCGCGGATGAAAAAGTGCTTGGGACCGTCGCACATTTGGCTCCTCCCTGGACGCTCTTCTCCTTTCCAAATTTGCTGCTGCCGCCGCTCATGGCTCTGAGTTTGTTTGTGTGTTTTGTTCAGACGTTCGTTTTTATTTTGCTCTCACAGTTGTATCTCAGCGAAGTTTCGCATCCGCCGCATGACAGCCAGGGCGAGCATGGTCATGCTGAAGATGAAAGCGAAGAATTGATGGTTCCCGTCTTGACTTAAATCGGAATTATGAACGCGCTGTCGAGCGATGCGAGCAAACGCGCCGCAAACGTTGAAGCGCTAATCAGGTCGCGAAACCGAAAGGAGAAGCCACAAGCCGCTTATATCGTTTGTTACGGTCTGTATCGCAGGAGCGCCGTTGTAAGAGGGGCGGTGGATACCGGATGCGGGCGAAATCATACCAGGCTGCGCGCTTCCTTCAGAAAGGTTCGCCATTCTTGGAAGGAGAGGAAAAGAGATGAGAAGAATTGGTTTGCTGCTGCTGACGGTGCTTGGGATCTTCATCAGCGCTGTTCCTGCTTTAGCTCAGGGCGAAGCGGCCACTGCCGCCGCAAACTCTGCTGTCGGCGTCAAGGCCATCGCGGCGGGCGTTGGATTCGCGATCGCCGTCTTTGGAGGCGCTCTCGGACAGTCACGTATTGGCGCCGCAGCCTGCGAAGGCGCAGCGCGTAATCCGGGAGCCGCCGGGAAAATTCAGACCATGATGATTCTGGGTCTTGCTCTGATTGAATCGCTAGTGCTCTTTGCGCTGGTGATCGTGTTCATCAAGACCTAATGTGACCTACAATCACTCATCATGCGAGCGAGGCTTCCGAGTCTCGCTCGCATTTTTCTTAAGCCTGCTTTGCTCGAGTTGAAAACACTGTGCTACGCTGAGCACACCGAACAAGGAAAGGTTACTCGCCGATGAAAGTCTGTCCGCACTGCGGCAAGCAATATCCGGATACGATGACGTTGTGCTCGGCCGACGCGACAGTCCTGAAGGCGGTCGATGATCCATTGCTGGATCACACGCTCGCGGGAAAATATCGCATCGATAAACTGATCAAGCGCGGAGGCATGGGCGCGGTTTATCGTGGCAAGCACGTGCTGATGGATAAGACCGTGGCGATCAAGGTATTGCGTCCTTCACTCGCCGCGGATCACGAAGTGGTGGCAAGGTTCTCGCGGGAAGCTAAAGCGGCATCGCGAATTTCCCATCCTCACGCAGTTAGCGTGACTGACTTTGGCGAGGCTGAAAACGGCGTAGTGTTTTTGGTGATGGAGTACCTGAACGGCCGCACTCTGAAAGAAATCATCAGAAGCGAAGGCCCGATGGCCCTCGACCGGGCCTCGGAAATAATTCGGCAGGTTGCCGGCGCGCTCGATGCTGCTCACGGAGAAGGAGTGATCCATCGCGATCTCAAGAGCGATAACATTATGCTCGTGCGCCACAATGGCGACGAGTGGGCCAAGGTGCTGGACTTTGGAATTGCCAAGATTAGACAGCCCGAGGGCGCGCACGATCCGGATTTAACCGCACCCGATCTGGTAATCGGCACACCACAATACATGTCGCCCGAGCAGTGTTCGGAGGCAAAGGCTATTGACGTGCGCTCAGATGTCTACTCTCTGGGCGTGATTTTGTTCGAGATGCTTGCCGGCAAAGTTCCCTTCACGGGCGAGTCAGCGACCAGCATCATGATGAAGCAGGTACAGGAGCCGGCGCCTTCATTGCCTGCTCAGCGGCGAGACCTCCCGGCGGGAGTTGAGAATGTGATCAGGCGCGCGCTGGCTAAACAGCCCGACGATCGCTTTCAGAGCGCGGGGGAATTGTCGGAAGCGTTGACAGCCGCCGCTGCGGGCGAAGAAATCCCTGGGTTTACTGAAAGAATCGGGGCCACGACCGTACCCAACAGACCCGTGAGCGATATTGGAGACGATCTGGATGAAGTCACCATCCTGCGCGGGCCGAAAACAATTCGAGATGTCGGCGCGCCCGAATCTCCAGTCGCGACCTTTAATCCGTGGCGAATCATTGTGCCGTCGGTCGTGGCGTTGCTGGTTGTTTTCGCCGTGGTTTTTTTGTTCACGCGAAATCCGGGCCAGACTCAACAACAGACAGCAAGCCAACCAGGCTTGTCGGCTGATCCTGACGCGCAAGCGGTGCAACCCGGCAGCTCACCTACGGGCGAAAGTGAGCATGGAATTCAATCCATGCCGGCCACGAGTCCCGACGGCAACGTGAATGCAAACGTTAATGCGAATGCGAACGTCAACGCGAATGCAAGATCGCAGATTCCGGCAGCCAATATCAACGGGAATTTCGGTGCGAATGCAAACGACAATCTTAAGGTGAAGAACGTTAACAAGGCAGTGCCTTCGCCAAGACCGGTCACGTTGCCCAATTCTCAGCCAACGCCGAGGACAGAAAAACCCGCACCGTCCGAACTGCCTGCTAATCCAAAGCCAAGACCTTCGCCGACGGTTCAACAACCTGGTATTCAGGCGCGCTGAATCGCCCGAGAGATTAACTGCCTCATCATTTCGTCGTCTTCGAGATCAATCTCGATATCAACTGCGGAACATGGCAAGTCAAAACGAAGCGAGCGCAGCTTGACTTCGTCTTTCGCTGTGGTCAGCAATGCGCGCGCGCCTCGAGCAATCGCAGAACCAACGAGTTCGTCAATTTCGCTCTGCGTGTATTTATGGTGATCGGGAAAAGCGCGGGTATAGCAAAGACCGCGGCCTTCTCTGCGAAGGTGAGAAAAGAACGATTGCGGATTACCGATGCCACAGAATGCGGCCGCGGCCGATCCACCTTCGTGACGAGTTTCGACGTCTTCTTTGGCGGCGGATATGCGTCTTAGCTCGCGAGTCTTCATGCGTGAAAGAATGGCGGGGCGTCCGTCGCTGAATCGGCGGATCTCTTTTCGCAGGGCATCGATCGAATTCGATTGATCGACACGAGTAACAACGATGCAGTCAGCGCGGGCAAGTCCGCTGCGCAGCTCTCGCAAGAGTCCTGCGGGCAGTAACCTGCCGTTGCTCCATGGATTCGTAGCGTCGATTGTGGCGATATTCAAATCGCGAGCGACACGGAGATTTTGAAATCCATCGTCGAGAATGAATACGTCGCTCTTAAGACTATCCATCGCCCATTGGGCTGCCGCCACGCGATCGACATCGGCGATTACGGCCACCTGTCCTTTGAGTCTTTCGGCAAGCAACAATCCTTCATCGCCGGCTTGATTTGCATCGGCGAGGATCGTTTTTCCATCTGACACCAGCGCGCGTTCGCGCTCGTTTGCGCGACCATAGCCGCGCGTCAGTATGCAAGTGCGGTAGCCTTCGCGCGCAAGATAGCGAGCAATCCATTCAACTAAAGGAGTCTTTCCCGTTCCACCAGCCGTTATGTTTCCCACACTGATAACCGGCGCGCCCAGACGTCGCGTGCGCAGCAGTCCGGATTTGTAGAGAGCGAGTCGAGCCTTTACCGACGCGCCGTACAAGCCGCTAAAAGGTAGCAGCGCGAATGACGCAGCACGATTCATTTCGAAACGGCGGCAGGCCGGGCGGAGAAGGGAAGTGATTGAGGAGTTGGATCCGTCACGGTCAGAATGCCAGCGAGCATTTGGATCGTTCGCACGGTGGCTCCGCGATTTTCTTCACATACAGCGATACCTCGGGCGGCGATTTGCCGCCGGCGTTCATCATCGGAAAGCAGTTCATTCAAGATTGACGTAAGCAGGCCTGGTGCTTCCTCGATGGACGCGTCGGGCAATTGAATTAATCCATCGCCATTAAGGAAGGCCTTGGTGATGGCCGCGAAGTTCTTCGTATGCGGTCCCACTACGACGCAAGCGCCGGCCACGGCGGGCTCGATCATATTGTGTCCGCCTTGCGGCGCGATGCTGCCGCCCACAAAGACGATATCCGATAACGGATAGACCGCGCGCAATTCGCCGATGCTGTCGAGCAAGATGACATCGCAGTCTCGATCTCTTTCGCTGGTTGATTCAGAACGCTTTGCCCATGTTAGCTGCGATGTTTGCAGCAGGGAAGCAACGGCTTCAAATCTTTCGGGATGGCGGGGCGCAATTAACAATCGAACCCGGCTGTCTTGCGAAATCCTGGCGCTCTTGAAAGCTTCCATGATCAAACGTTCTTCGGGTTCATGCGTGCTGGCGGCAACGATAACTTTGGCGCGGCCATCAAGGCCGAATCGATTGCTAAGCGCGTCTGTCAACTCTCTTTCAACCGCCAATTCGGCGCTGTCAAACTTCAAATTTCCTGATACGTGGATCCGCGCGTTTGAAAAACCCAGGCGGCGAAGTCGTTCGGCATCCGCCTCTGATTGCATCAGCGCGATTGTGAGATCATTAACTACTCGCTTGATGAATCGACTGAGCTTGCGATAGCCGCGAAAGGATTTTTCAGAGATCCTTCCGTTGACCAGGGCAACGGGAACCTCGCGGACCCGGCATTCACGTAACAAACGCGGCCACAGTTCTGTTTCCATTATCAAAAGCGCCGACGGATTCAACGCGCGTAGAGCGCGCCGAACTGTCCACGCCCAGTCAAAAGGGAAATAAAAAATCGCTGCCGCTCGATCTTTAAAAGCCTGGCGGGCGAATGCTTGTCCAGTCAAAGTGGTCGTGGAAACAACCAGCCGATGTGAAGGAAAGCGATGTGCCAGCTCATGTATCAACGACCGTGCTGCCTCTGCTTCACCTACCGAAACACAATGCAGCCAAACCAGCGGACGACCATTGCTTTCAATGGCGGGCAAATTTCCCAGTCGTTCACGAAGCCCGGGAATGTACTTACCGTGCCGCAGCGCGTCGATTAGGAATCGCGGCATCAACGCGATGAAAGCGACAGTCAGCAACAGGCTGTAGATCAAATACACAGCTTAGATTCAAGCTTCAGCTTGCGGTTTTGAAAGAGCCCAACCTGAGGTTGAACTCGGAACGCAGTTCCTCATTTTGCGCGCTCGATATAACGCCCTTCGATCGGATCGACGCGAATCCGATCGCCTTCGTTAACGAACGGCGGAACCTGGATCGTGACGCCGTTCTCGAGCGTGGCAGGCTTATTGACGTTTGAGACAGTGGCGCCCTTGAGCGAGGGTTCAGTCCGCTTAACTTCAAGCTCCAGCGATGGCGGCAAATCGATCCCAATGGGTTCTCCTTCATAAAACTCCGCCTGAATCTTAAGTCCCGGCGACAGCCATTGGGCGGCGTCTCCGAGATCGTCACCGCTCAACGCAGTTTGCTCAAAACTTTCGGTGTTCATGAAGTGATGGTGCGATCCATCGGAATACAAATACTCCATTTCATGCTGCTCCAAAGATGCTCGTTCGACCGTGTCAGCGGAGCGAAAACGATGTTCAAAGGAGGAACCGGTGCGGATATTGCGCAGCTTGGTCTGGATCATTGCGCGCAAATTGCCGGGGGTATGATGACGGAATTCGACGACTTTGCATGGCTGGCCTTCAAAAACGATGACCATGCCGCGGCGGATCTGGGTTGCAGGAATTGCCATGATTCGAAAAAACGATCTCCTAACCTTTAGGCTTATGACAGTACGACGGCAGCGTCCACGGTTGTCTTCGCAAACCTCGTAGTCTAGCGGCGCGAACTAGTGTTGTCCAGCGAGGAACCAAACGGACACGATCTACTTCTCTACACGATTCAGATCACGACCCGTTAGAGATAAAAAGAAAGCGGACGAGCTTGCGAGAAATGCCTCAAGGCGATCCTCGTTAACCCGTCCGCTCCCAGGAGGAGCCCACCTACCTAAAGCTTTAACGCAGGCCCGCGCGCGAAGTTCCGTCATCCTCTGAATGCTTTAGCGGATTGTAAGAGCTAAGCAGCCCGGGCGCGGAGCTCATGACGCTGGCGGATGACACGATCCAGCCATTCCTGCGCGTCTTGATAACGTCGAAAGCGCTGCTCGTCTGCTCGGAAAGCGCGAGTGTGGTAATGCCGCCGGCCGTTAATTAACTGGGACGGATGGATTATGTGCAGCATTTCGTGGAACAGAATGTATTCGACGAACCATTCGGGTACATTCGAAGAATCCAGGGTCTTACTGATCGTGATCGTGTTGTGCGCCGCATCATGATGGCCGAGAATGCTGCGCGCACGTCGACGCGACCAGGTCAGAGTGGGCTTTTCAATCTCGTCCGCGAAATAGCGGCGATTAAGACGCGCGAACATCTTTTCCAGATCGTAAACTTTGCCGTAGGCCGATGTCAGATGCTTTCGGCCTCGCTCTTTGCGGGCAATCTCTGAGGCGCGTAGAACTTGCGGGCTGAGAGCGTACGAACGATAGACGCGCTGATGCGCCGGCGGCGCTTTTTTCGAAATCAGCCGGGCAACCAGAATGTATGCCAATGCCCGGATGACCTCAGGCGGAGCTGCCCGGAAGAGATCTGATAATCGGACATAGACGCGACCTGAGCGTATTCTGATGGTGTGGTGGAGACCAACATAAGGGTAAAACCTGACCTCGATCGGCGGCACAGTCCGGCGATCAAGTTGCCGAAAAGCGTCGGCGAACACACGCTTCAAATGATTACTCGACTGGGCCATTACCAATCAACCGGCGCGGAATTAACTCGAAAAAGAAAACGCGGCAAGTTTGAACTCGTCCATACTATTGAGCAGAACTCAGTCTCGTCAAACACCGCTTCGGGCACACCTTCTAAAGTGTTGACCGCGTAGAAAGTTTCCCGGGCTACTCGTTCATTCTCATCTGACAGGCGCCAATATTACTAACGCTAAGCCTAAATTTCTTAAGATGTTACATCGGTTTTCGAGGATTCAGCCCGGCTGACGATTCACAAGGCTGAATGGCGTTCTGCCCTTTGAAAACAACAGTTTGCGGGGTCTTTGCTTATTCGCTATACTGACGTTCTCCCATTTTGATTTGCACGACAAACCAGAGAGCGTTCTCGGATCACAGTCCATGGTTAATCGCGAATCTAATAGCGCAAACGCAATGAGCATGTTTCCTGATTCCCGGGAGCAAGCGGTACTGTCCGCGATTATCGAAGAGCACCTGATCACTGGTGAGGCGATCGGTTCCCACACGCTGTCTGATCGATTTGCTCATGCCGCGGGTTGGAGTGCTCCTACGATTCGGAACGTAATGGCCCGCCTCGAGGAATGCGGCCTTGTAGAGCAACCTCATACTTCAGCAGGGCGGATTCCGACGGACCAGGGTTATCGATTTTACGTGGATCACATGCCGGGAAACGCAAGGTTGTCTCGAGCTGATATTGCGGCTCTGCAAAAGATCCTTTCCAGCGAATCGGATGAAGCGCGACTTCAGCCCCATCGCCTGATGATAAAGACTTCGCATGCATTGTCGGCTCTGTCTGAAAATGTCGGCATCGTTGTCTCTCCCTCGCTGGCCGAGAATCGGCTGCAACACATCAAGTTCGTGCAGTTGCCGGACAATCGGATTCTGGTAGTGCTGGTATCAACTTCCAACATCGTTCATGACAAAGTAATTCATGTCGACAAGAAGTTCAGCCAGGACGAATTGGAGCGGACCGCTCGTTACTTAAATACCGAATTCAGCGGCAAGAGTTTGCTGACGATAAGATCAGAGATCATTGAGCTGATGCAGGAAGAAAAAGCGCTCTACGATCGGTTACTGCGCAATGCGATGCTGTTATGCGAGCGCAGCCTTGAAGGCGAGGAAACGGTATCCGGCGAAATATTTGTTGATGGCGCATCGAACATTCTGCTGAAACCGGAGTTCGCGGATACCGGGAAAATGCGAGCGCTGTTTCGCATGTTCGAGGAAAAATCAAGATTGATAAAAATCCTCAACGAATGTATCACCAGGAAGCCCGATGCGCCGGGAAAAATCAGGGTCGTGATTGGTCGCGAAAACTCGGCGCCTTCAATGAAGGGCTGCGCGGTAATTACCACTTCTTACCAGATCGGAGAAGGCGATACCTCCGGCACGCTCGGCGTGGTGGGTCCGACGCGAATCGAATATGCGCGCATGATGGCTGTGGTAAACTATTTGGCGCGGTTTATCGAGCGCGAACTTTCTCATGAGACGTCTTTCCAGTAATTCCAATCTCGGATTTGCGGTAACGATTCTACTTCCGCATAGAAAGCTTGAACGTTAATGGCATCCGATCGGAAATCAAAACCGTCCAACCGCATTCCCATTCGCTTTTTTGATAGTGATGACGAATCACTTTTGGGACGCGAACACGAGCCGGCAGCGGACGACGACGAATTGGACGCTTCGGGCCGCAAGTTTGCGGCCGAGAATCCGTCTCCTGCGATTGATGATGACAGGTCCAACAACTCCGGCAATCCGGTTCGCTCCACCAGTTCGGAAATGCAGGATGATAAAGGGGGTCCCGCCCTCGCGGAACTTGTAGCGACTCGCGCGGAATTGAAGCGAGTGCAGGCAGAATTAGCTGAAACTCGGGACAGTTTGGCGCGAAGGATCGCGGACTTTGACAATTACCGGAAGCGGATTGAGCGCGAGCGCGGAGAAGCGCACAACCGCGTGGTGGCTGAGGTTGCGCGGAAGTTGCTGCCGGTCGTCGATAATCTGGCGCGCGCGCTGGACGCCGAACGTTCGGTCGAAGCGAGTGAATCGGAGGAATTCAGGCACTTTCTCAATGGAGTCGAGCTTATCAATAAACAGCTTAATGACGTGCTCGAATCTTTCGGAGTGCAACCGATCCCAGCCGTGGGCGAGCGTTTTGATCCACACATTCATGAAGCAGTGGTCACTGAAGCTACCGATGAATTTGAGCCTGATACTGTGATCCAGGAAATGGCACGTGGTTACCGCCTCGGAGACAAACTTGTTCGGCCGGCCATGGTGAAGGTGGCCGCGAAGTCCGCCGACGATTAGAACCTTCAAGCAGCCCTCCATTTTTTCTATGGGTAAAATAATTGGCATCGATTTAGGAACTACGAACTGCTGTGTGGCGGTGCTCGAAGGCGGAGCTGTGCAGATTGTGCCCAACAAGGAAGGCGGCCGCACAACCCCCAGCGCCGTGGGATTCACCGATAAGGGAGAACGCCTGGTAGGGCAAATCGCCAAACGTCAGGCGGTAACCAACGCTGCCAACACGGTGTACGCAGTCAAACGTTTAATTGGACGAAAATTCGGGTCGTCGGAAGCCCAGCGCATGCGCGAGACGGCGTCTTTCGAAATAGTTGACTCGCAAAATGGCGACGCGCGCATTCGCGTCCAGGGCCGCGTCTACAGTCCTCCTGAGATTTCCGGAATCGTCCTGCAACGTCTGAAGGCCGCCGCCGAAGATTTTCTCGGCGAAGCAGTCGCGGACGCCATCATTACCGTGCCCGCTTATTTTGACGACACTCAACGACAGGCGACCAAAGACGCGGGAAAGATCGCCGGTCTTCAAGTTGAGCGAATCATCAACGAACCGACGGCGGCAGCCCTGGCTTACGGTTTGGGAAAATCCAACGCTGAGCGAATCGCGGTTTACGACCTCGGTGGCGGCACGTTTGATATTTCGATTCTGGAGATGAATGGCGGCGTATTTGAAGTGTTTTCTACGGCCGGAAACACATACCTCGGTGGCGAGGACTTTGACGAGCGCATCATGACCTGGATGGCCGAAGAGTTTCAGAAAGAGACAGGGAATGACCTGCGCAAGGATCGACTGGCTTTGCAACGGCTGAAAGAGGCGGCAGAGCGTGCGAAGTGCGAACTTTCGTCGGCCACGGAAACAAATATCAGCCTGCCTTTTATCGCTGCCGATGCGTCCGGACCGAAGCATTTCAACCGCGCGCTGTCGCGCACAAAGTTCGAGGAGTTAGTTGCCGATTTGGTGCAGCAAACAGTCGAACCCTGCGAACGCGCGCTGTTTGACGCCAAGCTGAAAGCGAGCGATATCGACAAAGTGATCCTGGTGGGAGGACAGACGCGTTCACCAATCGTCGAGCGCACCGTGCAACAAATCTTCGGCAAGGAAGCTTCCGCGGAAATCAATCCCGACGAAGTGGTCGCCATGGGAGCGGCAATCCAGGGCGGCGTCTTGACCGGCGACGTGAAGGACATCGTGCTGCTTGACGTGCTGCCGCTGAGCCTGGGCCTGGAAACGCGGGGTGGAATCTACACCAAAATCATCGAACGCAACTCGACGATTCCCTTGCGCAACAGCCTGACGTTTACCACCGTAGTCGATAATCAATCTTCAGTAGAAATCCATGTGTTGCAGGGCGAGCGCGAAGTCGCCAGGGGAAATCGATCACTTGGCAAGTTTGAGCTGGTTGGAATTCCTTCCGCGCCGCGTGGCGTCCCTCAGATTGAAGTTTCGTTTGAAGTTGACGCAAACGGGATCGTCTCTGTGGCCGCGACTGACAAAGCGACCGGGCGCGAACAACAAATGCGCATTACGCCGACATCGGGTCTTTCGCCGGATGAGATCGAGAACATCATCAGAGAAGCCGAAAGTACTGCCGACTCTGATCGTGAGGAACGAGAACGAATCAGCCTTCAGAACAAACTCGAGAGTCTGGTGAAAAACACTCAGCGCACGTTTATCGAGTTCGGCGGCTTGCTCTCGGCCAATGATCAGGAAATGGGCCAAAGAGCCCTGAAGGAAGGCGAAGCCTCAGTCCGTTCCAAGGAGTTGGGAGAGATCCGGCGCGCCCTGGATGGGGTGGAAAGGCTTGCTGGAAATCTCACCAGTGCCATGATAAAACAGGGCGCTGAAACAAAGAAAAAGGGAGACGAAAAAGGAGATTGAGTAAGGCGCCGGGAATCAGTTAAGATTATTATCGCGGTCAGTGGCGGACCAGTTCTTCTGGTAAGACTATTGGCCGCTCAGTTTTTGATGATTTTTCGATTTTTCAAATGAGCAAACGTGACTATTACGAAGTTCTTGGCATTGGGCAATCGGCAACTGAGCAGGAGATCAAAACTGCGTATCGCAAGCTGGCCGTGAAACATCATCCGGACAAAAATCCGGAAGACCCGCACGCCGAAGAGAAATTCAAGGAAGCGGCTGAAGCTTATTCCGTTCTTTCGAATTCTGAGCAGCGGCGCCGTTACGATCGCTTCGGACACGCGGGCGTTTCCAGCGCCGCCACGGCGGGCGCCTGGGGGGCTCCAGGGTTCAGTGGTATCGAAGACATCCTTGGCGATCTATTCGGTTTCGGCGATGTCTTCGGGGCGGCTGGCGCGCGCCCCGGCTCACGACGCTCAGCGGCACAGCACGGCTCGGATCTGCGTTACGACCTTGAGATCACTCTGGAAGAAGCTGCCGCCGGAATGACCGCGCAATTACGAATTCCCAAATTGGAAAAATGCGAGAAGTGCGACGGTTCGGGCGCCGCTGCGGGTACGAAAGCGGAAACGTGTCAGACTTGCGGCGGAGCGGGCCAGGTTCGTTACCAGCAGGGTTTCTTTTCGGTGTCTCGCACCTGTGGAACCTGTCGCGGCGCCGGCCAAGTAATCAAGTCTCCGTGCGATGTTTGTCGTGGCGCTGGACGCGTCGAGCGCGAAAAGTCGATGGAGGTCAAAATCCCTGCCGGAGTTGAAACTGGATCGCGTCTGCGCATTCAGGGGGAAGGTGAATCCGGACTCTACGGCGGACCGCCGGGCGATCTCTATGTGGTAATTCATGTCAGCGAGCATGAAGAATTCGAGCGACAGGGTAATAATCTCTATTCATCGGTACCGATCACTTTCGCCCAGGCGGCGTTGGGTTCCGAAGTCAGCGTGCGCACGCTGAACGGCGAACAGTCGTTGAAAATTCCCGCGGGTACGCAAACCGGAACGGTTTTTCGCGTGCGCGGGCAGGGCATGCCCGTGCTGGGCGGCCGCGGGAAAGGCGACATGTTTGTTTCCGTGAACGTGGTGACGCCAAAGACTCTAACGAGAGAGCAGCGCCGTTTGCTGGAACAACTCGCGCAAATCGAAACCAAGGATCTTGAAGACAAGAACATCGTAGACAAAGTGCGGGATATATTCGGTTAGAAATAAACCAGTGGCACAGAGAACGGTAGAGCGCTGGAAAAGTGAACCTGTTGTCCGCGATTTCTAAATTGGTCTTTTTCTCTGTGACTCTGTGTTTCCGTGACTTAACCAGGTCGACGCAGAAAGGCGACTAACATGATTCTTCATTCCCCTGTCTCCCGTTTTCTTCTGATGTCCCTGCTTCTGGCCTGCTCGTTCTCAGTCATGCGCGCGCAGGAGCCATCCGAAGCTATCAAGCGTTGGGAGGATTTTGATTTCCGCAAGAATAACATCACCTTCGCGCAAGTCTCGTCGCTTGAACTCGACGACTTGAAACTTTTGCGCGGTATCGTTTTTGGCAAGCACGGCCGCGTCTTCAAAGATCAGGAGATTCGGGCGTTTCTGGAATCCCGCCCCTGGTTCAAGGCCGATCCGAATTTTCAGAATTCCAAACTGAACGAAATTGAGCGTGTCAATCTCGACATAATTCGGGACGCGGAGGCGCGCAAACATCCGAAGGTTGAACCCGGCGACATGCGCTTTTATCGGACGCGCTTGCTTAGCCGAAAGAAGCTGGGCCAACACACGGGCGCCGAATGGACCGTGCTGGCGTCCGAGATTGAGGCCATTCACGGTAAGCGCTTTGATGACACACCGTGGCTACAGCAGTACTTTGACGATCGTTACTGGTACCAACCGGCCAGGCATTACGATCCCAAAGGTCTCAGCGATATTGAGAAGAAGAACCTTGCCTTGATGACGACGATTCACCGGCAGCAGCGGCATGTGGCTCTCTCGCCAGGCGACATGGAGTTCTTTGAAAACAAATTGATCTCAGAGCAGATGTTGCACGGACTGAGCCTGCATGAGCTGCGTTTGTTGCGTAACGAGATTTACGCGCGACACGGACGCGTTTTCAAGACTTTGTGGCTCGAACAATACTTCGGCACCCAGCCCTGGTACGATGCCAAAGAGGATTTCAAGGACGAAGATTTGTCGGGCGCTGACAAAACCAACGTCGAAACGATCGTTGCTTACGAAAATAAACTTCACAATCAGATTGCCACCAAACCCATTACCAGCGCTTTGCTGCAGGGATTGTTCGTCGAGGACGTGCGTAAAATGCGCGACGAGATTTACGCGCGGCACGGGAAGGTTTTCAAAGATCCCTGGACGCAAAAATATTTCGCCAGCCTCGATTGGTACAAGGCTAGTCCCAGCTACAGCGACGCTTCACTAAGTCCGGTTGAGAAAAGCAACCTCGCCGTCATCGCCGCTTACGAAAAGAAAGCCGTAACCGCGATGAGCACGATAGAAGGTTGATAAGGCCCGCACCGGGTCCCGCGTGCCGGGACCGAGCAAACGATGAGTAAGCGCCAGGCTTTCTTCTTCACATTGCCTTCGCGTTGATGGCAACGGACGTACTCTACCTATTTCCCCTGCGCCCACTCTTCCAGCGTGACAAATTTGTTCCTGGAGGTGTCGAAGACCTCGATGGCGTAGACCGGATGGATTTCCCAAACCGCCCGGCGCGGAAAACTGTTTGGTCCGGTTGGCCCACTGCACGGACCAGGCGAGTGACTGCCATCAAAGAAAAGCTGTCCAGTGATTCTCACGCGCAATCCCTTGACGGGAAGCGGGTTGGCGACGTGCGGAGAAGTGCAAGCATTGGAATCGAATCGGTCCCAGACGGCGGGCCGGAAGTGCGGGATGATCTCGGCGGTCACACTTGAACATTCTTCAGCCGAAGCGGTCTCGCCGAGAGCAATATGAATATCATTCCATTCAAAGAGCGAGTTCTTGCAATTGACGCCCTCGCCTTTGAATCCTTCAGGCCCTGACCCAAGCACGTAGGTGTCGTCGTGCTTTGCGTCAAGTACAAACGCCTCAATCGTGACCAGCTTGCCCTCGCCCAGCATGACCGGGTTGCCATTAACGTCCACAGTGGAAAGTTGCTGCAACTTGGCACGATCGGCCGGCTGAGGAGCTGACTGCCCGTATTTGAAGCTGCCTTGCTGGACCAACTGATCGACGGCAGCCTGTAGTTTGTCGATAGAAGCCGGGTTGATCTGAATCGAAGGTCCCGCCGCACACAGGTTATTCTTGACCTTATTTTGCGCCTTGTCGTTATCGTTTTTGGCGCATCCTTCATTTGGACAATGCTGATCGATGTCGTGACTCTGTCCGGTGAATGGCAAATTACAACCTACGACGAATGCTTGATCGACATTGAGGTTACAGTTCGCCGGGTTCGCGGGCGGAGCATCATCGCAATGCCGGCCCTTGTGCCCGCTTGTCTCTATACTCGCTGCCGGACTGGCGGTCGGACTTGCCGCCGCAGGCGTTGCCGAATTTATGCTGACGTTGCCCGAAGGCTGACAGCCACTGACCAGTACTGCCGAGATAATCAAACCTGGGATGCCCATTGGAAGCTTTGATTTCATGACGCACGCTCCTAAAGCGTTAGTGGGTTGAGAATCGGTAGTCGAATCGGCTAAAGCGCTCAAAGCTTATGGTTAGTCGAGCTAGCTGTCAATCTTTACCTATGGCATGATTTATCCCGCCGAAGAGGTGGGCGGGGGGCAGAAGGCGGAGTGGGAGCGAGCTGAGCGGCTATCGGATCATCACCGAGTCGAGCCTGGCATTGGCCTTTGCCATTTGAATTCTTAAACTGTCTTCATCAACGCCGTTGACGCGACCATCCCGATAAATCTCTTTTCCCGCCACAATAGTCATCAGCACATCGCGGCCCGATGATGAAAAGATGAGCGCGTCTGAAGGTTCTCGAATAGGTTGCTGATGCGCTCCTGTCAGTCCGACGACAACAACATCAGCCTGCTTGTCCTCAACTAACGATCCAATTTGATCGTCGAGACCGAGGGCGCGCGCGCCACCCAGCGTGGCGGCCAGGAGAGCGTCGCTGGCGGTCACTGGTGCAGTAGCCCGACCGTCAGGGAGGGCGTCGGTTTTATCCGGAGTATGAAAAGCGACGCCCTTGCTAACGCGCGGGCTACTGCCCCAGTCGGTCCGCGCGAGCAACGTTGCGAAGCGAGCTTCTTCGAGAATGTCGCAAACGTTGTTGCTGGCCACCGAATCACTACCCAGTCCGACTTTGAGTTGTTGCCCGATGAACTTAGCAAACGGCGCGCGGCCATGACCGAGCTTCGCGTTCGACTTGGGACAATGCGCGATGCGGGCGTCGCCCTCTCCTAATGTTTCAATGTCCGTATCGTCAACCGTGACGCAATGGGCGAGCAAAGGTTTGGTTTCAAGCACGCCTAGTTTCGACAAATATTGAATCGTCGAAATCCCTGGCGCTTGCCAGTCAATGCCACGACGGGCCAGGCCTTCGGCGAAAGGGCCCGCACCTTCGCGCATGAACAGTTCTTCGGCGCGAGATTCGGCCGCGTGCATCATCACCGGTAATTTCTCGTCAAGCGCCAAACGCGAAATCAATTCGAGCTGCGGAGCGTTTACGGTGTAAACAGCGTGCGGCGACAAGCCGGCGCGAACCAGCTCAGTCTCATAACCATGCAATTCATCAAGCTGTCTGCGCAGCGTCTCAATATTTTCTTTTGCGTTAGCCGGATCTGGACCAAACGACTCCTGATAGACGATGCCACGCAATCCGATTTCATGCAGCGCTTTCATTGCCGCGGGCGCGGAAGAGCCGGCATCACCTAGACAGGTCACACCCGCGCGGGCTGCTTCGATTGCGCCGCACATTGCTGAGACGTATAAGTCTTCCGGCGACATCGCCATGCGCGCGATAGTCAGTTTCCGCAGCCAGGCAAAGAAATTATTCTCTTCATGTTCCAGGAAGCCGCGCATGACAGTGAGTTCCAGGTGTGAATGCGCGTTGACAAGGCCCGGCAGGATCGCCGCGTTCGTAAAATCAGTCACATGAGCGCCGGTAAACCTTTGCCTGATCTCGCTCGCCGTACCAACACCGACGATGCGATCGCCGTCGATAGCAATTGCGCCATCCTTAATCGCAGGCGCCGAGATCGGCAGAACCCAGCGCGCGAAATAGATTTCAGTCATTGTTGGTGACTTTGAAGAAACAACGGCCGGTTAGTTTGATCGAGAAGAAGATTTCGTCGCGACCGGTTTAGATCGATTTATCTGTTGGCCGATACCGGAATTCTCCGTCTTGATTTTGCGATAGCGCGACAGGATCGAAATAACGTACGCTCGGGTAGAAGGGATATCGATGCGCGCGATGAATTCATCTTCGGTCAGCGGCCGCTGGCCTTCACTACCGCGACTCCAGTCATTGACTCGGCTCTTACCCGCGTTATAGGCGGCGATCATACGGGCTTCGCGACTCGGGGTGGCATCGTACTCTTCGGAAAACTTTTCCAGATACCAACAGCCGATTTCTATGTTGTGTTCCGGAGCTCGCAAGAGCGTCTCAGCATCCTGATTTCTTGCTCGGTCGAGACTTCGCGCCGGGTTTTCGCTTATCCATTCCTGCGCCACTGTCGGGGTAACCTGCATCAATCCGATCTCGCCGTTCCGGCCATTCTTCCAGGGCCAGAAGTGCGTCTCTTCATATACGACGCTCCAAACTAAATCGGGATCGACATGATGAAGTCCCGCCTGTTTCGTTATCAAGGCATCGTAGCGGTGAATCCAATATGAGTTGAAGAAAACGTAAAGACCGGCCGCTAAGATTATGATCAGCGTGAGGGCGATGATAAGAACGCGCTTCATCGACATTTCGGACTTTTCTCGAGCACAAAAAGCGCGGGGTTTGTCAGTTCGTTTTCGAATTCAATTACGGCGCGAGAAGCGCGACCAAAAATCTCCAATGGAATACGTTCGATCGGTTCCTTCATAACGGAGGCGAAGCGCCTGCTCATCCAGCACGTGACCCTGCAGCCAAACCTCTGCCGAAAGCGTCGCGCCAACGCAAAGCTGGCCGCCGCTAAGCGAACGCTGGTTAATCAGCACCTCGAGTTTCAGCCCACCCAGATCGACATAAGCCCAATAGAGTTCGGTGCCCGACAACGGATTGCGCAATGTCTTGTATGCGATCACGCGGCCGCGCAAGGTCCAGTCATTTTCGTGAGCGGCGCGCGACGGAGCTGCTTTCTCAAGCGGCAACCAGCGTGCGCTCATCTCGCGGCTGCAAATTCTGGCGTTGTAAGCCAATCCGCAAAGGCCCACGTGCAGGGCGGAAGCGCGAAAACCGGACAAGCCAACTTCGGTCAGATTCTGAAGCTCGAAGAGCACGTCAGTTTCAGTGCCTTCGCAGTAGCCGTGAATGACGGCTTCGCCTTCTTCGTCATATTCAGTTAACGCCCAGGGAGTAATTCGCTGCGTGTAGCGAGCGCGAAAACCGGGGCGGCAATTGGCGTAGAACACATCGCCGGTTCCCGATTCATAGAGAACGGTCCAGACTTCGAGGCCGTCGCCCAGTTTCCAGCAGCGGCCGTGCAGAACGGCGCCGCGACGATTTAGTTGGGTCGGCTCGCCCTGGTTCTCGGCGCGTTTGGCGAGAAAGTTTATTGCTTTCTCGCTGGGCACTTCAAGACCGATGGTTCCAAAGGTTGCGTCCATGTTCACAGTTTCAGCGGATTGCGCGTTTAGGTGGTATGCGTTGCGCAGTCTCGTTAGTTTTATCTTCGCGCGCGGCGCGCCGTCTGAATCCGCGAATGTTTTGTATCGGCCCATGCGACGGCGTTGCGCCCGAGCGAATCATTTCCGCAAACAGATCGACATCGTAATCGACTTCGCGCGACATAGTTTCGCGAATCTTATGCAGCACCTGGAGAAATCTTGGCTTGCGATACATCATTTTCAGAAACGCGCGCCGATAGTTTCTTTCTCGGTCGCCTCAGACACCAGAAACTCGGGCGTCACAATCATCGGAACAAAAAAGCCGGCTGCGGCATTGAAGAGACGAATGCGCGCTTGCCGGCGAACGTTCGCGAGATGACCAAAGTTCCACGTTACCAGATAGTCGATCTTGTGGAAAGACGCCATCGCAACATGCAGTGCGTCGGCGATGTACTTGCGGTGAAAAATTCCCCGCGAGACGTAACCATCCGCGAGAATTGCGGCTTCATCCGGTAGTTCGACTACGTCAAGGCCTTTGATCAATTTCAGATAGCCGGAACGATGCGGTTCAGGGACCCGCTCAAGTTCGCGCACGACCAGTGGCGAGATCACTGCTCGATACTCCGACATCTCGTGTTCCCACCAGCGAATAGTCAGATCGCGCCGGAAGGGCTCTCCGTTGTCGAGATATGCTCCGATGACTGAAGTTTCGAGATAAATGCTTTGCTTCATTTGCGTTTTCGTTGCCGAAGATCAGTCCGATTCAAAGTCGCTTCATCACCGTCGTCGTTGACGCGGTGCTTTCATTGGGCGGGCCGGCGCCGGCGATCGATTCCAGTCGGATAAAGCCTCGCTGAAAATTAAAAATCACGCGAAACTGTCGCAGAAAATTTCCGCCAAGAATTCCGCTTTGCAAAAAGCCGGCAGTTTCATTGACCGCATCGAGGTCGAGCACGGCCGCATCGATATGCTCTCTTGAATACGATCCGATCACCAGCCGCGGGATCATCATGATCTTTACATTGTCGGCGATCCCAGCCGCGCCAAAGACGCGCATGCGCCCTTGCTGATAAAAAGTCTGCACCTCATCAAGGGCCGCGACCTTTTCTGACACTACCGTCACGCTGGCGCCGGTGTCGACGATGAAGTTAAGAGGATCTTTGACCCCTTCCAGAAAGACTTCGCTGCTGATAAAGCCGCTCGAGGTCGTTCTCATGGGTAAATCGATGCCCGCATGCGCTTCGGTTGAAGCGGTGCTTGCGGCCCCAGTTCCCGGATTCGCATTCGGATCGGCACTTCGTTGCCGCACCAACGACAAATTCCTGGTTCCGTAATCAACGGTCGTGACGAAGTCGCCCAGCGCCGAGATGCCGACATAACCATCCACGGGGTTTTTCTCGTCGAAAAAATGTCGAATGTAAACCGGCAAATTCTCGACGCGCACGTCCCCGATGCTGAGTGACGAAAGAAAACCGTAGACGATCTCGAACCGGCCTCCGCCACCAACCGCGCGCGCCAGGCCACCGCGCGCGATCGGACGAATTCCAAGCTTGTGTGCAGTCGTCTCCGAAATGACAGACATTCCGGAGCCGGTATCGAGCACGAACCGAAGCTGTTCTTTCGATCCGTTTATGCGAACCTTGAGAATCGGACGATTATCACCAGCGTCGAAAGAGACCGATGTTTGATCGGCTCCCGCTGGAGAGTAAAGCGATCCTTGTTGACCGAGGTAGCGCAGAAAATCGATCAATCCGCGAATACGAGCCCGGCGATCGATTTCAGTTCTGGGAGCGACAATTAAAAAACGTTCGTACGAGTCGGCGGCCTCCTTATATTTCTGAGAGCGCGCCGCCGCTTGTCCCAGGTCAAAGATATAATCCGGCTCGTCGGGATCCAGGCTGGAAGCGCGCCGAAGTCCGATCAGGCAGGACGCCAGCCGGTTTTCATAAAAATCAACCATGGCGAGTCCCGCGATTGCCGCCGACTCGTTCTCGTTCAAGCTAAGAGCAGTCCGAAACTCTTCAACCGATTGGCGGAAGTTGCCGGAGGCGAGCACGGCTGATCCCAGGAGCGCATGCGCTCTGGCTGACAAGGGATTGATCGCAATCACCCTCGCGGCGTGATCAAAAGCATCTTGCAGACGCCTTTGTTTCAGTAGCGCGCGGCTTAGTCCGAGGCGGGCGTCAAGGTCTTCAGGATCCTTCGCGACTAATTGTCGATAAAGTTTTTCCGCACCCTCATAGTCACCAGCGTGTAAGGCACGCTGGGCCTTGTTGTGCGTCTTTTCGTCTTTCAGTGTGGCGGCCGAGGCAATTGCCACGGAAAGTAACAGGAATACCAGTACCGCGCCTGCCCCAATCGCCAAGCGGTTTTGACGACCGTGATGGATTCGAAATTTCATCTCAATTTCCAATTCATTTGCGCGTCGGGGGCAATTTGGCGACGGCAAACGCTAGCCCTATTTTAGGATTTCTCCGGTTTTCATCGACCAAAGAACGAGATCGAGCTCATCAAAATCGATCTGCAATCTCCGGGCAAAATGTTGCATGCGCGCCTCGGTTTCCAGGTATCTTTGTTTCGTAGTTGGCGGCCTTGACGAATCAATGACTCCTACTTCATTCAGGCACCGCAGGATATGTTTGTCAAGAATTGCGTACCCCTTAAAACCAACGTTGCGGAGAAAGTGACTGGCTTCTTTGTATCCGAGACCCTTAATTCGCGGTTCTTTCGCCAGCCAGTCGCGCCGTTCCTCAGGATCGCGAAAGCTCTTCAAGCGATCGCGCAAGCGCATTGAAAATGATTCCTCCAAATAGTCGCGCGTAACCACGACGTAAGCCGGTCTCGCGTTAGGGTAACGATGCGCACCCGCCTTGACTAACGAGCGCGTCATCGCTTCGCGCGCGCCATCATTCAGCAGCGGCCGTAGAACTTCAATCGCACGCAACCCCATTTGCGCCGATGCCCCAGCCGTAAAAATACAGTAGACAAGTTCTTCCCATAGTCTTGAGTCGGAACCTGTCTGCCAAACCTCACGGAACTCGCGAAGCCGCGCGCGAATTTCTCGGCGCCTTGCTTTATGCGTGGCGCGGATCGTTTCGAGAGTTGCGGGTCCTCGATCGCGTCGCGTGGCAATCATGTCAATACGAGGATTCTATGAGTGCGCTTGATGCTATGTCAACGAAATGTTGCTCGGGGCGCGCGACGTGGAGCGTCGACAAAACTCCTAGCATCCCTTCGCCAGGACGGCGGCATCCAACCTTGCTCTGCTTCGCCCCTTCGCGGCGAACGCGGATCATTTTTCGTGTTATGATTCCTGGAGCTGGCCGAGATAGGCGATTCAATTGTGAGTATGGATAAGATTTTGGACAGAGTGAAGCGCCGAGAATTGATAATATCGTGGCGCAACGGGTTCCCGGGAAAATGGTTAATGCCGGGGGCCGTGGCTCTGGCGATCTTGATAAGTGGATCGTCTCTCACGGTTGCGCAATTCAGTTCGGCTTCACCGACGCCCTCACAATCCGGCGTCTCGACATCGGTCCCCATACAGTCTCAGCCCCCAACCGCTCTCACTGCTTCCGAAAAATCGGCGCAGCCGAATAGTTCCACCAGGCCGGCCTATCTGACTTCCGTCTACGGACTACAGGGTGTGCTGGCTGAAACGGACGATGGCGCGACCGTTGCTGCTGAGTCAATCGATGAAAAATTTAATCCTGCTTCGTCGATCAAACTTGCTACCACCCTTGTGGCGTTAAAGTCGTTCGGACCAGATTACCGGTTCGTGACGTCGCTATGGACCAATGGCCAGCTCGATCAAACAACCGGAACGCTTTACGGAGATCTGATTCTCGCCGGCGGCGATCCTTCGTTTCACTACGAACACGCGGTGATGTTGGCGCGCGAGTTGAACCAATCGGGAATCGAAACGATCGCGGGTAATTTGATTGTAGCGCCAGCGTTCAGAATGAATTTTGACTGGTCGCCAAAAAGTTCGGGTCAGCAACTCTACGACACGTTGGATTTACGATTGCGTCCGGCGGCAGCCACCAGAGCGTGGATGGACGAGCGTATGCTCGTCGGCGACCAGAAAAGTTTACAGAATCCGCCAAGCGTGGCAGTGATTGGTGGCGTGATTGTGGGGGCCGTGCCCGCCGGCGCTACTCCGCTGCTGATTCACAAATCCAGCAAGTTGGTCGACCTTTTGAAAGTAATGCTCTGCTACTCGAATAACTTCATGGCAGAGCGTATCGGAGAGACGCTTGGCGGACCGGATTCGGTGCGCGCAGTTGTGAACAGCCAGCTTAAGATCGATCCTGAAGAGTTCGTGATTTCCTCGACCAGTGGACTCGGTGTTAATCGCGTCACGCCGCGTGCGATGATGAAAATTTTGCGCGGGCTGCGCGCGGAATTGCAAAATAACCATCTTTCGCTTTCCGACATTCTACCAGTCGCCGGAATTGATCCCGGCACGCTCAAGGATCGTTACACGTCTGATTTCTTGCGCGGCAGTGTGATTGCCAAAACTGGCACGCTGGCGCGCACGGACGGCGGCGCCAGCTCGCTTGTGGGACAGACGCGAACCAGAAACGGAAAGATTATTTTGTTCGTAATCATGAATCAGCAGGGCAACGTGCTTCGTTTTCGCCAGAACCAGGATGAGATTGTCGGCCAGATCCAAAATGCGTTCGGCGGACCCGCGCCTTTCAATTATCGTCCAATAATTCTGGCGATGCGTTTGTCGGATTCTGATTACGAAGCCGCGAGCAGGCGCGGCGAATACGAGCCGAAGAATTAATAATCAACCTGCGGCACTTCCGGCCCGCCTCCAAAATTTCCAAAGAAAGCAGACCTTATCCTTGTGAAGTCAGCTTCCTCTGGTTGTAACTAATCGTAACGTCGCTATTATTCACCACGAATTCAATTTCCATGCTGGCGGCAACTTCGGGTCCGGCACATCCTTTGCGGAAGTTGGTGCGGATAGGACCATTTGGTTCGATTCGAAGCCAGACATTGCGATTCTCGCGACGATAACCAGGACATGATGACCGCGGAAGACCCAGCCAGAAGTGCAGCGCCCTCAAGCCTCGAGCTTCAGCTTCAGGCGCAGGCGGCGCTGTGCAATAAGCTCATCGCGTCTGAGCGAATGTGGGAAGCGACGGTCGACTCGCTGCCCGACGCCGTGTACATGTTTGACCAGCAGAAGCGGCTCAAGCGAATTAACTCCGTGGGCGAAAGTCTGGAGCAAGCAGCACGCTCATTTCTGGCGGGAAGACGTTGCTGCGAAATGTTGTGGAGCCTGAAAGACTCAGAGTGCATGGTTGATCGCGCGCTGTCGAATGGTAAACCGGTCGAGGTTGAAATACCTGCAGGCAACAAAGTTGCTCGCCCGCTTTACGTTAGCGTGATTCCGTTCAATGCGCGACAACAGAAAGAAGGAATCACCGGATGCATAGTCGTAGCGCGTGATATTTCAGAACTGCGTCATGCGGAGGAAGAGGTGAGCAAGAATCGGGCGGTGCTTGCCAGCCTGGTTGACCTGGCGCCCGCCGAAATTTACACCCTCGATACTCAGCGACAATTCACCTGGATGAATAAGCGCGCTGAGCTCGACACTGGTTTGACGCCCTCGGTCCTCATGGGCCAGGACTTCGGAATGGCCATCGCTTCAGATTCGAAACACGAAGCGACGCTGATGATTCAGCGCACGTTGTCGGGCGAAGAAAGTAAGTTCGAGGTGAACACCATCTGTGCCGATGGCCGGACGCGATGCATGGACGCGCACGCGTCACCGCTCTGGCACGACGGCGGCATTACCGGCGTGATGGTCTTCATGAGCGATATTACCGAAAAGAAACTGGCCCGGGAACGCGCTGCTCGTTCAGACAAGTTGCGGGCCTTGGGCGAGTTGGCGGCAGGTGTCGCGCATAATCTGAACAACTCTTTCACGGTGATTCAGGGCAGAGCGCAGCTGCTGATGATGCGCAGCGCGGACGACGCCAGCAAGAAGAGCCTGGAGGTAATTACCCAGGCAGTCGCCGACTGTTCACAGACGCTTCGCCGGCTGTTGGATTTCTCGCGGCGCGATTCATCGCGGACGCTGGCGCCGGTTGATTTGAGCGAGCTGATCGCGTCCACGGTCGAGATCGCGCGTCCAAAATGGCAGTCCGGATCGTCGACCCGCACGAGCGCGATCGATGTTCGCATTAACACGTCCGGTCCAGTATTGGCACTGGGCGATTCGGCGGAGTTACGCGAAGTTATACTCAATCTGGTGTTCAACGCTGTCGACGCGATGCCTCAGGGTGGGACGATCGAAGCCGGCGCCAAAGCCGACGGAAAAATCGCGCGCTTCTGGGTCGCAGACAGTGGCTCAGGGATGAATCCTGATGTGATTGCGCGCATCTTCGAGCCTTTTTACACGACTAAGGGCGAGCGCGGCACCGGCCTCGGACTTTCCGCCTCGCACGGTATCATCGACAATCACGGCGGTCACATCAACGTATCCAGCGAGCTGGGTAAGGGAACTCGTTTCGAAATCACGTTGCCCCGTGACGAGAACACTCCGACGGAAGCGGGCCGCGCCGCCGTCTTTGCGGCTGCGGAGATAAAACCTGCGCGAGTATTGATTGTTGAAGACGAAGAAAAGATTCGCACGATGTTGAACGACGCTTTTCGCGCTGCCGGTCATCAAGTCCTGGATGCGGCGAATGGCTCTGACGCGCTGAAGAGTCTGGAAAGTAACGAGTTCGATTTGATGGTTTGCGATCTGGGCTTGCCGGAATTGAGCGGCCTTCACGTCGCGCGCTGGGTGAAAGAGTTTCGTCCGGACTTACCAGTCATCATCGCGACCGGATTTGCCGAGATGATTACGAGCGAAGATTACGCCAAGGCGCGCATCGATGAAGCGATCAGCAAACCCTACGCAGCCGCTGACGTGCTCAACTGCGCGCATCGCATTCTGGCCTCACGGCAGAGTGCCGGGCAAGAAGCGCTCTTGAGCTGATTTGGCCCGAGCGCGGGATTTGGAAGTAAGCGTCGAGCAGTTAGCAGAAGGTTCTGCCTTCGCCGGTTAATCGCTTCGCTCTTTGCTTTCTCCCAGCAATCTGGTAATCGTCGAAGCAAGCTTGTCGATTTCTTCCGGCTTGCGCAAAAAAGCATCGACGCCGGCGCGCCAGGCTTCCGTTTCACAATCCTCTGCTGACAGCATAATGATCGGCTTCCCCCGCCATCGGGCCATGCCCCGCGCCCGCCGCACCAATTCCAGACCACTGAGTCCGGGCAGATCATTGTCGACAATTACCACGTCGTAGCGAGTACCGCTGGTAAGTATCTTCAACGCAGTGGTTCCGCTGGAGCAGGAGTCCACATCGATCCCTTCCGCGGCAAATGTGTCTGCAACCCACCGCGCCAGGGTCTTGTTGTCTTCCACGTGCAGAATTGAAATCTGATCCGAAGCGTCTTTCTTTTTCTTGGTCCTTCCCTTAGCAGAGATGATGTGTCGGCGGCGCTTACGAACTGCGGACCTTGACTTGAGCAACTCCTTGTGGCGGCTGTTTATGATTGAAATCAAACTCTGATGATGTCTGAAGCCCAGCAGTCGCGCCGCCCGCGTAACTGCGCCGCCCGCATCTTTGAGCGCCCGCTCGATCAGCGCCCGCTCGGAAAGAATCATCTGCCGTTTGAGCGAGAAGCTTTCCCAGATGTTTTCGTTTGGTTCCTCGCCGGCCGCTTCCGACTTGCCTAGTGCATCAATGACCAACCGGGCGCAGGAAATCAGGCGCTTGGCGGCTGCAGGGTCCTGCGAGCGCTGCAAACGGTCGGCCGCCGAGTGAAAGATCGAAACCAGCTTAGGGGCGGTCATCTGTTCGGCAAATTCCTCGATGATGCTCAGTTGGGCGCGGGCCGCGCCTTCAAAGTCGCCCGCGGTTTCGGCAACTTCTATCGCGCGTTCCAGCGCTGATTTTGATTGAGGAGTTCTCCCTGAGCGGGCGAGCACGACGCCATAGGTGGTGAGCGCTTCGGCTAAGAGCGCCTGCTCGCCGCCCTTCTCAAGAGTTTTCACCGCCGCGCGTGCAAATCGCTCCGCTTCGCGAAAATGCTCTTCTGCGAGTAGCGTTCGGGCGCGGGTATCGTTTACTTGGGCAAGGTGAACATCGTCGCCGATGTCGCCAAATAGATTGGATGCGCGGTTCAAGTGTTTATGCGCATCGGCAAATTTGCCGAGTGTGAAGAAAAGAAAGCCAAGGTTAAGATCAACAACACCTTGAAATCGCGCGTGACCAGCCTGTTCGAAATGAAAGCTGGCAGCCGCAAACTCAACGAGAGCGCGATCGATGAAATCTTCTCTGTTTTCTCCGACTCCTATGCAATTTAGTAGAGTTGCGAGGCCGTTATGAAAAGCACCCTTGAGCGCGTGGTCGCCGGTCTTCTCCACAAGAGTTGCGGATTCCTCATAAAATCGCAATGCCTCATTCAATCGGCCCGCCGTTACTTGTACCAAACCCGAACGAATAAGAACACAGGCTCTGAGAGCGATATCCTCGCTTTTCAGGAGGGCTAGCGCACTGTCTAAATTAATCCGTGCCTCATCAAAGGCACCTTCGCGCCAGTAACAGAGCGCGAGATCGCTGCGTGCCTCCGCCACCTTTTCAGCTTGTCCAAGAGTTTCAAAGATCTCGACGCTATGGGTAATCAAATTCTTCGCGGTCTCCTGACTACCTGCGGTCTGATCTGCGCTACCCTGCCATCCAG
>Ga0070716_100000032_pt1 | contig 58094 bp, 47 predicted proteins | sample LARL112metaG_FD_71395 | JGI IMG/M metagenome (GOLD analysis project Ga0070716, IMG submission 71395) | Corn, switchgrass and miscanthus rhizosphere microbial communities from Kellogg Biological Station, Michigan, USA - LAR L11-2 metaG | ecosystem: Host-associated > Plants > Roots > Rhizosphere... | reverse complement strand
CCGATGAACTACGAGATCCACCTCGGCCACGACCAGGACCAGCTGCCGCACCTGCCAGGCAACGTCAGCGCCGAGCCGAGCGAGGTGAACCAGCGCGAGTTCTACCGGTTCTGGCTCGAGCTAATGCGACTGGATGGTGACCAACGAGGAGGGCAGGCCTGATGCTGACCAGCGAAGACCGCCAGGAGATCGAGCAGTTGCTCTACCGGGAGGCACACCTTCTGGACGAGCGGCGGTTCCGGGAATGGCTGGACCTGCTGACCGACGACATCGAGTATCTGATGCCGTTGACAGAACACGTCCAGGGCCAGGTCGCGCCGGCGGGCCACCCGATCATCAAGGATGACAAGAACACAATTATGGCCCGTGTCGCCAAGGACGAGACCGGCTGGTCGCATGTCGAGATCCCGACATCCATGACCTGCCACCTGATCAGCAACATCCTCATCGACGAAGAAGCTGACGGCGAGGCCTCGGTGAAGAGCAGCTTTATCGTGCGGCAGGCCAGGAAGCTCAGGGACGAGGCCTGGTGGGTCGGGCGGCGGCACGACCGGCTCCGGCGCGTCGACGGTAGGTGGCTCATCGCCCGCCGCTGCATCCACCTCGACGCGACGGTGCTGCCGAGGGGGGTATCGATCTTCTTTTGACCGCCTGCGGCACAGCGCCAGCGTGGACAGCGCCAGCGTGGACAGCGTCAGCGTGGACAGCAGAGAGCAGACGGACGTCGAGTAAGGAGAAGCCAGCGTGAGCGAAGCTAGCGAGCAACTGCGCCGGACCCAGACGGCCTTCATCGCCGCCGCGACCGATCAGCACCGAGACGCGCTCGGCGGGCGTGTCATCGTCGTGACCGGAGGAGCTCGCGGACTCGGCCGCTCCCTCGCCGAGGGGCTGCTGCAGGCGGGTGCATCGGTGGTGAGCATCGACCGGGCTTGGTCGGGAGCTGAGGAGTTCGGGGCGGTGCTTGCCGCTGACAAGAACGCGATGGCGCTCACCGCCGACGTCACGGACGACGCCGCGCTCGACCAGGCCTGCTCGGAGGTGCTCAAGAACTTCGGACGGGTTGATGCCCTGGTGAACAACGCAGGACTCGTCTCCGAGACGCTGTTCGCGCCAACCGGCCACGTCAAGCTGCTGGACACCCAAGACAGCGACTGGGAGGCGATGTTCAAGGTCAACGTCTTCGGGACGATCAAGGTCATCCGTCGGTTCGTGCCCCCCATGCTGGAAGCAGGGCACGGCAGCATCATTAACATCGTCAGCAGCGGCGTGATGATGACCACCACCGGCGGCGCCCTCTTTGGTGCCCGTCCGTGGTCGGTCGAGATGCCCTACCAGGCGACCAAGTCCGCCCTCACCACGGCCTCGTTCTACCTCAGCCAGGAGCTTTTCTCCGAGGGGATCGCCGTCAACTCCGTCATGCCGGGGCACACCCGCGCGTCGTGGTTCGATGCGACGGCCCGCGACTTCCAGGAGCGGGAGAAATCGGTCTACTTCATGAGGCCATTGGTGCCCCAGCACATGCTGCCTATCATCCTCTTCCTGAGCGCCCAGGCGGGAGCCCGCCCACCTGTCACGGGCCGTCTCTTCCACGTGCCGGACTGGAATTATGACCACGGCTACGGCGACTACCGCATGTGGGGCGACCACGACCTCCCCGAGGATCTGGAACGCGGCTACCAGCAGCTCGAGGCCGTGCTTCCGCAGCTCCAGCGGGCCGGCATCGCCCGGGCGCCCTTCGACGCCGAGCGGGTGGCCTTCAGTGCGGCGATGGCAAGACTGGAGCCGAGTTCGCCTGGCACCGCGCAGGCGGACGGAAGGTAGCAGGCCAGGAGAAGCCCGGGTGACGTGCGACAGGAGGTAGCGCGATGGCAGTGGAACGTCAAGCAGGTCCGGCCGGCCTGAGCTTCAGCAACTCGCTTCGAGTGCAGGGACCCTCAGGCACGTGGGTCTACGTCTCAGGCCAGTTCGGCACGGACGAGGCAGGAGCGATCACCCCCGGGGGGCTCGCGGCGGAGTCGAAGGCCGCGCTGGGGAACGTGCTGAAGGCCGTCCAAGAAGCAGGCGGCACGGCCGCCGACGTCGTCAAGATCACGGCATTTCTCACTTCGCTCGACGACTACCAGCGATACAACGAAGTGAGGCGGGAGGTCTTCGGCTCGAACCTGCCGGCTAGCACGGCGGTTGCCGTTGCGGGTCTCATCTTGACCACGGCGTCGATCGAGATCGACGCCGTGGCATTTGTGCCGGACGTCGAGGGATGACGTGACCCCGGGGAGCGCCCGGTAACCGGCCGCGATCGGCCATAAGGCTGACCCCGAATTCTGCAGTGATCGGTGTGGCGGGCGTCCGGCGTCAAGCGGTGGCGGGAGCCTGCGTGTCTCCCGGTGGCCAGCTGAGCCGGGCGCCGAGCGCACCGGCCAGCCGCGCGATGGCCTCCCGCGCGGGCGGCCTGCCGACCTGCCCGGGGAGCCAGGCGCAGGCGAGGCTGGCCGCGACGACGTTCGCGTTGGCGGTGATCACGGTCAGGCAGTTCTCCACGTCGCCGAGCGTCGGACCGGGGCCCGTGGGGAATCGCAGCCCGGCCACCTGGGTGCTGTCCATGATGTCGACGTCGACGTGCAGGTAGACCGGCAGGTCGCCCAGTTCGGACAGCGCGGCCCGGAAGGTGTCGGCTGTGGCGGGGACGTGGTGGACCTGGCTGGCCGCGAGGGCGTCGCGTTCGGCGGGATCGAGGTCCCGCGCATCGGCCAGCACGACGTTGTGCTCAGGCACCGGCCGCAGACCGAGCGGATCGGCGAGCAGCTCGGGTGCGTGCCCGGTCAGCATGGCCACCGCCATCCCGCCGAGGTAGCCGGAGATCGTGATGGCCGGGGTGTTGAAGTCGCCGTGTGCGTCCAGCCACACCACGGCGATCTCGTGGTGCCATCGCTGCAGCCCGGTGACCACGGCGAGGCCAGCCGGGCAGTCCCCGGACAGCAGCAGCGGCCGGGCCGCCCCCGCGACCGCGTCCGCGACCGCCCGGTGGAGCACATTCATCCGGCTGGGTACGGCGCCGTCCGGCAGCGGCGGGCCGATGGTCGCGACCGTGCCCACGGGGACCGGGAAGTCCGGGATGGGCTCGTCCAGGTGCCACGGGGCCGCGATCAGGTCCCACGCACCGCTGGTGCCATCCGGCATCGGCTGCGTCCCTCTCTTTCCGCTGGGCAGGTCTGAACCCTGCGCTCACTGGGGATTCACGCCACTAGCCTGCTGTGCGTACGGAGCCTTCCCGGTGGCTGGCCGAAACCGGCAGCGGCTCGATCCTGGTTTGGAGCGTGTCACCCGCGACGATCAGGACATGGCCGTTGGGTAGTGAGGTCCAGCCGTCCCCCGGATCCTGCGGCCAGTCCGAGGATGCGACCACCACCGCGTCAGCGGTTTGCCGGTACGCCAGGTCGAAGTGCCGTGCGATCTCCTCCGGCGACCCGGGGTATCCGCGCGCGCGCAGTCTCGCCTGGGGGATAGTGGACCGGTCGTGGCAACTCACTGCGTACAGCGCGGTCGGGGTGACCAGCACCGCGTTAAGGCTGTTCACGGCGAAACGCGCGGTGATGCTCGCGGTGGTTTCGGCAATGGCGGTGGGCATGTCGCCGTGGGCCTGCAGCCGGAACAGGATGTGCAGGAAGTACCGCTCGCTGTCGGTACGGCCAGTCATCAGGCGTTCCCACGCGGGGGGCAGCAGTTCGGGGAGCCGGTCCTGCGGGTGTATGGCGCCGTTGTGGGCCATTGCCACTTCAGTGCGGCAGAACGGGTGCGAGTTCTCAGGCCCAACCGTCAGGCCTGGCGTGGCCCATCGCAGATGCACGATCCCCAGCCGGGCCAGCCGCCGCCGGGCAAGCTCGTCGTAGCCAGGGTCATCGGCGGCCCCCAGCGGCGATTTGCGCACCCGGATCCGCCCGCCGTCGGCCCAGGCCATTCCCCAGCCATCACGGTGGAAAGCCGATAGGGCGGTGAAATCGCGCAGCCCCTCCGCACCGATGATCCCGGCCAGCGAAGCCGGGTTGCGGGCGCAGTAACCGAGCAGCCTGCACATGGTCTAACCGCTTTCCCATAGCGTCGGCGATGTCAGCCATAGTAGGTGGGCTTAACCTGCTGGCCCCCGGCGGTGGCGTGCAGGTCGGGGTTCTTGTACCGGGGAGCCCAGCCGAGGCCCTGCCATGTCTTGAGCGAGCGCGGCACCACCTTGATCGACCAGCATGGCTCGACGTTCACCGTCTCGCGGTACTTCGCTGCGTCGGCGCCGAGGTAGCGCGGCCCCATGTGCTGGCCGCCGATCTGGTTCCAGATGGACATGCGACCGTCGGCTAGGTAAGGTCCCACGGCTGCCTCGACGATCACCGCGGTGCCTTGGCAGATCACCTTGCGGATCGGTGGAGTCGGCTCATCGACGACGAGGGACGCTTGCGGGTTAGCGGCCAGGTAGTGTGCCCAGGCCGATTTCATGCGCGGAAGCAACCAGAAGGCGACGCCGTCCCACCAGTACCAGGTTGGCACGACGTAAGGCTCACCGGCAGGCGTTACGCAGGCCACATGCGCGATCCACGGCCCGGCCAGGAAGTCGTTCATCTCGGCCATGGTCATCGCGCCCATGCGGGCCGGCGCAGGCTCCGAGGGGCCTGGCTGTGCCAGATCGCCCGATGGTGCTTCTGCCATCAGTACACCTCGAAGTATTCGCTCTGCTCCCAGTCGGTCACGTGCGACATGAAGCGGCTCCATTCCGAGCGCTTCATCATCACCAGATAGTCGACGATGCTGTCGCCCCAGGCCCGGCGGAACAGCTCGCTGCCGTCCAGTGCCTCCACCGCCTCGAGCAGGTTGGCTGGCAGCGGCTGGCGGTTGGCCGAATAAGGTTCGGCATCCAGGTCGCCTGGATCGAGGCTGCGAGCCAGGCCGTCTAGTCCGGCGGTGATCTGGCTGGCGATGAACAGGTACGGATTGGCACACGGCTCCCCGGCCCGGTTCTCCAGGTGAGATGCCGGGTCGCCGGGATCGCCGACGACTCGCACCATCGCACCTCGGTTCTCGTGGGCCCAGCCGGCCCGGTCCGGCGCAAAGGAGTGCGGGGCGAAGCGCTTGTATCCGGTGATGGTCGGCGTCGCGAACAGGGACGCCTCTCGCGCATGCTCCATGATGCCCGCGGCGAAGTGGCGCGCAATCTGCGAAACCGGCCACGTGGAGCCGGCCGCTTCGGTGAAGGCGTTGACGCCATCGCCCCGCCGCTCGAGGGATTGGTGCAGGTGCCAGCCGGAGGAAAAGAAGTCCTTCAACGCCGGCCGGGTCATGAACGTGGCGTGGTAGCCGTTGCGCCGGCAGACCTGCTTCACTGTGTTGCGGAAGAGGATCATGGTGTCGGCCGCGTTCAGGCCGGACTGCGGATCGAAGGTGATCTCGACCTGCCCGGGGCCCCATTCATCCTCGATCGTCCGCAGCGGCAGACCCAGCTCTTCAATGTCGTCGCTCAGGATCTGCAAGATGTCGTCGATCTCGTCCGACCGGTTCTCGGTCAGGTACTGGTAGCCGTGGGCCACCGCGGCCACCGAGGGCGGATCCGGCGGGCGTCCCGACTCCTCGATGCGCAGTTTCGGGTCGACCAGCTTGGTGATGTAGAACTCGACCTCGAGCCCGGCGACGTAGTCGTAACCTGCTTCGGCAAGCTCACCGAGACGGGCGCGCAGCACCTGTCGGCTGCAGAACGGCACCGGCTTGCCGTTACCGAAATACATATCCGACAGGCACCATCCGGTCCGGCGCGCCCAGGGCAGCACCCGGAACGTTGTGGGGTCAGGTACCAGGATCACATCCGGATAGCCGGTGAGTTCGGGGATGCCGAAGCCACTGCCGGGGACGAAGAGGGGCACAAAGATGTTGTTGGACGTGTCCATGATGAGCGTGGCGCTCTGGAAGTCCTGACCATTGCGCAAGGCGCGGAGGAAGTCGGCCTTGGCCAGGGTCTTGCCGCGAGCTATGCCGTGCTGGTCCGCCCAGGACACCCGCACGTGCTTGAGGTCGCTGGCGTCCAGGCGATCGGTGACCTCCTTGACCGCAGCGTGCTGCTCTTCGTCGAACAGACCGTGCTCGGCCACGAAGCCGGCCTTACCGACGCTGAAATCCTCACGTGAGACGGGCACGATGCCTCCGATACGAATGCGGATAACGCTGGCGCGGTGTCGTGAGGGTGAACGGTGGCTGGGTCTTCGACATGAAAGGCGCGGCCCCCAGATCACTTGCCAACCGATGACCTTGCTCCCTACAGTAGCTGTCAACTGTATGTGATCAACTCGCATACAAACACAAGTGATTACCTGGAGTTATGGGACGTGAGTAAGACTCTCGCGGCCGCAGCACCGGTTACCGCGCTAGCCTCCAACTCCACCTGTGGCATCACCACCGGATCTGGACGGCACGTCGACGTCTCGGGCAGCTTCCCTGCGGAGTTCGCCCCCGGACTGAAGTTCCGGCTGGTTCTCGCTGAGCGCACTATGACTAACTTCGCGTCATTCGAAGGGCACAACCTCGAAGTTGACGTGTTCAACCCCGCCGCGCAAGACCCTGCTCGACCATGCCCAGAGGCAGGTACGTGCGGGCGCTCGCCAGGAGTCCCTGGCTGATCAGTGACAGACAGGAGATCGTCGCCATGAGTCAAGAGACTGCACCGGCTAGCTCCGGTACGTCGACGTCCCCCGATCAGGCACTCGCACGCGGCTCACTCCGCACTATCGATGCCATCGCCATCAGCATTTCGGTGCTGTCCCCGGCCATGGCGATGCAGCTCAACACGGGCGGAGTGGCCGCGACAGCCGGCGGCTCCACGCCGCTGGCCTTCCTGCTCGGCGGGATCGCCTGCCTGACGCTCGGCTTCGTGGTCATTGGGTTCACCCGCCGGATGGCGGCCGCCGGCTACGCCTACACGTACGTCAGCCGGAGCCTGGGCAAGCAGGGCGGCTTCGTGGCCGGGTGGCTGTACTTCTTTGGTTTCGCCTGCTTCGTGCCGATGACGATGGCCGGTGTGGGATGGCTATTCGCTGACCTCCTCGGGATCAGCCACAATTACTGGTTCCTGTTCTTCCTCGTCGGCATGGGGCTGCTGATCGTCCTGTCGGTCGTGCGGATCAGCGTCACCACCAAGGTGCAACTGCTGGTCGGTGCGGCGACGGTCATTGTGCTGCTCGTCGTCGGCTTCATCGTCCTCGGGAAGGGCGGCGTCCATGGCCAGTCCGCGGGCGCCTTTACCTTCAGTCACACCGTCACCGGCGGCTTTCACGGCGTGTTCTACGGACTGATCCTGGGCGTGACGTCCTACATCGGGTTCGAAAGCGCGGCCGACTTCGGCGAGGAGACCGCCCATCCGCGGCGTGCGGTGCCCATCGCGGTCACCGCCGCAGTGATCTTCGCGATCCTCTTCTACGTGTTCATCACCTACACCACCACGATCGGCTATGGCGTCAACGAGCTCGCCAAGAACCCGCTGCCCTGGGTCAACAACGGCGTCGCGGGCGTCGCCAGCAAGTTCGGCAATGAAGCGCTGGCGAAACTCGTTGAGATCGGCGCGATGCTGTCGGCGTTCATCGTGTGCGTCGCCTGCGCGACGGCGGGCGCGCGTACCTTGTTCGCGATGGGCCGCGAGGGCGTCCTGCCCGGATGGTTCGCGCGCACGCATCCGCAGTACAAGACGCCGGTCAACGCCACGCTGACCATCGCCGCTGTCGCCACTGCCGCCGCGGCCCTGGTCGGCTACGGCTTCGGCACCGCCGTTCTCGGCGGCGACGCGTTCACCGTCTACTACTTCTTCGCCACCCTCGGCACCCTCGCGGTCATCCTGGTCTACATCGCTCTCTGCCTCGGCGGCATCGCGTTCTTCAAGAAGACGAGCCGGCGGTTCAATCCCCTGCTGCACGGCCTGATCCCGCTGATCGGCGCGGTCATCTTCGGCGCCGCCTGGTACGGCTCCATCTACCCTGTTCCCACCAACATCCTCAAGGTGACGCCTTACATCACCGCGGCGTGGCTGATCATCGGCATCGGCGTGGTTGTCTGGCTCAAGGCCAGGCGACCGCAGTCGGTAGAGCGCATCGGCTCGATCCTCGGCGAAGAGGGCGGAACCCTGGTCGAAGCACTCGACACCCCGTGATCGACGACCACGTCCACCCTTTCTCCCTGGAGTACACGCCGCTTGAGCCGCACGCGATCACGCTCGACGTGAGCACCGATGCGGACGCCGACCGGCGGCGCCGCACGCTCGCGCCAGGACGGCTGTACCTGCACCTGCTCCAGGCCAAGCTGGCCGACCTGCTCGGCGTTGACCTAGCCGATGCCGTCGAGGCGCGCAACGAGCGCGCCGCAGGCGACTGGGCCGGATGGCTGCGGCGGCTGTTCGATGACGCGGGCATCGATGGCATGATCATGGACGAGGCCGGCCCTCCGGCCACGCCTACCGATCCGTCCGGCTATGCCTCCGCCGCTGGCCGGCCGGTCTGGTGGATGGCGCGCCTGGACCCGATCGTCGACCAGCTGCTCAGTCGGGACGCGTCTGCCAGCGAGATCGTCGCAGCGGTCGAGGACGCGATGCAAGCGGCCGCCGAGGCCGGCTGCGTGGCCTACAAGACCATCCTCGCCTACCGCACCGGGCTAGCCGTGGACCCGGCCGTCAGCCTTGATCGCGCTCAGCGGGAACTCGCCGCCGAACGCGAGCGGCCCATCCGCCGCCGGGGTAAGGCGCTGCGCGACCTCGTCCTGCGGCGAGCGCTGGCCCGCGCCTGCGACCTGGACCGCCCGGTCCAGATCCACACCGGCTTCGGTGACTCCGAACTGCGGCTCGCCGAATCCGCTCCTGACCTGCTCGAAGAGTTGCTGCGCACACCCGAGGGCTCGGCAGCGCGGGTGGTACTGATCCATGGATCCTTTCCGTGGACCGAAGCCGCCGCATACCTGGCCAGTAGCAAACCCAACGTGTGGATGGAACTGTCGCTGTCGAACTTGTTCGCCCCCGTGGGAACCGCGCACCGCCTGATCCGCATGCTCGATATCGCCCCCCGGGACCGGCTGCTGCTTGGCAGCGACGGCCACGGCGTGCCAGAGACGCACTGGTTCGGCTGCCGTACCCTGGCCGGCGCATGGAAAAAGGCAGCAGCAACGTTGATCGATGCGGGCGCCCGGCCGGACTGGGTACAGGCCTCGCGTGAAGCGCTGTTTGACGCGAACGCGCGAGCAGTCTATTCACTGACCGGCTGACGGTTCATCCAAATCATCCGCCGCAACGGCGTCGCGGTCGGCTGCCGCCGCGATTCCCCGCGCTGCGGGCGCGGTAAGCAGTCGCCGTCAGTTGTAGTGGTACTCGCCCCGGCCTAGTGGCACGACCGGGTAGCTTGCCCGGCTGACCAGCTTGCGCAGCTGCCTGGCACCGCCCAGGCTTGCGGTTACGACGGCCGTGGCGGCCGCCAGGATCGAGGCGCCGAACAGCGCGAGCCCGCCAACGACGTGTCCTAGCAGCATCAGGACCACGCCGACGCACAGCGCTACCGGCACTGTCGCCACGAGCAGTGCGGCGAGCAGCGCAGCGACGATCGTCAGCCTCGTCGACCAGCTCATCGTGCGGGCCGCGTACCAAACAGTCATCTCGCTCACCCTTCTGCGCATCCGGCTACAAGTCAAGATATGTCGCGTCGAGGGCGAGTGCAACATGGCCAGTCGCAGCGAAGCCACAGCCCGCCCGATGGCCCCCTCGCTGGCCGCGATCGATGCGGCGCTCGCCGACCGCAACTCCGGCCCGCAAACCTGGGTGAGCTGACCGACGCCCTCGCGACCACGCTGCGCGCCCACCTCGACCACGAGGAGGGCGAGGGCCTGGCAGTGATCGACGCGACGATTACCGGGGAGCAGTTTCAAGCGTTCGGCGCGGAGCACGGCAAGCGGATCGCCGGCGACGTGCAGCGGTACCTGCCGTGGACGCTCGAAGGCGCGACACCGGAGGTCACCGCGACGGTGCTGGGCCAGCTCCCCCCGCCGGTGCGGCAGGCCTACCGCGACGAGTGGCAGCCGGCCTACGCCAAGCTGGCGCTCTGGCCCTAGCTGTCTGGAGGCCCCGGCTGTCTTGGGTCAGTTCGCCGTGATTGCGTACGCCTGGTGAATGACCTGGCTGAGCGTGTTGCCCTGCGCGTCGCGGGCGGTGAGCCAGACGGACGCCGTCTGGGCGCCGGACGGATTGGAGTAGCTGACCTGATACTGGCCGTGGCCTCTTGCTACGACGCTCGCCTGCTGCCAGGTTTGCCCGTTGTCGAAAGAGACCTGCACGGCCACCGAGGTGATGGCTGTCTGAGCGGCGCCCTCCAGGTGGTGTAGGTCGATGTAGGCCGTCACCGGTCCGGCTGGCTCGTGCCCGGTGTCATCGGCTGAGAGCTGATAATCGGCGAACAGCAGCGGCAGGACCTGGCACTGGGTGGGGCCGGAGTTGTCGCAGAACCAGCCGCGCGGCAGCCTGGCGCGGTCTGGTGCAGAGGAGAAGGTCCATACGGTGTGGGTGGAGGTGGACAGGGTCCACCACGGTGCGGAGCGGGTCACATCGTAGTCGAGCTGGTACTGCGCGGCCGCGTGCGGAACCGGCATCTGCACGCCATCGGGGTAGCTACCGGTGGCCAGCACCGTGCCGCCACTGCTCAGCGTGTAGGACCCGCTGGCGACGTCGCCGGGCGTGCTTCCCGGCGTCGTCGGCTGGTTCGCCACGTGCCCAGCGCTATCAGCGTACGGCTGGATGAGCAGGTTGATGTCGTCGCCTTGGCGGCAGGCAGGGCACGTCAGCGGCGCGTACGGGGCCTGGGCGAACTGTTCCACGCCGGGGACCAGCGGCGCGCGCAGCCATGTCCGGGTGACATTACTGCCCGGGTGGTAAATGCGGACGGCATCGCTGAACCAGTCCTCGAATGTTCCGTTGAGCCGGACCATTGAGGACTGCCAGTGCACGTCCGGTGCGGCGGTGAAGTATTCGGTGCGCTCCGCGGGGACGGTGATCGGGGTCAGGAAGGTGGCGCCGATAAACGACCGGCCCGCCAGGTCCACGACGGTCGTTCCCACCCCGGCACTTTGGCCGGGCACTTCGCTGGCGTAGTGCGTGTCAATGGCGGCGAGCGACGAGTCGTCCGGCGCTGGGTGATCCTGCTGTGCCGGGATGGCACCGCTGGCCGGATAGTCGAGGTCGTAGGTGTAGGAGGCGCCGCCGTCCGGCGAATCGAAGTGCCAGTGCGTGTCGTAGTGCAGCGACCCGACGGTTACCCGCGCGGTCGGGTTTACCAGCAGCGTGACCCCCCCGGCCACGGAGTCGGTGGTCTCGCCCAGGCCGCCGTCCTTGAGCGCGTTCCGAGTCACGGTCATGGTCTCCTGGCCGATGCTGGCTGGCCGGGACACCGATGCGGCCGGGTCGACGGTAGCGCTGCTCGCGTCGGCGGTGACCGTGGTCGGAGCCCTGACGGTGAACTGGGGATTCACGACCGTGCGTTCCACGGGCTGACCGTTCTCCAGGCCAAAGAAGTCCGCGATCAGGCAATAGTGCCCCTGCGGAACGCTGAAGCTGTCGCCCTGGGGGCCGATTCCGGTGACGGTCTCGTACTTCGCCGCGTCATCGACGTTCATGAGCCCGGCGACCACGGAGAAAGTGGTTGCGCCCGGGACCGGGACGGGATTGATGGTGAGCGTCCAGAAATTGTGCGGATTGGGCCTGTCGGCGGCCGGCGGCGTGACCGCCGTAGCGTGCCGGGCTGGTGCTGCGGGCCCGCCGGCCAGCCGGGTGAGGTCATAGTCCTCCAGGTGCCCGGCCAGTGTGGCCACCGCGGAGGAGGGAATCGCGTACAGGTGGCCGTTCATGGCGAAGCCGGCGATCGGATTTCTGGCCGGCCAGGTTACCCCGGGCGGCGGGCCGAACGAGGTGGGCGCGCGGGGCGGTCCGTACAGCGCCACCTGCTGGCCGGTGGGGAGGGTGACGACACGGGTGGCCGCGCTGGCGGCCGGCTGCGCTGCTGAGGCGGCCGGGATGATGCAGAGCGACGCGAGGGCGAGCAGGGCCGCGGTGACGGCCATCGACCGAGTTCTCATCAGCATGCTCCAGGGGAGGTCAAAAGCCGCCGAGTCCGTCAGGGGTCCCGAGGCCGGTTGGCCCGTCGTACCCCCGCTTGGCCGTGCAGAGGTAACTCTTGCCGCAGTACCCGTTCGATCCCTCGGTCGAGTCGAAGAACGACGCGGCATGCGCGTAGGAGTATCCGGGAGTGAACGTCGCGCTGTCGCCGGCCTGCCCGATGACCCCGGCGATGAATGGCGCCGACGCGCTGGTGCCGCCGATCACCAGCCAGCCAGGCGGCCCGAACTGGCTGGGGGTGGTGTCGTAGACGGCCACGCCGGTCTGCGGGTCGGCGTCGGCGGACACATCGGCGATCGTGCGCATGTGACAGAACTTGTCGTGCTGCCAGGCGGGCTTGTCCACGTAGGCGGAGCAGCCGGACCCGGAGCCGCCGTCGAGTCCCGAGCTGCGCCCGTGCCCCCAGGCGGTCTCGGTCCATCCGCGGTGATTGCGCGCGGGGGACAGGCTCGTGCCGCCCACGGCGAGCACGCCCGGGGCCACGGCCGGGAACTGAGCCGTGGTGAAGCCGAAGTCACCGGACGACGCGACGATGACATGCCCGGCATGCTCATAGTCGGGGAAGTACTGCTGCATGCCGTTGAATTCCGAGAGCCCGTAGCTGTTGGAGACCACGTTCGCGCCGAGGGCCACGGCGGTATCCACGGAGGCGGCCAGGTCCGATACCGCCGGCGAATTGCCCTCGACCAGCAGGATGTGACATTGCGGGCACGCGGCCGAGACCATGTCCAGATCGAGGGAAATCTCCGCGGCCCAGCCTCCGTCGCGGGGCGGGTAGCCGCCCGGCACGCCAGTCTGGCTGACCTTGCTGAAGCAGCCGTTGGCCGTCGTGCACGCGGGCAGGCCGAAGGTCTGCCGGTAGACGGCCAGGTCGGCTTCCGCGGTCGGGTCGTCGAACGCGTCGACGACCGCGATCGTCTGCCCGCTGCCGCCGGTGGTGGGCAGGTGGTACGCCCCCTGCAGGTCCACGGGCCCGTACCCCTGCGTTGGTGACCCGCTGACCACGGCCCGGCCAGCGCGGTTGGTGCGGATCAGCGCGAAGCACCGGGCAAACCCGGGCGCGGCGGGCCCGCAGGCGGCGGCCGCTCCGGCCGAGGCCGGAGAAATCTGCGCGGCCGCCGGGGCCGGGGCCGCACCAGGCGTCATCGGCAAAGCCGCGGCGAGCGAGGGGATGGCCAGCCATGGCGCCGCCAGAACGCCCACCGCACAAACCTTGAGTCGCAGGTTCATGTCTCACCTTCCGGACGCGGCCCTGCCGCAGCACCGGCGTCAGACGGTGCGCCAATCTGGCCCCGGTTAATCTCTCGCGGCTTGCCAATCTCTGGCGGCATGATTGCGGTGCGAACTTAACGAGCGCGGCCGACCGTCGGCAACACTGACCCGTGGCCAAAATTGGTATTGGCCAGTTATGGCCAGCCTGGAGTTCCCGTGAAGAATGAGGCGCCCGTGTCCGCTGTGGACTCGCTCCAAGCGCTGGGCATCAGCCGAATCGAAGAATCCGTGTACCGCCTGCTGCTGCGGTACCCCGGCAGCGCCACGTCCGAGATCAGCCAGCGCCTCGGCGCCGGACGTCACTCGGTACGGACCGCCCTGTCCGGCCTGGAACGTCATGGCCTGGTCAGCCAGAGCCCCAGCCCCCAGCCGCTGTACTTCCCGGTCGCTCCGGACGTCGCGATGGAGGCCCTGATCCTTCGCCGCCAGGCCGATCTCGAGCAGGCACGAACGCTTGCCGAACGGCTGATGACCGATTTCCATGAGGGCCGCCGGGCCCAGCCTCCCGGGCTGGTCGAGATCGTCTCGGGGGCCGAGGCCGTGCACAGCAGGTTCGAGCACCTGCAGCGAGGGGCCAAGCGCCTGGTTCAGGTCCTCGATACCCCGCCCTATGCCGGGCCGGGCGGCACGCCCAACAAGGTCGAACTGGAAGCGCTGGCCCGCGGGGTCGAGTACCGGGGCATCTACGACAAGGCAGCCCTCGAAGCCGCACCGGGAACCATCGACGCCGTCGCCCGGTACGTGGCCGCCGGAGAGCAGGCCCGTTTCCTCACCGCGCTGCCGCTCAAGCTCGCCACAATTGACCGCGAGTTCGGCTATGTCCCGCTGACCGTCTCCCAGCCCGACATCGCCCAGTTCATGGTCGTGCGGCCGTGCTCGCTCCTCGACGCGCTGCTGTACATCTTCGACACCCTGTGGGCAAGCGCGACGCCGATCGCGTCGGGGCCCGGCCGGCCGGGCCAGCATGATCACGACGGGGACTTCGCAGCTCACGACGGCCGGCTGCTGAACCTGCTCGCTACCGGCATGACCGACCAGGCCATCGCCCGGCATCTCGGACTGAGCTACCGCACCGCTCGCCGTCGCGTGGCAGCGCTCATGGACGCGCTCGGCGCGGAATCACGCTTCCAGGCCGGGGTCCGGGCCAGCCGCAATGGCTGGCTCTGACCCCAGCCCGGCAGCGGACAGACGACCAGCATCGCGCAGGCCCAGCTGGCGTTGGCCAATTCTGGCCAATGCCTTATTTGGCCACGATCCGCTCTTGCGCGGGCCGGCGCCGCGACTTACGTTCACACCGCGACCTGGTCCGGGGGACACCGGCCACGTGCCGGGTGTCAGGCGGCGACCGTGATCCTACGACCGAGCCGGGAGCAAGGCCTATGCGCACGCGACGCTGCACTTTCTGGATGCGGCCACCCCTCGTCTTGTGGGCGGCCCTGCTGGCCGGGGCCGGCCTGCTCGCCGCTCCGGCGCCCGGCGCGATCGCCGCGGCCGCAGCCGCTCCGGCGAAGGCGAGCGCCAAGCCGACGCTGGCCTATCCGCATCTGGACCTGCCGAACGGCGACTGGGCGCAGGTGTACTCCGACGGGATCGCCGAGGTGTACCGGCCCCGCGCGGGCGCCCGATCGGTCACGGCGTCGGCGGTGCAGCATGTACCGCTGCTCAACCCGCTGGGTGGCACCAGCCCGGCGGGTGCGGGCACGCTGGAGCTGCCCGCGAAGGGCCAGCTCATCGCTGACCTGGTCCATCCCAGCACCACGCCCTATGCCGCGGGCCAGGTCGTAGTCATCTACCGGCCCGGGACCAGCGCGGCGGCGGTCAGCAAGGCGCAAGCCGGCCTGGGCGTCGACCAGTCGCGGCCGATGTTCACCGGCGCGGCACAACGCAGGATGATGACTTTGCGCGACGCGGCGCAGCGGCGCCTCGGCCACTCGCTGCTCGACTACCCCGACGCCCGGATACTCCACCTGACCAGGACGTCCGTGGCGGCGGCTGTGGCCAGGCTGCGGTCCAACCCGGACGTGACGTTCGCCGACCCTAACTGGACGGTCAGCCCGACCGACACGCCGTCGGTCCCGGTTCCCGCTGCCACGCTCCGCCAGGCCCGGCTCCGCTCGGCTGCCGCGGCCGCCCAGGACAAGAAGGCGGCCACGGCCGCGACCGTGCCCGGGGTACCGGACAACTTCACCCTCACCTCAAGCGCGCAGAGCATGCTCAACCGGCCGGCTGACGACGTGGTTCCGGCTTACGCGGCGCTGGCAGCCAAGTACGGGCAGCTTCCCGGCCAGGGTGAGATCATCACGAACGTGTCGCTCGGCACCCTGGACGACGCGTCGGCCGCGGCGAACCCCAGCGACCCCTGCAACGGCTTCGTATCGGCGTTCGGGCCGACGACGGAGGTCATCAACGGCCAGCGCTACATCAACTGGCCGTCGATGCCGCTGATCCCCGCTTACACAGCCAGTTCCAGCGGGGTCCTGGACCCGACCGGCGAGACATGTGGCGACGACCCGAGCCTGACCGAGGTCGGGCTGGACTTCTCGATGATGGCGCCGCTGCCGCATGACCAGCAGCGGGCGGGCGAGACCGGCTCGGGCCTCACCGACCTGCTCGGCATCGCGCCGGCCGCGAGCTACCGGCTGGTCGTCCCGTCTACACCCGGCGGAGCCGTCACCAACGTGGACGCCGCGCTGCTGGCGGCGGCCAGCCAGACCCCGCGGCCGGACGTGATGACCGTCTCCCTGGGGTTCGGGCTCGACGCGTTCGGGTATCCGACCCGCTACCTGGAGGACGACCCGATGACCGAAGCCGTGGTCGCGTCGATCACGGCCAGCGGCATTGTCGTCAGCGTGGCGGGCGGCGACGGGCTGCGGACGAGCACCAACGCTGCCGTGCCGCCGTCGGGCGGCGCGGTCGCGACTAACGTCGCGGCTAACCCCAGCCAGGTCACCGACCTCAACGACGTCGCGGACTCCAGCGCCCCCTCGGCTGACCCCGATTCAGGGGCCATCGACGCCGGCGGCAGCACGCTCAACGACATCTTCGCCGCTCAGCCGCAGAATCCGGCCAACGCGGGCTCAAGCTACCTGCAGGCCTACCCGGCCACCCGCTACGACGGGGGCAGGCTGTACGCGTCCGCGTTCGGCTCGCGGGTCAACGTATCGGCCCCCGGCGACAACGTGCTCAGCTTCTCGCACACGTTCGGCGGGGCCGACGACGCGGTCACGGTGGGTCTGGAGGGCGGCACGTCGGCATCGGCACCCCAGGCCGCTGCGGCCGCTGCGGTCGTGCTGCAGGTCGCCAGACTGACCCACGACACCGCATTGACCGGCAATCCGCTCGCGGTGCGCTCCTTCCTGGAAAGCACCAGCACCCCGCTGCCCGCGGTGCCGCAGTCGGACATGCCGCTGCATGTCGGGCCACAGATCGACGTCGGCCACGCGGTCGAAGAGCTGCTGGCGGCCCACGGCCAGCCGGCCGCGGCCGGCGTAGCCCGCGTCGCCGTGGCGCAGCGCCAGCAGGAGAGCGCACTCGGCGGGTCCATCCTCACCTCGACCGACCCGACAAACATCTCGCTGGCCGGCAGGCTTTCGAACGCGCTGATCACGATCGCGCCGGACTGGACCGGGCTGCCCGCAGACGGCGTCGTCTACAAGCTCAGCGCCACGGCCGGGCCTGCGGCCCGGCTGGCCGGCACTCCATGGGCGCGGCTGCAGCCAGCCGCGATCCTCGCCGCTGCCGGGCTGCCGCTGGTCTCGGCCACAAGCCAGAACGTCCCCCTGGTGTACTCGGCGTCCGTGCACGGCAAGGTGGTCGCGCAGGCCAGCTTCACCCTCACCTTCGGCCCGACGGACGGGACCGTCCCCAGCGTCCCGGCCCCGGTGGTGCCGCCGGTCGTGCACGGCGCGGTGATCCCGGTCCGCTACGACATCAGCCACCTCACCGGCGCCACGTCGCCGGTGCTGGTCGTGGGCCACCCGGGCCGTGTCGACCCGTCTACCGGCCTGTTCTTCCGCCCGGCGTTCACCGCCCCGCTGACTGCGCCATCGGGAACGATCGACGTGCCGGTGTCGGCCCTGGACGGCGGGGGGATCTACGGCATCGGCATCCAGCAGAGCCCCGGCGGCTGGTTCAGCACCAACTACTCCGCGTACGCGTTCACCAGAGTCTCGCCGAGGGGCAGCATCGCGCCGCCGCCGCCCACGCTGTCGGCCGACTCCGGGCCAGCCGGGCACTTCCTCGAGTTCGGCTACAACGGGTCGTTCCAGCTGCATTACGACGTGCGCAACGTCCCGGGCGCGACCGGCGCCATCGCCGAGTTCAGCGCCCCCGGACCGACGGCGTTCAACCTGTACAACACGTTCAACAACCCCAACGGCAGCGAGCGTGACGACAACGGCCACGACTCAGGGTCGGTGGCGTACGTGCCATTGCCCGGCACCGCCGGGACGGCCACGCTGAACGGGGGCCAGCTAGGACTCGACCCGACGATGAACCACGTCGTCCGGGTCCTGCCGACCTCCCATGGCCAAGTCACCGGCGAGGCCAGCGGCGTGTCCACGATCAGCATGGACGGGGTCGCCGCGGCCGACGGCGGATCCGTGATCGACGGGTTCGGCGTGGACGCGAACGGCACCGACGGGCTGTTGACCTCGAACCAGGTCACCGCCGGCGGTAACGAGCTCGGCTCGATCGAGACCTTCAACCAGACCACCGGCGCAACATCGACGGTCGCCTCGTCTTCGGATATCTACGCCACGATCGGCGACGGCTGCGCCGGGATCTACGGCAGCAACACCGGACTTGTGGACGACTTCAACGGGACGGATACGTTCAGGACCCTGAACCCGGTCAGTGGCGGAGCCTTGACCGGCACCTGGAACCCGCCCGCCACCGTCGGCAACATTCTGTGCGCCGCCTCCAACCAGACCAACAGCCAGAGCGCGCTGCTCAACGGCAACAATGGACAGTTGTTCGTGACTCCCGTTGACTTCGCGGCCGGGACCACAGGCACGCCGATCGACATCAGCCCGGCGCTCCAGTCACTCGCGAGCCCCTCGATAGGCGCGTTCGCCGAGAACCCGGCCACCGGCCATGTCTTCGTCGGCGTCAGCGACGTGGCAAATCTGTCCGCCCCGGCAACCATCGTCGACGTCGACCTGAACTCCGGGCAGGTCTCGACGTTCCCCGCCGCCAGTACCGGCTTCGTCTCTGGCATGGCTGTCGACCCGGCCACGAACGAAGCCCTGATAGGTGCCCAGGGCGGGTACTCGATCGAGAACCTGGCCACACAGTCCGGCACCTTCGTCGCCGGCGGGCAGACCGGTTACGAGTTCCCGGCGTGGATCCCCGGCACCCAGGACTTCCAGATACAAGAGCCAGCGAGCCCGGACTTCTTCGGCCAGACGCCGAACAACAACACGCTGTCCAGCGTCCTGGTCGTCGACGAGAATGGCAACGTCGTGCACAGGTACGAGCAGTTCAACTTCTTCAACACGTTCCTGTTCGATGTCGGCGCCTACCTCCAGCCAAGCTCAGCCAACTCGACGGCGTTCGCGCTCGGCCTGGCTGGCCAGCAACTGCACCCGTTCGCCTACCAGGCAGGCCAGTAAACCGCCCGGCCTGTCAGCAGATGTTCAGAGTCCAACGTGTTCATGCACGTGTACCCGCACAATCTATGCCGCGCCTGATCAGGCGCGGGTTATGAGGGTGAGCCAGGGCCCCCGATCCATCGGGGCCCTGGCATGATGACCCGATGACCTTGTCGGTGGACTTTTCGGCCACGGCGGGCAGCGACCACGCGGCGGAGATCCAGCGGCTGTGCGATGCCATGGAGGCAGACGCCCGGGCCGGCCGCTATCCGCAGCTGACCGTGGACCGGCCGTGGTCGGTTCATAATCCCGTGCTGGAGGGAGAATTCGCTTCGCCGCAGGCGATCCGCTGGTACCTGGAGCGTGAGCTGGGCCGGTTGGCATCCAGCGGTGCCCGGATCTCGGTCAGTCCGGGGCGCGCGGCGCTGGATCTGCGTGATCCCAGGCTCGGGGCCGCAGTGGACGAGACCCGCTGGGACCTGCGACGCAAGAAGCTGTTCCTGTTCGCGCCCGAGCGCATGGCCTTGTCGATCGACCGGCTGGAGCACTACACCGGGACAGCCGCCGAGTCGTTCCAGCGGTACGTGCTGCTGACCAACTATTCCTGGTACGTGGAGGAGTTCCGCGCCGCGCTGCCGGGTTGCACCGGCCCGGATACCGATGGTCGCCAGATGCCCGCCTGGCACCACCAGCTTCCCGGGCAGGCCGGCGTGACCATGGTGAACATCGGGGTCGGGCCGTCCAACGCCAAGACGATCACCGATCATCTCGCGGTGCTGCGTCCTGACCTGGTCTTGATGATCGGGCACTGCGCCGGCCTGCGTAATCACCAGGAAGTAGGGGACCTTGTGCTGGCGACCGGCTACCTGCGTGATGACCGCGTCCTGGATGACATGCTGCCGCTGAGCGTTCCGGTCGTATCGAACCACACGCTGAACACGCTCCTGCTCAGCGAGGTGACGGCTCGGCGGCTGCGCAGCCGGATGGGGACCGTTTACACGACTGCGAACCGGAACTGGGAGTTTGACCTGGCCGTGGTCGAAGATCGCCTCCGGCTATCGCGCGCCCTCGCCGTGGATATGGAATCCGCGACCGTGGCCACAAACGGATTCCGCTACCGCATCCCCAGCGCCACGCTGCTCGCGGTCAGCGACAAGCCGCTGCACGCCCAGCCCAAGCTCAGCGCGGACGCCCAGAGCTTCTACGAGGCCACCCGCCGCCAGCACGTCGAGATCGCGATTTCCGTGGTCGAGAAAGTTCGGCGGCTGTACCCGGATGGCCTGCCTGCCGCCGACCTCCGCTCCGCCGACGAACCGCTGCTCGGCACCACCGATCCCGAGCCCGCGCCGGGGGCCCAGTAGACGCTCCGCGCAACGGGGAATACAGTCACGGGCAGCGTCCATACGTGCAACCGGACGGAGGGGCGGCCGGTGAATGACGACGACGAAGAGATACTGGGGCTGATCGACTACGTAGCGGTGGAATGGCCCGGCGGGCACGTGACCGGCGACGGATTCCAGTTGCTGCTGGACCTCGTCAACCGCGACATTATCCGGGTGCTCGACCTCGAATTCATCGCCAAAGCGCTCGACGGCACTGTCCAGCGGGTCGCGCTGAGCGAGGTCGAGCACGGGGGCGACGTAAACGTGACGATATGGGAGGGAGCGTCGTCCGGCTTGCTCGACGAATCCGACCTTGACCAGGTCGGGGCGGTCATCGAGCCGGGCAGCCTGGCCGGCGTCCTGGTCTACGAGAACCTGTGGTCCGTTCCGCTCATGACCGCTCTGGACCGCAGCAGTGCCCGGATGGTGGGGAACGGCCGGATCATCGTGGATGACCTGCTGACCGCGCTGAACGGCGAACCACCCGACTAGGCCACGGCCGACGCAGCGGAGGCTCGTCATGGGACTGATCAAGACCGGCCTGAAGGCCGCGGTCGCGGTCAAGGTCGCGCACATGGTCCACGACCGCATCGAGTCACGGCAGCACGCGCAATGGGCGGCCGCGGGTCACCCGGCCGGGATGCCCGCGACCGGAGGAAACCCGGTCGGCATGCCCGCTCCGGCCGGAGCGGCGCAGGCACCGATGGCCCATCCCGCGCCGGCGGCACCCGCGGCCGCATCCCCGCCCGTCCACGACACACTGGCCCAGCTCACCCAGCTCGGCGAGCTCAAGGCGGCCGGGGTCTTGACCGAAGAGGAGTTCCAGGCGCAGAAGGCCCGCATCCTTAACGGCTGACGGTTCAACTCGCGCCGTTAAGGCGGAGCGTTGGCACGGCAATAACGCTACAAACTCTTCGCGCTGACGGCTGGCCGCGTACGCCGCTCGCCGCAAGCCGCGAGCGTCCGGCTCAGCCGGCCTGGTCCAGCCAGCCGCCGATGCTCCGGGTCAGGGTGGACATCGGGAGCGAACCGTGGTCCAGGACGGCGCCGTGGAAGGCGGGCAGCGAGAACGCCGGTCCCAGGCGCTTGCGGGCCTCCTCGCGGATCCGGAGGATCTCGAGCTTGCCGGTGAGGTAAGCGAGGGCCTGTCCTGGCATCACGACGTACCGGTCGGTCTCGGCGGCGAGGAACTCCCGCGGCATCGGGACGTGGGCGGCCATGAACTCGAGGGCCTGCTCGCGGCTCCAGCCGAAGGCGTGGATGCCCGTGTCGACCACCAGCCGGGCCGCCCGCATGAGCGACGTGCTGATCGAGCCGAGCAAGCCGCGATCGTCGGCGTACAGCCCGGTTTCCTCGGCGAGCTGCTCGGCGTACAGGCCCCATCCTTCGGAGAACACCGCCAGGCTGCGCTGGCGCTGGAGCGCGGGCAGCTCGGTGAGCAACTGGAGCCGGGACAGCTGCAGGTGATGCCCGGGCACCGCTTCGTGGAAGGCCACCACTTCGGTGTCCCACCCGGTGCCGGCGGTCGGTCGCTCGGTGTTGAACCAGAACGTTCCGGGCCGCCCGCCGTCGAGGCGAGGCGGGCTGTAGTGCGGCGCCGCGCCGCTCACGGCCACGACCTCCGGCATGGGCGTCACGTCGCACGGCGGCGGAAGCGGCTCGGGGAAGAACTCTCCCGCCCGGGCCTCGGCCCGCGCCACCGCGGCCGCGGCGTGGCGCATGGCCTGGTCCGGGGGGATCTGCGCGGACGAGTCCCGCAGCGCGGCGAACACCTCGTCGAGCCCGGAGAGCCCCAGGCCGGCGCCCAGCTCCACGGCCCGGGCCTCCAGCGCCGCGAGGTGATCCAGCCCGGTCTGGTGGAGGCCCTCCGCGGTTAGCGGCAGGGTCGTGTAGATCCGGATCGCCCGCGCGTAATCCTCCTCACCGCCGGGCAGGTACGACAGTCCGGGCTCCTGCGATGGCCGGGACCGCGGGAGCAGCTCCTTGACGGTGGCTATCCATCTGGCTAGTGCGGGATGCACCACCTCCTCGGCGGCCGCCCGGCGTTCCTCCTCCCACGCCTGCGCCCTGTGCCACCCCTGCGGTGGCTGGGGGGAGAGCACCGGGCTGGTGCCGGCGGCGGCCAGGACCCCTTCGGCCCAGGTGATGGCCTGCTCGGCCAGCGGGGCGACCGGCAGCCGGCCCCGGCCCGCTCCGGCCCGCAGCCGCTCGACGACCTGGTCGAGCCAGGCGCCGCTGCGCCGCAGGCGGGTCAGGTAGTCCTCGGCGGCGGTCGGGTCGATCAGGACCGTCCGGGCCGCCACCGCCAGGAAGGCCGCCGGGCCGGAGTACTGCATCGCGGTGACCGTGTACTCCGCCTCCGCCAGGTTGATCCTCTCCAGTTCGTGGGCGGCCGCCTCCCGCGTGCAGTCGAGCGTGACCAGGTCGGCCGGCGTGAGCTGCCCGCGTCCGACCGCGTCGGCCTCGCGGAGGAACTGCCCAAGCTGGGCCCGCCAGGCCTGCCGGCCTTCCTCGCTCTCGTCCGGGACCAGATCGTCGTACCCGGGAATGCCGTACGTGGTGGCGGTAAACGGGTTCTCTTCCAGCCAGCGCTGGTGCACCCGGTCGGCCAGGTCACGTGCTGAACTCATGCCGCCGCCTCTCGCGATCCGGCCGCGAAATTCAGGACGGTCTTGATGTCGTCGGGCCTGCGCGTGTACGCATCGGCCCACTGGCCGATGGGCACCTGGCGAGTGATGAGGTCAGCGAGCCAGCGCGGGTCGGCCTGGGCCAGGGACTTGGCCGCGAGCTCGTAATGGCGCCGATTGGCGTTGACCGATCCGAACAAGACCGAATTCTGCAGGACCATGTTGCGGTTGAGCAGCCCCGGGTCGACCGTAAACTCCGCTCCGGCCGAGGAAACGCCGGTGAGGCACATGACCCGGTGGCGGACATGCTGCGGGCCCACTTCGAGCATCATCTGCACGAAGCCGGTGCATTCGATGAGGATGTCCGCTTCGCCGGCCGCCTCGGCCAGGTCGCCAGCGGGGAAATAAGACGCCCCCAGCCGACGTACCATCTCCGGCTTTCGGCCCTCGGTAAGCAGGTCGACCACGTAAGTCTCATAGCCGCGCTGGACAGAGAGCAATGCGGCGAGCAGCCCGATCGGTCCGGCCCCGGTGACAAGGACCTTCTCAGGCGCCCAGGTTGCCCGGGTGCCGATCTTTTCGATGTGGTCCCAGGCCTTGGCCACGACGGTGGCCGGCTCCAGCAGCACGCCCAGGAGGCCCAGCGCGGGCTCCACCGCCACCAGGTACTCGGGATGAATCCGGTAGCGTTCGGAGGCGAAGCCGTGCCGGGCCTTGATCCCCCGCTCGGTGTATCCGCCGTTGGTGCACATATCCCAGTCCCCGGCCGCACAAGGGGGGCAGGGAACGGGGTCGGGCCGGCGCACGATGCCGACGACGAGGTCGCCAACGCCGAACCCGGTCCCCGGTGCGGTCTCGGCCACCCGGCCCAGCGACTCGTGCCCGATGATGAGGCGCTCCCGGCCGGGAGGCGCCCATCCGTAGTCACCGTTGATGATTTCCAGGTCGGTGCCACAGATACCGATCGCCTGGGTCTCGACCAGGACCGGCCCGTCGCCGGCGGGCGGTTCCGGCATGTCCGTGATCGCCACCGAGCCTTGCTGCCCGGGGATGACAGTCATCGCAAGCATGGCCCCACCGTAACGAACAAGGTCGCAGCGGTACCGCTCGATCTGTCTGGCCAGTGGTCGTCGTGTGCGCCCAGGGCTGCCCGCGGCGTTAGCGGCGACCATCTGGCGGGGTGAGCGCCGTGGTACCCGTGGCGATCGCAATCCGGCGGCCTCGGTAGGTGACCACGGCATCGGCAATGCTTAGCCTTCGGCCGCGGTGAACGACGGAGCCGGCGGCAATCAGCTCCTCACCCTCGTCACGGGCAGGGCGCAAGAAGTTCACCTTGAGATCCAGGGCGGTAAATCCGGTGCCGGCAGGTGCAATCGTCTGAATCGCCGCCCCGCTGGCGCTCTTGGCCAGCAGGGCTATGACACCTCCGAAGACCGTCCCCAGCTCCTGGAGCAGGCCCGCATGCACGGGCAGCGAGAACACGACCCGCCCGTCTTCGGCTTCCATCAGCCGGATGCCGGAATACCGGTCGATCGGAGCTGCTGGTATCTCCCCGCTGAGCTGTGCCGTGAGGATCTCCAGTCCGCTCAGCCGTTGCAGCAACTCGGAGTCGACCGGAGCGACCTGCGCTACGGGTTCTCGCAGCATGGCGCCGGTTTCCGGTAGCCGTGAGTCAGCCGACGATCCGCGGTCAGGATGCGGAGCGACCGTGCCCGATGCGAACAGGAAGTACCTGGACGTACTGTGGGCGAGCGGTTGCCCTCCCTCGTCGGCCACCAGCCCTTCGGCGAGAGCGTTGCGCTCGTCGGAGTAGATGACCCGGCTACGCCCCGTGATCTCTTTGCCGCTGGGAGGCGGCTCTCCGAGCACCGTTACGGAAAGCTCGGCCGTCGTGCATCCCGCTCCGGCAGGCAGTGTAGACACGACCGCATAGAGATGGGCCATGTCGAGCAGGAAAGCGAAGATCCCCGAGTGCAGCCGACCCTTGGGGCCGCAAAACCAGCCGCTGGCGGGTATCGAGATCGATGCCTCGCCGTGCCGCAGAGCGACCAGCCTTCGCCCGCTCCAGCGGTGGATCGGCGGCTGGGGGGATCGCCCCGCGTGGATCTCGCGGAGTGCTTCCAGTCCGGGCACCACGAGCATCCCGGCATCGAACGCGCCGACTTGCGCACGCTCCTCCTGGGTCATCCCGGGCCCGGACGCCGCATCCACTGTCCATCCTCCTTCCGCCGCATGCCACAGCCATCGCGAGCTGGCCGGCGCCGCCGGCCGTTCATGCGGTCAGGAAAACAGCATCGTCACTTCCTCGATCCCCGCAGATGTCCTGACGCTCATCCGGTGACCAGCGCGCTCGAAGACGCGCATCATGCGCGAGTTGCCCATGAGTACGTCGGCCCTGAATCCCCGAACGCCGCGCTCGCGCGCGTACTCGAGCATGCGCGCGTGGAGAAGCCCGCCGAGGCCGGCACCCTGCCACTCGGGATCTACCATGTACGCCACCTCGGCGAGTCCGGTCGCCGGGCTCAGGTAGTACGAGCTGGCGGCGACGATCCGCTCACGCTCAGACGGCCCTACCACGGCCGCGAACGCCATCTCCTGCTCGTAGTCGACGCTGCACAGGTACTGGGCGACCGTGTCGGTGAGCGAACTGAGCTTCTGGAGGAAGCGGCTCTCCACGTCCTGTTCGGGGAGTCGATGGAAAAGCTCCTGCATCGCGCCGCTGTCGCTGGTTCGCGTCGGCCGCACGCACACTTCGCGGCCGTCACGCAGCCGGACGTCGCGCACCTCGCCGACCGGATACGCGCTGCGGCTGCGCAGCTGTTGCCTCGGTCCGACGAGCCCTCTGCCGATCGCGGCGTCGAGCAAGGACTTGCGGGCGTCGGGATGAGCGATCTCGATCAGGGCGACCGCACGCTCGGCCAGCGATCGGCCGAACAGGTACGCGGTGCCGTACTCGGTGATCACCCAGTGCACATCGGCCCGCGGGATCGCGACGGCCTCGGTGGGATCGAGGTCGAGGCAAATCGCGGACCGACCCTGGGGAGTGCGCGAGGCGAGGCAGACGATGGCCATGCCGCCCGGTGACGCGAGCGCGCCGCGGTGGAACGCGGGCCCGGTGGAGACCCCGCCGTAGAGCGCCCCGTCGAGGCTCTCGGTGCACACCTGGCCGGTGAGGTCGATGGCGAACGCCTGCGTGACAGACACCATCCGCTCGTGGCTCGCGATGACGGCGGGATCGCAGACGTACTCGACGGGATGAAAGGCGAAGCGCGGATCGCCGTCGAGGAGGTCATACAGGCGGCGCGTGCCCATTGCCCAGCTCGTCACGACGGGCCCGCTGATGACGCCATCGGCCACGAGGTCGGCCACCGGTTCGGTGATCACGTCCGAATGAATCGCCAGCCCGCGCCGGTTGGTCAGGTAGGTCAGCATCTGGTTCGGCACACGGCCGAGACCGATCTGGAGCGTGCAGCGGTCGTCGATGAGCCGGGCAACGTACCGGGCGATCTGCGCAGCCGCCTCGCCCACGGGATCGTGGAGGTACTCCACCACCGGGGTTTCGACCGCTACGAAATGGGCGATGCGGTCGACGGGTATCCGGCTGTCGCCGGCCGTGCGGGGCATCGCCGGGTTGACCTCGGCGATGACGGTGCGTGCGGTCAGGGCGGCGGCCTTCGTCACGTCGACCGATATCCCCAGGCTGCAGCTACCGTCCGGATCTGGCGGGGCGATCTGGATCATCGCCACGTCAAGCGGGATCTGGCCGTTGCGGAAGAGCTCCGGGACGTCGCCCAGCGATAGCGGCAGGTACTCCACCAAGCCCGACTGGTGTAAGGCGCGGACGTCGCGCCCGGCGTAGAAGACGCGGTGCCGGTAGTTCGTACGCGGCGGGTCGCCGGTGCCGACACGGTCGGTGAGGAAATGGACGAGGGCCACCCCCGGCCGCCTCAGTCGTTCCAGTGCCTCTACGAGGCTCCGGGGGGTCGCGCAGGCACTGCCGACGAAGACCTGATCACCAGGGCGGACGACGGATACCGCCTCTTCGGCCGAGACCAGGCGGTCGTTCCAGCCGGATGCCCCCTCGACGCTCACGCTGCCTGCCATACCTAGTGAGTCAGACTGTCTGGCAAGTGCCGACTTCACAAAGCTAGTCCGGATGCGCCAGCCGGGGAAGAGCAACCGATTTCGCGCACCTACGCAGGCACGGCGACATCGTGATCAGACGTGCTGCCGCACCGCGCGCCAGGGTCGCATACTCCCGCGCTTGTCAGCCCTTGCACCCGTCACCATCTGCTCCTAGCGTGGAGTGGCAGGGGTGGCCTGATCATGAAACGAGGGCACACAAGCACTGCTCGGACCGGCAGGGCATGCATGCCGATTGTTGTCACCCCTCGTAACGGCTGACGTAAACGAAGGTTGCCATCATGATCAAGGCTGTCTCCACTGTCACACGAGCGCTTTTCGGCGTCCTCGTCGCGAGCATGCTCTGGGCATTAATCTCCGCCGCACCCGCGGTCGCATGGACGTCTGGTGGCTGCACCCAGTCGAACCCCTGCTCGCTGGCGTTCACGGCTGACGGACAGCCGGCCGGCACGACCGTCAACACGACGATCACCCCCGGCTTCGACTCCCCCCAGGCCGGCCCGGTCAAGGTCGAGGTCCTGAACGCCTCCGGCCAGCCGGTCACGAACTCGACGGCCAGCATCACCATAGCCATCACGCCCACGGCGAATCCTGGTTCCGGAACACTGTCGGGAACGACGACGATCAGTGCGGCCTACGGCATCGCGTCGTTTTCCGGCCTGTCCATCAACCAGTCCGGCATCGGATACACACTCACCGCAACGAGCCCCGGGATGAACTCGGCGACATCGGCCGACTTCACGATCTGGGGATCGCTCCAGGGCTGCTCGACCCCACAGTGCTCGGCATCAGCATCGTCGGCGAAGACGTCGGGGACGGTATCGACGTCCTCTGCTGCCCAGGACCAGATTCTCGGGGCCGGGGTCGGCGGCGCCAGTTACAGCTGCGGCGGGACTTACCGGCCGGTGTCGGACCCGCTCGCCTTCGACATCCTCAGCGGCTCTGGTGTCCCGCAGCCAAACGCTCAGTTCGCCGTCACGCTTCAGATCGACAAATCGCTGGTGAAGTCCTCGGGCCATCCCGGCGCTTCGTCCTGGCAGATCTGCTACGCGTCCGCAATGCCGTTCACGGCGCAGCCTGGCACCTCCGCAAGCGCGACGATCGGCGGTGTCCCGTTCAACACCGGCCTGCTGCCCGACTGCTCGAGCACGCAGGGGGCGCCGTGTGTGCGGGCGCGCCACAAGACCAACGCCGGCGACGTCATCGTCACGTTCCTCGCGTCCGGGGATCCCGTCGGCAAGGGGTGATCAGACCTGGTGCTGCGTTGTCCTGACTGCGGCGAGGAGAACCCCGGAAGGTTCCGCCATTGCGGCTATTGCGGCGCGAAGCTCTCCCGGCCGGACGGCGCAGCAGCCGCTGGAGAGGTACGCAAGACCGTCACCGTGGTCTTCTGCGACCTCAAAGACTCCACCGGTCTCGGCGAGAAACTGGACAGCGAGTCCGTGCGGGAGGTTCTCGGCGTTTACTTCTCCGCTATGAGGCGGGTGCTCGAACGGCATGGGGGCACGGTCGAGAAGTACATTGGCGATGCGATCATGGCCGTGTTCGGCCTTCCGCGGCTGCACGAGGACGACGCGCTGCGCGCCGTGCGGGCTGCCTTCGAGATGGGAACGGTCCTCCAGGAGCTGAATGTCAGGCTTCAGGCCACCTGGGGGGTGCGTCTGCAGAACCGGACGGGTGTCAACACCGGCGAGGTCGTCGCGGCGGACTCGGCGACCGGACAGCGCCTGGCCACCGGAGACACCATCAACGTGGCCGCCCGGCTCGAGCAAGCGGCCCCTGACGACGAGGTTCTCATCGGAGATACCACTTTCCGCCTGGTGAAGGACGCCGTCACGGCCGAGCCGATGGAACCGCTCGAACTCAAGGGCAAGTCCACGCGGGTCCACGCCTACCGGCTGACCGGCGTGGGCGGGGGCGAGGCCATCACGCGACGGGCAGACCTTCCCTTCGTCGGCCGGGAGGCAGAACTCGGGCACTTGGTCGATGCGTTCGGCCGCGCGCTGGAAGACTCGCATTGCGAGGTCGTGACCGTGCTTGGCCAGGCCGGGATGGGCAAGTCCCGGCTGATTGAGGAGTTCGTCCGGCACGCGAGCGGGCCCGCGCAGGTGCTGCGGGGCCGGTGCTTGCCCTATGGGGACGGCATCACCTTCTGGCCCATTGCGGAAGCTCTCCGCCAGGCAGCCGGGATCGTCTTCGAAGATCGGGAAGAAGAGGCCCAGGCCAAGCTCCGGTCGCTGGCCGGTGCAGAGCACGAGGATGCCGCGCTGCGGATCTGGTCCCTCATCGGTTCCGGCTCCGGCGGTTACGGTAAAGATGAATTGCTGTGGAGCGTGCGATATGTCCTCGACACCATCGCCCGCCGCCGGCCGCTCGTCGTGATCTTTGACGACATCCACTGGGCCGAGCCGATCTTCCTCGACCTCATCGAGCACGTCGCCGACACCTCCGACGGCGTTCCCCTGCTCATCGTCTGTGCCGCCCGTCATGAACTGATTGATCAATACCCTGGCTTCCTCGCTAGCCCTCGCGACGCGCACAGGATCGAGTTGCACGAGCTCTCGCGCTCGGACACGGCGCGGGTGCTCGGGAATCTCATGGGCGACGTCCAGTTGCCGCTAGGCCTTGAGGAGAGGATCCTGTCCGTTGCCGACGGGAATCCCCTCTTCGCCGAGCAGATGACCTCCATGTTGATCGACTCCGGGGTGGTCGGCGGCCAGGACGGCAGGTGGGCGTTCAGGGGTGGCTACCACGATGTGACGGTCCCGCCGAACATCTCCTCTCTCCTCGCCTCAAGGCTTGACCACTTGCCTCCGCTCGAGCGGGGACTCGTCGAGCGGGCAGCGGTGATCGGCCTGGAGTTCCCGAGCCCCGCCATCGCGGCTCTCGCGGCGGACGGTGACCCAGAGTCCAGCCTCGGCCCGCCACTGTCGGCACTGTGCGGCAAGCGCATCGTCAGGCCCCTCGACGTGCGGCCTGACGGCACGGACTACCAGTTCAGCCACATTCTGGTGCGGGATGCCGCGTACGACCGCCTGCTCAAGCGGACGCGGGCTCGCCTGCACGAGCGCTACGCCGACTGGCTTCTCAGGGTTTCGGGGACCCGGGCGGCGGAGTTCGAGGAGATCATCGGGTACCACCTCGAACAATCATTCAGGTACCGGGCTGAGCTCGGACCCCTCGACGAGCATGCCCGCACCCTGGGGGAGCGCGCCGCGCGGCACCTGGGCGCCGCCGGCTCGAAGGCGATCGACCACGGTGACATGCCCGGTGCCGCGAGCCTGCTGCAGCGAGCGGCCGCCCTGCTTGACGAGGGTCACCCGGACCAACCCCGGCTGTTGCTCTGGGCGGGAGAGGCGCTCGGCGACGCCGGGGAGTTGGCCGCCGCCGACGCGACGCTCGAGGCGGCGCGCATCGGCGCGGCGCTGCTCGGCAACGACGCGATCGGAAGATCGGCCGAACTCGCCGCGCTGCACTTGCGCTATACGACGGACTCCACGAGCGCGCACGACAGCATCGTGGCCCGCGTGCAGGAGCTGCTGCCGGTGCTGGAAGAGGCCGCCGACCACCACGGGCTGGTCCGGGCGTGGCGGCTGCTGACCTATGCGTACATGACGACGACCCAGTGGGGCGTGGCCACCGAGGCGGCCAAGCAGACCATTCGTCACGCGGAACAGGCGGGCGACGAGGGCCTGGCGACGCGCTTCGTCGGCATGCTGGCGAACTCGGTGCTGTACGGGCCGACTCCTGTCGATGAAGCGATCACCTACTGCGAGGAAGTGCTCTCGCGTGCGGCCGAGGACCGTAAGTCCGTGGCGATCACGGAGGCGTCGCTGGCCCATCTGGAGGCGATGCGCGGCAACTTCGAGGTGGCCCGGGTCCGCTATCGGCGCAGCCGGGCGCTGCTCGAGGAGTTTGGCTGGCGATTTTCGGCCGCCCTGACTTCCCATGACTCGGCTCCCGTCGAGATACTCGCCGGCGACCTCGAGGTGGCCGAACGCGAGCTGCGCACGGATTACCAGACCCTCGAACTGATGGGCGAGCGCAACTACATCTCGACGACCGCGGGGATGCTGGCAGATGTCCTGTACCTCCAGGGTCGCTACCGTGAGTCAGGGGAGTTCGCCGCTATCTGCCGGGGCCGGGCTTCCGCCGACGACGTGGCTTCGCAGTTCCTGTGGCGCTGCGTGCAGGCGAAGCTGCTCGCCCGGGAGCGCCAGTACGAGCAGTCCGGCTCGATCATCGCCGAGGCGATCGAACTGATCGGCGGTTCGGACTGGGTGGACTGGCAGGGCGACGGATTCATGGATCTCGCCGAGATCTACCGCCTCCGCGGCCGCATCAGCGACGCGCTTGCGGCGGTTGCCGAGGCGTCGGCGCGATTCGCCGCGAAGGGTAACGTCGTCTCTGCGCGCCGGGCGGACAAGCTCGCTGCCGGCCTGCGGGCGAGCCTGCCTGGTGCCGGGCAGAGCCCAGCCCAGCAGGCCGCTCAAGGCTGAAACCCGGGCCTTACCCGGTGCCTGTCAGCGGATCTCCCGTCGCGGCCGGGGTCGCCTGGCCAGAGGCCAAGTCCAGCACCATCCCGTCGAAGGCCGCGATGACGGGGACACCGGCCCCGCTGCAGTCGGACACCAATCGGTCGATCTCCTCGTCGGTGCGCCACGGGTCGTGGTGGAAGAGCACCAGCCCGCCGGCCTCGCACCGTTCGGCCAGCCCGGCCGCGTACTCCACCGCGGAGTGGCCGAGGAAACCCAGCCGGGGCATCTCAAGCGCGGTGTGCTGGGCATCGTGGATAAGCAGGTCAGCCCCCGAAGCCAAGGTGACGGCGGCCTCGTGGTAGACGCCGATGCCCTCCGGGCCGGGTCCCAGCGCCAGCGGGCTGTGGTCGGGCAGGAAAGCGAGGACCGCTGTGCCGTCGCTGACCCGGTACCCGAAGGTCCGCCCGCCCTTATGCGGGATCTCCAGGGCCAGCACCGAGAGTCCCTCGAATTCATGGTGTCCCGGCTCGATCGCGCTGAACGTCCAGCCGCTCCCGAGTTCCTTGGGCCGGATCGGGAAGTGCGGCGGTGCAATGGCCTTGGCCAGCACCTCTTCAGGGTCGGCGCCCTGCCCCGGCAGGTAGACATCGACCCGGTGGCCTTCCTGCATACCCTCCCGGAAGAACGGCATGCCATGGGTGTGGTCCCAGTGCAGGTGACTGAGCAGCACCGAACCCTGGAAGGGAGCGCCGCGCAGGGCCGGCGACAGCTGCTGCAGGCCGGTTCCGGCATCGAGCACCAGGGCTGGCGGTTCATCGCCGTGTGCCAGCGCTATGCAGGAGGTGTGACCTCCGTAGCGTGCGTGACCTGCCCCGCTCACCGGCGTGGAGCCGCGCGTGCCGCAGAAGTAGGCACGCATTACGCCAGGCTGAGTCGACTTCATCCGCATCCTCTGCGCTCGCAGTTGCCAGCTATGCGGCTAACGCGAGGGAGCTAGTCTGGATTTTGTGCCGAATTAGCAACCTGGGGTTGGATGCCATTTCATCGCTAGCGCGCGACGAGATGCCAGTTCGCGGGAAACATCGACCAGTGCAGCGGCATTACTCAGTCGTCGGCACGCTGCCGCTCGGCCATCGCCGACATCACCTGCAGGGCGAACATCGGCGTCTCCTGAACCAGGAATAGGAACCTGTGCCTGTTGATCACGGCGAGCACGCTGTCCTTGGTCGCCACGGCGGTGGCAGACCGCGGCGCGTGCTGCACGAGCGCCATTTCACCGAATACGTCGTCGGCGCCCAGAGTCCTGATCGCCTTGTCGTTTATGCGTAGCTCGATTTCGCCCGAGACAACACCGTACATCTCTTCGCCGGTGTCGCCCTGCCGGAAAACCTCCGATCCGGCAGCCACGTTCACCGTCCGTTGGGCGTTGTTAAACAGGCCTGTAACCTTCAATGTCGCCTCCATCGGACACGATTGACGCGGCGTTTCTTGCCCTCGCAGCCGCGACTCTACCCGATGGCGGCGGGGCGTCCTCGCTGTGATCAACGTTTGGGTGCCGGGCACATTGCCTGCATCCGCTGCCGGCCGGCTGACGCCTAGGGGGCGGCGAACCGGGTGAGCGTGGCCGGCTGCTTGACGATCACGACCCTGCCCTGCGTCGTGATCCATCCTCGACGTTCGAAGCCGCGCAGCGCGGCGTTGACACTCTGCCGGGTGCCCCCGGCTTGACGGGCAAGTTCCTCCTGGCTCATGCCAGGCCGGATCACCCCGTCGTCGCCCCTGGGCTGGCTGAGGAGCACCTTGGCGACACGGCGTGGGAGGTCCAGGAAGACAAGGTCGGAGGTGGCCTCGGTGAGCCGCCGGAGCGTAGCCGCGAGACAGGCAGTCAGGGCCTGAGCCACCGACGGCACGCGCGAGCAGATGTCCTGGATCGCCGGACGCGGGACGATGAGAAGCTCGGACTCTTCCAGCGTTTCGGCATCGGCGGACCGGGGACCGCCATCGGCGACACTGAGCTCTCCGAGAACGCCGCCCGCTCGAATGATCGTCAGCGTCAGCTCGCTGCCGTCGGCGGACCGGACCACCACCTTGACCCGGCCAGACACAACCACGATCAAGCTGTCGCCAGGGTCGTCGGCACTGAACACGACCTGGCCGCGACGGAAGGTCCGCGCCCGGGCTGCCGCGGCGACGGCTCGCAGGTCCGCGATTGGCGCCGAACACAGCAAGCGAGTCTCGTGCAGAGTGTCTGCCACATCAGTCGTCATCGCCAGTTTCCTGACCCAGGCGTCGCCGGCCACAGCCAGTAGTAGCACGTTCGACCTAGTCGGATGTGAGGCGAGGGTACTTGCTCAGCAGCCGTGTCACCAGTCCCGCCTTTTAGTCGCGGCCGGGCGTCGGTGCACGCGTTCTTGTTCGGCAGCGTGGCGCATGGATGGCACTACTTGCCGGCACGGGACTGGGCCTGCCCGGCCCCCTCGATCGGGCAGGCCCAGTCCCCGCAGGCCGTCATGGCCAGCGGATATGCAGCTCACCCGAGTAGGCGGGAGCGTAGGTCATCTCATGAAAGGCCTGGCGAAGCCTGGCCCAGATCCGCCGCCGCCCATGGGCGTCAGGCAAAGGGGGGGCGGAGCTGGTCACGGTCGTGGCCCCATCGGTGGTGGCAGGCGGCGCCTGGCTGGTCAGCTGGCTCATCGGGAGCCTCCCTGCTAGCAGTGACTGTTTCTGGTCGCTAGCCTGCTTGACCTGCGGGGTAGCCGTCAGTCGGCCGGCTGACCGTTGCGCTGTCATCTTGCCGACACCCACGGAGGGCACCGCGTCGTCGACGCTGGCCCAGATGGCTCTCGAACTGCACTGCGTGCCGTCGTGGATCGTCGTCGGCGGCTCGGTCGTCCGGGCGTGAAGGGGGAGCGCTCCGTCGATAATCTTGAGGCGGATGCCTGCCCGCCTGCCGATGGCCGGGCCGGCGACCCCAGGAAGAGGTAGCTGGTGGTAGCAGAGCCCCGGCTGAGTTTTGCCGACCTGCTGCGGCAGCTTCGGGCGGCGGCCAGGCTGACCCAGGAGGAGCTGGCCGAGGCGGCCGGCATCAGCCCGCGTTCGGTCAGTGACCTGGAGCGCGGTATCAACCGCACCGCGCGCAAGGACACCGCCTTGCTGCTGGCCGATGCCCTGCGCCTGACCGGGCCGGTCCGGGCGGCGTTCGTCGCGGCGGCCCGCGGCCGAGCGCCTGCCGAGGAGGTCCTGGCCGCCCGGAGCGGGGCCGCGGCCGGCGACGGGTCCGCGGCCGCGGCGACCCGGACGCTGCCGCGCGACATCGGCAGCTTCACCGGCCGGGAGGCGGATCTGGCCCGGCTGCTGGAAACGCTGGCCGACGCCACCGACGGCGGCGGAACCGTCGCGATCCATGCCATCGACGGCATGGCGGGCATCGGCAAGACCACGTTCGCGGTGCATGCCGCGCACGAGTTCGCCGGGACCTTTCCCGACGGGCAGTTCTTTCTGCCCCTGCACGCGCACACCCCTGGCCAGCGGCCGGTCGACCCGGCCGACGCGCTGGCCAGCCTGCTGCTGACGGCCGGCGTCGCCCCGCAGCACATCCCGCCCGGCCTGGAGGCCCGGGCCGCCCGGTGGCGTGACCAGGTAGCCGGCAAGAGGATCCTGTTGCTGCTGGACGACGCGACCGGGCACGACCAGGTCAGGCCGCTGCTGCCGGGCACCCCCGGCAGCCTGGTCCTGATCACCAGCCGCCGGCGGCTGACCGCGCTCGAGGACACCACGGTCCTCAGCCTCGACACCCTCGCCCCCGCTGACGCGGAGGCGCTGCTGGCCCGGCTGGCTCGCCGCCCCGACCTGGTTTGCGGCGCGGACGCCACCAGGGAGATCGCCCGGCTGTGCGGGTACCTGCCGCTGGCGATCGGAATGCTCGCCGGCCGGCTCCGGCAGCACCCGGCCAGGAACGCCGCCGCGCAGGCCGCCGAGCTGGCGGCGACCCGCGACCGGCTGGCGGTGATGCGGGCGGAGAACCTGTCCGTCGCGGCCGCGTTCGACCTGTCCTACCAGGACCTGACCGCAGAGCAGCAACGATTGTTCGGCCGGCTCGGCCTGGTCCCCGGCCCGGACATCGACGTCTACGCCGCCGCCGCCCTCGACGAGACCGGCGTGGAAACCGCCCGAACCCGGCTCGACGAGCTTTACGACCATCACCTGATCACCGAGCCGGCGCCCGGCCGCTACCTGATGCACGACCTGCTCCGCGAATACTCCCGCGCGCTGGCCGCCGAGGGGGACCAGGCGGATTCACGCGCCGCTACCGCCCGGCTGATGGACTACTACGCGCACGTCGCCGCGGCCGCCGGGCAGCACATCGCGACCTGGACCACGGCCGGTGGCCGCCAGCCTCCCGGTCGCCCGCCCGGCAGCGCCCCGCAGCTGAGCAACTCGGATGACGCGGCCGGCTGGCTGGACGCCGAGCGGCCCAACCTGCACGCGGCGGTCGGGTTCGCCGCCGAGGCCATGCCCGGGCACGCGATCGCGATCGCCACGGCGATAGGCGGCTTCCTGCGCTCCCGGGGTCACTGGGAGCGGGCCGCTGCGCAGTACCAGACCGCCCTCAACGCCGCCCGCCTGGCCGGGGACCTGCCCGGTCAGGCCGGAGCGCTCGACGAGCTCGGCCTGCTGCAGCAGCTGACCGGCGACTACCCGGCCGCCACCGGCACGCTCGACCAGGCGGTGAGGCTGTACCAGGACCTGGCCGACAAGCCCGGCCAGGCCTATGCGCTCAACCATCTGGGGCTGGTGCAGCAAGAAACGGGGGATTACCCGGCCGCCATGGCCAGCCATGAGCTGGCGCTGGCGCTGGCCCGCGACGCGGGCGACCCGCTCGCCGAGGCCGTTTCCCTCACCGATCTGGCACTGGTGCAGCAGCTGATCGGGGATTTCGCGCCGTCCGCGGCCGGCTATCAGCGCGCGCTGGCGCTATTTCGCACCATCGGCTCGGAGTTCGACGAGGCCGACGTGCTGTGCGAACTCGGCGGCGTGCAGCGGCAGACCGGGGATTACGCCGCCGCCGTGGCCAGCCAGCGCGAGGCCCTGGAACTGTTCCGCCGCATCGGCGACCGGCTCGGCCAGGGCTGGGCTCTGGACGAGCTCGCCCTGGTGCAGCAGCTGACCGGGGACTACGAGGCCGCCGCCGCCGCCGTGGCCCAGGCCATCGAGTTGTTTCGGGACCTCGGTTCGCGGCATGGCCTGGCCATGGCGCTCAACACCGGTGGCGAGCTGGCCGCCCGGACCTCGGCGGCTGAGGAGGCCTGGCGCTACCACAGCGAGGCCCTGGCCATCGCCAGGGAACTCGGCGCGCGCCCCGTGGAAGCCCGGGCGCTGGCCGGAATCGGCCGCAGCCTGCTGCACCGCGATCCGGCGGAAGCCGCCGGGTACCTGCGGGACGCGCTCGCCATCTTCTGGCAGGTCGGATCCCCGGCCGCGCAGGGGGTCCGGGACACGCTGGACGAGTACGGTCTGTGAACGCGGCCGGTCACCTCGCCCGCCGGGCCGCCAGCCGCCGGTAGTCATCTTCGATGAACGTCACGTCGTGCCGGTCACCGGCCGCTCCGCGCAGCAAGGCCGGAGCGTGCAGCAGCGCCCAGAACCGGGCGGCTGCCCGGTGACGACGGCTCTCGCCGCCGCCCGCCGCCGGCGCCTCGCAGTAAGCCTGTCGTATCCGGCCCGCTCGCCATGCCTGGGATTCAGCCATTGTCCTTGCCTTCCTGCGTCATCAGCTGACTCCACTGTCGTCAGCCGCGACCGCAAGGACCACACGTGCCAGCCCACAGGAGCGCCCACAGGATTGCGCGGCGCGCCGGAGCCGGATGGGATCCGGCCGGGCGGTTCGGCCCCCGGAAGCTGATCACCGGCGGGGGACGCGCGCCAGCAGCGCCCCCGGCCGCAGCGTGATCGTCAGCGACCGGCCCGGGGAGATCACCTCGCCGTCCACTTCCCGCGGCAGCTCGGCCTGGGCCCGGATTTCGATCCGCCGGGCCGTATGTCGCTCCAGCGGCCGGTCGTTGCGGCTGGCGCGGGTGAGCACGCGGTGCGCGACCCGGCCCCAGCCCAGCAGATCCGTCGGGGCCAGGATTCCCAGGTCGAGCAGGCCGTCATCGAGCCGCGCGCCGGGGAGCAGGACAAACCCCCCGGGCAGTAGCCCGGCGTTGCCGACCACCACGCACCTGGCGCGGCGGGTCAGGGGCGGCCCGTCGTCCAGCGACACCTGGAACTCATGCGATCGTCCGGGCAGGCGTGCCACCCCGGCGGCCGCGTAGGCGAGCCAGCCCAGCCGGGGCTTGAGCGCGTCCGGGGTCGCCGCCACGACCGCGGCATCCAGGCCCATGCCGGCCATGGCGGCGAAGGGCATTCCGTCGGCGACCGCGAGGTCGATGCGGCGATCGCGGCCGCCGAACCCGGTCGCCAGCGCGGCGTCCAGCCCGAACGGCAGGCCCAGCGCCCGTGCGGCGAGGTTGGCCGTGCCCCGGGGCACGATCGCCAGCGGCACTCCGGTTCCGGCGAGGGCCTGCGCACACGCCCGGACGGTGCCGTCACCGCCGACTGCGAACACCAGCCGGGCACCGGCCGCCACCGCGCCACGGGCCAACTCGGCGCCCCGATCGTCCCGGCTGGTCTCCAGGAACAACGGCTGCCAGCCGCTGGCCTCGGCGACCCGGCCGCAGCGCCGGCGGAACCGGTCCGGGTCGCCGGTCCGCAGGCGGTTGACGACCATCGCGACGCGCGGCATGTCCGAAGGCTAGGCGCAGAGCACGTGGGGGAGCCACGCGCGCACGGCGCCCGCTCGCCCGGTGGCGGCCGCGCGCACACGTGAGCCGGCGTAGATCACCGTACGGGCCGCGCCGCGAGGCCGTGATTGCTTGACCCTGTCGCGCCCGCGCTTGTAACGTCCGGCTTGCCGGGCCAGGCAGGGCCCGCAGCGGTCGGTGGCGTCGACCCCGAGAGAACCAGGCAGCCAACATGAACCGCAGACCCCAACTCCTCGCCCGGCCGGCTGGCCCGCCGAGCGCCCCGGACCCCTCCCGCGGCGCTTTCGCTCGCTCCCGCGGCGGGCTGGGCCGCTCCCGCCGTCGCGGCATGCGCCGCCGCCTGGCGTTCTTGTCGGCCTGGACCGTGGGCTTGACGGTCCTCGCGGCCGGTGTCCCCGCCGCTGTCTTCGGCCCGGCCGCCAGCGCGACACCGGCGCGCTCGGCCGCGGCGGCCGCCACGCTCGACATCGTGCCGAAGCCGGTATCCGCGAAGCTCGGCCACGGCCGCTTCACCCTCACCCGGCACACCCGGATCGTCGCCGCCGCGGGCGCTCGCTCCGCGGCCGAGCTGCCGGTCGCCCGCGACCTGGCCGCTTACCTGCGCCCCGCGACCGGCTACCGGCTGCCCGCCGTCACCGGCCGGCCGCACCCGGGCGACATCACCCTGCAGATCGGCAACCCCGCGACGCTCAAGCCCAGTCACCGGGCCGAGGGCTACCAGCTTGGCACCACGACATCCGGGGCGAGGATCGAGGCCCCGGCTCCGCACGGGCTCTACAACGGCATCCAGACGTTCCGCCAGCTCCTGCCCGCGTGGATCAACAGCCCGAAGATCCTGCCCGGGCCCTGGACCGCTCCCGTCGTCACCATCACCGACTATCCCCGCTACTCCTACCGTGGCCTGCTGCTCGACATCGCCCGGCACTACGAGTCCCCGTCTGCGGTCGAGGAACTCATCAACCAGATCGCCGCCTACAAGATCGACGTGCTGCACCTGCACCTCAGCGACGACCAGGGCTTCCGGCTGACGATCCACGGCTTCCCCCGGCTGACCTCGATCGGCAGCCGCGGCTCGGTGGGGACCGGCGGTCGCCAGAAGGACCCCGGAGGCTTCTGGACGCAGGCGCAGTACCAGGCCGTGGTGGCCGATGCGGCCGCGCACTTCATCACCGTGATGCCCGAGGTCGACTCGCCCGGTCACAACAACGCGATCATCATGTCCGAGTACAACGACACCGGCAATCCCGCGCTGTCGGCCAACCCGCACAGCATCAACTGCGGCCAGTACAACCCGCCGCACTGGGACTACACCGAGGACGTGGGCTACAGCGCGATGTGCCCGGGCAGCCCGGATACGTGGGCGATCATGAAGGCGATCATCGGCCAGCTCGCCGCGATAACCCCCGGCCCCTACTACGACCTCGGCGGTGACGAGGTGCCGACGTCGCTGCTCAGCGCGCCGAAGTACGCCGCATTCATCAATAAGGAAACGGGCATCGTGACCGGCCAGCTTAAGACCGTGATGGGCTGGGCGGACATCGCCGGCCCGGGGACCAGGCCGCCAGCCGGCTCCATCGCCGAGTACTGGCAGCCGGCCGGGGGCAGCTCGCCGGGATCCGTCACCGGCCGGGAGGCCGTGGCCAAGCACATGAAGATCGTGATGGCCCCGGCGAACCACACCTACCTCGACCAGAAGTACATCGTCACCGCCCGGTCCAGCGCGCCGCCGTCGCTGGGCATGAACTGGGCCTGCCCCAAGGGATGCGACGTCTCCAGCGCCTACAACTGGAACCCGGGCGGCTTCGTCACCGGCGTGACCGACCGCAACGTCATCGGCGTGGAAGGCGCAATGTGGGGCGAGACCGTCGCGAACATGAACAACGTCGACTACATGGTGTTCCCGCGGCTGCTCGCGCTGGCGGAAATCGCCTGGTCACCGCCCGCCCACCGAACGGCCGCCAGTCCTGCTTACCGCGACTTCCTGCTGCGCCTGGCCGCCCAGGGCGCTCGTTTCCAGGCGGGCCGCGTGAACTTCTATCCCTCGACCCAGGTGCCCTGGCCGCTGAACATCATCGCCGCCGCCGTGACCGCCAACGCGCACGGCCGGGTGAACGGCCGGGTGGCGACGCTGTCGGCACCGGGGTACGCCACCAGCACGCTCACCATGTGCGACTCTTCGCTGGGCATCGGGTGCACGATCAAGTGGGGCGACGGGAGCACGACGACCGGCGATGTCACCGGAACCAATGCCACCGGCATCCGGGTGAACAGCCTGTACGCCATCTCGGGCCAGCACGCCTACGCCCATCACGGCACCTATCACGGCGTGGTCATCGCGAGCGCCGGCCGCGCCCAGCCGGTCAGGGCGCGATTCACCGTGACCTGGCGGTGACGCGCCCGCGGCGGCCGCCGCGATCAACAGCGGTTCGCCTGTGCCCCCCGAACGGGCTCAGGCCTGGTCGCCGCCCGCGAGCGTGAGGACCTCGTCGGGCGTCAGGGCGCGCCCGGCGGCGTACTCGGCCTCGAACGCCTCGGCGCCCATGGCATCACGCAGCCGCTCGCAGTCGCGATCGCGCAGCTCGCCTTCCAGCGGCTCTATCGTTTCCTCCAGGACCGCCAGCGCCTCGGCGGCTGCCCCGTGCAGCCGCGCGGACCGGCCCATCCCAGCCTGGCGGCTGTCCGTCATGGCTAGGCCGATCAGCGCGTAGCCGATGCTGGCCCTGATCCGCAGGCGTGCGGCCAGGTTGAGCGATTCGATAAAGAGATCTTCCGCCGCGCCCCGCGAGCCGCTCAGGTACTCGGCCAGTCCGAGGTTGAGCGTCCGGAAGACCACGCCATAGTGGTCGTTCAGCGCCCGGGCGATGTCCAGCGATTCGGCCAGGTGAGCGCGGGCCGCATCGAGTTCACCCAGTGACAGTTCGACGTATCCGAGGTTGCCGAGCATCGTCCCGACGTGCCGCGTGTCACCGGCCCGGCGGTGCAGCAGCACCGATTCGCGGGCGTCGCCGACCGCGGCGGTGTGGTCGCCCTGCAGGTCCCGAGCGAACGACCTGGCCGCAAGCAGGCGGGCGGTCACCTGGGGTTCCTCCTGCTGGCGGGCCAGGCCGAGCCCGGACTCGATGACCGGCAGCGCCTCATCCGGTCGCCCGCGGCGCAGCAGCAGCATGGCCCGCAGGTACAAGAGGTCGGCAACCAGGCAGTCATCCCCGGCGTCCCGCGCGATCGCCAGCCCTTCCGCGCAGTACTCCTCGGCGATCGCGTACGAACCGGTCTGCTCGAGCAGATACGCCGCCGCGGCCAGGGCGCGCGCACGAGGAAGCCCCCGCTCCTCCGCGGCAGGCAGATCGAGGAGCGCCCGCAGGGCCTCGATTCCCTCGGTGGCGTGCCCGCGTGCCTTCCAGAACTCTCGCAGCGCGACGGTCAGCCGGAGTCCGGGCGCGGGATCTCGCTGTCTCAGGCTGTAGCCGATCGCGGCCCGGATATTGCCGAGTTCGGTGTCGAGACGGTCCAGCCACTGCGACTGATCGCGCCCCACCAGCCGTGGTGCGGCCGCTTCCGCGAGAGCCAGGTACTGGTTCCGGTGAGCACTCCGGGCGTCATCGGCCGCCGCCGGGCCCAGGTTCTCGAGTTTCCGCGCGGCATACTGACGGACCGTTTCCTGCAGCCGGTAGCGAGCCAGCCCGCCGCCTGCGTCCTCGAATTGGACGAGGTTCTTATCGACCAGCGCGCCGAGGAGTCCGACGATCTCGTCGGTAAGCACGTCCGCGTCGGCGGCGACAGCCTCGGCGGCCGCCAGGTCGAACCCGCCGGCGAAGACAGAGAGCCGGGCGAGCACATGGCGCTCGGCGCCGTGCAGCAGCTCCCAGGACCAGTCCAGCATCGCGAGCAGCGTCTGCTGGCGCGGCACGGCGGTGCGCGAGCCCCCGGTCAGGATCGCGAACCGCTGATCGAGCCGGGCATCCAGTTCGGTCACCGACATGACCCGCAGCCGGGCCGCGGCCAGCTCGATGGCCAGGGGAGTGCCGTCCAGCCGCCGGCAGACGCGGCCGACCACCGACGCGGTCCGCTCGTCCCAGGTGAGCGCCACTCCGTGCTGGGTCGCGCGGTCGGCAAACAGGCGCACGGCCTCTGCGCTGCGGATCGTTTCTGCGTCATCGTCGTCGGCCGGCGTGTCCAGGGAAGGAACCCGATGGACGTGCTCCCCCTCGATGTCCAGCGGCTCACGGCTGGTGGCGAGCAGCCGGATATTCGGGCAATCCCGCAGCAGCGTGTCCGCGAGCTTGGCGCAGGCGTCGATGACGTGCTCGCAGTTGTCCAGCAGGACCAGCATGTTCCGCTCGCCGACCGCTTCGACGAGCGTGCTTACCGTGCTGCGGTCCGGATCCTCGGGTATGCCCAGCACGCTGGCCACGATCCCGGCGACGAGGTCCGGGTCATGCAGCGGGGCCAGATCCGCGAACCACACGCCGTCCCCCGAGGCGTCGACCAGCCGGGCCGCCGCCTGCAGTCCGAGGCGGGTCTTGCCCACCCCGCCCGAGCCGGTGAGCGTGACCAGCCGGAAGGCGGTGATCAAACGGCGTACCTCGGTCAGTTCCGCCTCACGCCCGACGAAGGCCGATACCTGCGCCGGGAGGTTGTGCGGCGGCTTCGGATTGCCGAGGGCCCGCGGCGGGGGGAACCGCAGGGGCAGCCCCGGGGCCACGAGCTGGAATATCTGCTCGGGGTGGCCGAGATCCTTGAACCTGTGGGCACCCAGGTCCTTGAGCCAGGCGCCCTCCGGCAACGAGTCGCGGAGCAGGGCGGCGGTCGTGGCCGAGAGCACGATCTGGCCGCCGTGAGCGGCCGCCGCGATACGGGCCGCGCGGTGCACATCGAAACCGACCAGGCCGGCCGGCGTGCCGGACGCCTCACCGGAGTGGATTCCCATCCGCACCCGCACGGTCCCGCCGTCCGGCCACGCGTGCGCGATCAGCGCCTGCTGCATCGTGATCGCCGTGGCAGCGCAGGCCCGCGGGGACGAGAACACGGCGAAGAACGCATCGCCCTGGGTGTCGACCTCCTGGCCGCCATGGGCAGCCAGGGCGTCCCGGATCAGCCGGTGATGATCGGCCAGGACCTGCGCGTACTCGTCACCAAGGCGCCGCAGCAACGCGGTGGAGCCCTCGATGTCGGTGAAGAGGAAGGTGAGGGTCTGCGCGGCCACTCCTGAACTGCCCCCTACGCTGGTGCTGGCCATCGCGGCGGCCGAGATCGTGCGTACCTTCGGCTTACCTGGCCCTCACTCCTCGATGAAGATTTGCCCGAACAGCACCTCGCACACGCTCCGCACTGCGGTCGCGACATCGCTGGGCATCTGGGCTTCGAACACCACTTCGTCGGGTTCGTCGCTTTCGGCCATCAAGCTCTGTGGTACGCGTATGACCCCCTCCGCGCCGGCGCTTATGAATACCTCATCGGTATCCGGCGTGACCATATCCGACGGGACATAAAAACGCAGGATCACCTGGCCGTCCCCCGTCGGCCTCCAGAGATGACTCTCGTGCGGCATGGCTCAGGCTCCGTCTCTGTAAGGGCAACGACTTCTGACTGAAAAGGATCGTTCACCGCTGGTGAAGCCGGTCCGCGCCCCATCCCACCCCGGTCGAGCGGAACCGGCAAATAACGACGCCCGGTAGGCGGTACCCCCGGGTTTCAAGGCTAGCCTGGCCAGGCCGTTCTGTACACGCGGCCTGCCGCGCGGCCGGAGCCTCGTCGTCTGGCCACCGCGCCAGCCGGTGCCTGAGAACTATCGCGGCTGATCTTCCCGGTGGTGGAAGGTGGCCAGTTCGCGAAGGTCCTCGGGCGGCAGCGCGGCCGCCGCGTAGGTCACGACCCGGCAGTCGGTCAGGGCGCGGACCGTAGCGGTGCGCCGGCCTTGCTCAAGCGCCGCGCGTTCGCCCAGCACGGCACCTGGGCCCAGTTCCGCCACCGCGGCGCCGTCCACCTCGATCCCGACCATGCCGTCAAGCAGCAGGACGATCTCGTCCCCCGCCTCGCCCTCGGCGAGAATCGTCGAGCCGGCCTTCACTCTCGCGGACTTGGGCTGCTGGCCGCCACGCATGACGGCCAGAGACAGGCGGCGTTCCAGCGGGGTCTCGGCCTCAGCGGCCAGTATCGCGTTCTCCTGTCCGCGCCAGGGCGAGCGCGCCAGGGTGGAGGTCCGGAACCAGGTTTTGAAGTCGATCAGGGCCGACTTGCCGACCAGCGAGCCGTCGGCGTCATAGATCCAGTGTCGCGGGAAGGAGCTGGCTCCGACGAGCTCGTAACCCGCCGACCCGTCGGCGTACAGGGTCAGGGCCAGGGTGGTCCATACGGACGGACCCTGTGTCTTGACGAACGGCGCGCCTTTGACCAGCCGGGGCGCGGGAACGCCGGCCCGCCCCCCGGCGGTCTGGGTGAACCGGACGAAGTCCGCCCCGACCTCGGGCCCCGGCCGAAGATCCGGATAGCCGAACGCCTGAACCAGGACCCGCAGTCCGCCCAGCCGGACCAGGGTGCTGGACAGGCGCCCGCCCCCGCCTTGCCCGTAGGAAACGATCCTGCCGTCTTCCACCTCGATCCACGCGCGCAGGTTGTTGGCGAACCGGGCACCATCGGGGCCGACCACCTCATCCAGGTCGCGCCACTCGTCGGGAGGCGGATCGTCGTACTGCGTCACCGCGATTTCGAACGGAATCCTGGTCGCACCCACGATGGCTGCCGACGGGATCCACGAAACGCTGGTCACCGACAACTCGATACGCATAGCCCCGATCCCCACCCTCCGTCTGTGCTAATCCTGCCCCACGGCGCGCAGGCCCAGATACGCGGCCAGGCCCGTGAGGGCCAGCAGCCGCCTGACGATTGGCTGGCTGCCCGTAATGAGAAGCTCATGTCCTCGCTCAGCGAGGCAGTTGCGCGCCCACACCAGGACCGACAGGCCCGCGCAATCCGCAAAGGTCAGCGCGGACAGGTCCATCGTCAGGCTCTTCGGGTCGTGCTGTTCGAGAACGGTGCCGACCGCGCGGCGCAGGTCGTCCGCGCTGAAGAGGTCGAGCTCGCCCAGCAACTTCAGCACTGCGCGCCGGCCGTGGTATTCGGTGATGATGGCGAGCTGCGGCAGGGCAGGTCCCGCCGCGGACGGTCCATCTCGGCCGCCAGATCCGTACGCCACAGATCGTCACCTCCAGGGGAGTGCGATCCGCGGACACACGGCGGAACTTGACGGGGTAATCTACCCGGCCCGACCCCAACGGGGCAACAGCGCGGGAAAAGGATCACGCGCCCGGCCGAGCGCTGGTCACGCGTCTGGTGCCGGCACGTCCGGGCTCCTGCCCGCTTGGCCGATCACCTCCGCGGCCACGTTGGCCACGCGCCGGCGCGAGTCGCGGGCTCGCTTGCGCAGCACGTCGAAGGCGGTGACCGCGTCCAGGCTGTGAGCACCCATCAGGTAGCCGACGGCGCGCTCGATCACGACCCGGTAGTCCAGTGCGTACCTCAGCTGCTCGGCCAGGACGCCGTGATCATGAGCGGCCAGCGCGGTGCTCACCACCTCTGCGATCAGATCGCCGTAGGCGCGCAGCGCGCGGACGTCGGAACTGTCCCAATCGGCCGGTTCGCTGCGGTAGACGTTCAGGGTGCCGACGGGGCTGCCGCCGAGCAGGACGGGGATGCCCGCCACCGCGCGCACCTCAGCCGACAGGTGAGGAACCAGCCCGGGCCACCGGCTGTCGGCGTGCAGGTCGCTGCTGAGGACCTCGCTCGCATAGACGTAAGACTCATAGCACGGCCCTTCGCCCGCGGCTGCCTGCGCCTCTTCCAGCTGGCGCCCGGCCTCATCGGAGGCGGCGACGTAGGACAGGGCCCCGGACTCGGTGATGAACATCACGCCGGCGCCGCTGTAGCCGAACAACGTGTGCACCGCGTTGACGGCGCGTTTCATCACGCCCGCCACGTCGGCATCGAACGCCGCCTCGCGCAGCCGCGACAGGCTGGACTGCAGCGCCTCCTCGTCAATGTGCGCTCTTATCACCGGATCGACCATAATCACCGCTGACCAGTAGCCGGGCCCATACGTCCGGATGGTAAGCCCGGGTGGCTGCGCACGCCCGGGAGACGGGCCTATTCGTAAGGCAGTGCGGTCCCAGCGGGCCGAGGTCAAGATTTAGATCTTCGCCTTCACTGAGCTGATTGGCTGCCTTCCGGCGGCAACCCGCGGGGTGAAACCATAGAGTGCAGCATGGCCCGGGCTCCTGCGGTGAGAAGGTACACGTGACGGCGCAGGCCGACCCCGCGCCGGTCGAAGACCGGCTGCGGGACATCCAGTCACTCACGGACGCGGCGCTGTCCCGTCTGGATGATCATGAATTCCTGGACGCGTTGCTGGAACGGGTCAAGGAGATCCTGCGGACGGACACCGCTGCGGTGCTGCTGCTTGACTTTGCGGCCGGGGAGCTGATCGCCACCGCGGCCGCCGGGCTGGAAGAGGAGGTACGTCAGGGCGTCCGAATCCCGGTGGGCCGGGGGTTCGCCGGGCGGATCGCCGCCCAGCACAAGCCGGTGATCCTCGACCACGTGGATCACACCACGGTGCTCAACCCGATCCTGTGGGAGAAAGGGATCCGGTCGATGATGGGCGTGCCGCTGGTGGCCAGCGGCCGGGTGATCGGCGTGCTCCACGTCGGCTCACTGGCCCCTCGCAGGTTCACCAGCGCCGATGTTGAGCTCCTCCAGCTGGCCGCCGACCGGGCCGCCACGGCCGTGCAGTCGATCAACGCGCAGGTGGATCGGGCCGCTGCGGCGGCGCTGCAGCGCAGCCTGCTCCCGTCCGCGCTTCCGGTCGTCGGCGGAGCAGACCTGGCCGCCCGGTACATCCCCGGCAGCGGAGTGGTGGGCGGGGACTGGTACGACGTATTCACGCTGCCGTCGGGGGCGTTGGGCGTGGCGATGGGCGACGTGGCCGGATCGGGCCTGCCCGCGGCGGTCATCATGGGCCGGATGCGCAGCGTACTGCGCGCCTACGCCCTGGAAACGCCGGACCCGGCCGAGGTCTTGGACCGGCTGGACCGCAAGATGCAGCACTTCGAGCCCGACGCCCTGGCCACCGTGGTCTATGCGGTCATCGAGCCGAGCCTGGACCGCATGCACGTCGGCCTGGCCGGGCACTTCCCCCCGCTCATCGCGCACCCTGGACAGCCGACGCGGCAGGCCGACATCCCGTCGGGCGTCATGATCGGCCTGGCTCCTGGTGAGCGCCGGCAGGCGAGCTCCGTGACGATCCCGCCGGGTACGCTGCTGTGCTTTTACACCGACGGCCTCATCGAGCACCCGCGCGAGCTGCTCGATGACAGCCTGGCCCGGCTCTGTCAGGTGGTTACAGCCCAGCCGCTGGAGACGGCCATCGCCGCGGTGATGGCCACCATGGTGGGCAACCGGCCCGCCCGCGACGACATCGCCCTGCTCATGCTCCGGCGCCAGCCACCGGGCGGCGACCATGCTGCGTGACCACGCCTACTTCGTGATGATGGGCGTGTGCCTGCTGCTGTTCGTCGCGGCGTGGAGCTTCGTGCGGCTGTACTCGGTGACCGCTGCCATCGTCATGTCCTGCGTGGCCCTGGTCATTCCCCTGCTGGCCGCCATCGTCGCCAATGCGGGCGACGAAGACAGCCGCCGCAGACGTTAGCTCTACCATCCTGTTATGACAGCACTGGGGGATCTTGACCGGAACCGGATCCGTGCCTGGCACGCGCGCGAACTGGCGCGGTTCCGGGAGGAGCGGCCCCGGTCGATGGCCATGATCGGCCGCGCGGCCGAACACATGCCGGGCGGGGTGCCGATGGCGTGGATGGCCTCCGACAACGATCAGCCGGTCTATATCGACCACGGCCAGGGCGCCGGTTTCGCCGACCTGGACGGGTTCTCCTACGTGGACTTCAATGCCTCGGACATGGCGATGTTCTGCGGGCACGCGAACCCGCAGATCGTGGCCGCGGTCCAGGCGCAGGCGGCCCGGTCGACCCAGTTCCTGCTGCCGACCCCGGCCTCGGTCGAGGTGGCCGAGGAACTGGCCCGCCGCTATCCCGTCCCGCTGTGGCAGTTCACGCTGTCGGCGACGCAGGCCAACACCGAGGCCATCAGGCTGGCCCGGGCCGCCACCGGGCGCGACGTGGTCGTGCTGTTCCAGGGCCACTACCACGGCCACTTCGAGGAGGGCCTGGTGGATCTGGAGGACGGCCGGGCCGAGCCAGTACAGCGCGGGTTGTCCAAGGGCGTCACTGGCCGGGTGCGGATCGCTCAGTTCAACGACGCCGCCACGCTGCGCCGGGCGCTCGAACCCGGCGACGTCGCGCTGGTGCTGACCGAGCCGGCCATGACCAACACCGTCCACCTGCTGCTGCCCGAGCCCGGCTGGCACGAGGGACTGCGCGCCCTCACCCGCCAGTACGGCACGCTGCTGGCCATCGACGAAACGCACAGCCATGTCGTCGGCCCCGGCGGGGCGACCGCGTTGTACGGGCTGCGGCCCGACGTGGTCACGATCGGCAAGGCGGTAGCCGGCGGCCTGCCGATGGGCGCCTACGGGGTCACCGCCGAGCTGGGCGGGCAGCTGGACCCAGCGCGGAACGTCGCGACCGGCGGCACCCTGTTCGGCAACCCGCTGTCGGCGGCCGCGGCGAAGGCGGCGCTGACCCAGGTGCTGGTGCCCGCGGCGTACGAGCACGCCACCGCGCTGGGCGGTGAGCTCGCCGACGGGATCGAGCAGGCCATCGAGTCGGCGGGCCTGCCCTGGACGGTGATCCGGTTCGGCCCCCGGTCCGGGCAGTGGTACGGGCCGATGCCCCGCACCGGGGCCGAGGCGCACGCGCTGACCGACGGCGAGCTGACCCGGCTCATCCGGATCTGGCTGGCCAACCGCGGCGTGTGGGAAGCGCTGCCGGGCGCGGGGCCCACCGTTCCCGTTCCGGCCGGCAGCGCAGACGTGAGGCGGTATCTGGAGGCCTACCACGAGCTGGTGGCCCAGCTCAGCTGATCGGCCGGCCCGGAGCCGTTCGGGGTAATGACCGTCCGGTCATCGGGTTCCCCATGAGTAGGTTTGCTTGCGGAGTTTGAGGTAGACGAAGGTTTCGGTGGCGGTGACGGCGGGCACGGCGCGGACCCGGGACAAGATTTCGAGCAGGTGGTCGTCGTCTTCGCAGACCACCTCGGCGAGCAGGTCGAACGAGCCGGCGGTGATGACGACGTAGTCGATCTCGTCGAGCACGGCCAGGTGGGCGGCGACGCGTTCCAGGTCGCCCTCGCAGCGGATGCCGATCATGGCCTGGCGGCGGAAGCCGAGGGTGAGCGGGTCGGTGACCGCGACGATCTGCATCACGCCGGTGTCGGCCAGCCGCTGCACGCGCTGGCGGACGGCGGCCTCGGACAGGCCGACGGCCTTGCCGATGGCGGCGTAGGAGCGGCGGCCGTCTTGCTGCAGCTGCTCGATGATGAGCTTGGCGGTGCTGTCGAGCACCACGGCCGGGGCGCCGGGGGCGGCGCCGGGCCGGCGGCGGCGGCCGTCGGCCGCCTGCCAGGTCCCGGGAGCATGGGCCATGCCGTCGCCTCCTTGTCACGGCCGGCGGGGCGCCGCGTGTCGTTGTCCACAGGAGCGGGCGGCCGACACTACTGAGACCGGCCGCCGCCGCGTGCCTTGCTGCGCAATCGTGTCACAAATCGGCTTCATAGCAGAGGAATCCGTAGTCAATCCGGGAGCATTGCCACGGAACCCCTTGTCACGAGCGTCCGGTTCTGCCACGGTCGACCTCGCAGGACGTAAGGAAGGCGTGAACGGGAAATGACCGGTGCCCAGACCGCGCGGACCACCCCGGAGGGCGGAACCAGCGGCGGTCGTTCAGCGGCGCAGCATGCCGAGGGCCAGGACGGCCTGGTAGCGATCGACCTGGTCGGCGTGGCGAAGGATTTCTCCGCCCGGCACGGCAGCGTGGCCGCCGTGCGCGAGGTAGACCTGGAGATCCGGCGCGGGGAGTTCTTCTCCCTGCTGGGACCCTCGGGCTGTGGCAAGACCACGACGCTGCGGATGATCGCGGGCTTCGAGGAACCGACCCGCGGCCAGGTGCTGCTGTACGGGCAGGACGTCACCGGCGTGCCGCCGTACCGCCGCGACGTCAACATGGTGTTCCAGAGCTACGCCCTGTTCCCGCACATGACCGTGCAGGACAACGTGGCGTTCGGGCTGCGCCGCAAGGGCGTGGGCAAGGCCGAGTCGGCTAAGCGGGCCGCCGAGATGCTCGAGCTGGTGGAGCTGACCGGCAAGGGCGACTCCAGGCCGCGCGAGCTGTCGGGCGGGCAGCAGCAGCGGGTGGCGCTGGCCCGTGCGCTGGTCAACCACCCGCGCGCGCTGCTGCTGGACGAGCCGCTGGGCGCGCTGGACCTCAAGCTGCGCCAGGCCATGCAGATCGAGCTCAAGCGAATCCAGCGCGACGTGGGCATCACGTTCGTCTACGTCACGCACGACCAGAACGAGGCGCTGACCATGTCCGACCGGCTCGCCGTGATGAACGACGGCCGGATCGAGCAGGAGGGCAGGCCGCAGGAGATCTACGAGCAGCCGGCGACCAGGTTCGTGGCCGGGTTCATCGGGACGTCCAACCTGCTGGCCGGGCGGGTCGGCCGGGTCTCCGGCGAGCACACCGTGATCGAGGTCAGCCCGGACGAGCGGATCGTGCTGCCGCTGCGCCGGGCGTCCGGCCCGCAGGGCCGGGCCGTCGGCACCGGGGACGAGGTCGAGCTGACCGTGCGCCCGGAGAAGATCGTGATCACCGGCGGCCCGCCGGGGACGGACGGCAGCGTGCTGCGGGGGACCGTGACCGAGGTGGTCTACCTCGGCACCTCGACGAACTTTTCCGTTACCACGACGACCGGCGCGGACATGGTGGTGTTCCAGCAGAACTCCGCGTCCGGGGAGAGCCGGCCGGACCGCGGCGAGACGGTCTGGCTGTCGTGGGATCCCCAGCATTCGTACCCGATCGGGTGAGGAGACAACGATGAGAGACCACGAGAGCGGGGGCGAGGCGCGGCACGCGCCCGACATCGATCCGTCGATCAGGAGGGGGCTCACCCAGCCCCGTCTCTCACGGCGGGACATGCTGAAGTACGCCGCCGCGGGTGCGGGCGCGCTCGGGCTGTCCGGGCTGGCCTCGGCCTGCGGCGTGCAGGGCGCGACCGCCACGGCGACCAAGCCGGGCGGCGTGGGCTCGGCGTCGTGGTGGGCCAAGCAGAAGCTGCACCACAAGGTGAACTTCGGCAACTGGCCGTACTACATCGACGTGCTCAAGGGGCAGCATCCCAGCCTGCAGCACCTCACCCAGCTGACCGGGATCCAGGTCAACTACACCGAGCCGATCAACGACAACGTGCCGTTCTATGCGAAGATCCGGCCCTCACTGCAGAACAAGCAGTACACCGGCTATGACCTCATCGTGATGACCAACAACAGCCCGCCGCTCGGCTATCTGATCAAGCTAGGCTGGCTGGTCCCGCTCGACCGGACCATGATGACCAACTTCAACAAGTACGCCGGGCCGCTGATCAAGAACCCGTCCTGGGACCGGGGGAACAAGTACACGATGGCCTGGCAGTCCGGCTGGACCGCGATCGGCTACAACTCCTCGGTGGTCAAGAATCCCGGGTCGAGCGTCGGCATCCTGTTCGACAAGAAATACTCCGGCAAGGTCGGGATGATGGCCGACCCGCAGGAGCTGGGCAGCCTAGGGCTGCTGGCCATCGGGGTGGACCCGGTCACCTCGACCGAGTCCGACTGGGCCAAGGCGGCCAAGAAGCTGCAGCAGCAGAAGAGCGACGGGATCGTCCGCGCCTACTACGACCAGGACTACATCAACCACCTGAAGAACGGCGACACCGTGGTCAGCCAGGCCTGGTCGGGTGACATCTTCCAGGCCGACCTGAACAGCAAGTACCGCGACCTCAAGCTGCTGATCCCCAGCGAGGGCGGCATGTTCTGGACCGACAACATGTGCATCCCGATGTACGCGCAGAACCCCAAGGATGCGATGACGGTCATGGACTACTACTACGACCCGCAGGTGCAGGCCGTGGTGGAGTACTACAACGACTACGTCTGCCCGGCGCCGGCGGCCAAGGGGGTGCTGCAGCACCCGACCGGGTGGGCGGCGCAGACGCTGAAGGCGATGAAGCCCAGCATCGGGCTGCCGACTTCCACCACCGCCAACGCGCCGACGGTGTTCCCGACCGAGCAGTACATCAAGAACTCCCGGCCCTACTACCAGTACAAGAACCCGGAAGAGCTGACGGCGTGGAACAACCTGTTCTTGCCGATCACCCAGGGCGCGTAGCGGCCCGCCGCCGGGGCAGGCCCCGGCTCGGGAAGGTGCTCGCACCGTACCTGCTGAGCCTGCCCGCGGGGTTGTGGCTGCTGGCGCTGTTCCTGGTCCCGCTGGTGGTAATGCTGTCCCTGTCGCTGCAGACCTGCAACACGGCGACCGGATCGTGCGTGATGACCTGGCACTGGGGCGAGTTCGGCCAGCAGCTGCGCCTGTACCACGCGCAGTTCGTCAACAGCTTCTACTTCGCGGGCGCGGCGACGCTGATCGACCTGGTGATCTCGTTCCCGATCGCGTACTGGATCGCGTTCCACGGCGGGACGAAGAAGAATTTCTTCCTGCTCATGCTGCTGGTCCCGTTCTTCGTCTCGTTCGTGATCCGCACCCTGGTGTGGCAGTTCATCCTGTCCGACAACGGGTTCATCCTCGGCAGCCTGAAGAACGCCCACCTGCTGCCGCAGAACTTTCACGTGCTGGCCACCGGGTACGCGGTGGTGGCCGGCCTGGCCTACAACTACCTGCCGTTTACCGCGCTGCCGCTGTACGTGGCGATCGAGCGGATCGACAAGCGGCTGCTGGACGCGGCCTACGACCTGTACGCGACCAGGCGGGAAGGGTTCCTGCGGGTGATCCTCCCGCTGACCGTGCCCGGGTTGTTCGCGGCGTTCCTGCTGACGTTCATCCCCGCCCTCGGGGACTACGTCAACCAGCAGCTCCTCGGCGGCACCAGCAACACGATGATCGGGACCGTCATCCAGAACTCGTTCCTGGTGAACCTGGACTATGCGGGCGGCTCCGCGCTCTCGGCGGTGCTGATGGCGATCGCGCTGGTCGGGATCTTCGCCTATGCGCGGTTGCTGGGCTCGCGCACCATCGAGGAGTACGTATGATGCCGCAGCCGCCGGGCCCCGCGCGGCGCAGTGCCGGCCTGCGCGCCTCCGGCGCGACCCACGAAGGGCCGCAGTGGCGCCCCGGCGGCGAGGACCCGCCTCCCGAGGTGCCATTTTGCGCGCCTCCGGCACGACCAAGCGAAGCGCCCGCGAGGGAGGCAGATAAATGAGCGCGGCGGTCACGACGTCGGCCGGGCGGGAGGCAGCCACACAGGCGCCGCGAGCCCGGCGGCCGCGGCGGCGGTGGGGCGGCATCCTGCTGGCCAGCTATTCGTGGCTGGTGATCGCCTACCTGGTGTTCCCGATCGCGGTGATGGTCGCCTACAGCTTCAACAAGGTCAACACCGGCCTGCCGCAGGTGAGCTTCTCCTGGAACGGGTTCACCACCCAGTGGTACCGGCAGTGGAACGACGTCTCCGGGCTCACCTCCGCGTTCTGGCTGTCGATCCGGCTGGCGCTGGCCAGCACGGTGCTGGCCACGGTGGTGGGCACGCTGCTGGCGCTGGCCCTGGTGCGCTACCGGCCGCCGCGCTTCCGCGGCAAGACGCTCTTCGAGCAGGTGCTGTTCCTGAACATCGCCGCCCCCGAGATCGTGCTCGGCGCCTCGCTGCTCGGGCTGTTCGTGACCATCAACGTGGCCCGCGGTTTCACGACGCTGCTGGCCGCGCACGTGATGTTCAGCATCGCCTACGTGGCGATCACCGTGCGGGCCAGGCTGGCCGGCTTCGACCGGTCCCTGGAGGAGGCGGCCGAGGATCTCGGGGCCAACCCGTGGGTCACCTTCCGCAAGATCACGCTCCCGCTGATCATGCCTGGCGTGCTGGCCGGCGCGCTGATGGCCTTCGCACTGTCCATCGATGACTTCGTCACCTCGAACTTCGTCAGCGGGTCCGCGGTCCCGTTCCCGGTCTGGGTCTACGGCGCCACCCGCGTCGGCATCCCGCCCCAGGTCTTCGTGTTCGGCACCGCGATCTTCGCCGTCGGCATCCTGTGCGCGCTGTCCAGCATCGTGATCGGCAGGAAGAAGGTCTGAGGCGGGCAATAGGGGCGGCGGGCGGCCGGTCGGCTGCCCGGGCGGAAAGGCGGAAAATCATCCGATGACCGAACGGCCGTTGACGATCCTGCTCGCCCCCGAGAGCGCGTACGGGCCGACCAACAACTGCATCGGTATCGGCGACGTCCTGCGCGGTCGCGGGCACCGGGTCGTGTTCGCGGCCGAGGCGTCGTGGCAGGGACGGCTGGCCGCACTGGGCTTCGCGGAGGAACTGGTCGATCTCGCCCCGCCGGGCGACCAGGACGCCGACCCCGGGCAGTTCTGGAAGGAATACATCGCGCGGACCGCGCCCGAGTTCCGCAAGCCGACCATCGAGCAGCTGGAGACGTGGATCAAGCCGGTCTTCGCCGAGCTGATCCGCGGGGCGAGGTACTGCCAGCCGCAATTGGAGGAGATCGTGCGCCGGGTTCGCCCGGACGTGATCGTCGAGGACAACGTGGTCTGCTTCCCGGCCCTGATGACTGGCGGGGTCCCGTTCGTGCGCATCGTGTCGTGCAACCCGCTGGAGATCAAGGGTCCGGAGGTCCCCCCGGCGTTCTCCGGGTATGCCGCCGCCGACCGGTCCGGCTGGCAGCGGTTCCGCGCCGAGTACGAGCGGGTGCACCTGCCGCTGTGGGAGGAATTCAACGCCTGGATCACCGCGGCCGGCGCCCCGCCGCTGCCGCGCCTGGAGTTCATTCACGAAGGAGCGGCCAACCTCTATGTGTACCCGGAACTGGCCGACTACCCGCGAAGCCCCGGGCTCGGGCCGGGCTGGCGCCGCCTCGATTCGTCGGTACGCCAGACCGACGAGCGGTTCACCCTGCCGGCCAGCCTGGCCGGCCGCCCCGGTGCCCTGATCTACTTCTCGCTGGGCTCGCTCGGCTCGGCCGACATCGGGCTCATGCAACGGGTCATCGACTGCCTGGCCGCCACCCCGCACCGGTACGTGGTATCCATGGGACCGCTGCACGAGGAGATCACCCTCGCGCCCAACATGTGGGGCGCGGAGTTCGTCCCGCAGACATCGGTCCTCCGGCTCGCCGACCTGGTGATCACGCACGGCGGAAACAACACCACGACCGAGTGCCTGCACTTCGGCAAGCCGATGATCGTGCTGCCGCTGTTCTGGGACCAGTACGACAACGCCCAGCGGATGCACGAACTCGGCCTCGGCGTGCGGCTTGACCCTTACCGGTTCACCGATGCCGACCTGCACGACGCCCTCGGCCGGCTGCTCGGCGATACCGCGCTGCGCGCCCGGCTGGCCCGGGCGGCGGCCGTTATCCAGCAACGCGACGGCGTCCACCGCGCCGCCTCGCTCATCGAAGCCGCCGCCACCGACACCGCGGCCCGCGCCTAAACCGACTCCTCCACCTGCACTCCCGCTTTCGTGCGCGACGGCCGGTTTCTGGCACCCGTGTCCGGTTTGTCCGGCCGTGCCGCATGAAGAGCTGGGACGAGGCGGCGAGTGGGCTGTATCAGACGGGCTGGCAGAGGCTCTGTGAGGGGTAGAGGGGGCGCGCGCCGGATGCGCGCGCGGGGGGACCGCTATGACTGCGCCTGTGGCCGGCTCGCTAGATGCTGCCCGCATCCTGGGACCCAGCCCGGCCGGCGCGATACGCAGAACCGCCGGCCGCGTCCTGGCCGTGGCGGCGCTGGCGCTGGCGGGCCTGCTGGTATTCGTCCTGCTGCCCGGGCGGAACGTCCCCGCCGTGACCAGCGACCCGTACCTGCTGCCGGCCGTGCCCGCGGCGCATTCCTGGCACCCGCACGGCCCGAACAGGCCGGCGCAGCCGGCTGACCCCGCGCACCCGGCGCGTACCGGGCACGTGACTCACGCGGGCAGGTGACCTACGCGGGGCGGTGACTCACGCGGGGCGGTGACCCACGCGCGCACGTGATCCGCGCGGGCCACGTGGCCACGTGGAGCGCGACCCGCGCGGGGCACGGGGCTCGCGCGTGCGGCTCGGTCATGCCGGCGCGGCGCGCTGCTCGGCGATCGAGTTCCCGCCGTCCACGACCAGGTACTGGCCGGTGACGTAGGAGGCGCCGGGGCTGGCCAGCCAGGCGATGGCCGCGGCCACTTCGCCGGGCGAGCCGCTTCGGCCGGCCGGGGTGGCCCGTCCGTGGCCGTCCTCTTCCGGGGTCTGGGAGCCGGTGGCGATCCAGCCCGGGGCGACGGCGTTGACCGTGACCCCGTGCCCGGCGGCGTCGACCGCGGTCGCACGGGTGAGCCCCACCATCCCCGCTTTGGCGCTGGCGTAGCCGACGTCGGCACGGATCGCCATCACCGGGCCGGTCACGCTGGACACCATGATGATCCGCCCCCAGCCATTTTCGATCATCGCCGGCAGCGCGGCCCTGGTGACCAGGAAGGCCGTGGTCAAGTTGCGGGCGAGCGACGCCTGCCAGGTGGCCAGGTCCATGGAGTCCACCGTGCCGGCCTCGAAAACCGGGCTGGCGACGGAAACCATGCCCGCGTTGTTGACGACGATGTCCAGCCGCCCCCACTGCTGGTGCGCCGCCGCCACCAGCCCGGCCGCGGCGTCGGCGTCGGTGAGGTCCGCGGTGATCGCGGCCACGTCGAATCCGGCGCCGCGCAGTTCATCGACCCGGTCCTGGATCCGTGCCGTGGTGGCGCTGAGCATCACCCCCGCGCCGAGCTCGGCGAGCAGCCGGCCGGCGGCGAACCCGATACCGTCGCGACTGCCCGCCCCGGTGACCACCGCCACCCGGCCGGACAGGTCGAACGCCGCTGGGATGGACATTGCCCGATCCTAGAGCCTGCCCGGATTCCCTCCGCCGCCGGTCCAGCCCCGCGCGTTAACGCCGAGCATGAGCAGCGCTATGGCAGTGCTAATGCTTCGCGCTGACGGTGAACTCAGCCGGCGGCGACGTCGACGGTGATCGGCACGCCGCGGGTCAGCACGTCGTGCACGGCTGACCGGGCCACGGCCTGTTCCACCAGCTGGCGCAGCTCGCCCGGCGACGCGTCGCCGTGCACCCGGAAGCTGACCCGGATCTGCTGGAAGCCGTTGCGGACCTCGTCGGACAGGCCGAGGATCCCGCGCAGGTCGATGTCTCCCTCGACCCTGGACTCGACCGATTCCAACGTGATCTTGCGAACGGCGGCGATGTTGCCCAGGCCCGAGGTCAGGCACGATGCCAGAGCAGCGAGCAGGAGCTCCGCCGGTGTCGGCGCGGCGTCCCCGCCCACGAGCACGGCGGGATGGTCTGCGTCGATGGCGAAGGTGCTTTCATGCTGCTGCTCCTCGCCTACGCCGAAGAACGTGCTGATCTGATTCTGGTTGTGCGTGCCCGAGATCCAGCGGTTGTCCAC